>Ga0335073_10010681_pt1 | contig 12910 bp, 12 predicted proteins | sample Lox_Sample_22_FD_207093 | JGI IMG/M metagenome (GOLD analysis project Ga0335073, IMG submission 207093) | Soil microbial communities from Loxahatchee National Wildlife Refuge, Florida, United States - Lox_Sample_2.2 | ecosystem: Environmental > Terrestrial > Soil > Wetlands | place: USA...
TCCATGTGGGGCTCGAGGAACGCGACAGCGGCCTTCATGGTCTCGGCCGACTGCAGGACGAAGGGCAACTGCATCTCGCCCGAGGCGAAGCGCTCGCCGACCACCTTCATGCCGGCGAGGAGGATGTCGTTGACGATCTCGAGGGCGGCGAGGCCTGACTCGAGCGCCTCGGTCAGGTCGCCCTCCAGCCCGTTGCGGTTGCCGTCGATGATGCGTTGGCTCAACCGCTGGTCCACCGGCCAGTCGGCGTGATCGTCCGCACCGGCCGTGCTCACGGTGGCGCCCTCGAACAGCGAGAGCAGCTCTTGGAGGGGGTCATACCCCTCGCGCCGGCGGTCGTAGACGAGGTCGAGGCAGACCTCCCGGGCCCGCTCGTCGATGCGCGAGAGCGGCAGGATCTTTGACGCGTGCACGATCGCTGCGTCGAGGCCGGCCTCCCCGGCCTCGTGCAGAAAGACCGAGTTGAGCGCCTGGCGGGCCGCGGGGTTGAGCCCGAAGGAGATGTTGGACAGCCCGAGGATGGTCGAGACCCCCGGCAGCTCCTCCTTGATCCGCCGGATCGCCTCCAGGGTCTCGATCCCGTCGCGCCGGCTCTCCTCCATCCCGGTCGAGAGGGGCAGCGCCAGGGGATCGAAGATGAGGTCCTGGGGTTCGAGTCCGTAGCGGGACACGGCGACGTCGCGGATCGCCCGGGCGGCGCGCACCTTCCAGTCGGCCGTGCGTGCCTGACCCTCCTCGTCGATGCAGGTACACACGACGGCTGCGCCGTACTCCCGGGACAGTCGCAGGAACGTGTCGAGACGCGTGCCCTCGCCGTCCCCGTCCTCCAGATTGACGGAGTTGAGGATGCTCCTGCCGCCGAGCCAGTCGAGCGCGGCGCGCACCACAGGACCTTCGGTCGAGTCGATCATCAGGGCGACGCTGGCCTGCGTGGCGAAGCGGCGCGCCACCTCGGTCATGTCGGAGACGCCGTCGGCGCCCGTGTAGTCGACGCACACGTCGATGACGTGGGCCCCCTCCTTGACCTGGTCCTTGGCCATCGCCACGCAGGTGTCCCAGTCCCCGCCCAGCATGGCCTCCCGGAAGCGCTTGGAGCCGTTGGCGTTGGTGCGCTCGCCGACCACCAGGAAGCTCGTGTCCTGGTGGAGCGGGACCTGGCTGTAGATGGAGGAGGCGGCCGGCTCGAACACCGGTTGGCGATCGGCCGGTCGGAGGCCCGCGCAGCGCTCGACCACGGCCTCGATGTGGGCCGGCGTCGTCCCGCAGCATCCTCCGATGACGGAGACCCCGAGGTCCGTGACGAACTCGTGGTGGTAGGCGGCGAGCTGGTCCGGGGTGAGGTCGTAATGCATGGCCCCGTCCACCACCGAGGGCAGGCCCGCGTTGGGGACGCACGAGATCGGGACCCTGCTCGACGCCGCCAGGTACCGGAGCGGCTCGCCCATCTCGGAGGGGCCCGTGGCGCAGTTGAGCCCGATGACGTCGACCTGCATGGCGTCGAGCGCGGCGAGGGCGGCCTGGATCTCGGTACCCGGCAGCATCCGGCCGGTGAGCTCGATCGTCACCTGCAGCTGGAGGGGCACGCGCCGGCCGAGGCTGGCCATGGCGCGACGGGCGCCACCGATGGCGGCCTTTGCCTGCAGCAGGTCGTAGACGGTCTCGATGAGCAGGAAATCGACGCCGGCGGAGATCAGGCCGTTCGCCTGCTCCTCGTAGGAGTCCCGGAGATCGGCGAACGGGATCTGCCCGAGGGTCGGGAACTTGGTACCCGGGCCCATGCTCCCCGCCACCCAGCGGGGGCGGTCGGCCGTGCCGTACTCGTCGGCCACACGGCGCGCCAGCTGCGCCGCCGCCACGTTGAGCTCGCGCGCCCGGTCGGCCAGCCCGTACTCGGCCAGGACGACCGAGAACGCCCCGAAGGTGTCCGTCTCGATGACGTCGACGCCGACGTCGAGGAACGACCGGTGCAAGCGCTCGACGACCTCCGGTCGGGTATCGACCAGGATCTCGTTGCAACCCTCGAGCTCGGGGCCGCCGAAGTCGTCGGCCGTGAGGTCGGCGAGCTGCAGGTTGGTGCCCGTGGCGCCGTCGAGGAACACGACGCGGCGGCGGACCGCTTCGAGATAGGACGAATCGGCCGGATCCATCCGGCCGAGCAGCTCGGGTGGCGTGGCCATATAAAGGACCAGGTTAGTGGCGCTGGTCCCCACCAAGCGCCGGTAGCATGCGCGGCCGTGCGCATCTACACGCGTCGCGGCGACGACGGGACCACCGGGCTCCTGTACGGCGGGCGGCTTCCCAAGGACGACGCCCGCATCCGGCTGAACGGCGCCGTCGACGAGGCACAGGCCGCGCTGGGCGTCGCCCGTGCCGAGAGCCCACGTGGGTCGGACTTGGATCGCCTCCTGATCGATCTCGAACGTGACCTCTGGGTCCTCATGGCAGAGGTCGCCACGGCCCCCGACAACCGTCACAAGCTTCAACCGGGGGCCTCGCTCGTCACCGAAGAGATGGTCGGGCGCTTGGAGTCGGAGATCGACCGGCTCTCCGAGCGCTTCGAGATGCCCACCGAGTTCGTCGTGCCCGGTCAGAACCGCCGCTCCGCCGCCCTCGACGTCGCCCGGACGGTCGTCCGGCGGGCCGAGCGCACCGCGGTGGCCGATCCCCCCGCCGACGACTCGTTGGTCGTGCGCTATCTCAATCGCCTCTCCGACCTGCTCTGGACCATGGCGCGCTGGCAGGAGGGCGACGCGCACCTCACGGCAAGGAACCACCCCTGATGCCCCTTCGAGTCGAGCTGGCCCGCCCCCAGGATCTGCCGTCGGACCTGATCGCCATTGGGGTCCCGTACTGGAGCTCCCCGGACGGACCGGTGCTGCACGGGGGGCTCCCGCCGGCGGTGGCCGGCACCTCGTTGCCGGCCACCATTCCCGCCGACTGGGCCCTCCGAGCCGGGTTCTCGGCGCAGCCCGGACAGTCGACGGTGCTCTCTGCCGCCTTCGAGTCGACCTCTCTCGTCGCGCTCGGGCTTGGCGACCCCGCCGGAGTGGATGCGGATCGCTGGCGGCGGGCCGCGGCGGCGCTGGTAGGGGCGGCCGGGCAGGGTGGTGTCGCGGCGCTGGCCGTTCCCGGTGCCGGTGCCGATGACGCCGGTGGAGTCCGGTCCGGCGACGCCCTGTCGGCCATCGCCGAGGGTGCCATGTTGGCCGCGTACCGCTACGACGAATTTCGTTCGGACCCCCAACGGCCGACGATCGAGCGGCTCCTGGTCATGCCCGGCGTGGACGGGGGACCCGCCGGCGGCCCCGACGCGGCGTCCTCCCTCCGCCGGGGGGTCACGTCGGCCGAGGCCGTGGGCTTTGCCCGCGACCTGGTCAACCGCCCCCCGAGCGAGCTCGCCCCGAGCGTCTTCGCCGACCTCGTGGTGGAGAGGTTCCGGGGTGTCGGTGGGGTGGAGATCGAGGTCTGGGGAGAGCACCGGATCGAGGACGAGCGCCTCGGTGGGCTCCTCGGCGTGAGCCGGGGCTCCTCCCAGCCGCCGCGCTTCGTCAAGGTGGCCTACCGGCCGAGTGCCGCTCCGCTTGCGCCACATCTCGCGCTCGTGGGCAAGGGGATCACCTTCGACTCGGGCGGCCTCTCCCTCAAGACGGCCGACGGGATGACGACGATGAAGACGGACATGAGTGGCGCCGCGGCGGTCCTCGCGGCCACCTGGGCGTGTGCCGTCGAGGGCCTTCCCGTGCAGGTGAGCGCCTACGCCCCGATCACCGAGAACATGCCGGGTGGTCGCGCCATCAAGCCGGGGGACGTCCTCACCGCCCGCAACGGCACCACCATGGAGGTTCTCAACACCGACGCCGAGGGGCGGTTGGTGCTCGCCGACGCCCTCTGCCTGGCCGCAGAGGAGAGGCCCGACGCGATCATCGACCTCGCCACCCTCACGGGTGCCGCCGTCGTGGCGCTCGGTTCCTCGATCGCCGCCCTCTACGGCACCACCGAGCCGCTGGTCTCGGCCATCCAGCAAGCGGGCCTGCGGGCCGGCGAGCAGTGCTGGCAGATGCCACTCGCCGAGCAATACCGCGACCACCTCGACTCCGACGTCGCCGACGTGAAGAACATCGGCCGCCCCGGCCAGGCGGGGTCGATCGTGGCGGCGCTCTTCCTCGCCCGGTTCGCCGGCGACGTGCCCTGGGCCCACCTGGACATCGCCGGTCCCGCCAGGGCGGCCGAGGCGTCGGGCTACCTCACCAAGGGGGGCACCGGGTTCGGTGTGAGGACGCTGCTCGAGCTCCTGAGGACGCGGGGCTCGGCCGGGCCCTCCTGAGCCGGGCGCCCCTGATCGGCCTGCCGCCAGCGCTCGTGCGCCCGCTGGATCTCGAGGGGCAGTCGCTGCAGATGGCGCTGGGGAACCGGCCCGACACGGCGTCGAGCATCGAGTACGTCGCCCCTCAGTCGGATCATGCCGAAGCGCTCGCACCGACCGAGCACCCGGGCGAAGGGGGCGTTGCGGCCCGGCCGAGGTGAGAGGCCGAGCGATCTGGCGGTCAGATCCAGGTCCAGCGCGAAGCCGTCCGGCGATCGCTCCAGCCCCGCCGCCAGCCGTCGCAAGAACCACGTCGCCGACGGCCCGAGGATGCCGAGCCAGAAGAGCTCCACGTACTCCGAGCGGGGATCCACGCCATGGGCGTCCACGATCGGGTCGAGCCATGGGGCGACCGTGACCCGGGACAGGACCGTCATCTCCGGGTCGGTCCGCTCAGCAGCCGTCTCGCCGGCCGTCGGTGCGAGCCTCGGTGCGGCCCGGGTCGAGGACATGGCGCCCAAGGTAGTGACGCTCCCCGTCACTTCCCGGTTCGGGCCAGCTCGGTCAGCCGCCTTCCCAGTGACCGGCGTGCATCCGGCGCCAAGCCGGACGAGGTCGGCTGGCTGACGGCGAGGGGTGGTCCGACCCGTCGGGATGGCCGAGAGCGATCGCGCCGAAGAGTCGCCAGCCGTCGGGCACGCCGAGGCTCTCGAGGAGGGGTCGCTCGCCGCGGAAGTTGCCCAGGAAGCAGGCACCTAGTCCCGCCTCGGTGAGGCCGAGCAGGACGAGCATCGTCTCGAATGCGGCATCCCCGAACCAGTAGGGGACCGGCCAGGCCTCCGCCCCCCCCCTCCCCCTGCGGCACGGGGCCGAGGCCCGAGCCGGCCTTGTCGGGCTCGCCGTAACGGAGGACGTAGGCGTCGGGCCGACAGAGGGAGAGCAGGATCGCCGGCGCGCGGGCGAGCCCGGTCCACCTCCGCGAGTGCTCCCGCCACTCGGCAGTGGTCGTGCGGTCCCAGTAGCGGGCGGTCTCCTCCGGGCCGGTCAGCGACAGCCATGCGGTGCCCCCGGTGTTGCCCGCGGAGGGGGCCCTCGTGGCGTCCGCCACGATGGCGGCGAGGATCTCGGAGTCGACGGGGTCCCCGTCGAAGCTTCGCACCATGCGGCGGTTCAGGATCGCTTGGTGCACGTCCACGGATCCTCCCCGTGCTCGGAACCGGGCCCTCGCTGCGCCGGATTCGGGAATCTTGACCCCGCTGGTACGGTTTTACACGATGATCACGGGAGGTCAGTAGTGGCCACGACGAGAGAGCTGCTGAGCAACGCCAAGTCGTCCATCGAGGAGGTCGACCCCGCCGCCGCGGAGGCGATGCGGGGCCAGGCCGTCTACCTGGATGTTCGCGAGGCGGACGAGTACGAGCAGGGGGCCCTGCCCGACGCCGTCCATGTGCCTCGGGGATTTCTCGAGTTCCAGGTCGAGGGCCGGATCCCCGACAAGGAGGTCCCGGTGGTCGTCTACTGCGCCGCCGGCAGCCGGTCCGCCTTCGCTGCCCGTACTCTCGGCGATCTCGGATATTCCCACGTGACCTCGATGATCGGGGGCTTCAATCGCTGGAAGGACGAGGGCCGCCCGTGGGCAGCGCCCCGGGTGCTCACCCCCGAGCAGCGCAACCGGTACCACCGCCACCTTCTCCTCCCCGAGGTCGGCACCAAGGGCCAGCAGCAGCTCCTCGACTCCAAGGTCCTCCTGCTCGGCGCCGGGGGCCTCGGCTCGCCGGCTGCCCTCTACCTGGCTGCGGCCGGGGTCGGCACGCTCGGCATCATCGACATGGACGTCGTGGACGCCTCCAACCTCCAGCGCCAGGTCCTCCACAACATGGACCGGGTGGGAGAGCGCAAGGTCGACTCTGCGAAGAAGACGCTCACCGCCATCAACCCCGACGTGAACGTCGCCACCTACGACGTGCGGCTCGGTGCGGACAACGTCCTCGACATCATCGACGGGTACGACGTGATCGTGGACGGGACCGACAACTTCCCGACCCGCTACCTGGTGAACGACGCCTCGCTGCTCAAGCGGATCCCGGTCGTGCACGGCTCGATCTTCCGCTTCGAGGGTCAGGTCACGGTCTTCGCCCCCTACGAGGGGCCCTGCTACCGCTGCATGATCCCGGAGCCTCCGCCCGCCGAGCTCGCCCCGTCGTGTGCGGAGGCCGGCGTCCTCGGGGTCCTCCCGGGGATCGTGGGCTCGATCCAGGCCCTGGAGGCCATCAAGGTCCTCCTCGACCTCGGCGATCCCCTCATCGGGCGCCTGCTCGCCTACGACGCGCTCGAGGAGTCCTTCCGGACCTTCAAGGTCCGCCGCGACCCTCAGTGCCCGGCCTGCGGCCCTGACGCCGGCGAGATCGTCATCGCGGAGTACGACGAGCTTTGCATGCCGCACGCCCACTGACGCACTGCGCCTGTCGAGACCCGGGCAACGTGTTAGTTGCCCACAAGCAGCTTGTCGGTCCTTGCCGCCGCCTCGGCTCATGAGCCACGGACCCGAAGAGGGACCCGAGACTGGCGAGCGCGGTATCGCACCCGGGCCTCGCAACAGGGAGCCGGATTGCATGAGCGCCCTCGTCACCGTCGGCGCTGGCTACATCGGTTTGCACACTGCCAGCCGTAGGGAGGTGCACGCATCAGTGCCGATGGGGTGGAGGCCGACGGACTCCGGAAGCGACGTAGCTTCCGGCGACTCCAGAGCCGGGCTTCCCGCCTCGAGATCTGGCCTTACGCAGACGCAGCCCAAAGGGCCTCCAACATGGGCTCCAATAGGCGGGTGACCAGCTCGATTCGCGGGCCTGAAGAGCTTCGGTGGTAACTCCAGAGGGCGTTTCCGTCCGGGTCAACTCCTGACGCTTCGAACTCAAATCGGGCCGCCTCGAGCTTCGCGGCATCGCCGGCGACGTCGTCTGACCAAAAACCGATGTGGTGAACTCCCGAACCAATGGCTGGCTCCCAGACGGTATCTGGCACGCGCTGGACCAGCTCGAGGCGAGGCGTCGTGGCGGAGTAGACAAGGGTGAGATCGATCTCAGACGTCCCGGAGGGAAACTCGACCCTTGTCCTTGCGCTCACCTCTTCACCCCAGACGTAACCAAACAACTCCGTCAACTCCTTTTTGGCGGATGTGATGCTAGGGACCACGATGCCCACGTGGAATTGATCTCGAGCGTTCACGGGAACCCTTTCATCGAGGCAATTCGACTACGGCTCGACGATGACGCGAAGTGCCCCTTTGGATCGGTCTCGCGCCTGACGAAACGCTTCCGGAGCATCTTCAATCGAAAATCGGTGGGTGATGATGATGTCGGGCAGCTCCGGGCGTGAGGCCAGTAGTTCGGCCGCCTCGGCGAACTCTCTTCGACCGGCGTGGGCCGAATAGCCCAGTGAGGCTTTCAAAGCGACCTCCTTCCGGAACGCCTCGTCCATCGGCCATTCGATGTCGACAAAAGAGCCCAGGTGCACGACGGTTCCCCGCGGTCGCACGAGGTTCATGGCTGCCTCCATGCCACTTTGGCTGCCGGCCGTCTCGATGACAACGTCGTAGCGCCCATTCGGGACCTCGGCGCCGAGCTGCTCCCGAGCCTCTTGCTGGTGTCGATGACGCGCCAAAACGGCCACCTCCGGCGCTCCGAGCGCTTGTGAGGACGCGGCAGCCAAGAGACCGATCGCCCCGGCGCCCACGATCGCCACGCGTGCGTCAGGACCCACGCCACCGAGATGAACGGCATGCAGCGCCACCGAAGTAGGTTCAACGAGCGGGGCGTCGTTGACCCTGAGCCCGTCAGGAAGCTTGACCAGCGCACGCTTCGGGGCGCGGAACCATTCGCACATTCCTCCGGGATCTGTGATGCCGAGTCCCTGCACTCCACGCTCACAATGGTTGTAGTTGCCTTGTTGGCACTCCGAACATTCAGCACAGCCGAAGATTGCCTCGACCGCCACCGCCGTTCCGTCGGACAGGACTCCAGCGAATTCGTGACCCGCTATCTGCGTACTTCCCCAGTCGAGATAGTTGAGATCGGAAGCGCAAATGCCCACTCCAGCGATCTGGATCAATTCTCCTTCACCTTCTGGTATGTCGACATCGACGACTTGGACGTTCGGCGGCGAATTTCGTACAGCTCGCATCGATCCACCCCCTTATGGCGTCGGCACACCTCGTCGAAAGGGGGAAGCACCTCTCGACGCCACTCCGCCTGGCATTACCATAGGTCTCACCAGCTGCCGGCAAGCTCACCAGGGAGACGGCTGAGGGGACCTGGCCCCCGGGAACACGGACCCACACCGCGGGTATCGAGGGCGCCCGCTTGGAGATGCCATCTCCCATGCGAAGCGCTTGACGGAGAGCCCGCGGCTCGGGAAGAGTCTGTCCACGGCGGCGACCGATCGCCGAGCTGTGGAGCATCCGCCCCAGCCGGAGTTCCATGGCGAAGGGGAGTCGCCCTCTCGGTCATCGATGCCACAGGCCATCTTCGAACACCGCGTCGCTGGGGGACGAGGGTGTCAAGAGGAGGCTTGTCCATGACCAAGGATGCCCGCTTCAAGAGGGTTGTCCGGCGCCACGCCGAGGAGACGGGACTGCGCTACACCGAAGCGCTGACGGACCTCGAAGGGCTCGGGAATGCAGCACGAGCCCGATCCCGACCGGCTTCGCGCCCATCTTCGGGATCGCTATGGCATCGACCCCGTGAGGGCGACGAGGCTCAGCGTGCACAAGACGTACGTCTTCCGCATCGACCGCAATGACGGCAGTCCATGGGTCGCACGTGCTTTCCCCCCGGCGCGGCCGCGCGTCGGCGCCGAGGGTGACGCGGCGATCCTCCGATTCTTGGAACGTCAGGACTATCCCGCCGAGCGCCTGGCGGTTGACGATCCGGTATCCGACTTCGACGGCTGCGGGGTCCTCGTGACGCGCTTCGTCGAAAGCGTCCCTCTCCCCGAAGGTGGCGCGAAGTTCGCCATGATGGGTGAGCTGCTCGGACGGTTGCACGCGTTGCCCTATGACGACTCCGTCGGCCGCCCGGGCGGCGCGAGCGGTGAGGACCCGAGCCGTGAGGGCACGCCGCGTCAGGACCTGCTGGCTGCCTTGTCCTTCCTCGACGCCGTCGACACGAAGGTCACGGCCGCCGAACGCGAGCGTTTCGAGCAGCTCCGCCGTCAGGTCCGCTCGGCGGACGACGGTGGCGGCCTCCCGGAAAGCTTGCTGCACGGAAACCTCCTCCACGCTCCCGATCACGCCGTCTTGAGCGAAGAAGGACCTGTCGCGATCAACTGGAAGGCGTCCGGTCGCGGACCGCGCCTCGCCGACTTTGCCTACCTGATGTGGGGCACGGGTTCATGGAATCCACGTCGGCCCAACGAGGAATGGATCGACGCCGCCGTCAAGGCCTACCGCCAACACGTCGAGCCGACCGACGAGGAGCTCGACCGGCTCGCGGCGGTCATGTACATCCGGACCCTCTACCTCGCGTCCTTCGGCTATCGGCGCGCTCTCGCCAACGGCCGAAGATTCGACGAGTGGGGATTCATCGAGCCACCCGAGTACTATCGCTCCACTGCAGCCGCAGTCCGCGCCGCCTTCCGCCGGTAGGCCGTCGGTTCGCCAAGCCGACCGTGGTCGAATCGGCGTTCTCCCCACCAGGGACACGGACTGGGAGGAGGCCCGTGATCTCAGGGGGTGTCGATTTCGCACCTGCCCGATCGTCATGCTGGTGACAGACTCGAACCGACCGAAAGGATGGGGGTCATGCGGTACACCCTGCTACTGCACTATCCGGAGCGGAGTGCCGAAGAGCTCGGCGCCGAGGTCTTGGCCGAAGGCATGCGTGCATTTCAGGCATATGCAAGGGCGCTGGAGGACGCCGGTGTGCTCCAGAGCGCCGAAGTACTCCAGCCGTCCGACCTGACCACGACGGTCACGCTGATCGGAGGTGAATTGGTCGTCCAGGACGGTCCGTTCGCGGACACGAAGGAGCAACTCGGCGGCACGTTCGTCGTCGACGTGCCGGATTTCGATGCCGCCATGGAATGGGCGAGGCGAGCGCCATCGGTATCGTGGGGCCACGTGGAGATCCGACCCACGGCCACACGTTACGTAGACGGCGCCTGGCAGGGAGAACAGCCGGTCCGGTGATCTGCCATGAGGCTGGAGCGGTGGCCGAGCGGGTGGCTCGGGACGCGTACGGCCGCCTCGTGGCGCTACTCGCGGCCTGGACTCGGGACATTGCGCTCGCCGAGGACGCCCTAGCCGACGCCTTCGAGCGGGCGCTTCGGACGTGGCCCAACGTCGGGGTACCCGACAACCCACAGGGGTGGCTGGTCACCGTGGCACGCAACCGCATTCGGGACGTTCTGCGCTCCGCGGACTCACGCACCGCAACACCACTCGACGACGACGCCGCTGCTCTCGTCAGGGCCGATCCGGACTCGTTCCCGGACAAGCGGCTGGAGCTGCTTTTCGTATGTGCGCACCCGGCGATCAATCCTCAGGTGCGCACCCCACTCATGCTGCAGGTCGTGCTCGGCTTCGACGCTGCGCGCATCGCTCGTGTCTTCGCAGTAGAGCCCGCAGCGATGGCGCAGCGCCTCGTTCGTGCCAAGAGACGTATTCGCGGCGCTGGCATCCCCTTCCAGGTGCCGCCACGTGCCGATCTGCCGTCCCGGCTCCCCGCGGTCCTCGAGGCGATCTACGGTGCGTACGCGATCGACTGGCTCGACCAACATGAACACGTGAGAGATTCGATTGCCGAGGAAGCACGATGGCTCGCGGTGCTCACCGCCGGCCTACTCGAAACGGAACCCGAAGCCTGGGGACTCGCGGCGTTGATCACCCTCGCACAATCGAGGGCTCCGGCACGCACCGGCACTCCGTGGCCCCCGCTCGAGAAGCAAGACACTGCGCTCTGGGACCGATCGCTCATCGCCGACGGTGAGGGATTCCTCCGACGGGCCTATGCGCTCGGCGCACCACTCGGGCGGTTCCAGATCGAAGCTGCGATCCAGTCCGCTCATTGCGACCGGGCCCGGACCGGAACCGTCGATCGAGCCGCGCTCGTCGAGCTCTATCGCGGACTCGTCGCCCTGGCTCCAACCACCGGCGCCGTGCAAGCTCTCGCAGCAGTCAAGACATGAGGGACGCCTCGCTGGATCATCCAGCGACGCCCTCCTTCCGGGGCTGCGCCATCGCCCAGTCTGCAGCTGGGCGTAGGGAAGAGCATTCGCAGGGCAAGATGTTCAACCGCTGAGAGATGGACTCCGGCGCACGGTGCGCCGGGAAGTGGGCAAGGATGGTCCCCGTGATCGTCCGCCCCGTGACTCCGGTCATCGGCGCAGAGGTCAGCGGCATCGACCTCCGGGACGAACTGTCTTTCGAGGTCACCAAAGCCATTCGTGCGGCGCTGCTCGATCGTCAGGTGCTCTTCTTCCGGGACCAGCCCCTCAGCCCCCGTCAGCAGCTGCGGTTTGCCGAGGCGATCAGCCCGGTGATGATGCCGGTCATCGATACCGAGGCCACCAACGAACCGGGGGTGACGGTCTTGGACCAGACGGCACCGAAGGGTCAATACACCGATCGATGGCACGCCGATTCCACCTTTCTTGCCGAGCCACCGTTGGGTGCCGTGCTCCGCGCGGTGCAACTGCCTCCGGTCGGAGGTGATACGTGCTGGGCGTCGATGACCGCCGCCTACCAAGCGCTCTCGCCGGCGATGAGGAATTTCCTCGATGGGCTGCATGCCGAGCACTCGACCGAGATCCTCGACGCAGCGTTGAGCCGTCTCGGAAATGTCGTCCGGCGGGACCAAGCGAAGGCGCCTTGGGTCCACCCGGTTGTTCGGGTCCATCCGGAGACACTGCGACGCTCGCTGTTCGTCAACGGGAACTTCACCACCCGTATCGTCGAGCTCTCCGCTCCGGAGAGCAGGGCCCTCCTCGATCTGTTGTTCCGCCACATCGACTCCCCCGAATTCGCCGTCCGATTCCGCTGGGAGGTCGGATCCGTTGCGTTGTGGGACAACCGGTGCACACAGCACTGTGCCATCTCCGACTACGACCAACGGCGAGTCATGTACCGCTGCATGATGCAGGGAGATCGGCCTTTTGGCCCTGGAGCCCCGGACTGAATGCGATTGATGCTGCGAGAAATTCCCAATAGCGTGATTTTGCGGACCGCCCCCGTCACGGGTTCGTCGTGAGACGAGGAGGAAATGTGAGCGTCTACCACTTCGACGAGATGGAGTGGCATGTCCCCGTGTCCGAGGGTACCGACGCTGCTCAGGCGGCCGATGCGGGACGCCAGGGGGTGCGCCGACGCCTCTTGGCCCAGGGGGACGACGGCTTCTACACCCAGATCGTGGAGATGCCGCCCAGGTTCGACGCTCCGGCGCACAGCCACAGTCAGGCGGAGATCTTCATGGTGCTCGAGGGGTCTTGCCTGTTGAACGGCGAGGAGCTGGGCCCCTACGACACGATGGTCGTCCCGAAGGACGGCGTGTATGGATTCACCTCGGGTCCCAGTGGGTTGCGCTTCCTGGTCGTGCGGACGGGAAAGGCCAGCTT
>Ga0335073_10010682_pt1 | contig 12909 bp, 15 predicted proteins | sample Lox_Sample_22_FD_207093 | JGI IMG/M metagenome (GOLD analysis project Ga0335073, IMG submission 207093) | Soil microbial communities from Loxahatchee National Wildlife Refuge, Florida, United States - Lox_Sample_2.2 | ecosystem: Environmental > Terrestrial > Soil > Wetlands | place: USA...
TCGCCGGCCGGCGACGCAGTCCGACTGGTTGCGGGCAAAGATTGCCGCGCGGCTGCAGCTGGAGACCGACTGCGGTTGTCAGCGGAGTGGCGTGGAGAAGCCCCGTTGGCTTGTCCACCTTGTCTAGCTCGGTCTCTTGTCCTTTCTCTCTCTCGGTCCCTGCCCCTGTCCCGGTCCTTGAATCGGTCGTCGGGGTGATGGCGACTGTCATCGTAGTCGTTGCGATTGCGGTCTCTTCTCCTGTCGTCGTCGACACGCCGTCGTTCGTCGTCTCGACGACGGTCTCGGTCTCGGTCTTCTTCTCTGTACAGCCGAGGGTGGCGGTGGCTGTCGCGGGATCGATGACTGTCGTCTCTGAATCGGGATCCCTGTGATCGATAGTCATCGTCGTATCTGTAGTCATCATGATGACGTTGGTCGTCGTCTCTTGAGTACTTGATCCGTTTGTTCGAGGTGTCAGGAGAGCGAGAGCGTGGTCGATGCGTCGTCATCTTTGTGAGGAGGACGATGGTGCAGGTGAAACGATTTTATGTGGGCGGAGTTTCCAAATTTCAGCTCAGTCGCTAGTCTTAAAGCTACCTACCAAAAGTCTTCGGCCAAATCAAAATCGCTGAACTGACACGGCATCTTCTTTCATCAATTGTTCGACGTACAGGTTGTGTTCCATTTAATGGTATTAATGCTAGACAATACAGACCTATTAATCCTCAATACTTGGTGTACCACCCTCTTGCGTCAATCAATGCTTGCACACGGTGCGGCATGCTGTCAATCAATCAATCCAATACTTCCTCTCCAATCGACCACCAAACTTCCTGTGCCCGTTCAGTAATGCGCTGACGAATATATTGTGGGGATCCACAAAGTGTTGCTGTATCCGGATATCGACGATGAAGCTCGAGTTTGAGATGTGCCCAGAGATTTTCCATCAAATTCATATCGGGAGTATGAGGAGGCCAGTCCATGACGACAAACTTACGCTCACTAGAGATTGTTCTAAAGAATGCTTGGGTTTTCTTTGATGCATGAACTGGAGCATTGTCTTGTTGAAATGTGATATCGGTTATGCCATCAGCTGCTAATGCATCGAGATATGGCAGGAGATTGTCGCGTAATGTGATGATGTATATATTACTGTCGATAGAACCGTCAATTGATACGATAGGACCGAGTTTATTGCCGACAAAACATCCCCATATCATCTGCGATAAATCCCCTTCCTTTGACTTCCCTCGAATATTCTTTGGCGCATATTTTTCTTCTTTAGTCTGATGTCGAAATACCCAATCTTATTGACATGCCGAATCTTTTTGTAATGGACACTCATCTGACCATGCGACCTTTGCCCAATCCTCCCTTGTCCAATGTTGATGTGCCTTTGCCCACTCGAGACGTTTTTTCGCGTGTTCCTTTTTCAGTAATTAGAGCTCGTTTGACAGCGCGCCATTTTCGAATCAAGTCTTCATGTAACCGTCTCCGAATTGTTGTTGTGGAAGCAGGAATATTGACGATGTTCTGTAGAGCAGCGAATGGCACGTGTGTATTGGCCTGAAAAGCAGCGATAATCCGTCTGTCTTGTGCTTTGGTCGTTATTCGAGGGCGTCCGGACCGAGGAAGGTTTTCTGAGGAATGCCGAGTTTCAAGACGCGTTAGAAAGCTTGATACCGTTTGATGGGGAATGTGCAATTCGCGACCAATTTCTCGGTCTGTCATAGATACACTTCGGCCCTCTATACTGCCTTTATCCCATTCGCTCAACTCTTTTCGTAGCTCCGAAGCCATGGCGCGAAGATGGAGACTGTTTACGATTTCAATTCGGCCGAAGATTTATGGTAGGTAGCTTTACTTCAGGCCCACCTATACAACTGTCGACCCAGCTATCTTGACGTTATCTCGACGCTATCTCCATGGCAGACGAGTTTTGGGCGCATATGTCGGCCGCACCATCAGGTCTTGGAGTTGAGGATCCAATAGCTACAAACAAGCGACTCAAGGCAGAGGACCCTTCTGTCTCGGGTGACCCAAAATCTGCGCAAATCCCCAAAGGACCGGACATCTCCAAGTATGTTCATGCTACTGGTATGCCCGCCTGTGCGTGTCTCGAGCTAATGATAGGTGTCTTTCATGACGGAGGTGATTTTGACGGCTCCAAACCGGGTGCGGCACAGGATGTCCGTCGATTTATAACACACAAACCTACCAATGGGGCCGCTTCACGTCAAAAGCATGCAAAACCGTCAGACCATCTCGAGGGTAAGTGGCATACTAGCACCCAAGAATCCCGTCCCCCGAGCAATCATCAACATTGTCATGGTTTATTTCAATTGTCATGACAAGGAAAGAAAAGAGGAAGGAAAGAGATAGCGTGGTCAGCAAATTGTGTGAATATGTAGATTACCGTGAACTTAACAGACTTTCTGGCTGCATATAGATGATTTAGGAATGTATTTCTGGTCTTTCCAGCGGCGGCACACGTGTCGGGAGGCAATGACACCAGTTACTCCAATCACCCAAGCCTGCGGATATGGGAATTTCCCATTGGGGATTTCGTGTGGGGCAGTCGCGATCAATAGGATGTCATTAGTGGGGTTAGATGGTCGGCTGAACCTTCCTGTCGCCTTCCGTTCAGATTATCTGTCCTCCACAATATTGTGTCCAATAAGGGCACACGCAAAACCCACGCCGATTTCACATGGGACGCGACGGCGATTCGATTGGCCAATTGCAGCTGCACGAGTATGTCACTCCAACTCCGATTAACGGCGGACGCGGCATACCTGTAGTCTGTTATAAAGCGTCCCAGTGGAGGCATGGTGCATTCAACAATGAAATCTGCACTCCTCTCTCTGGCTTTGTTTTCGGGATGCTATGCTCAAAGCATCGACATCAGCCAGGGTGTCGGTGGCCCGAACCCCCCAATTACAAACCCCGCAGTGATGGGATACGACTCTCTTTCTGGGAAGTATAAACATGTTGTCATCCTTTCAATTGATGGCTTCCACCAGGTTATTCCGAATTCGAGCGTAACTAAGAGTAAGGTCGACTTAGCCACCTACGTTGCGATGAAGCCAGCCTCAGTCATGGCTAGCCTTCTCAAAAATGCCGTGAATTACGTCAATGTCATGGGTTCCAAACCCACGGACTCGTTCCCTGGTACCACGGCTTTGTACACAGGCGCAACTCCTCGCACATCCGGTGTTTGGTATGACGACGTTTGGGATAGATCGCTCTATACTTATGCGTCCAATTGCACAGGCATTCCTGGGTTTGAAGTCCTCAATGATGAAACAATTGACATCAATTCGACGGCGCTTGACGGCGGAGGAGCTTTCAACCTTACCCATCTTTCTTATATGAAGACCAGCTGGGGATCGTGCGCATACCTTCTTCCTCACGAATGGCTCCGTGTAAAGACCATTTTTGAAGTTGTCCGGGAGAACGGCGGTTTCACCAAATTAACCGATAAACACCCCTCGTATGAAATATTCAACGGGCCTTCTGGTACTGGCATCTACGTACATCTCTGCTCATCCATCCACTAACATAAAGGAAGGATATTTCCCCGAGATCAATGCGGTCCCCGCTACTGTCGGACCGACGGAACAGTACGACGAATTGCACTGGCAAGCAATTTACAACTGGACTGCTGGGAACTTCCGTAATTTCCGTGAAAGTCGAAGACTAATGAGAAGAAAACGGCACCAAGGATCCGCATGGCACCCCTGACCTATATGCCAGCAACTTCCAGTTATTCTCTGTCGCCCAAAAAGAATACGGTTACCTCAACGGGTCAACGTCGGCGAAGCCAATTTTCAACCCAAACGTGACGACTGCTCTGGACTCTATTGACGCACATCTCGGCACCCTTGTCGACCGTATGAAAAGCGCCGGCACATATTCGAGTACCTTAATTATCGTTTGCGCAAAGCACGGGCAAGCTCCAATCGACCCAAACTCGCTCCATCTCATCGACCCATCGGCAATCAATAACGCCACTTCGGTGGCATTGAGTCAAGTAACCTCCGACGACGTTGGACTCGTTTGGCTTGCTGATCCAACTATCGAGAATGTAAATCAAGCGAAAGCCGACTTCATCAAAGCCGGGGCATCGATTGGAATCCTCAACGTTCTTGCTGGGCCGGAGGTTTGGCAAAACGGATATGGCGACCCACGGTTGGATCCCCGAGTACCGGACATTATCATTCAGGTCATCCCTGGAGTTATCTACACATCCGTCACGGCGACAAAGGTTATGGAGCACGGTGGCTTGAATCCCGATGATCTTACTACTGCCATCTTCGTCCACAATCCCAGCATCACGGCGGCTACAATCACCGAACTTGTCTTCACCAGACAGATTGCAGTCACTGCTTTGATGGCGCTTGGCGCTCCTGTCAGCCAGCTTGACGGCGCACAACAGGATGGCACGGTTGTGCTCCCAGGATTGTTCTAAAATTTTGATGAAATATTTACTCTTATGGCCCTTCAATGTACATATATTTTCAATTCATCGGTAATCCATTTAGTAGGCTAAAACAAAAGGTATTTAACTCGCAGTGAAATCCATTCGCGAAGTAATTTCACCGCTATAATGTAGCGCGCCTGAACCGGCCGGAACAAGGGCCGACGGACCGCGTGTCGCAAATTCCTCCACCTCGGTTTCTCGTCTTGTCTACAGCACCAAGATATTTCACATGTCGACTTTAAGGACCAAGATTGTCCCGTTGTGCCTCCAACATGACTTCCTTCCAGAGAGAAGCGACCCCTATAATGTTTTCATTGACGCTCGGTGTGGGAACTGGTATAATCCATCATTTGGCTTTTCAATGGCCCCACCAGAAATCCTTATTCTCCGCACTCGGTGGTCTTGTCGCTGAGAATGTGGCCTTCCTCGCCTTGATTTGCTCGAAAGCAGCATGGTCGAAAACGTCCTTCGGTTTTCTGATGTTTATTCTGTTCTTCTCTTCTGAGGTCGTAGGTCCTTGAAGTCTGCTCTGACATCAAGATTTTGACTGCGTTATTCTTGAAGCTGATCTACAACATCTACTTTCGTCATCGAGGCATCCCAACAAAGTTGATGTGGGCGGCCACGGATCTCACATATTGGGACACCTACCGTAAGGGACAGTCGCATAAGCAGATTGAGCAACTTCACAGGAGTCTGGGTGGAATCTGCGCCCCGACTCTTTCTTATGGTAGGAGACGTTGTCCGGATTCAACCAAATCATATCAGTTTCAACTCTTTAGCAGCGATAGATGCTATCCATGGGGTTCATACTCCGACGAGGAAAGGAGAGTTGTATACCTATGTTATGCGCCTCCAACAAGGCTCCCCATTAACCCTCTTCAGCGAGACGTATTCTCCAATTGTTTGACCCCCGCTCATGGTTAGCGACAAACGGAGACACGGGTTTCTTCGTCGAACTGCGAACCCGTTATTCAGTCAGACGTTCTTAAGAGAATTGGAACCTACCATTAAGATCTATTACCGACGTTTTATTGACGGCATCGCTGCGGAGGCAAGCCAAAAAGAGGGCATCGTAAACCTTACCAAGTGGATTGATCACGTCGCATTTGATGTATTATCCGTTCGTACTGTTAAGGTTGATTCAGCAGATTAGTGGTGCTCTGTCTCTGGGAGAAGATTTCAACGCTATGGAAAGCACAGAGTGTCTCGCGATAATTCATATGATTACAGGGAAATGGATATCTATGTCCAAGGTAAAAGGCCGAGATATGTTCTGATAGTGATCAGGTCTTCGGCATTCCTTGGATTGTGCCTCTCAAGTGGGCGCTTGGGCAGTCCAGGAACACAAGAGACAGCAATGCGCAGTTCAAAGAGGTATTCCGTTTGCACTACAACATATTTACCGGTTTCAGTGGACCTTGAAGGCCATCGATAAAACTTTGTCGGATCAAAGGTCAGGCCGAAAAAGTCTCTTGATGGCATGGCTCGGAGCCTCTGATCCCGAGTCAGGCGTCAAACTAACTCTCCAAGAAACCGTGGCCTCGGCTACTGGGTTTCTGTCTATTATAACTAGACGTGAACTGACGCTAGAATTGGAGCTGCAGATACTACTGCCGTTTCCCTGACTTTTACGATCTATCACTGCTTGGCCAATCCCCTGGTCTGGCAGCGGCTTCGAGATGAAATCAGAGGAAAGTTCGCCAATGCTGAGGAGATTACAGGTCAGGCCGCTGCTTCTCTTGAATACCTCGATGCGGTGATTTACGAAGGTAATCAACTGTATTGCGATGCTGATGTAGGGACCCGACTACGACCGGCCGCTCCATCCAACTTGATCCGAGATACGCCCCCTGAAGGCATGGTGATCGCCGGTCACTTCATTCCGGGAAAGGTCAGTCTTCGGTGTTCTCAAAGCATATGTAGACTTACGTCTAGACTCAAGTCAGCACACCAACTTGGACAATCTTGCATGATGAGCGAAACTTCTCCGACCCTCACTCATTTATTCCGGAACGATGGATCTCAACAGAGAAAGGAGGACACATATGCAACAAAAAGGCTTACTTGCCGTTCTCGACGGGGCTGAGGGGCTGTATTGGCAGACCGTATTCAATTTCTGTTCTCTTTTAATAGATCAGATTGGCCATGTTGGAAATGAGACTGCTCATCGCAACTTTCGTGTGGCATTTTGATGCTGAATTAACCACATCTGAGGAACCGCTGTACGAAGACAGGTTCGTCGCTCGTCGAGGGCCACTGGACATCAGAATCACTCCTGTAGACCGCAGTATATGAGTCCGCTTCAAACGTTCTCTTGATTGGAAATTTGGTTTATTTGCTAGTCGAATATGTTAACACTGTCGTTTAAAACAGATATGGAATCACCCTCTTAACTCGGTTTGAATAACTCTCGTATTCCGGAAACTTGTCCCTGAGAACGGTCTCCTCCGTCTCCATCCGTTTATTATTTGCATCCCACCAGAATCCTATAAATGCAACTAGAACTGTCCAGGCTACAGGAGTGCCATATTTGGCCAACCACTCGATGTTGAATTGCGATGACGTTACATCCATGATCCGCGAGACCGCCGCTTCAACACCCTTTCGATGAAAGAGTGGATAGCCTAGGAAAAGGCAATACCATCCAGCATACGCAGGGTGCATTATCCAGGAATAAATGCCCGTCGTCACAAGCTTCTGATCCGGCCATGTCTGTATAATAAACGTGAATCCTGAGCCGAGTGCTTGAAAAGCGGCTACCCGCAATGCGCACCCCAACCCGACGATTGTCGCACTGGCTATGTCCACGTAATCCCAGTCGGTCCCCGATAAGTTCGTGAACATAGTCGATAGAATAGGGAAAATGGCGAGACCAGCTGTAGTGAACATTGCCAAGCCCGTTGTAACCCGACACTGAGCCACCCGATTAAGCTTTTGGGTGAGGCGCAAGGCCAAGGATTTCGATGAATCGTCGTGGAAATTTATCGATGAACCCGTGGACTCGGGGGCTTCTGCGAACACATTCGGAAGGGTGAGAACATATATAGTGGACAGCGTCAAACCAACCGAGGCGATAGCTCTGGGTATAGTCGTGGGGAGGAGAGAAGGCAGGAAATTGGATTTCGTCCCGTCTGAAATCGGAAATTGCTTATCGCCTTATCGGCCAATCATAACGATTCAAAGGGTCTTTATCCAAAGGAATTCAAGGGTCCATGCTAAGTCTTATATACCTAACCAACAACTAATAACACAACAACTAAAGACATGGTCAACGACCGAGATATCTCTTCTCGAACACTCTGGCGATGGGGTAAATTATGCCCGAAAAACAGGCCGCCAATTCAAAAGCGATGTCCCCGCCATACGCAGGATCACCGATTTGTCCCCCTATAACCCCAGTATACCAAACCTGAGCCATTCCGAGGACAACACCCATAATACCGAAACAAAAAGCGAGCATTGACGCATATCCATACGGAAGATGATATTTTGTCATTCCATCCCTCTAGCGGGTAATTGGCGAAGTTCCTGTGACGGAAAATGAAATGTTCTTCGAGCACAATGGTAGTGTACATCGCGAGGTAGTAAGACAAGATTGACATGAATGTGGTGAGGGATTCCGAGAAATCGTACGCCGCAGCAATTCCGATACCGATGTAGAACGCTGTACCGATAGTCGTCCAAAGGAAACGAGGGACTTTGATGAACCAAGGATGGACATTTTGGAATGATAATGCAAGCGAATAACTGTTTGGAAGGTTACCACCGATGATACTGAGTGCGAGCAGCACCATCAGAAACTAGAATCAGCTAAATATATGATCCAAATTACCGTGCCAAAGCCATTGAGAGGAGCAAGAGCAGCTCCGAATACCCCGCCAATTGAGTTGTCATCGTAACCCGCCGACCATGTTGGTTGAGTTGTAAAAGAGGAACCAAACGCAGCGCCGAGACACATGATGAGAATGGTGGGGACCGTTAATCCGGTAAAGGTATATGCAGCGACTTTCCACGATTTGGTCATCTCCGGCATGTTAACGTCGTAGTCGCTGGCAAATGGGGCCCATCCGAGCGATCCTCCGACCAAGACACATCCCTACGATTAGCAATGAACCGCTAGGAGGATACAAAGCTCAAAATATTGCCGGCTTCGACTTTCCCGGATCCCATCGCTGTCGAGGAAAAGCCTTGGTGTGCTCCTTCCCCTAGCAGGATGAAATAGACGATGACGACGGGTACCCATTGGTAGCGTTCATAAAGATGGACCCACCTGCGTTTAGTACTTGTAGAGCGGGGTCGTACTTGTAGCCAACCATTGAGACAAAACCGGTGACAATAGCGATGATGACGATGCCCACCGGCGTTGGGAGTGTATTGTTCGATACGCTGCGCAGAGTTTGGCCACCGATACATACATTTACTGCCGACCATCCAACGCAGGAGAGGCATTGAAGGACTGCCGCTACTTTGTTCCCGTACCATCCATAACTGTACCGTGAGACTGTCATTTGACGTAACCCAGTCTTTGGCCCAAAGGTTGCAAGGTAGGCGACAAAACAGCTCGCAAAGACGACGAAAAAGAAGATGGCAAGGCAACTGTCGGTGAGTCCGAGTCCAAACACGGGAGGTCCTAATAGGCCGACGGAGAAGTTGGTGATCGCAACGTTCGCGGATCCCCAGAGGAGCATGAGATCAAATGTCTTCGTATGGGTACGTTGATCAGGGGGCACGCGTTCGATGTCTCGATCTTCAACATTGACTCCAATCTTTTTGAGCTTTTGGGATAGCCAGTCTGTGCCGTGGATGTGATTGACGGTTGGGTCGACTTCCACGATTGTACCATGACCTACATCAGGCTGACTTGTGACCACTTCGGATGACCCAAGTTTCTCCTCGGACACGGGAAATTTCTCGATATCAACGTCGGACATACCTTTGAGGAATTGCACGATGGAATTAAACAGATGTGTTCAGAAAGCGTCGCACCGAGAGGAGAATAAGTACTCGAGAAACCGCTGTGGGGCCAGCCGACGGCAAGGTGGCAACTCGCGCGCCGATAACGATAACTTGCCACAGGCATTATCCGGTTGGTTAAAGTGGATTGTCGACGACAGCCGACGGGCTTTTCCTAACGAATGATATCAAGGAAGGGACCACTACTTTGCAGGCTTGGACGATCAGAAGCGAATGGAGGCTTGCGGGACACGCGCGATAAGAAGTATTGGTGATGGAATTTCGCCGAATGGCTATGTGGGCGACGCCTCATATACCCCACTGAAATTTTGTCTAGCCCCGTTGTATTTGCTCCAATCATATTGAAATATTCGGCCTTATCTTTCGATTTTACGGTGCGCACAGTAAACCCGCATTAAAGAGTCGTTTGCTTACCTAAAGCCGGGAAGACAATGCCGGCAGCCGAGAGCTTCTTCTTGAAATTGTAACTCTGCACTATGAAGCCCGCGGCCCAGTCAGGGCTCATTGAAAAGGTTTCGCCGAAGGGCGCGTGCTTCCGTCGCCCAGTCATATTTTCAACGATTTGCTTGCGCCTCGTAATCAAAGTTTAATTCCGTTTGACCAATTATAATATCTTACATGCAAATTTCACCAGAGATCTCGTCCGACACGTGAAGCGATCCAAGCGTGCATGCACGTCGAAATTTTAAGGGATGAAACAACTAAAATTAGGCCGCTGGACGTATAAGCAGACGTTTTCGGCGGAAGCGAATATTGTGGTACCGAAAACATCCCCTCTCCGGTCCGGAGTCTATTTTCTACAACCGCCATTCTCGTGGGGTGAAAAATTCAAATACGCCATCGCCCCGTCAACGTCCCAACAGCTCTCAACATCAACTTACTCGGTCGGAATGCGGTTTCCATACCTTTGCGCGTCATTTCTCCTCGCAAGACAGGCAGCCTCGCAACTTTTCACCTCCAGTAGTGGCATACCGGCATGTGCCGCGACTTGCGCAAACGAGACTTTCACGAAAATAGGGTGTCCATCAACGGGCACCACGACCGCACAGGTGCAACTTTTCCTACGCGTATGCACTGACAACTAGTGGAATTGTATTTGCGTTCCCGGCGATGGATACTTTGTCAACGCAGTTCCTTGTTTTAACGCGAATTGTACGCCAAGCGACTTACAAGCGACTTCCAACTGGTTCACTGGTGAATGTTCATTCGTGGGCATCGTACCACCGTCATTCACTGCACTTTTAGACGGAGACCTGCCTCCGCCGCCACCACCTGGAGGCCTGCCACCTCCACCACCTGGTGCACCACCACCACCCGGTTTCGGGCCGCCGCCCGAGGCTAGTACAGTGATAGCCACGACGACTGTTTTCACTGTTTCCTCTCCTGCCGCTTCGACACAAACCCTCGTGTCTAGCAACTCTCCTATATCCATTGTCGCTAGTTTATCTGCAAATCCATCTTCTTCAGCTGCTAGCGTTAGTGCAACAGCTGCCGCATCTACGAATCAAAAACGTACAGCTTTTTTCACTCAAAATCGCTAATTTAGAATCCTCGAATTCCCTTTCGACAGGGGCCATCGGCGGTATTGCGGTTTGTGGTGTTCTGGGAGCGGGCGCGGCTGTTTTTGGCATGTTCTTGTTTATTCGCCGCAGAAGAAGGATTTCGCGAAGTAGAGGAAACATCCACATCGGCGAGGAGGACATTAAAATGCTTCCGCAAAAACATCTATCTCTCCGCTACCCCAACACCGACGGCCGAGATTATTCCGCGAATTTGGGAACCGACGAGAGGGATCCGCCGCCTTCTCCCTTTCAACCAAAATTCGCACCAGCTTTAATTTCGATTTCCAGAGCATAATGGGATAACTTGCAAGCGATTTTCAAAGTAGAGTTTAAGGGAAAATATTAATGGGTATGCTGTCAGTAATATAGTAATATGATTGATATCATTTGTACCCCCCTGAGTTCCCCTAGCGCACCAATCATAAAATTGGTTTGGCGACGATTGGCGTTATCGTCCCACTTGCAGCCGTGTTCTGATAAGGTCGGAACTGACCGACCTCATCCGTTTCCGCTCTCATTGAGGCATCCTCAGTGCTCAACTCCCCGGCAGAAAATGAGTCTCTCTCGCCTTCCTGTGATCGGTAAGTTGGCTCTGACCGTGGCTGAAATGGTAGACATCAGTGAAATCGACAGCAATCCTGAAAAACTTGCGCCAGAGATAACCAAGGCATGCAAAGAATGGGGGTTTGTACACAAACAGCATTGCTAATATGAAGGTTCTTCCTCGTAAAGGGTCACCCGATCCCTCTCTCGTTCTCTCATTCATTGACGGAACTCATGTTTTAGAGATATTCAGCGGATTTTTGCGTTGGGAAAGGAGTTTTTCGATCTCCCTGATGATCAAAAGGATCCATACGTTATTGATTTCAATAGAACTGGTTATGTAGGATCTTTCAGAGACAAGTACATTCAACGTCTGCTTTTCTGAGATTAGGAACAAAGACGACAAAGCCTCCATGTACTTTGGGGGCGTTCGGAATGGTTACGGTCCATCGACGCCAAGCGTCCCGCCCTACTGGTATCCTCACATCGAAACAATCGAGGCTTTCCGAGTTACGTGCCATCAACTTGCAAAAAAGCTTTTGAGATGCTTTGCCATCTCTTTCGGATTAGACCCCGATTATTTCGCGAACGGTACTCAATTCCCATGCACGTATCTGATAAATAGGGCACAAGGAAACAGAACTTCCGGGAGATCAACTTCGTCTTCTTTCCTATCCTGCACGGAATGAACCGCCCGTGGATGGCATAACTCGGCTCATTCCACATACGGACTCACAATCATTGACCTTGCTGTTCCAGAAGAACCCCGAATTAGATGTCCTCTCGCCGTCTGGAGAATGGGTTCGAGCACCTGCCTGGGACGACCACATCCTGATCAACATCGGCGATGCCCTTCAGTTTTGGAGTGGCAATCAACTCAAGTCTACAATGCATCGGTATGTTCACTCTTTGTTATATGTACTTACGTAGTGTCACATTTGACGGACTTCCACACGACAAGGCTCGGTATTCAATGGCTTACTTTTGCGGAGCAAATAATGATACCGTTTTGAAACCTCTGGTGTCGAATGTTGCAACCGAGCTGATCGGGTGGGATGGGAAACCAATTGGAAGCGTCACTGCTGGAGAGTATTATACTCGTATGTTTGATGATTTGTATGCCGGTCTTCGTCCTGGTAGAGCAGTTGCTGCATCCTGATATATGAGATCAATTTGTTTTCTGAAACCAATATGACAATACTTTTGATTCGAATCGATCCTCGCTGCCGTACACGCTCCTTCCGTAACCCTGACTCCCTAGCAAGCTAACAAACTCCGTGACCTAAGTATACACCCGAAATCATAAGATATAGTTTTATGATCCTCCACCGCAACCCCCTCCGCCGCCACCTCCGCAGCCGC
>Ga0335073_10010683_pt1 | contig 12909 bp, 11 predicted proteins | sample Lox_Sample_22_FD_207093 | JGI IMG/M metagenome (GOLD analysis project Ga0335073, IMG submission 207093) | Soil microbial communities from Loxahatchee National Wildlife Refuge, Florida, United States - Lox_Sample_2.2 | ecosystem: Environmental > Terrestrial > Soil > Wetlands | place: USA...
TGAGCGGGGAATGTGCCCTTCGGCCCCTGTTCTTCTGCACCGGGAGGGACGACACCGACCGTGAGCCCCACTTCGAGGAGGCGCGTGTGACACCGGACCGCATCTCGACACCCGCGCGGCGACGCCGGAGCAGGCCCCCTGAGACAGTGGGCGAGAACCCGGTCCGCGCCGTGCCGGTCCACGGCTCCGTAGCCAAGCCCTGCGCCGGCGAGCTCGACGACAGGCTCGACGAGCCCATGGCCGCCGCCGGAGGCCGCGCCCTGGTGGCGCTGGACGGGACCGTGATCGCCGCCGACGCCGACTTCGCCGGCTTTCTGGGCCACCGGTCCGAGTCGCTCGTGACCCACCCTCTGGAGGACCTGGTCGAGCCCGAGGACCGGCCCGTGGCACGGGCCCTGTTCCACCGGGCCGTGGACGACGGCCGCGACGGCTACCGCCTGCGCCAGCGCTGCCGCACCGCGGGCGGAGCCCGTCGCTGGGCCGCGCTGGCCGTCGACATCGTGCGGGACCGCCAGGGCGAGCCCTGTTACTGCGTGGCCCGTGTCTCGCCTCTTCCCCGGGCCGAGCGGACGGGGCGGACGGGAGCCGGAGACGGCGACCGGCGCCTGCACGCCCTCACCCGCAATTCCGAGGACCTGATCGCCCTCATCGACGAGCAGACCCGCATCCGGTACTCCAACCCGGCCGCCACCGAGCTGCTGGGTGGGCCGCCGGCGGCTCCAGGGGCCAGGATCTTCGACCACGTGCACCCCGACGACCAGCCCCTGCTGGACGCCGCCCTGGCCCGCCTGCGCACCCAGCCCGGACCGGAGTCGGTGCAGCAGATCCGGGTGGTGAACGCCGAGGGCGAGTCCCGGGTCATCCGGGTGGTGGCCTCGAGTGCCCTGGACGACCCGGCCGTGGACGGCATCGTGGTCAACGCCCGGGACATCACCGAGCTCCACCAGTACCTGACCAGGATCGAGGCCAGCCTGGAGGCGGCCACCCAGTCGCTGGCCATGGCGGTGGAGTTCCGCGACCCCTACACCGCCGGGCACCAGCGCCGCGTGGCCACCTTGAGTGCGGCCATCGCCACCGAGATGGGCCTCGACGCCTCGACGGTCCGTGGCATCGGGGTGGCGGCGGGCATCCACGACGTCGGCAAGATCGCCGTGCCGGCCGAGCTGCTCAACCGCCCGGGGACGCTGAGCGAGACCGAGCACCAGCTGGTGCGTGAGCACGTCCTGAAGGGCTTCCAGATCATCGAGGCCGTGCCCTTCCCGTGGCCGGTGGCCGACATGGTCCTCCAGCACCACGAGCGCCTGGACGGCTCGGGCTACCCCTTCGGGCTCTCCGATCCCGACATCCTCCTGGGCAGCCGGGTCCTGGCCGTGGCCGACACGGTGGAGGCCATGGCCTCACACCGCCCCTACCGGGCGGCCAAGGGGCTGGCGCGGGGCCTCGAGCACATCGAGGCCCAGAGTGGGGTCCTGTTCGACCCGGAGGTGGTGGCGGCCTGCCTGCGGCTGTTCCGGCGGGGCAAGTTCAACGTGCGCACGTGGGACGTCGCCACCGAGCAGGCCCAGGAGATGTTCAAGCCGACGACGTGACCCGCACCGTCCCGAGGAACGGGCCCTCGCCACCGTGTGGGGCAGGGGACCCTGCGGTTCGTCCTCGGGCTCCACGACGGCGGCCCGAGGACCCCGCCCCCGGCTGTCAGCGGTCCTGGAACTCCCACCACTGCAGCTCGCACAGCATCGGGAGGATGTAGCCCACGTAGACGGAGTGGATCTTGATGGGTCCCTGGTCGTCGACCTTGAGGTCGATCAGGTCCACCCGGGGGTCGCGTTGGCGGAACGCCACGGCACGGTCCCGTACACCCACCAGCTCGTCGAGCGCCCCCACGGCGAAGCCGAAGTGGTCCATGCGGGGGCAGCGCATGGGGTCCTCCTCGGCGATGAGGAAGATGAACTGGTCCCAGTGCACGCAGGACAGGATGAGGCGCTTGTGGTCCACGGTCATCGTGGGCATCTCGTCGAAGCCGAGCACCTCCCCCCAGAAGCGGCAGATGTCGGTGCGGTTGGTCTCGTCCAGGAGCTCGGCCGGGACGCTCAGGGCCACGTGGTTGAACCGGGGATTCCCCGAGGGGTAGTAGGGATGGGTCATCACGCCTTCCTTCCGGCTCCGGCCGACCCGGCGCCCGCCGCGCCCGGGACGATCATGACCTTGCCGGCGATGGCGCCCGTGGCCAGCTTGGCCATGGCCTCGCCCAGTCCCTCGAGCCCCACGTCCTCGGCGTCGATGAGGACGTCGGTGGGCAGGCGTCCCGACCCCAGCAGCTCCAGGGCCCGGTCGAAGCCGTCGGCGTCGTAGATGAAGGAGCCGGTGACGGTGAGCTCGTTCAGGATCATGCGGTTGGGGTCGAAGGCGGGCGCCTCCATGCCCGCCCCCACCAGGACGAGCTGGCCTCCCCGGCGCAGCTGGTGGAAGCCGGCCTCCATGGCGGCGCGTTTGCCCGAGCACTCGAACACGAGGTCGACGGCCCGGGGCGACTGGCGCTCGGGCTCCCACGGCGGGTAGGTCTCGAGCTCGTCGGGGGCGATGACCTCGGACGCCCCCAGGTCGGCGGCCAGCTTCCGGCGGCGCTCGCCGGGCTCCACCACCACGACCGGGCCGATGTCCTTGGCCACCAGGGCGGCGATGGTGAGGGCCCCGATGGGGCCGGCACCGAACACCATGGCCGTGTCGCCGGGGGCGGCCCCGGCCCGGGTGATGCCGTGGAGCGCCACGGCCAGGGGCTCGGCCAGGGCCGCCACCCGCAGCGTCATGCCCTCGGGGACGGGGACGAGCCCGCCGGCGTCGGTGACGACGTAGCCGGCGAAGGCCCCGCCCGTGTCGTGGTCGACGGCCGCCGAGCGCCGGCCGCACTGCGAGGGCTTGCCCTCCCGGCACCGGCGGCACTCGCCGCACCGGGGGGAGGGACCCCCCACCACCAGATCGCCCGGGGCCCAGCGCTCCACGCCGTCGCCCACGGCCGCCACCACGCCGCTGTACTCGTGGCCCCCCACCCCGCCGGGCTTGCCCCAGCCCTCGATCATGATGTGGAGGTCCGAGCCGCACACCCCGCAGTAGGCCACCTCGACCAGGACCTGGCCCGGTCCGGGCCGGGGCACGGGGCGCTCCTCCACCCCCACGTCCCCCGGGCCGCGGTGGATGGCGGACCGCATCACCTCCGGTACCTCGATCACGCCCGACCCCCCTCGGTCAACGTCCCGTCCCTCACGGCTCCCCCAGTGGTCCCCGCCGGGGGCGGGCCCCGGCCCCACGCCCGGCCCCGCGATCATGCCGGAACGGCGCCGGGCCCGCCCAAACGGCGACGGGCTCACCCCGCCGGGGTGGCCCCGACGGGGTCCTGGGCGCGGGCCCGGGCGGCCCGCAGGGCGGCCCCGGCCTCGCGCCGGCGGGAGTAGAAGTCCTTGCGGCGCACCATGACGGCGAAGGCCGCACCCACGAGGACGGTGACGCCCCCCACCCCGAAGAGCTCGTTCATGCTCAGGGCGAAGGCCTGGCGCGCCGCGTGGACCACGGTGGGGGAGCCCCCCGACGCCGCCCGGGCGGCCCGGATCCCGCCCGCCGCCACCACCCGGGCCAGGCCGGTGGCATGGGGACCCACGGTGGGGTGGAGCCCGGTAGCCAGCCGGTGCTGGAACACCGCCCCGATGGCCGCCACCCCGGTGGCCACCCCGCCGATGCGGAAGGTGTTGCTGATCCCCGAGGCCATGCCGGCCCGCTGGGGGGCCACCACGCCCAGGGCGATCTTGGCGATGGCGGGGTTGGCCAACCCCACCCCCGCCCCGCACACGAGGAGCCCGGGCAGGAGGGCCCGCCACGTCGAGGTGGCGGTCACGCCCCGGAAGAGCCACAGCCCGCCGGCGCACACCACCATGCCCAGGGTGAGGGCCAGCCCGGCCGGGACGCGCTCGGTGAGGGGGTGGGAGACCAGGGGCACCACGAAGGACAGGACGGTGAGGGGGAGCAGGCGCAGGCCGCCCTGCAGGGGCGAGAGGCCCAGGTCGTTCTGGAGGTAGAGGGTGAGGTAGGTGAGCATGGCGAACATCCCGGCGCCGATGCAGAACGTGGCCACCGACACGCCGGTGAAGGCCGGCTTGCGGAACAGGGCCAGGTCGAACATGGGTCTGGCCTGGCGCAGCTCCACCGCCACGAAGGCCAGGAGGAGCACGGCCGCCCCGGCCAGGCACAGCACGATGGTGCGGCTCGACCAGCCGTCGTCGTTGCCCCGGGTGAGCCCGAGCACGAGGAGGAAGAGCCCGCCCGACAGGCTGCACAACCCGCCCCAGTCGAGGGAGCGGCTGGCGGGGTCGGCCCGGTTGACCATGCGCAGCGAGATGGCCAGGGTGAGGACCCCCACCGGGACGTTCACGTAGAAGATCCACTGCCACCCCAGGGCGGTGGTGAGGGCCCCGCCCACGAGTGGGCCGATGGCCACCGCCCCCCCCACGGTGGCCCCCCACACGGCGATGGCGGTAGCCCGCTGCGAGCCCTCGAAGTCCTGGGCGATGAGGGCCAGGGCGGTGGCGAACATGGCCGCCCCTCCCACCCCCTGGACGGCCCGCCCGGCGATGAGCTCGGTCGGGGTCCGGGCCAGCCCGCACCCCAGGGAGGCCAGGGTGAAGACCGTGACCCCGGCCACGAAGATGCGCTTGCGGCCGAATCGGTCGGCCAGGGTGCCCTGGGTGAGGATGAGGGCGGCCAGGGACAGGGCGTAGGCGGAGACCACCCACTGCAGGTCGTTGAAGGTGGCGTGCAGGGAGCGCTGCATGGTGGGCAGCGCCACCTGGACGATGGTGATGTCCACCAGGAGCATGAACGTGGCGCCGCACACGGCGATGAGCGTCCACCACTGCGGCGCCAACCCTCCGGCCCGGGCCTCCCCGGACGGCTGCGACGACCTTCGCCTCCTGGCCACCTGTGTTCCTCCCGCCTGGCGGTGCCCCCCGACGGCGTCTGGACTGCACGGCCCACGGCGACCGGACCTCGACAGCGGCGTGAACGGAAAGTCTCCTGCCTCACTCCGCCCGTGTCCAGGACCGTACCCGGGGGCCCCCGGCCCCCACGCCTCCCGGGCCCGGCCGGGGGCGGGCACCGGCGTGGCCTTGGGTAGCGTGGGCACCGGTGCGGTCGACGTGGACGTCGAGGAGGGCGATCCGGCTCCACGTCACGGCGGGGGTGGTCGTCCCGGGGTGCCTGGCACTGGGCTGGTGGCAGCTCCAGCGGGCCCTCGGGGGCAACGACCTCAGTTGGGCCTACACCTTCGAGTGGCCCCTCTTCGCCGGCTACGGGACCTACATGTGGTGGCGCCTGGTCCACGAGGACCCCGCCGTGCCCTCCTCGGGCACCCCGTCCCGGGGTGCCACCGCCGACGGTGCGGGGGGGGACGGCGTGGGGGCCCGGGCCGGGCCGGCCCCCGACCCGGCCGGGCCCGACCCGGCCGACGGGGGCGGGCCCGACGACGAGGAGCTGGCCGCCTACAACCGCTACCTCGCCGCCCTCCACGCCAGCGGCCGGCGCAAGCACTGGTGAGACCGGGCCCGCCCGCGCCGGGGCGGGGGGCAGGGCGCGTTTCGAGCGCGTAAAAATGCGCCCCTCCCTCTTGCGCCGACACAACCGGTCGACATCATTAGGAGCATGGGAACGACGAGGGGGGGCACGGGCGACGGTGCCGCTCGGGTCGAGTGGTGCCGGCGGCGGGACGCCGGCGGCGACGGGGAACCCACGTGAGCGCGAGGACGCCGCACCGGCCCCCGGTCGAGGTCCGCACCAGCCCCCGCCGGCGCAAGACGGCCAGCGGGTTCTGGCAGGAGGGGCGGGTCGTGGTGGTGGTGCCGGCCCGGCTCTCCAAGGCCGACCGGGTCGAGCTCGTGGAGGGGCTGGTCGAGCGGGTGCTGGCCCAGCGCCCCCACGTCACCGCCTCCGACCGGGACCTGGCCCGGCGGGCGGCGGCGCTGGCCGACACCTATCTCGACGGCGTGCGCCCCGCCTCGGTGCGCTGGGTGGGCAACCAGCAGCGGCGCTGGGGATCGTGCACGTCGCGGACGGGCGAGATCAGGATCTCCGACCGCCTCCGGGTGGTGCCGGGCTGGGTCCTCGACGCCGTGCTCGTCCACGAGCTGGCCCACCTCGTCGAGCCGTCCCACTCGCCCCGGTTCCGGCGCCTGGCGGCCCGCTACCCGAGGACGGCCGAGGCCGACACCTACCTGGCCGGCTTCACCCTGGGACTCGACACCCCGGTCTGAGGCGCCCGCCCGGGGCGCCGCTCAGGATCGGTGGTCGAGGACCGCCGCCGCCACCAGCTCCTCGAGGTACCGGGTGTCCCACCACGACACCTGAAGGGCCTTGGCCCGGCGGAAGAAGAGCTGGATGTCGAACTCGACGGTGAAGCCGATCCCCCCGAAGATCTGCTGGGCCATGGCCGTGACGTCGCGATAGGTCCGGCAGGCGAAGAGCTTGGCCATGGGGGCCAGGCGGGCCACGGGGCGTCCCGCCGCACTGGCCCACGCCGCCTCGTACACCAGCGTCGTCCCCCCGTCGACGGTGGTCACGGCGTCGGCCAGGTAGTGGGCCAGGGCCTGGAACGCCCCCAGGGGCTTGTCGAACTGGTGGCGGTCCTTGGCGTACTGCACCGTGATGTCGAGGGCCTGCTGGGCTCCCCCCATGGCCTGGGCCCCGAGGAGGATGCAGCCGTCGTGCATGACGGCGTCCCAGGTGCGCCAGCCCGACCCGGGGGCGCCCAGGCGCTCGCCCTCTCCCACGGCCACCCCGTCGAAGACGACCTCGTACTGGGCGTCGGAGGCCAGCGAGAGCTGCTGGCGCATCGAGACCCCCTCGGCCCGGGCGTCGACCAGGTAGAGGTCGACGTCCTCGGGGCCGTCCCCGGTGCGCACCGGGACCACCAGGGCGGCGGCCGAGGAGGCGAAGGGGACGTGGCGCTTGGTCCCGCTGATGCGCCGCTGCGGCCCGGCCCCCTCGGCGCGCACCTGCACCCCGGTGGGGCCGCAGCTGTTGCCGGGCTCGAGCCAGGCCGGGGCCAGGATGACGTCGCCGCTCGCCACCGACGACAGCCACTGGGCCTGCTGCTCGGGGGAGCCGGCCCGGGCCAGGGCCCCCCCGCACACCACGGCGCTCGGGAAGTGGGGGGTGGGGGCGAGCGCCCGGCCCAGCTCCTCGTACAGGACCACGCCCTCGAGGGCGGTCATCCCCGACCCGCCGTGGGCCTCGGGCAGGAGGAGGCCGATGAGATCGAGCTCGGCCAGCTGCTCCCACAGCTCGGTGGGGTACCCCACCGGGTCGTCCTCCAGCTGGCGCACCACCGACAGGGGGCTGAAGGTGCTGCACACCTTCCGCACCGTGTCACGGAGCAGCTCCTGCTCGGGACTGAAGGCCAGGTCGAGCACGTCAGGCTCCTCTCGGGGTCGGCGCCGCCGTCGGCGGGCCCGGGGTCGGTGGCACGTCAGGGCCTCCACCGCTCGCCGCGGCGGTCCCAGGGGTTGTCGTCGTCGTCCACGGGGACGGCCACCCGGGCACTGGCCGTGCTCTTGGTGTCGCCGTCCACGGACAGGGTGAGGTCGAGGCCGATCCACCCGCACCCGGTGTCGTCCACCGACACCTCCGAGACGGCCCCGTCGAGGGCCATGACGTCGCCCGGGAACACCGAGTCGCGCATGCGGAAGGTCACCCGGCCCAGGCGCCCCAGGGGCCCGGTCCAATCGGTGATGTAGCGCTCGAACCACGCCGCCTGGTTGGGGGTGTTGAGGAAGATGTCGCGGGTCCCGTTGCGCTCGACGGCGAAGTCCTTGTCGTGGTGCATCGGACGCCAGTCCCGGGTGGCCAGGGCCCCGAGGACCACGGTGGAGGCGGTCACGGCGTGGCGCAGGGTGGGGAGCCGGTCGCCCTCGACGACGTCACGGTGGAGGAGGACGGGCCGGGGGTTCACGACTCCCTCCCCGGGGGCGCCGGTGCGGCGCCACCGTGGGGGCCGGGGCGCCGGTAGCCGAACCCGGTGTAGCTCTCCACCCCCACCCGCTCGCCGCGTTGGTTGGCGTAGTCGACCTCGATGACCCAGAAGCGCCCCGTGCCGAGCTTGGTGGTCTTGGGGTCGCTCACCGAGCGCAGGATCTGGCGGGTGCGCAGCACGTCCCCGGGCCGGACCGGGTCGTAGAAGGTCATGGTGTTGTCGGTCATGACCGCCTCGGGCAGTCCCAGGCGCTCCTTGAGGTCGAAGTGGATCTGGAGCGGCAGGCGCTCCCGGTCGCGTCCCGGGGCCCAGTGATGGGGCCGGAACCACACCGAGAGCATGGTGGGCGGGGCGATGGGCCCACCGGTGATGGCGTCCGCCGTGGCCTCGTCCCAGTACAGGGGGTTGCCGTTCTCCACCGCGGCGCACATGGACCACACGTAGCCCCGCTCGACGGGGAACTCCCCCTCCTCCTCGTACAGCGGCACCCCGATCATGGCCACCACGTCGGCGGGCAGGGTCCCCGTGCCCGGCTCGGGGGGGGCGGGGGGCGGCGGGGGGCTCACGCCACCACCCGGCGCGAGCGCAGGTCGGCCACGGCGCGCGCCGACAGGCCCGCCGCCGCCAGCAGGGTGTCGGTGTCGGTGACCGTCTCGTCGGGGACCGTCACCGGCTCGGCCAGCGGGGCCGTGCCGGCCAGGACCGCCCCGACCTGGCGGAAGGGGCCCCGCACGGGGTGCTCGGCGCTCACCACGGCCCGGCGCCAGGCGAACTGGGGGTCGTCGCCCAGCTCGGCCACCTCCTGCACCGGGGCCACGCAGGTGTCGGCCCCGGCCAGGGCCTCGACCCAGTGATCGCGCCCGGCCGTGGCGAAGGCGGCGGCCAGCGCGCCCCGGATGTCGTCCTGGGCGTCGTCGTCGTACTGGCGCTCGATCCAGGCCTCGCACCCCAGGGCGGTGCACAGGTTGGCGAAGAACTTGGCCTCGATGGCCGCCACCGCCAGGAAGCGGCCGTCGCCGGCCCGGTAGGTGTCGTAGCAGGCGTAGCGGCCCGTGAGCACGTCGTGCCCGGGACCGGGACGGGACCCGGTGGCCAGGGCCTCGTCGGCCGCCAGGGACATGAGCCACAGCACCCCGTCGGCCACCGACACGTCCAGGCGGGTGCCCTCGCCGGTCCTGGCCCGGGCCACCAGGGCGGCGCACACGGCCAGGGCGGCGTGCATCCCCCCGGCGGCGCCGTCGGCGATGGTGGCCCCGGGGACGGGCGGTGCCCCGTCGGCCCGGGGGCCGCTGCTGGCCAGGAAGCCCCCCACGGCGAGGTAGTCGAGGTCGTGGCCGGCCCAGCCGGCGCGCGGCCCGTCCTGGCCGTAGCCGCTCGTCGAGCAGTAGACGATGGCGGGGTTGGCGTCCCGCACCGCCTCGTAGCCGATGCCCAGGCGGTCGACCACCCCGGGGCGGAAGCTCTCCACCACCACGTCGGCCGTGGCCGCCAGGGCCAGGAAGGCGGTCCTCCCGTCGGGGTGGCGCACGTCGAGCTGGACGCGCCGCATGCCCCGGTGGGCGCTGTAGGCGAAGAAGGGCGGTGCCGTCTGGGCCGGGCCCCGCCCGGGGACGGGGCCGACCTTGACCACCGTCGCCCCGTAGTCGGCCAGCAGCCTGGTGCAGCGGGACGCCGGGCCCACGCTCGAGAGGTCGAGGACGGTCACCCCGGCCAGGGGCCCGGCCCCGCGTGGCGCCCCGGGCGGGGCCTCGGTCGGTGCCGGCATCAGAAGTTCTTGGGGAGCCCGAGGCGGCGGCGGGCGATGATGTTCTTCTGGACCTCGGAGGTGCCGCCCCCGATGGTGTCGATGACGGTGTAGCGGTACGTGGACTCGGCCCGGCCCTCCATGGGGGCCTCGGGCGTCTTGACCCGGAGCTGCGATCCCGGCCCGGCGATGTCCATGGAGGCGTCGGCCAGGCGCTTGGAGAGCTCGGTGGCGTAGAGCTTGTACTCCGAGGCGTGGGTGGTGGGGGCCGCACCCCCCTTCTGCGACTCGTTCACGAAGCGCAGGCCGAGCACCCTGGCCACCTCGGCCTGGGTGGCCAGCTGGGCGATGCGCTGGCGCACCACCGGGTCCCGGCGCAGGGGCTCCCCGTCGCGCTCGGTCGTGGCCACGTAGTCGCACAGGAGGTCCAGGCGCTGGCCGATGGGCGAGAAGGTGAACATGGTGAAGCGCTCGAGGTCGAGGGCCTCGGAGATGTACTGGAAACCGTGGTTGAGCTCGCCCACCACGTAGTCGTCGGACACCCACACGTCGTCGAGGTAGACCTCGTTGGTCCGCTCGTCGCCCATGGTCCAGATGGGCTTCACCGTGATCCCGGGCTGGTCCAGGGGGATCAGGAACAGGGTGATCCCGGCGTGCTTGGGGGCCTCGGGATCGGTCCGGGCCCCGACCCAGTACCACTCGGCGAAATGGGCCGAGGTGGTCCAGGTCTTCTGGCCGTTGAGACGCCAGCCGTCCCCGTCGCGGGTGGCCTTGAGCTGCATGGACGCCGCGTCGGAGCCGGCGTTGGGCTCCGAGTAGCCCACGGCGAACTCGACCTCGTTGCGCAGGATCTTGGGGAGGAACTCCCGCTTCAGCTTCTCGCTGCCGTGGCGGATGATGGTCTTGCCCACGATCCCCACGCCCTTGCCGATCTGGGGCCCGCCCCGCCGGGCCAGGGACTCGTTGAGCAGGTACTCGTAGATGCCTTCGCCCTCCCGGCCCCCGTACTCCTTGGGCCAGGTGATCCCCAGCCAGCCCCGGGTCCCCATCTCGGCCATGAAGGCCCGCCGCTCGGGGGTGTCGACGATCTGGGCCATGTTCTCCCGGGTGACGTCGAAGACCGCGGGGTCCTGGCGCTCGTCGAGGAAGCGCTCGACCTCCTCCACGAAGGCGAGCTGCTCGGGCGAGAACTCGAAGTCCATGCGTCGTCCCCTCCTGGGCTGTCCCGGCCCGGCGCCGGACCGCCCCCCGGCGTCCCGGCCGGTGGTCCCCGGCCCGCCGGTTCTGACTGATCGTCAGATCGTAAACCGCGCCCCGGGACCTGCGCCACGGCCGGCCCCGTCGCCGAGGCAGCGGCCCGCCCCGCAGGGCCTCCGGGGACCGAACCCCGGGGCCTTCGGCCCTGTCACCGCCCCGGCGGGGGGAGGACGCTGTGGGCGGGCGCCTCGCACATGCCCCCCATTGCCAGGCGTCCGGCGGGGTGCGGGCTCGGCTCGCACCCCGCCTCTCGTCCTGGCGGTGACCGACTCGCCCGCGCCAGGCCGGAGGGCGGGCGCCGGCCCGGCAGGGTCCCGGTACGGTGCGGGCGTGGGCTTCCTCGACGACCGGGCCGCCCTGGCCGGCAAGGTGGCCGTGGTCCTGGGAGGCGGCGGGGGGCTGGGGCGGGCCAGCTCCCTCGACCTGGCCCGGGCCGGGGTGCACCTGGCCCTGGCCGACACCGACGGCGCCGCCCTGGAGCGCACCGCCGGGGAGGCCCGAGGCGCCGGCGTGGAGGTGCACAGCGCCGTGGCCGACGTGCGCAGCCCCGAGGCCCTGGCCGAGTTCTTCGACGCCACGGCCGAGCGCTTCGACCGCCTCGACGTGCTCGTCAACGTGGTGGGGGGCACCTTCCGGGCCCCGCTGACCGAGGTGAGCGCCAAGGGCCGCGACGCTCTCGTCCGGACCAACTTCACCTGGGTGGTCGACGCCCTCCAGCGGGGGGCGGCGGCCATGGTGGCGGGGGGCCGGGGGGGGAGCGTGATCACCATCACCTCCATCGAGGGGCACCGGGCCGCGCCGGGCTACGCCGTCTACGCCGCCATGAAGGCCGCCCTGGCCCACCTGGCCCGCACCGCCGCGGTGGAGCTGGGGAAGGAGGGCATCCGGGTCAACTGCATCGCCCCCGACTTCATCCCCACGGCCGGGTTGGCGGGCGTGGCGGGGCGGGCCGGCTCGGCCGGCCAGCGGGCCGCCGCCGCCGGGGAGGCCACCGACCCCGGGGACTTCCTCACCATCCCCCTGCGCCGCAAGGGCGAGCTCACCGACGTGGGCAGCTGCGTCCTGTTCCTGGCCTCGGAGCTGTCCTCCTACATCACCGGGACCACCCTCCACCCCGACGGCGGGGCCCTGGCCATGTCGGGCTGGATGGACTGGCCCGACGAGGGCTTCACGGCCCGCCCCCCGGCCTGGGTCCTCGACCGCCTGGAGGGGCCGGGGTCGTGACGGGCTCCCCCGAGGACGAGGCGGCGCTGTTCGTCGGCGACGGGGACCCGGGGCCCGTGGACGCCCGACGCCCTCCACGGCGGGCCGGTGGCGGCCCTGCTGGCCGGGGCGGTCGAGGCCGTGCCCGCCGCCGACCCGGTGCAGGTGACGAGGCTCACCGTCGAGCTCCTGCGCCCCGTGCCGCTGGCCCCGCTCCTGGTGTCCACCTCGGTGGCGCGCCCGGGGCGCAAGGTCCAGGTGGTGGAGGCCACCGTGTCGGACGGGGAGCGCCCCCTGGCCTGGGCCCGGGCCCTGCGCCTGCGCCTCCAGGACCCCGACGGCTCGGGGCTCGCCGCCCCGGGCGGTCCCGGGGGGGGCGGGCCGCCCGGTCCCGACGCCGGCTACGCCACCGAGGCCCCCATCGGCGCCTACCGGGCGTTCCACAACGCCGGGGCCGAGCTGCGCTACGTGCGGGGCTCGTTCGCCACCATCGGTCCGGCCACGGTGTGGGTGCGCCTGGCCGTGCCCGTGGTGGCGGGCACGGCCCCCTCACCCCTGCAACGGGCCGCCGCCGCCGCCGACTTCGGCAACGGGGTCAGCGCCGAGCTCGACTTCGCCCGCTACCTGTTCCTCAACCCCGACCTCACCCTGTACCTGTTGCGCCCGGTGCGCGGGGAATGGGTGTGCCTCGACG
>Ga0335073_10010684_pt1 | contig 12908 bp, 10 predicted proteins | sample Lox_Sample_22_FD_207093 | JGI IMG/M metagenome (GOLD analysis project Ga0335073, IMG submission 207093) | Soil microbial communities from Loxahatchee National Wildlife Refuge, Florida, United States - Lox_Sample_2.2 | ecosystem: Environmental > Terrestrial > Soil > Wetlands | place: USA...
CGCGCTACCGGCAGGTCGTCCGCCGGGTCCCTTTCGCGGCGGGGCGCCCGGTGTGGGTCGACGACCGCCACTTCAACCTCGAATACCACGTCCGTCGAACGGCCCTGCCCGCGCCCGGCTCCGAGGAGCAGCTCAAGCGCCTGGTCGGACGGGTGATGTCGCAGCAGCTCGACCGCACCAAGCCGCTGTGGGAGATGTGGGTGGTCGAGGGCCTGGCCATGGATGGTGTCGAGCAGCCGTGGGCCCTCCTGTCGAAGGTCCACCATTGCATGGTGGACGGCATCTCCGGCGCCGATCTGCTCACCGTGATGCTCGACCTCGATCCACATCCGCCGGCGCCCACGAGTGAGGGCTGGCGCCCGCACTCGTCTCCGAGCTCGGCGGAGCTGCTGCTGCACTCGCTCCTCGGAGATCTGCTCAGCCCGCTCGAGGCCGTGAGGAGCCTGCGGGCGCCGCGCGCGCTTGCGACCCGTGCCGGCGAGGCCGCACACGGTCTCCTGCAGATGCGAGGCGTGGTCGAGCCCTCGCCCACGTCATCTCTCAACGGGCCCGTCGGGGCCCACCGCCGGTGGTCGTTCGCGCGGGCCCGGCTCGCCGACGCAAAGAACGTAAAAGCGGTGTTCGGAGGTACCGTCAACGACGTTGTGCTCGCCTGCATCACCTCCGGTTTTCGTGATCTGCTCAAAGCCCGGGACGAGTCGGTGGAGCGAGTCGTGAGGACACTCGTCCCGGTGTCGGTGCGTGCACCCTCCGAGCGGGGCACCTACAACAACCGGGTCTCGGCGATCTTCGCCGAGCTGCCCGTGGGGATCGCCGACCCGATCGAGCGGCTATCGAGCATCCGTGAGCAGATGGCAGACCTGAAGGCCTCCAACGAGGCAGTCGCAGGGGAGGTTCTCACCTCGCTGGCCGGCTTCGCGCCGCCGATGCTGCTCGCGCTCGGCGAGCGACTTGCCACCCGCGTCCCGCAGCACAACGTCAACACCGTAACCACGAATGTCCCGGGTCCCCAGCAGCCCCTGTACGCCGCCGGCAGGCGCATGCTCGAGGCGTTCCCCTACGTGCCCCTCGGGGGGCACGTGCGGGTCGGCGTGGCGATCTTCTCCTATGACGGTCGCCTCACCTTCGGTGTCACGGGTGACTACGACACCGCGCAGGACATCGACCGTCTCTGCAGCGGCATCGAACGCGGTATGGAGGAGCTGCTGCAGGCACGCGATGGGGTTGGCCCACGCTCCCCGCGCGTGACGCGCCGGTCCTCGTCGGCCGAGCGCCGCCGATCGGCAAGATCCAGGCTCGGATGACCGTAGGACAGTCGATCGGAGAAGGGCCGACGGAGGTGCCGGTCACACCACTGGATCCCGCCCGTCTGCGCACCGTGTTGACCGCGGACGCGATCGCCGGCTTCGAGCACACGCTGACCAGAGGCCGCGAGCTGCTCACCTCGAGGACGTTCTGGAACGTGAACTCGACCGCACAGGGGGGCGGCGTGGCCGAGATGCTCCGCTCGCTGATCGGTTACACCCGCGGGGCCGGGAGTGACTCCCGTTGGGTGGTCCTCGAGGGCAACCCTGAGTTCTTCAGGGTCACCAAGCGCCTCCACAACAGACTTCACGGGCACAACGGCGACGGAGGGACGCTCGGCATGGACGAGCGCCTGGCGTACGAGCGCTGCACCGAGGCCAACGCGGAACTGTTCGCCGAGCAGGTCCGCCCCCAGGACATCGTTCTGCTGCACGATCCTCAGACCGCTGGCATGATCCCGCGGATGCTGGAGACGGGCGCGGTCGTGATGTGGCGCTCCCACGTGGGCATCAGCCCCGCCAATCAGCTCGCGCGCGAAGCATGGAGCTTTCTGCTCCCCTACGTGGAGCACGCGCATGCCCACATCTTCTCGCAGGCCGAGTACGCCTGGGAGGGACTCGACCGGGCGAGGCTGACCGTGATCCCACCCTCGATCGACGCGTTCTCGCCGAAGAACCATGCGCTGTCGTTCACTAGCGTGACCGCCGTGCTCCGTGCTGCCGGCCTCGCCGCGGACCGCTATCAGCGTCATGCGCGGGCGCTGTTCGAGCGGCTCGACGGCTCGGTGGGGCGCGTCGAGGCAAAGGCCAGCGTCGTCGAGGAGCAGCAGCTCTGGCTCGGTGTCCCTTCACTCGTCCAGGTCTCCCGCTGGGACCGCCTGAAGGACCCGACCGGGCTCCTCGAAGCCTTCGCCGAGCACGTCCATTCCGCGGACGAGGACCCCCACCTCGTGGTCGCGGGGCCCGATGTGCTCGCCGTCACCGACGACCCTGAGGGGAGGGAGGTCTTCGAGGAGGTCGAGGCGATCTGGACCGGGCTGCCCAGACGGATCCGCCGCCGCGTTCACCTCGCGTTGCTGCCGATTGCCGACGCAGACGAGAACGCCGTGGTCGTGAACGCGCTGCAACGAAGGGCCGATGTGATCGCTCAGAAGAGCCTTGCGGAGGGGTTCGGATTGACCGTCGCCGAGGCGATGTGGAAGGGCCGCCCGGTGGTCGCATCGGCGATCGGTGGGATCCGCGAGCAGATCGAAGACGGGCGCACGGGCCACCTGGTGGAGCCCACCGATCTGAGGGTCTTCGGCGACCGCGTCAGCGCCCTCCTCGACGACCCCCACAGCGCCGAGCGAATGGGCGAAGCAGCACAGACACGGGTCCGAGAACTGTTCCTCGGCCCACGCCACCTCGGACAGTACGTGGGACTGCTCGAGACCATGCTCGAGCGCCACGGCTGAGCTCTCCGGGCAAGCGCGGGCCACGCTGCATCGCGTAGTTGATACGGATCCTCCATCCTCAATCAGTCCCGATGACCGCAACCCTGTATCGGCTTAGCGTGCTCTCCATGGACGCGAGCCCCGGCGAGCCGAGCGCCTCTCGGGCCTCCGAGGGAGTGACCTTCGCGAACGCGCTATGTGCGATCGACGGCTCCGCCGAGAGTCTGCTCGCTGTCGCCAAGGCCGGCGCCCTCGTGGGCCCCGGCGGGCATCTGACGTTGCTGATCGCGACCTCCTTCCGCCATGACGGCGAGATCCGCTCGCCGGCGATCCAGCCGTGGCGAGCGAGCGAGATCGTGGAAGGGGCACGCCAGGCCGCAAACGATGCCCGTGTGAGTGCCACCGTCGAGGTGGACCCAGACGGTGCGCCCGGCGAGGCGATCCTTCGCTGGTCCGCCGGGCACGACCTGCTCGCGCTCGGGGCGGCGGCGAGCGCCTCGTGGTTCGGCGCTGTGTTCATGGACAGCGTCACCGCAGTAGCCGAGGAGGAGCTGAGCACATCGCTGCTCGTGGCTCGTGGCGAAGGCGCTGCGCCACGGAGGATCGTGATCGCAAGTGACGGACTCGACGGGTCGGACGGCCTGGTCGAGCTCGGAGCGGCGCTGGCCGCCCAGCACGATGCCGATGTGACCCTCGTGCACGTTCTCGGGCCCGAGTCCCGCGCGCACCCACACCGGATGGAGGGCCAGGCGGCTCAGCTCGCACTCGCGCGCCCGGGACGCAGCGAGGCACGGATCGAGCTCGGAACACCGCGGAACGTGATCGTCGAGGTGGCCGGTGAAGCCCGCGCAGACCTGGTCGTGATGAGCAGCCGCCGCCTCAGTGGCCTGCGCACGGTCGGCAGCGTGAGCAGGCCCGTCGTCGCCCACGCACCCTGCTCGGTTCTGCTCGTTCCGCCCGAGCTGCTCGCGGCGTCACGAGCAGCGCGAGCCTGACCGCCGCGACGGCGGCTAGCCAGCCCACGCTTGGTGCATGGGCGGGCTGCGTCCAGGCGGCGCCCTGACGTCAGCGAAGGCTCAGGCTCCGAGGCTCCGTCGTGGCCTCGGTGGCGAGCCCGTGCTCGTCGGTTCCCGGGATGCCTCGTGGAACGACCAGGACCGGACATTCCGCGCCGCTCAGGACGCCTCTCGAGACGCTCCCCAGCAGCACCCGCTGAAGCGGCCCGTAGCCCCGCGAGCCGAGTACCAGCAGGTCGAGGCCTTTGCTTCGCCGAACCAGAGCCGCGCTCGCACTACCGCTCAGCACCTCGGTCCGCACCGAGAGCTCCTCGCGAATCGGGGCTGCGACCTGCTGCAGACGCTCGTCGACCTCGGCTCGAACATTGTGGAGGTAATCCGGGTCCAGGTAGCCAACGAACGCCGACGGGAACGTTTTCGCGACGAGATGCACAGCCCAGAGGATGTGGAGTGAGCCGTTGACGCGGCCGGCGAGCGAGCGGGCGACGGCGAGCGCCTCGTATGCCGGGGGCGTGTGGTCGAAGGCGACGCCGATCCGGGTCAGCCGGACTGGCTGGCTGCGTGTGGACAGGCCGGCCGGTGCGACCAGGACCGCGCAAGGGGCGGCGTCCAGCACCTCTTGGGTCACCGTGCCCAGCATCACATGCCGCGGGGTGCTGCGAAGGTCCGAGCCGAGGACGATCACCTGCGCCTGCTCGGATTCGGCAACGGCGTGGAGCGCCCCGGCGGCTGAAGGCGAGGGCTCGCTGCGCAGCTCGTAGCGATCGTGCTCGGACAGCTCGGCCTCGGCTTCCTGCATCACCCGGTTGCGGCCCTCGTCGTCGAGGGGCTCGGCCGTGCCGGAGGCCCACAGCTGCTCCTCGGGGGTGTAGGCGTTGACCACGATCAAGCGCGTTTGAAGTGTCTCCGCAAGGGCACGTCCGAGGGTGAGCGCGTCATGGGCGTGCTCGGATCCGTCAAAGCCGACGACGATTGGTTTGGGCATTTCACGCGCTCTCTTTCAGGTCGTGCACTTACCGGGCTCGAGCACGAAGGTAGGCGCAAGTCCCGTTCCAAACGACCGTAGTCCTCACGGTGCGGGGGGAGGATTAGGCCACACACCGGTGCCGCCGACGGAGCGCGCCGCACCGGTGCGCTCAGCCGGGCGTGCGCGTGACCCGCGAGCGGGTCACGAAGTGCGCGTCGGGAAGAGACAGCGAGAAGCCCTGGGCTTCTCCCTGGCTCACGTCGAGCACGAGGAGGGGATTGCCCCACCGCCGGTACTGCTCGGCGTCGACGTAGAACGGGGCGCCGCCGGGGGAGCCGAGCAGCACATCATCAGGACCCCGGGGCAGCTCACCCTCGTTCAGGCAGATCGGCAGGCTGCCGTCGCAGCAACCACCCGATTGGAAGAAGGCGAGCGGACCGTGCTCGGCGCGTATCCGCTCGATCGCGTCGAGTGCCGCGCCGGTCGCGGTCACGCTCGCCTCCGCCATCGTCTCGCCCTAGAACAGGCCCATCGGCTGCTGGTCGTAGCTCACCAGCAGACACTTGGTCTGCGAGTAGTGATCGAGCATCATCTTGTGGTTCTCGCGTCCCACGCCGGACACCTTGTAACCGCCGAACGCGGCGTGGGCGGGGTAGAGGTGGTAGCAGTTCGTCCAAACCCGGCCGGCCTTGATTCCGCGGCCCATGCGGAAGGCGCGGGAGCCGTCGCGGGTCCACACGCCGGCGCCCAGGCCGTAGAGCGTGTCGTTGGCGATCTGCAACGCCTCGGCCTCGTCCCTGAAGGTGGTGACAGCGAGCACGGGCCCGAAGATCTCCTCCTGGAAGATGCGCATGTCGTTGTGCCCTTTGAAGACGGTCGGCTCGAAGTAGTAGCCGCCGGCCAGCTCACCGTCGAGCACGTTGCGATGGCCTCCGATCAACAGTTCGGCGCCCTCTTCCTCGCCGATCTGGACGTAGCCCTCGATCTTTTCCAGCTGCGTCTGGGAGTTCTGCGGCCCGAGCTGGGTACCGCGATCGAGCGGGTTGCCCTGCCGGATCGCCGAGATGCGCTTCAGGCAGCGGGCCATGAACTCGTCGTAGATCGACTCGTGGATCAGCGCCCGGGAGGGGCAGGTGCAGACCTCGCCCTTGTTGAACGCGTACAGCACGAGCCCCTCAACCGCCTTGTCGAGGAAGTCGTCCTCGCGGGCCATCACGTCGGCGAAGAAGATGTTCGGAGACTTTCCTCCGAGCTCGGTCGTGGAGGGAATGATGTTCTGTGCGGCGTACTGCATGATCAGCCGCCCCGTCACGGTCTCGCCGGTGAAGGCGATCTTGGCGATCCGCTTGTTGGACGCGAGCGCCCTGCCCGTCTCCGCTCCGGGGCCGTTGACGATGTTCAACACGCCTGGCGGGACGACGTCCTCGATCAGCTCGGCGAGCTTGAGGATCGACCACGGCGTCGGCGAGGCGGGCTTGACCACCGTGCAGTTCCCGGCGGCGAGCGCGGGCGCGATCTTCCAGGCGGCCATCAGCAGCGGGAAGTTGAACGGGATGATCTGCCCGACCACCCCGAGCGGCTCGGCGAAGTGGTAGGCGACGGTGTTGTGGTCGATCTCGGAGATGCGACCCTCCTCGCCGCGGATCACGCCGGCGAAGTAGCGGAAGTGGTCCGCCGCCAGGGGGATGTCGGCCGCCAGCGTCTCACGGACCGGCTTGCCGTTCTCCCAGCTCTCGGCGACCGCCAGCATCTCCAGGTTCTCCTCGATCGCGTCGGCGACCGCGCCCAGCACCTTCGAGCGTTCCGTGGTCGAGGTCTCGGCCCAGGAATCCTTGGCGGCGTGGGCGGCGTCGAGCGCCAGCTCGATGTCCTGGGCGCCGGAATGCGCCACCTCGCAGATCGGCTTGCCGGTCGCGGGTGTGAGGTTGGGGCGGTACTCGCCGTCCACCGGTGGCACCCAGTGCCCGCCGATGAAGTTCTCGTAGCGCTCCCTGCACTGCACCGGGCTTCCCGGCTGGCCGGGAGCCTCGAACGTCGTGGTCTGCTCAGTCGTTGCCATCGGGGATCTCCTGTCGTGTAGGTGCTGTCGACCGTGGCCGCGGGGATCCGGTGACGTCGCCCCGCGGCCGATAAGCGTTGCTGCGACTCAGGCGGGCACTGCCACCGAGCCCGAGGTGGCCGCGGTGGCGCCGACGTCCGAGCCCTGCAGAACCACCTTCAGCGCGTTGGTGTTGGCCGCGTCGGCGAAGGTGTCGTAGGCGGACATCGCGTCGGCGAGCGCGAAACGGTGGGTTGCGAACAGCGACGGGTCGAGCTGGCCGCTGGCGATCAGCCGCAGCAGCTGCGGGATGCTGAACGTGTCGACCAGGCCGGTCGTGATCGTCACGTCGCGAATCCACAGCTTCTCCAGGTGGAGATGGGCGGAGTGACCGTGGACGCCGATGTTTGCGACGCGCCCGCCGGGCCGGATCAGATCTGTGCACAGCTCGAAGGTCTCCGGCACCCCCACAGCCTCGAACGCGACGTCCGCCCCGAGTCCGTCGGTCAGCTCCATCACCCTCGCCGTGGCGTCCTCGCGCGAGTTGTTGACGATCGTGTCAGCCCCGAAGCGCTCGGCGCTCGCCAGGCGCGCGTCGGCCATGTCGATGGCCACGATCCGCCCGGGGGTGAACAGCTTGGCGGTCAGGATCGCGGCCAGACCGATCGGCCCGGCCCCGACGATCGCCACGACGTCCCCCGGGGCCACCTGGCCGTTGAGCACCCCCACCTCGAAGGAGGTGGGGAGGATGTCGGCCAGGAACAGGACCTGCTCGTCGGTGAGACCGTCGGGGATCTTGTAGACGGAGTTGTCGGCGAACGGGACACGTGCGTATTCGGCCTGCACGCCGTTGATCGTGTGCCCGAAGATCCATCCGCCGCCGCCGAGGCACTGGCCGTAGTGGCCCTCCTTGCAGAAACGGCAGCGCCCGCAGGCGCTCACGCAGCTGAGCAATACGCGGTCGCCGGGCACGACCGTGCTCACTCCGGCGCCAACCTCCTGCACGGTGCCGACGGCCTCGTGGCCGAGGATCGTGCCGGGGGTGGTCTCTGGCACGTCACCCTTGAGGATGTGCAGGTCGGTGCCGCAGATCGTCGTCGTGTCGATGCGGACGATCGCGTCGCTGGGATCGAGGATCGTTGGGTCCTCTACGGTGTCCCAGCCGCGCTGGCCAGGGCCGTGGTAGACGAGCGCCTTCATCTGTTCCTCCTAGCCTCGAGGGTCGGTTCCATCTGACTCGACGGTAGATCCGCGCCGGCGCCGCGGCATCGGGGGTTTCACGGGGAGATGCGCGCTTAACTACGGGGTCGACGCCAGGAGGGAGTCGGCGGCGGCGGCGAGGCGCTCGACCTGCTCGTCCGGCGCGCTGCGCCCGTCGATCTCGATGACGGCGGCCCCGGCGAGCTCGTGGGGGGGTTCGTAGGAGGCGAACAGCCGCGTGACGACCTCGGGCGTGGCGTCGGAGACACGGTTCGGATCGCGCATCCGCGCGGCGGACCGCTCCAGCGCACATGCCAGCGGCACACGGCATTCGGCGAACACGATCCTGGACGGCTCGACTCCGAGAGCCCCGAGCAGGGCGGTGCGCTCCTGGGAGGTCGCACAGGTGGCGTCGATCACGATCCCGGTCCCGGCCGCCAGCCGCCGAGCGGCCGTGTGGCCAACCTCGCGGTAGGTCTCGGTGTCGTGCTCCGGGGTGTAGCGGCACAGCGGCGCGCGCTCGGACGGGTCGAGACCGGCCATCAGCTTGCGGGTCACGTCCGTCGAGACGACGGGCAGCCCCGCCCGCCTGGAGAGCTCGCCCGCCAGCGTCGACTTGCCGCTCGCCGGGGGCCCCGCCACGACAATCGGCTGCGGGCCCCGTGCCCGCCAGCACAGACGCTCGGCGAGCTCCAGCAGGCGGACCACAAGCGTCAGGTCGGCCGGATGCGAGGCCGCAGGGTGCTGGGAGGCGCTGATCCCCGCGACCTTGGCCCGCACCAGCGCCCAGTAGGCGGCGAAGAACCAAACCAGCTCGTCGCTGCCGGGATCGCCGCCCTCGCTCCGATAGCTCGCGAGCAGCCGCTCGGCAGCCTCCACCTGTCCGCGCAGCTCGAGGTCCATCAGCAGGAAGGCGAGGTCCCAGCCGACATCGACGCGCCGGAGTGCGGGGTCGAACTCGATCCGGTCCACGATCCGCACCGGCTCGCCGAGCAACACGTGCTCGCAGCGCAGGTCGCCGTGGCCGTCGCGCACCATGCCCTCACGTGCCCGACGGTCCAGCTCCCGCCGGTGGGCTCTCACGAAAGCCTCGCCGAACCGTCGTGTGGGGACGGTCGGCGCGAGTCGCGGGTCGAGCTGCTCGAGCTCGTCGAGGTTCACTTCCCAGGCCCTCAGCACGGCGTCCGCGCCGCCGCCGCGGAAAACGGGCGCACCGGCGTGGAAGCGGGCGATCCGTCCCGCCACGGCGTCCAGGTCCGGGTCGGTGAGGCGCCTCTCGGCGATCACGCCGGCCAGCGACTGCCGCTCGTCGAAGCGGCGCATCTGCAACGCGTACTCGGTGGCGCCGGGTGCATCCGCGGGCGCGAAATCGATCCCCTCCGGGGCGGGGAGGATCGCCAGCACCCGTTGGTAGATGTCGCCCGCGAGCTCGCGGTTGACGCGCAACTCCTCCTCGCACGCCGCACGGCGACGCTCGAGGGTGCTGTAGTCGAGGAACGCCAGCCTCACCGGCTTCTTGACCTTGTAGGCGCGCCGGCCCGTCAGGAACACCCAGGAGGCGTGTGTCTCGCACACGACCACGGGATCGTCGGTCCCATACGTCGTGGGGTCCGCGAGTGCGGCGAGGATCTCCCCCTGCGACCGGGGAGCCTCCGCGTGCGCGGACGCCGGAGGTTGGTCCACGCTCCCCAGGCTACGGGGCATCGACGGCCACACTCATCAGTGGAATCCCGCAACAAGACAGACTCCGAGCGGGATAAAATCCGGATCCCGCTTCTGTGCTGACCGGGGGCGGGCCGGCTCAGCGGCGCACCGCGCGCCGCGAGTGTGCCAACCAGGGGGTTCAGCGCGGAAGTGGACCGAGCAACGCAAGGAATCCTGGAGGTCGCACGAAGCGTGCTCGGCGAGCTCGACCTCGATGTCGTCCTCGATCGCATACTGATCGCGGCGCAGGAGCTCACCGGTGCACGCTACGCGGCGCTGGGCGTCCTCAACGACCAGAGGACAGAGCTGTCGCGGTTCGTCACGAGGGGTATCGACGACGCGACCCGGGAGGCGATCGGGAGCCTGCCGCGAGGCCGCGGCGTGCTCGGCGTTCTCATCTCGGAGCCGAGGCCCCTGAGACTGGCGGACGTCGGCGATCATCCCCGCTCCTACGGCTTCCCCCACGCACATCCGCCGATGGGCTCGTTCCTCGGCGTTCCCATCATGATCAACGCCGAGCCGTACGGCAACCTCTATCTCACCGAGAAGGACCACGGCAACGGGTTCACACAGGACGATCAGGACGCGGTGGTCGTCCTGGCCGACTTCGCCGGCGTGGCGATCGACCACGCCAGGCGCTACACGGGCGTTCGTCGGGAGCAGGAGGATCTCGCCCGCACCGTCGCGGCGCTCGAGGCCACGACCCAGATCGCCCGCGCGATCGGGGGCGAGACCGATCTCGAGCTCGTGCTCGAGCTCGTCGCCAAGCGCGCCCGCGCGCTCGTCTCGGCGCGTACGCTGTTGATCGAGCTCGAGCGCGGCTCGGAGCTGGAGGTGGCAGCCGGAGCCGGCGAGCTGCCGCCTGACCTGATCGGCAAAAGGGTGCCGTTCGCAGGTACCGTCGCCGCGCAGGCGAGTCGCACGCACCGGGTGCAGCGTCTGGGCGACGAGCTCAACAGCGCACGCTTCAACGAGGCCGGGCTCGGACGGCTGGGGGTTACGGCGGCCGACGGCATCGTGGTGCCGCTGATCTACAGGGGCGCCCCACACGGAGTGCTCGTCGCCCTCGACCGACTCGAACAGGGACCGTCGTTCAGCGAGCAGGATGAGACGCTGCTGCAGTCGTTCGCCGTCAGCGCCGCGACCGCTGTCGCGACCGCGCAGTCCGTCACGGCGGAGCGACACCGGCAGCGGCTCGCGGCCGCCGAGGCCGAACGCCAGCGATGGGCCCGTGAGCTGCACGACGAGACGCTGCAAAGCCTGAGCGCCCTGCGCTTCAGTCTCTCCTCGGCGCGTCGCTCCCCTAGCGGGCTCGGCGACGCGGTGGGGGACGCGGTCCATCAGCTGGAGGATGCGATCTCGAACCTCCGCGCCCTGATCACCGACCTGCGTCCGGCGGCGCTCGATGAACTTGGCGTCAAGGCTGCGATCGAGGCCCTCGCGGAACGGAGCGCCGGCCGCGACATTCAGGTGGACGCCAGCATCGAGCTCCACTTCGAGCAGGGAACCCAGCCCGTGCGACTGACCGAGGAGGTCGAGACAGCCCTCTATCGAATCGTCCAGGAGGCTCTCACCAACGCCGTCAAGCACGGACGGGCCAAGCGTGCCGTCGTCGAAGTGCGAGAGCAGGCGACAGCGGTGGAGCTGCTCGTCCGCGACGACGGGCGCGGCTTCGACACCCGGGCGCAGAGCGACGGGTTCGGACTGCTGGGGATGCGGGAGCGGACAGCTCTGCTCGGCGGAGAGCTCGATATCCGCTCCTGTCCGGGCGGCGGGACGACCGTGACCGCACGGCTACCCAACACGCATCGCGAGAGCCGGTCCGACAGCGGCACTCACGATCGGTCGCTGTCTGCCGGGTGACCCGGGGCCCCGCCGCTCACGCCGCCACTGCCACGGAGGCCGGCGTCGGTCTCATCCGAGCTCGCGTCGCGTGTCGCAATCAGCGTGGACGCAGGCGCCTTCGACGGCCGATCCATCCCGACTCAACGCGGCCCGGGACGTGTACACGGGGGCCCCGTCGACACAGGCGATCATCGGCTCGTACACGCCGATCACCTCGCCGCAGTGTGTGCAGTGGAGTATCTCCTCGCTGCCCTGCGGCTCGTTCATATGGCCGCGAGGCGGCGTCCCGCGTGCTCGGCGAGTCCTCGGGCGACGGATGGACTCACGTACCGGGCGCCATGAGCTGCTGCCATCACCGCGTCTGCTAGCTCGAGGTCCGCGAGATGCACCGGCACGTGACCGCATGCCCCGGCTTCCAGCGCACGCTGAGCGAAACCCGGGGCGTCCTCGACGCTGACGACCACGATGCCCGTCCTGGGTGTGCGCCCGGCGGCCGCTCGGATGAACTCGAGCGTCGAGCCGTCCGGCAGTTTCCGGCTGATGACCAGTACGTCCGGCGTGTGCTCGGCCAGCTGGCGCGCGGTGCTTGCGAGATCACTGGTCTCGGCGAGCACTTCGATACCCGCCGCTTCGCCCAGCAGCTGCCGCAGGGCACGCCGCATCAGGTCATGACCGTGGGCAATCACGACCGTCGCGTGCGCCTGTGCTGGTGCCGGGGGAGCGACGGCGAGGCGGGGCGGACCGGTCATGGGCTCACGGTAGGCCAGTCGATCCGGCACCGAATCCGGGGCGGGTACGCGACGGTGGCGTGGCAAAGGACGTAGTCCGTTTGGCTCGTGCGGCTGGGCCGCGCCGCGCGGGCTGATGGTGATGGGCACGCACGCGCCGTGGCGGTGCTGCTCAGTAGTTCCTCACCGCTCTTGCGCGGGACAGGCCGGATCACGCCGTGCCCGGAGGGGCATAGCGTCGGTCGGGTCAGACTCGGACCTCGACGATTGGAAGGCGCGTCATGCCAGTTCGTGTGGGTATCAACGGTTTCGGCCGCATCGGCAGGTGTTTTCTGCGCAGCGCCTATGAGCGTGACGCGGACGTCGAGGTGGTCGCGGTCAACGACCTCGGCGACGCCCCCACCCTCGCCACGCTGCTCGCACGGGACTCGGTTTTCGGACGCTTTCCCGCCCCGGTACGCGCGGGCGAGGGCACGATCGAGGTGGGGGATCACGCGGTGCGTGTGCTCGGCGAGCGCGAGCCCGCGTCGCTGCCCTGGGGCGAGCTCGGCGTCGAGGTCGTGATCGAGTCGACGGGCAGGTTCCGCACGCGTGCCGCCGCCGCCGAGCACCTGGCCGCCGGCGCCGACAAGGTCATCCTCAGCGCCCCGATCAAGGGCGAGGAGCCGGCGGA
>Ga0335073_10010685_pt1 | contig 12908 bp, 18 predicted proteins | sample Lox_Sample_22_FD_207093 | JGI IMG/M metagenome (GOLD analysis project Ga0335073, IMG submission 207093) | Soil microbial communities from Loxahatchee National Wildlife Refuge, Florida, United States - Lox_Sample_2.2 | ecosystem: Environmental > Terrestrial > Soil > Wetlands | place: USA...
CCTAACGCTGGTAGACGGAGAGGTATTCCACCTGGCGCGGTCTTGTCTTTTGTGGGCCAATTGGGCGTCACCCCATCTTACACCACCATCGACATTGCAAAGTTCGAAACCATTATCCGGGCGTACATGGACAACATTGTCCCTCGATTAATGATGGTCCTCGATCCCATCCCTGTCATCATAGAGAATCTCCCTGACGACTTCCTCCAAGAGATCACGCTGCCATACAAAAAGGGCGACCCCTCATTCGGTGAGCATACCGTCCCATTCACGAAGCACATCTTCATCGAACGCGACGACTTCAAAATCGATCCGCCCAAAAACTACAACAGGCTCACTCCAAATGGAATTGTAGGACTATTCAACACCGAATTTCCCATTCAAGCAACCTCTTACTCCACGGATTCAGAGGGTCATGTCACTGAAGTGCGTGCAAAGGCGCTCAACTCTGCGCCCAAAGTCAAAGCGAAAGCATATATCCATTGGGTCGCCTCGTCTCCAAATCATGGATCCCCCGTCAAACTCAAGGAAGTGCGTTCGTTCAACACGCTTTTCAAGTCGGAGAATCCAGACTCGAATCCGGAGGGGTTTATTGCCGACATTAACCCTCATTCAGAGCAATGTGCCGAGGGGGCATTGATTGAGATCGGATTTCATGAGATTCGAAAGAATTCCCCATGGAGAGAGAATGAAGGCGGCGTGCCAGAGGTTCGAGGAAGGCCTGAGACGGTTAGATTTCAAGCTATGAGGACAGGGTATTTCTGCATGGATTGTGATAGCAAGGGGGAGGAGTTTATCTTGAATCGCATTGTTGGATTGAAACAGGATGCAGGATTCTAGCAACGCTGATTTTATGTTCTAATCCCAAAGTCTAATTGATTTTCGATCGGTAATGCTAATTGATTGCTAAAGAAAACTGAAAGGAAAACCTTGAATCTACAACTTGTCAATATAGTATTCAGCAGGCTGGACATTCGGCTGCATCCCTTTCCTCAGGTGAATCCCATGTACCACATCTCCAGACTTGTCGTTTGCATCCATCGGATTGCCAGACATAATCTCCCAATGATCAAACACCATCTGAGGAAATGCTTACAAAGAAAGTGGAAGTATAGATGAAGGAAAACAAGCAAAAGGGATACATAAAATGATACACATTTGAACTTCTTGATAAATACACAGGCGTAGAGCAGGATGGAGTTATTCTTTCGGTGGGGGTTGGGGTCGGAGGGATTCAGCGCGTTTAGCATACATGATATACGGCTTTTTGTTTTCACAAGGCGACTTAGTGTCATATCCTATTAAAGCTTATTTTAATATTATAAGAGGGCTTCTCTGCTCTTACTTCTTGTTTCACCAGTAACGGTGTCTTTTTCCGATCTGACACGGACTAGGGAATGAGATGAGTGGATTACAGCATTGAAAGTTAAAGCACTGCAATTTGAGTATGGGATACAGTCTGTGACAGGTGTAAAAGGATATTCTCCAGAGGTACGTGGTGGTTTAACACCAAACATTGCGTTAAGCGTCCAAGCCCATGTCCATGGAGATGCAACTTTGGCGAAGTATGGGTGCATGGATTACTCAAATGCGACAGTGCGGAATGTAAGTCGGAATGCGGGGGTTGTAGTAAGAAATGGAATTGGGATCTGTTGGCAGTTTCGAATTTCCGGCGAATCTGGCGTGCATATATTCACGGAAGAGAACGTCTGAATGATTTGAGGCCTCAGCGTCATGAAAATGGAGATGGTAACGGCAACACAGTTGGTGGGGTGGGGAATGGGGATTAGCGAACCGTTCAGACAGGATTCATGGAAGATGTACAGAATAATTTGGAGGAACATGTACAGAACAGTACAGAAACATTTGGGAGAGGCACCGGAACATCATATTGAGACAGGATTCATGGATGGATACGGGCAGTATGGATTACATGGCTGGCTTGCATTATTGTTGAGGGATGACATATCAATGAATTTATTGCATTGAGTGAGGATTGTGTTAGTTTAGATGTTATCATTCACCCTCCAGTCTGCTTATCGGTAGACCCAGCATAGAGAGGGTGTCAGCCTACGGGTGGCAGCCTAGTTGCTGCTGGTTTTCTAGTATGCTCTAAAGTACACCACTCAACTTGTCTTCCAACTCACTATTTGCACATTCCCAAATACCAATCTCATCGGGTGTATATCCCCAGCAAAGCCACTCCAAATGTACACGACTGGGAACTTTCATCAGTCGTCCCTGATAATCACAATCCCATTCATACAACTCGACATCATCAAGCCTTCTGGGGACCAATTTTTCCAGAGCCTTCTGACGTTGCGAAAGAAGATCCAGACCAAATGGATTCGATTTATCCACCAGGATATGATGAAGCGGCTTCTTATTCGTGTTCGCGAGACAATAGGCCAACGCATATTCGAGCGCTTCGTCCGAAATGACGTGACGTTGTGCTCGCGGGTACAAATTCGCCAGGAAAATGGTGTCTGGAAGCAACGGAAATCGGCGTCCTCTCGCACGCCCGTGATCCTCGATCCTTCGCGAATTAGCCCCTCGTAACCCAGAGTACAAGTACCATTGTTCATAGACTTCATACGCTTCAATCATATCCGGATCTTTGCCCATAACTTGTTGACATCGTTTCGACATCTCCACCGCAAATTCATATTGATACTCCCAACTCCTCAAACTCAACTCTTTCAAGGACGCCCGCGCCATATCTCCATCTCTAAAATACAACCCCACCAACTGCTCGTCCGAACAATCCACATGTTTAAACACTTTCCTCACACTTCCCTTCCCTCTCGACGACATCGCATTCTTCAAGGGCAAAAACGAGACTTTCAAAGGAGCCAATTTCAACGAGACCATCCTGCCCGACTGTGCTTCAGGGACACTTGATGACGGCGGGGCAGGACGTCGCGCGGGGTTTAAGTACTCGCGCGCGCGACCCCGAGGCTGGTGGACTCACAAAGGAACGTGTCCAAGGTTGTCGAGGAGGTTATCCGATGGCCATTCATGAGCAATGGGGCTATTGTTCTCGAGTCGGTCCGACTGTTGTGCGAACAATCGGGCATAATAGATTTACGGGGCTCCATTGTTCTTTAAGGTCCGAGCGTTTTCCCGCGGTGGTCATTTCGGATGCGAGGTGAGGTAAGCCACCAACCTTAAATTTTGAGACAGGATTCCCCCACTCTAGCCGCGATCTCAGCGAAAGGGGATCCGGGATACGAATGATAAAAATAATAAGGACAGTTTAGTACGACGACATCCCGAACTTATATCGACATCCTAGTCAAAAAGGGCCTAATTTCACAGAATCTGTAAACCTCGCACGCTATGATACCCCGCCACAACTCCCCAATATCACCCGTTAGCATGTTAGGGGAAACATCCTCTCTATGGTCATTCGCATTGCATCTACGATGCATCCAATAACTGATGGCAATATCAACAGATAGTCCCATTAACATTGGCCCCTTCATCCAAGTCTAAGATCGGGAGCCATTCGAACAAGTCTGACAGAACGGCGAACGAAACAAAGACCTGCAGAACATTGATGTACGTGTTCTACAAAATGGTGCGGAAATCCTGCAACAGGTTCGTTTGGTTTGCACATTCGTCACCGAGTAACGGAGTAGCGGAATTGGCATTTTCGACGTCGACAATGCTTCGTCGTCTGGGAATTCCGGAAACTAGCATCGCGGGAAAGTCGCCATTATCAATCGCTTGATGACATTGTACCAAGAGACGTGCTGAGAGAAATGCAGACCGACGTCCAGGCTTTAGTAGCAGGAATGGTGATGAGTGATAATGTTAGGTACAGACGCGAGATGAGGTCAACGTAACTTTAAAGTTCGTGCTCCGTGATCTCACCGCAAAAGATGTGATGGGATTTTATTGCATAGTCTACCAAACAGTTGATAACAGTACATACATCTTTAATTGGCCTCGTTAATGAACAATGCAGCCGCCCCCATCCCGGTTCCTGTCATGAGTAAAGTTGTAGAGGTGGAATGTACCAACACACATCGAAGTTACAAGAGTTTTCTGTTTCGTTCGACGAAGATGGGCCAAGCCTGTAGCAACTTGCCTATAAATCAGACCAGTATAATTCAGGCAGATATACCTAGCACCTGTCGCACCAAGAGGATGTCCAAATGCGATCGCGCCACCTTTAGGATTTACTTTCTCATAATCCAATCCCAGCGTTTCAATAGTGTACGCCAACATACTTGCAAAAGCCTCATTAATTTCAAAAGCGTCGATATCCTCCTTCGTCAATCCCACCGTTCCCAAAAGCTTTGGAATTGCATAAGCAGGTCCAATCCCCATAATTCGTGGCTCCAGTCCAATGACCACCCCATGAACATACTTTGCGATAATGGGTTGGCCTAATTCTTCGGCTTTGGATCGTCGCATGAGGAGAACTGCTGCTGCTCCATCGGTGATCTGAGATGCGTTTCCACCAGTCGTAGCACCGATCCCCCATTGAGGGAATGCCTGGCGGATTTTCCCCAACGACTCCTGAGTTGTGCCATATCGAATCCCATCGTCTTTATTGACGATGACTTTCTTCTCTTCTCCCGTCTTGGGGTCCTTCTGAACCGTTTCAACCGGTACAATTTCATCCTCAAACCAACCTGCCTTTTGTGCCTTCTCGGCCCGTTGGAACGATGTAGCGGCATAATAATCATGTTTCTGCCTCGATATATTGAAATCATGCGCGACATTTTCAGACGTCCATCCCATGGGTTGTAAAGCGTCCGCAGCAAGGGGATGTGAGGATACGCTATCGGAAATGGTTCCGGCACCATTGTCTGGCGAAAGGGACATGGATTCAGCGCCGACGGCGAGGCCGCAGTCGATGGATCCGGCTTTAATGCTTTCGGCGATAGCTTTAACAGCCATGAGACCTGAACTGCAGAAACGGTTGAGGGCCATGGTCGAAGTCGTTACTGGGAATCCCGCGGCGAGGGCAGCAACGCGGACTTTATACCCAGCGAGAGGGTCGAGGGCGTTTCCGAGGACAATGTCCTGGACAGCGTCAGGTCTGATTTTCGACTCTCCAAGGACTCCCTACGAATCAATCATCGTAACCGATAGACTATACCTGATACAGACGCAATAACATGTGTTCAAGAGTTGTATCTTTCAGCCCTCCCTTGCGAGCTTTGCACAGCGGCGTTCGCACCGCCAGCGTCACGACGACATCGTCGGGGTTTTTCTGACTGACGGCGGCAAGTCCTGAACTGCCAGGTTTCAAGTGAGAAAGGAACTGCTGGAGACGTTCGGTCATGTTGGGATTTTCGGAGTCTGGAGGTAATGTTTTTGAGGATTGTGGAGGAGAAGGACGCAGCCGATCGAGGTTTTCAAATACGCGGGGATTATTCAACGGTGGAGACGGATCTGCTCGGCACCCACCGGCAAAATTTCGGCATCTTTAAATGTGGCTTTGCATGAGGATCGTCCCGGGTTATGTATTTCGGACCGGAAAAGTTTACCGAGTGTCCCCTGTTATGAATATATCTTTGGAGCCTTTGAAGTGACGAATGAACAAAGCCGGCCTGGGACTGGAAGACTGGCAGATACTTCTACGATTTTATCACAGCGATAAGCGGATCATATGAATCCGGGGTGATGAGACGAGAGGGGAAGAGACTTTTGAACAGGATCGCTCTCCCGAATCTGGCCCGTAGTGTCGACAATTATGTGAAAATATTATTACGAAAATCTTTCCTGTACCGTATCGTGGATCGAATGCGGAGATACCAGAACTCCAAACCTTGTAAATAGAAAACACAAAACAAAAAAGATTCACCTCCATCTTACGCCTCCAAATTTTCATCTTTGACTTGCTCAGCCGTCACCTCCGGATTATGTTCCCTTTTGACCTTTTTCCTCTTCCCTCCCGAAGGAGCATTCTCCTTTCCCGGCGATGATGTCGCGCTCCTTGACTTGTGAGAGTGCAATTTGACGGGTCGCCAATGATACTATCAATTAACACTCAGTCTATACTTGCAGGATCCGGACCTGGGAATGCTTGAGACGACAAGACCGCGTTGGTCGTGCGAATTGATAATACCTGTTCCTCCGTGCTTCATCTTCATCATCTATTCTTAGCTTTCGGACACACATGAGGACGGGTACTTTCTGCAATGTAATGATATTCATCATTTAATGGTTTGCCGGCAGCGTCTTTACCGCTACGATGGACGATACCGACGCAGGGGGTAGCCTCAAGAACCGCCTTGACATGATCCTGTTGGACGTTTGCCATGCGATGAACTAAATCTGCCACGAGGCGAGGGAGTGGCGTGGGTTTGACTTCGGCAAAGATGAGGGTCGTCAAAAGCGCATCAAGGAGTGCCGAATCGGTTGGCCGTGGAGACTGGATTTGGGAGGGCTCGTTGACGGGAGAGATGGGGTGAGGAGAAGATAAGTTCTCCGGTGGAGGCGACAAAGAGGACTGGGAGGCGGATGCGGGGGAGTCGTGATAAATCTGGATGCCTTGACTTTGTGTCGCTTCCGTCTCTGGAAGGGGCCGCTCGGGCAACGGTGAAGGGGACGGAGCATCGAACTGGACATCGGTACGGGAGGATTGAGACTTCTTTTCCGGCTCCGAATATGTGACCCTTGTAATCGGAGGCGACAACATGGGTAACGAGAGCTGTGCAAACTCCTCCACCGCTTGTTCCGGACCCTCCACGATGACAATATATCCGGCAATATCGATTTTGAAATCCTCTCCCTCCTTGAATTTCATTTCATCGCCCTTGTCCAATTTATGCCTTTCATACGAAGTACTCACATAAACAGGATTCATCCCTCGACATTGAACCATAATCTCCCTCGACTCTGGCACGTACGAAATCACAACATGCACCCTCGAGATGTGCAAGTTCAACCATTGTTGCGGAATAGGATGCGTACACTGCACCGAAGATCGTCCAATTGTCACCAGCTCGCCCGAAACTTTCGGTCTCAGAACCGGAATCGTCGTCAACGGCTTCCTACGGAGATGTGTTGGCGGCGACGAAAACCCCAACTGCGAAGACGGATCAGGCGTCAAATACGCGTGTCTCGCGTGTTCACAAGTATCATCTTTCCCGCAATCAACAAACAATCTCGTACGGGAAAGGGGAAAAAGAAAAAAACATACCAGACGAAAATTGCCATTGTCGTTTTCTCTCATTGACGAGCAAGTGGCCTCTCTTCTCCGGTTCTTCGTGTGATTGATGGAAGTAGTCGAATTTCGAGGTGGGCAGCATGGGGGAGGAAAGGAGCTGTGGAGAGGGGAGTAAGGGAGCTCGATTCTCCATTTTTGGAGACGGGGGGAGGAGGGTCCGAGATGTTTTGAGGTGCAGGTGGGAGGGAAATTGCCCGAGGGGCTGGAGAAAGATTTTCGAGGAACGCAACGACACGCCCTGATCGCGACAACATTCAACGCGTGTCACGTGAAAATACCCTAACCCGTGGGCCTCCATATAGCGTCGACTGCCATACAAACTCTTGGCGTCCTTTTGTCTGCGGATTTGAGCTTTCATGTCTACGGACGATGCGGAGTCTCAACCCTCGGATACCGAGCTTTTCCGCTTGTTCAAGTTTGAGCGCGTTCTCAATGATGGTAGCGGTCTATTGAAGACACGCTGATGCCATAGATCCATTGACAAAAACAGCTGCATGCCTCGGGACAATTCTGAACGAACGAGCGATTCTGATAGTCGAGAAGACGGCGTTTGGAGAGGACCTCCCTCAAATATCAGATGTCGCTGAATCGCCTCGAATTGACCCGATTCAAAGAAATGACATTTACCGATGGTTTCTTACTTCTCAATCCTCAGAACGGCATTCCGTCAAGGCAACACTTATTTATCCAGCAACAGAATTGCATATCCGAAAACATGAGAAGCAGAAGAGACGTATGGTGAAAGAGACGCCAGAGATCTACAGAGACCATGTCGACAAATACATTCAGACCATGAAGGGTAGTCGAATACAATGGTAGATCCTTTCATGATGTTGATTTAGGTCAGGTTGTACAATGTTCTGGAACATAAGGCGGAGGCAGAGAAGATCATTTTTGAGGACCCGGATCCTGTAACTGGATTCCTTCTCGCTCCAGACTTGTACGATCTCCGAGGTCGTGACTTATGAATAGGAAATGGGATGGGAAAAGCATATCCTCATTATATCTCTGCGCCATTCTCCATCGTCATGACCTTAGCTCCATCCGCGATCTCAACGAATCTCATATTCCTATATTGCAAAACATTCAAGCCAAAGTCATTGAAGCAACAACGACAAAATGGCCAGAAGTCAGAGCAGACCAATTGCGCATGTATTTTCATTGTAGAAACCCCATTTTGCCTCTCGTCTGACATTAGACCATCCCTCATACTATCATCTGCACATCCATATAGTTCACACCGATTACCAAGGCAGCGATGGAATGGCTGTTGGCAAAGCCTGGCTTTTAGACGAAGTGATAGAACAACTCTCCATGCTCGGTCCCGAGGGATTCAAACGCAAAACCATCACTGTCATAGTTGGCGAAGAAAGTGATCTTTGGAAAAAGGTCTATAGCAAAGCATCCTAGTCATCTAATTTCTTCCTCTAATATCTCCCGCCATCTACTTTGTATGATTCATCTCTTGTCCCGTTCGGAATACGTGTGGATAAATCTCTCGCAACTCTCGCAAATCTCGAAGTTGTCGAATTCCTTCCACCGGGGGAGGAGCTTTATCTTCCGGAAACAATAAATGACAAACCTCCTTCCAGCCAAACTCCTTTGCTCCAACGACATTCACTGCTCCATTAACCAACCACACAAATCAAAACACGGTACCGTATGAATCATCCACGAAAAGGCACTTCTCATTATCCGTAATACCAGCTTCCATCATCGCCTTCTCAAACATCTCTGCCTTTGGTTTACAAATAAGAATCTCCTGTCCATAATCGCAATACGTCACGCCTACCATCAGTATCCTAAGTGGCGTCAGGGAGGATGACCCTCAAAGAAATGTTCGATATCAAGAAGTTTGAGCACCCTCTTCGCATGAGTAATATACGCATTCGTCAGGATCCAAGGCTTGACTTTACTCGTATCAAGACACGTCAACAGTTCCGTCAACGCCTCATCAGGTTTCAACACCGTATCAAGCTCAAGTGTATCATCCACTTCCCGATTATACGCCAAAGGATCTATCAACCGCCCGCATTAACCTACAACACGCGCAGGAGTAGGGAGGGGACAAGGTACCGATTTTGTGATGTCGTACAAGACCTTCTAGAGCAAGTCCGTATGATTTATAGTACTCGTTATGTAACTTTTCTGCCTCCTCGTCTGTGATTTTAAGGTGTTTCATAAAATATTGTCGAATTTTAACCACCATCATGTCATGGATTTTCATACTTTTCGGGTAAAGACAGTTATCTAGATGTACACAATCAGCACGGAGGAGAGAGAGAAGCGGGCACGTATCAAAGAAGAAGACGAGTCTGTCGTCGCGAGCACAGGGCGAGGATAGGTCGTTTGGAGCCATGGCCGACGTCGCGCGTGTGCAGTGTGAGTGTCGAGACGGAAAATGAAATTCAGAGTGGCGATCCATGACTCGATCGATATGGGGCACGTGCCGCCACCGTTGGCGCCGACGTTCCATTCAGGGGTAGAAGAGTGGGAAGAGCCACGAGTTTATGCTTATGAGGTGTGAGACTTAAGAAGAAATATGAATAAATTACTGTAAGATGTGCCTCCGCATGAAAAAACGCAACACAAAAGAAAGAAGAAACGAAAATGCAAATAAGAAAGAGTTTGCGACATTCAACCATGCAAATACACACCAACCACACTTGTTCCCCAGACTCTCACTCCGCACATAAGAACCCGTCAAGAACCTTTCCCCATAGCCAAGAACTTTTCCCCATAAAGCAAGCGCAACAATAAAAACAAGATGAAAAGACCAACAACGAGAAACGGAAATGGAAAAATGGGGACACTATCTCAGTCAATATCTTCCTCCCCTGCCTCTTCCTCTTCCTCTCGCCTGAGGCGGTGGTCTCGGTGGAGAATAAGTCCTCGAAATTGGATGAGGAGGTCTACTCCCCTCCCTCTCACCATATGCATATCCACCCTCCACCATCGGCCGCGACGGTGGTCGTGCCGCTGGAACATTGCCATAATAGTCTCCTCTGTCATGGTGATAATCCATTGGTGGCGCTGTATAGTAATCTTGGTAGGGAAGTCTACGATCACGGTACACGGGTGCTGGAGGCGTAGGCGAATGGGGACGAGGGTATGTCGACGCATACGCCTCTCGTGACACCGGAGGAGGATGGTGGGTAGGGTAATCGTAGTATCGAGGTGGATAGTCTCTTGTTGCTGGTGGTGGTGGTGGTGGTGGTGGCGGCGGGGAATACCCCCTCGGTGGAGGATAATACGGTGGAGAACGGGAGCGCTGACGGATAGGTGGGGGACGACGGTAATAATCGTCATAGTCGCGAGATGGAGGCGGGTATCGATCTTCTGGTGGGAGTGGTGGTAGTGGGTATCGTTCATCGATGTCTCGATGCGGGGGAGGGTACCGCGACTGAGAGGGTGGACGAGCGACGTGAGAGGGTGGCTGTTGTGGGGGAGGGGATCGTCGTGAGAATGAGGGTGGTGGGGAGTACCGTCTTCCTTCTCCTGTGGACGGGGGACCAGAGTCAGAGTACCTGTACCCTCCACGATTGGGATCCCAATTATCTCGTCTGTATCCTTCATCGGGGATAACTGGTCTTGCAGGTTTATATTCCACGGATCCCATTCTTTGGGGTGGTGAACGGGATCGGTCACGATACGAGGATCGTGTGGGGGGAGTGGTGACTCTTGTTGTGAAGCCTATTCGTGGAGCGTGGTCGCGTGATGGTGGATCTTCTGGGTATCGAGGGACGGGATGTTGTGTTCGAGGGGAGGTATACGTATCTCGGGTATGTTGATCTGATGTACGACGATTGGTAGGGGAATTGGAGTATCGACGTGATTCTTCACGACGGGGAGATGGAGGGCGGCCACGTGGAGACTCGGGTATCCGGGGAGCAGGAGCGGAAGGGGGTTGTGCTGGCTTAGATGTGTGGGCATGCGAACCGGTGGTGTCAAATGGTATGTTAGATCTTGCGGGACCTCTCGGTACGGGGATTGAGGAATTATATATCGACCCTGCAGGGCCTTTTGGGGCAGCTGTAAGCGGGGAAATTGGCCGTTGTGGCGGCTGTGCAGAGAGAGTTTGAGTGACCGGACTCACAGGCTGAATTGCAGGTGCAGGAGGCGCATCAGGAGGCGCATCAGGAGCAGTGGACGGTAGCTGCTGATCTGGAGTTGTTTGTTGAACTGGGAGAACAGTCACAGCGGGCTGAGGTGCCGGGGGAGTGGATACAGGCGCCGCTGTAGACTGTTCGATAGGCGGAGGAACGGTGGCAGGCTGAATTCGCGGTTCTATTGATTAACTTTTCTAAAGATAAAGCAAACCTGGTGGTACTGGGGTTCCCTGATTCACAGGCGTAGGAACACGATTTGGAGGACTAGCACTAGTAGGAATCTGTCCTGGAGACATCTGATTCGCAGGGGCCTGTATTATCGGTCCTTGATTTGGTTGAGGCGGTGCAGGAGGTATTCCCGGTGTCGTTTGTATCGGAGTACCGTAACCCCACTGAGTAAATGGCTGATGTTGACCGTTCGTGTAAGGCTGAATGCCATATGGATAAGGCAGTGGAAACTGATATGGCGGTCGCGCGAACGCAGTCATTGCGGGAGTTTGAAATGCCCCGAGATTAGCGGGCCAAGGTTGCTGTGGATATGAAGTCACAGGAATTGGGGTCGAGGTCGTAGGAGCATTATTATTCAGTACGGGTGGAGGAGGAGGTCCAGTCTGCTCCGTCGCCATTGGTTTAGGTGAGTCGGTAGTCATCGAACTTGCCCGTATGGAGACTTCAACTTTTGCTCTTGCTTCCTTTTCGGCTTTTGCTTTCTCCAGCTTTTCTCGCAAACTCAGTTCATGGGCCTTGAAGTCCACAGATTTATTGGGTGAAGAGCTCTTGGTCCCATCGCCTTGTAATTGTTGTTGTTGCGGAGTTGATGTTGTACTTTGCTCGACTTTGGCTCTGATGCTATTCAGGAGCTCGATTTGTTCGGCAGGATTGAAGTAGTCGGTCGCAGCTGGTCGTTGACGAGGATGAGATGTCATGGCGAGATGATGTGTCCTGTGCGCAGAGCAGTAAGCCAAATGCACAAGCGTGAGCGAGAGGACTCGGAAATGAGAAGGGAGGTGGTACCTAGCGGCTTTCAGGCTAGCTGCGCTATTCGTGGGGATAAGCGAGGGACGCCAGAAGGGGCGAAACGAGGCAAGAGGCGGAGCTTATATTAGTCTCTTACGGAGATGAAAAGACAAAGAGAAGGTTCCTTGATGTTGAGGTGATGCTTTCAGACGCCAGTCACAAGGTCTGCGTGGTGCGACATTGGAGGTGGACGAAAGTGAACAAGTCACAAATTTCACAGCGTCGAAATTGAAACGTCGAGCATCCCATCACACCCACGCATGAGATGCCCACTTCAGCGGGGCAGCTACAATCATAATTCTAGGACATATAGAGCTTTACGAAAGCCGACGTCGCAGTCATTCGCCTTTATCATGTTTGTGTATAGCCTTGGGGTCCATGGGCCCAGAAGTCTCGACAATTCTATAAGCGTGGGTTATCACTGCCGGCAAATTAAATTTAGGAATGAGATGCAATCTCATTCTCACTCGTTTCAGGCTATACAAACGTTCACTAGCTGGTCTGAACTTTATTGGTTAGTGGCGGGAATTGGATACTTATATACAACGGTTTGCGGTCGTTGTACTTCCCGTTACTCATATTAGGTTAATGGC
>Ga0335073_10010686_pt1 | contig 12908 bp, 13 predicted proteins | sample Lox_Sample_22_FD_207093 | JGI IMG/M metagenome (GOLD analysis project Ga0335073, IMG submission 207093) | Soil microbial communities from Loxahatchee National Wildlife Refuge, Florida, United States - Lox_Sample_2.2 | ecosystem: Environmental > Terrestrial > Soil > Wetlands | place: USA...
GACCCAGCTCTGTTCCCGGCCCGGCTTCCGCCTGGCCGCCTGGTTGACGCCGTCCGCGCGGACGCCGCAGTAGATCCAGCAGCCGCAGGCGGTCGACCCGTCGGCCTTGAGCTGGGTGTAGGCGGACAGCGGCTTGCCGTCGGCGTCCCAGCCGTTGATCTCGGCGAGGACGGCGTCCGCGTCCGGTTCCGCCTGCTCGCCCTTGAGCGGGTACTCCCAGGTCAGGTCCAGCAGCGGCCGGTCCATCTCGTCGTCCGACGCCGCCAGCTTCTCCCGGAGCCGGCGGCCCAGGTGGTAGGCGAACCACAGGTCGCTGCGCGCGTCGCCGGCCGGCTCGACCGCCGTGTGGTGCCACTGCAGCATCCGCTGGGTGTTGGTGAAGCTGCCGTCCTTCTCCGTGTGCGCCGCGGCGGGCAGGAAGAACACCTCCGTGCCGATGTCCTGCGTCCGCATCTCGCCGGTCTCGATCTCCTGGCCGTTCTGCCAGAACGTCGCGCTCTCGATCAGCACGAAGTCGCGCACCACCAGCCAGTCGAGGTTCGCAAGGCCGAACCGCTGCATGCGCGCGTCGGCCGAGCCGACGGCGGGGTTCTGGCCGAACAGGAAGTAGCCCTTGCAGGCCCCCTCCATCTGCGCCCGGACGGTCTCGTACGTGCTGTGGCTGCCGGTGAGCCGCGGCAGGTAGTCGAAGCAGAAGTCGTTGTCCGCGGTGGCCGCGTCACCCCACCACGCCTTGAGCAGGCTCACCGTGTAATCGCGCATGTTGGCCCAGAAGCCCTTCGCCACCGTCTCGGCCGCCACGTAGCTGTCCAGGTCGGCGCCGGTGGTCGCGAACGGCATGGGCAGGTAACCGGGCAGCAGGTCGAACAGCGTCGGGATATCGGTGGACCCCTGGATGGACGCGTGCCCGCGCAGCGCGAGGATCCCGCCGCCCGGGCGGCCCATGTTGCCGAGCAGCGACTGCAGGATCGCGGCCGTGCGGATGTACTGGACGCCGACCGTATGCTGCGTCCAGCCCACGCTGTAGACGAAGGCGGTGGTCTTGTCCCGGCCCGAGTTCTCGGTGATCAGCTCGCAGACTCGCTGGAAGACGTCCTCGGGCACCCCGGCGATTCGCGCCACCATCTCCGGCGTGTAACGCGCGAAGTGCCGCTTGAGCACCTGGAAGACGCAGCGCGGATGCTGCAGCGTCTCGTCGGTCTCCGGCTGGTGGTGGGCGGCCGCGCCGCCCGAGCCGTGCGCCTCGCCGCGCGACGCCTCGTGGACGCGGGGCTCCTCGTCGTCCGTGCCGCGGGCGCCGCTCGCCGGTGCCGCCTCGAACCCCTCGTACCGCCAGGCGTTGTGGTCGTAGACCTTGTGTTCCCTGTCCAGGCCGGAGAAGACGCCGTCCAGGTCCTCGGTGTCGGCGAAGTCTTCTGACAGGATCACCGCGGCGTTCGTGTAGTGCAGGACGTACTCATGGAAGTACTTCTCGTGCGTCAGCACGTAGTTGACCAGGCCGCCGACGAACGCGATGTCCGCGCCCGCCCGCACCGGCACGAACATGTCGGCCAGCGCGCTGGTCCTGCTGAACCGCGGGTCGATGTGGATGACCGTGGCGCCGCGGGCCTTCGCCTCCATGACCCACTGGAAGCCGACCGGGTGCGCCTCGGCCATGTTCGAGCCTTCGATGACGATGCAGTCGGAGTTCTGCAGGTCCTGCTGGAACGTGGTGGCGCCGCCGCGCCCGAAGCTAGTCCCCAGACCGGGGACGGTGGAAGAGTGTCAAATCCGCGCCTGATTCTCGATCTGTATCGCGCCGAGCGCGGTGAACAGCTTCTTGATCAGGTAGTTCTCCTCGTTGTCGAGCGTCGCCCCGCCCAGGCTCGCGAACCCCATCGTGCGCCGGGTGCGGTGGCCGCCCTGCTCCCACTGCCAGCCGTCGGCGCGCGCTTGGATCACCCGGTCCGCGATCATGTCCATCGCGGTGTCCAGATCGAGGGACTCCCACTCGGTGCCGTGCGGGCGGCGATAGAGGACCTGGTACTGGCGGGCACCGCCGGTGGTCAGCTGCAGGCTGGCCGAGCCCTTGGGGCACAGCCGGCCCCGGCTCACCGGCGAGTCGGGATCACCCTCGATCTGGACGACCTTCTGGCCGCTGACGTACACGTTCTGGCCGCAGCCGACCGCGCAGTAGGGGCAGACGGACTTGACGACCTTGTCCGCCGTCTTGGTCCTTGGCGTGATCTCGCGGGTCTTGGCGCTGCTCGCGGCCGCGCCGAGGCCGAGCCGGTCTCCCCCGGTGAGCTGGCGGTAGGCAGGCCATCGCTGCACCCAGTTCCACGGCGTCATGGTTTCCCCTCGGCCCCTCGTGTCGCGACGGCTTCAACGCTGAGTCGTTCCTACCCAGCGGGGCTTCGCCAAACGCGAGCACGGTACCGTCGGTGCCGTGGTCCGCTACCGGGTATTCGTCTCAGGCCGTGTCCAGGGTGTTTTCTTCCGCGACACGTGCCGCCGGGTGGCCGAGGAGCACGGGGTCGGCGGGTGGGTGCGCAACCTTCCCGACGGCCGGGTCGAGGCCGTCTTCGAGGGAACGCCCGAGGACGTCCAGCGGCTCGTGGACTGGGCTCGCCGCGGCCCCCGGCACGCCGCGGTGGCCGACATATGGGTGCGGCCGGAACGGCCGGAAGGGCTCGACACCTTCCAGGTCAGATGACCTTTGGTCACCGGCTGGCGAGGTACTCCGCGAGGCGCCCGATCACCGCGCGGGCGTCGTCTTCGATCCCGCAGATGAACGTCGACCGGCGCCGCCGCAGCACCGGCAGCCCCAGCGCGTACAGCCCCGGGCTGTCGGCCACGCCGCCGTCGTGGCGCAGCTGGCCCTTGGCGTCGAGCACCGGCACGTCGAGCCAGCCGTAGTCGGGCCGGAAACCCGTCGCCCACACGACCGCCGCGAACTCACCGGTCCGCAGGTCGAGCTGCAGGCGTGCCGAGTCGGGCGGGCGTGTCCTGGCGAAGCGCTCGGGAGCCCCGACCTCGGCTTCGCGCCCGCTCGCCGCCGCCCACTCGTCAAACGTGCCCAGCAGGCGATTCATCTTGAGGTCCGCGAGCGAGAACACGTTGCGCAGGCCACCGGACAACAGCGCGCGGCCGTCCCGGACCGCCGCCCAGCGGCCCACGAGCTCGACGCCGAGCCCGGTGAGCGCGTTCAGATCGAGCGTCGTCCGATCGGGAGTCCCGACGAGCTGGGGCGACGGCAGCCGGCGAGCCCGGGTAAGGTCCTCGATTTCGTCATACCGCTGGTCCCAGATGCCAGCGGCGTCCATCCACCACAGCACGTCGCGACCGCGATACGTCCGTGGCAACCGCACGTGCTCCCCCACGGAGAGGGTCACCGGCCGGCCGGACCGCCGCAGTTCGGCCGCCAGCTGCACTCCCGTCGCCGACGCTCCCACGACGAGCACGCCACCGTCGGGCAGCCCGCCGGGACCGCGGTAGCCGAACGGCGTGAGCTGCTCGACGGACGCCGGCACCGCGGCGCTGAACGGCGGCACCGCGGCGCGGTTGCAGGCGCCGCTCGCGATGACCACGGTCGCAGCGGCGAATTCGCCGTGCTCCGTCGTCACGCGGTACCCGTCGCCGGCGCGCCGCACCGATGTGACGTTCGTCCCCGTCCTTACGGGGGCGCGCGAGATCTTGGCGAAGCGCTCGATGAATTCGGTGACTTCCGGGACCGTCATGTAGCCGTCCGGATCCGGGCCTTCGTAGCGAAGGCCCGGCAGCCGGCTCTGCCAGTTCGGCGTGAGCAGCCGGAGCGAGTCCCAGCGTTCGCGCCGCCAGGAGTTCGCCACGTCGCCGCGCTCGAGCACGACGTGATCGATCGACCGTTCGGTCAGGAAGTGACTCGCGGCCAGTCCCGCGTGCCCCGCCCCGATGACGACGGTGGTGATGTGCTCTATGACTGAAGTCCTTCAGGCCACTTCGACGGTGATGTCGGTCGGGTTGCTGAGCGCGTCGAAGACGGCGGAGCGCTTCTGGGACTGCGCCACCAGCGCCTCGATGTCCTCCTTGGACGCGTCGGCGTCGATGTGGAAGGTCACCTTGATGTCGTTGTAGCCGTTGCGCACGTCGGTGTCGCCGAGAATGCCGCGGATGTCGTGGTGGCCCTCGACGACCGCCTCGACCGAGCGCAGCTGGATTCCGCGGAGCTGGGCGACGGACGCGACGCCCGCGCTCAGGCAGCTCGCCAGGCCGACGATCAGGTACTCGATCGGCGTGATGCCGTCGTCCTCGGCGGCGAAGACCTCGGGGTGGTCGGCGTCGAAGGTCGACTCCTGCTTGTGCTGCTGCTCCTGGCCGAGGCCGAAGAAGTCCTTGACCGTGATCGAGGTGTGCACGCCGCCCTCCCACTTGGAGGAGGCCCGCCAGGTGAACTGCGCGGCCTCTGGCGCGCCCTTGAGCGCCTCGCGCGCGTCGAGCAGCGCCTGCACGTTGACGCCGTTGTCGGCAACCGTAGTCATGTCGGCTGATGTCCCCTTCGCTCTTTCAAATTCCCTATGGATCTGATTGACAATACACTGTAGAGGCCGGGTTAAGATAGCCCGCATGGCGGAGCCAGCCCAAACGCTCACGGCCGGCGCTGTCGGCACCATCGAAACGCAGTTCCTCGACCTGCCAGAGCCGGTGCGGCTCGACTGCGGGCGGGAGCTGTACCCGGTTCGCGTGGCCTACGAGACCTACGGAACCCTCTCCCCCCGGGGCGACAACGTCATCCTGGTGTGCCATGCGCTGAGCGGCGATGCCCATGCCGCGGGGTTCGCGAAGACGCCGCCGCAGGAGAGCACGCGCGACGGGTTCGCGGCCGAGGATCGCGACGGCACGGCCGGCAAGGGGCTCGGCTGGTGGGACGGGATGATCGGCCCCGGCAAGGCATTCGACACCGACCACTACTTCGTGGTCTCCACCAACCTGCTCGGCGGCTGCCGCGGCACGACCGGGCCCTCCTCGCTCGACCCGGCCACCGGCAAGCCATACGGGCCAGACTTCCCCGTGATCACCGTCGCGGACATGGTGCGGACCGAGCGCGCCCTGCTGACCGAGCTCGGCATCGAGCGGCTCGCGGCGGTGGCCGGGGGCTCGCTCGGCGGGATGCAGGCGTTCGAGTGGGCGATCCTGTATCCCGATCAGGTCGATGCCGTCGTGGCGATCGCCAGCACGCACGCCCTCCAGCCGCAGGGCGTGGCCTGGAACTCGATAGCGCGCGACGCGATCATGCGCGACCCGGCCTGGCAAGGCGGCCGCTACTACGGGACGGGCGCCGCGCCCGGCGCCGGCATGGGCGTGGCGCGGATGGTCGGCCACATCACGTACCTGTCGGCCGCCGCGCTTGACGACAAGTTCGGCCGGCGCCTGCAGTTCGCCGACGACATCCGCTACACGATCACCGAGCCGGAGTTCGCGGTCGAAAGCTACCTGCGCCATCAGGCCGGCTCGTTCGTCCGCCGCTTCGACGCCAATACCTACCTCTACCTGTCGCGCGCGCTGACCTACTTCGATCTCGGCCGGCAGCACGGTGGCGGGTCGCTCGCGCGGGCGCTCGAAGATGTGTCCGCGCGGACGCTGCTGATAGCGTTCAGTTCCGACTGGCTGTACCCGCCGGCCGCGTCGAGGGACATCGCCGACGCGCTTCGCGCGCTCGGCAAGCCCGTCGAGTTCCACGAGATCGAAGCGCCGTACGGCCACGATTGCTTCCTGCTCGAGGAAGCGCGGCAGACGCCCATCATCCGCCAGTTCTTGGGCACACGCAGCCTGGAGGAACGCTCGTGACTAGCAAGCCTGAGGAAGCCCGGGCGTTCGGATTCGAAACCCGGCAGCTGCATGCCGGGCAACGGCCCGACCCGAACACGGGCGCACGCGCCGTGCCGATCTTCCAGACGACCAGCTACGTGTTCGAGGACCCGGAATCGGCGGCGGCGTACTTCAACCTCCAGGAGTACGGGAACACGTACTCGCGCATCATGAACCCGACCGTCGCGGTGTTCGAGGAGCGGGTGGCGAACCTGGAGGGCGGCGCCGGCGCGGTGGCGTTCGCCAGCGGGATCGCCGCGCAGGCCGCGGCGCTCTTCACGCTGCTCGAGCCAGGCGACCACGTCGTCTCGTCCGCCGCGCTCTACGGCGGGACGGTAAACCAGCTCAAGCACCTGCTGCGCAAGATGAACGTGGAGCTGACGTGGGTCCACCCCGACGATCCCGGCGCGTGGCGGCAGGCGGTCCGCGCGAACACGAAGGCCTTCTTCGGCGAGACCATCGGCAACCCGGCGGGGAACGTGCTCGACATCGAGACGATCGCGGCCATCGCGCACGAGCATGAGCTGCCGCTGATCGTCGACAACACGTTCGCGACGCCGTACCTGTGCCGGCCGATCGACTGGGGCGCCGACATCGTTATCCACTCGGCGACGAAGTTCATCGGCGGCCACGGCACTTCCATCGGCGGCGTCGTCGTCGAGGCCGGCACGTTCAACTGGTCCAACGGGCGATTCCCCGTCGTCGCGGATCCGTCGCCCGCCTATCACGGACTGCAGTTCCACGAGACGTTCGGCACGTACGGCTATTTGATGAAGCTCCGGGCGGAGACCCTGCGCGACCTTGGCGCGGCGCTCTCGCCGTTCAACGCCTTCCTGTTCCTGCAGGGGCTCGAAACGCTGTCGCTGCGGATGGAACGCCACGTCGAGAACGCGCTCGCGGTCGCGGCGTTCCTTGAGTCGCACGAGCTGGCGTCGAACGTGACCTACCCCGGCCTGCCGTCGAGCGGCTACCAGCCGCTCGTGGCGAAGTACCTGCCGCGCGGCGCCGGCGCGGTGTTCTCCTTCGACTGCGCCGGCGGCCGGGACGGCGGACAGGACCTCATCCGCGGCGTGACGCTCTGGTCCCACCTGGCGAACGTCGGCGACGCCAAGAGCCTGATCATCCACCCAGCCAGCACGACGCACCGGCAGCTGAGCGACGACGAACTGCGGGCGGCCGGCGTCGGCCCGGGGACCGTGCGGCTGTCGGTCGGGACCGAGTCCGTCGCGGACCTGATCTGGGACCTGGAGCAGGGGTTCGCGCTCGTCGCCGCGACAACGGCGGGAAAGAAGAAGGTGGCGACGGCATGACCGATCTCGCGCGCTACCAGGATCCGCTGACGATCCAGCGGGTCCTGCACAGCGCCAGCACGATCGCGATCGTGGGCCTGTCGAAGAATGAGCTGCGGGCCAGCTACTTCGTCGGCTACTACCTCAAGCGGCACGGCTACCAGGTGATCCCGGTGAATCCACGGGAAACGGAGATCCTCGGTGAGAAGTGCTACCCCAGCCTGCTTGACGTCCCCGTCCCCGTGGACATCGTGGACGTGTTCCGGGCGCCGGACGCGCTGCCGCAGATCGCGCGAGACACCGTGGCGATCGGCGCCGGCACGCTGTGGTGCCAGTTCGGCGTGATCAACCTCGAGGGTGCGCGGATCGCCGAGGACGGCGGCGTGACGGTGATCATGGACCGCTGCCTGAAGGTGGAGCACGCCCGCTACGTGGGCCGCATGCACTGGCTCGGCTTCAACACCCAGCGCATCACGTCCGTTCGCACCGGAATCCAGTAGCCGCCGGTCCTCGGGGCCGCCCGCTTGCCGGGAGTCAGGGCTGGTAAGAGCCCGGGAGCCACGCCCTGGTGGTCACGCCGATGGCGTTCCAGGCGTTGATGGTGACGATCAGGGCGACCAGGGCCGCCATCTCATCGGCGGAAAACTGCCCAGCCGCCGCGGCGTAGGCGGCATCAGGCACATGCTCGCCGGTCATCAGGGTCACATCCTCGGTGAGGGCCAGCGCGGCACGCTCCCGTTCAGTGAAGAAAGGCGTTTCGCGCCAGGCCGGCACCGCGTACAGGCGCTGCTCGGTTTCCCCGGCCGCGCGGGCGTCCTTGGTGTGCATGTCGATGCAGTAGGCGCACCCGTTGAGCTGGGAAGCGCGGACGCGGACCAGTTCCCGCAGCAGCGGGTCGATGCCTGCCCTGTCCAGTTCCCTGGTCGCGGCCTGGTCGAGGTGGTTCATGGCGCGGGCGAATCCGGCGGCGTGCGCCTCGAAGTCGAGCCGCACCGGGATCTGCGGTGTGCCGTCTGGCCTGGTGCTGGTGTCAGTCGCTGTCATAAGACCCAGCCTAGACAGCAGAAGGCCCAAGAATAAGGTCCACATTCAGCTATAGAACATGGGCCAATCCGACTAGCCGTTGATCGCCGCGGTGAGCCGGGCGAGCGCGCTCGTGTACGCGTGTTCCGGCGGGGTGGCATAGCCGATGACCAGGGCGGGTCCGCGGGTGTGGTCGTGCAGCGCGTAGTCGCCGAGCGGTTCCAGGTCAAGCCCGCGGGCGGCCGCGCGCGCGACGACCTCGTCTTCACGCTGGCCGGCGGGCAGTTCGGCGACCGCGTGCAAGCCCGCCGCGACCCCGGTGACCCGGACGCCGGGAGCGTGCCGCGCGAGCGCGTCGATGAGCCGGTCACGGCGGCGCCGGTAGGCGAGCCTGGCCCGGCGAATGTGCCGGTCGTACGCCCCCGAGGTGATGAACTCGGCGAGCGTGAGTTGCTCCACGCCGCTGGTGTGCGCGTCCGCCCGGGCCTTCGCGCTGGCTACGGCGTCGACCAGGCCGGCGGGCAGCGCCAGCCAGCCGAGCCGCAGCCCGGGAGCCAGGGTCTTGCTGGCGGTCCCGGCGTAGACGACGTGCTCGGGGGCCAGCGCCTGCAGGGCGCCGACCGGCTGGCGGTCGTAGCGGAACTCGCCGTCGTAGTCATCTTCGATGATCAGCCCTCCGCTGGCGGCGGCCCACCGGGCGGCGTCCGCGCGGCGCCGCGGTGACAGCACGGAGCCAAGCGGGAACTGGTGCGCGGGAGTGAGCAGCATCGCCCCGGCACCGGGCGCCGGCTCGAGCACCGCGCCGCCGTCGTCGACGCCGAGCAGGGCGGGAGCGATGCCGGAGCTGGCGAGAGCCCTGACGGGCTCGGGCCGGCCGTATGCCTCCACCGCGATCCTGGTGACGCCGTAGTCCGGCAGCACCTGGCACAGCAGCGCCAGCCCCTGGGTAAAGCCGGCGCAGACGACGATCCGGTTCGCGGCGGCCCGCACCCCCCGCGTGCGGGCCAGATAAGCCGACAGCGCGTTGCGCAGTTCTGGCTGGCCGCGCGGGTCGCCGTAGCCCAGCGCCCGGCTAGGCGCCACGGCCAGCGCCTTGCGCGCGGCGGACAGCCAGCCAGCCCGGGGAAACGCCGACAGGTCGGGCAGCCCGGGCCGCAGGCTGTAACGGGCCTGCCGGGTCCCGGGTGACGGCCGGGCCGCCTCCGCCACTTCAGGGGATACGCCGGCGACGCCGGCCACGCGGGTGCCCGAGCCCTGCCGGGCGGTCAGCCAGCCCTCGGCGACGAGCTGGCCGTAAACCTCGGCGACCGTGTTGCGGGCGATCCCCAGGTCGGCGCCCAGTGCCCGGGACGAGGGCAGCCGTGTTCCCGGCGCCAGCCGACCGCTCTGCACGGCCTCGCGCAGCGCCGCCTCCAGCCCCGCTCGCACCCGGTGGCCGGACAATTCCACGTACAGGTCCACCCCGGAAATGGCCCAGGTTTTGCTCATGGAAATGGATCTTAGCTACGGGCCGCTTCGCGGTATAGCCTCGGTTTCATGACGCCTGAAGAAGTCGCCACGGCCTACTTCGTGGCCTGGGACAGCAGGGACATCGACGGCGTGCGGCCGCTGCTTCATCCGGACGTCGACTTCGCCGGCGCCATGGGCAGCACCCACGGCACCGAGGAGACGCTCAGGGGCCTGGGCGGCATGTTCTCCATGACCAAGCAGGTCGAGGTGGTCAAGCGGTGGGCCGACGGGCCGGACGTCATCACCTGGTTCGAGCTGAGCACCGCCACCAGCGGGCCGATGCCCGTCGTCAACTGGAGCCACGTGGAGGATGGCCGCATCACGCGGATCCGGGTGACTTTCGACCCCCGCCCGATCCTCGGGTGACGGTGACCCCAGCGCGAGCGCCGCCAACGACGACGGCTGGTTCGGCGGCATCCACGGCGAGATCCTCTGCCAGGTCTGACAGGGGTTCGGTGCCAAAATGGCGTTCGACGGCCAAGCGTGACGGCAACGGCGTCGCGGCGTGCTGGTACCCAGGGTGACAGCGGGGCGGAAGGGCTGGTTGCGGACGAGGTACGGCGATGACACGGACGGGCGACCGGGCCCGGTCGCCGGGGCACGGGCCAGCGCGCGAAGACGGCAGCAGTGGCTTAGGTGCCCTGGGCGCGCAGCGCCGCGAAGCCGCCGGAGGTCATCGCCCAGTTGCCGCCGTCAATGTTCGCGTCGAGCCAGATGAGGCCCGCCAGGTGGTTTGCCCGGACTCCCTGGATCAGGCCCGGGATGCCCGCGGCCTGGAAGTCCTGCGGTATGCCGGTCTCGCTGATCATGACTGGCCTGCTGGTGAGCTGCCGCAGCTGAGCCAGCGTCCCGCCGAACACCGAGGCAAACGTGTCCCCGGCACCCGCGCCCGCGCCGGTGCCCTGATCGGGCGACGCGTAGTAGCCGTCGAGCCCGTAGATGCCGACACCGGGCACGAAGTAGTCACTCAGCGGACCTGACCCGGAGTAGTCGATGTTCAGCGTTTCCATCCAGGTGATGTCGCTGACACCTGCCGCCAGCGACATCACGTGCGACCAGGCCGCCAGGTACTGCGCCGGAGGGGTTTGCGTCCACCCGTACTGGTACCAGTTGCCGTTGGCCTCTGGCGCGAACGAGAGGATCACCGGATGCCCGAACTGCCGTACCTGCTCGATCAGGCTGTCCAGGTAGGCATCGTCGTCACCGGCGGCCACCTGCGCCATCGACATCGCGGGCCGGAACTGAACGACCAGCTCGGCGCCGCCCGCGTATGCCTGGTCAGCCAGCGCCACCGGGAACGGGTCCCCGTCCTCGAGGTACACGAGGACATAGCGCACGGGCTGTCCCGCCTGCTGCCCGAACGATACCGCCGAGGACCAGGAATCTGACGGGTTGTAGACCCCCAGCCCTACCCGCGCGGGCGATGCCGGAGCGGCCGGGCTGGCGGTTGCCTTCGGCGCCTTCGCTTTCGGCTTCGCTGCCTTCGCCGTCGGCTTCGCTGCCCTGGGTGTCTGCTTTGGTGCCGCCGCTGCCCGCGCGGGCGGGCTGCCGCTGGTGCTCTGGTGCCACAGTGTGAGGCCAACCGCGACCGCTACGATGAGCAGCGCCAGGGCTGCCAGCCATCGCCTCATCGAACGGCCTTACGCGGCCGGACGGCCTGTGTGACCACGATGCAGACGGTCAGGGCCGTGATCGCCAGCAGCACGGCCTCGATGACGGTCAGGCCCAGGACGGTGCCGACGCCCGACACCACAAGCGGAGCCCCGGCAACAGAAATGTTCCCGAGCATCAAGTTTCCCTCCCCCCGTTCTCGTAGTCGGGTTACCTACTGGGCCGGTCCCCAGCCGAAGTCACCGGCCTGGATCTCAGACCGGAGCGTGGCCGAGAAGTAGCTGAGCGTGTCCTGGCCGTTGACGTCCAGGCGGAACCGCTCGTGCTGAATCCCGTTGCGCTCCGCGTCTTCCACGAACACGGCCTTGTACTTGGCCCCCGCGTACGACACCAGCCACCCGGCCGGGCCGTTGTACGGCTGCGGGGTGGAGCTGGCCAGGTCCCCGCGCGGATAGCCGAGGTCGGAGTACGGAACCACCCAGGCCTGCTTGTCGACGCGGCTGCCCAGCTCGCTGATCAGTTCCTGCCAGCCCTGGGACTGCTCGCTCGTCACCCGGTGCTCATACGAGCTGTCAGACTCCCCTGCCAGCTTGGTCGTGTAGAAGTAGGTGTCGTCGGCCTGCACGAAGTGCCCGCTGGCGCCCGCTTCCAGGATGAAGTCGTACTGGGGACCGAGTTGCTTGAGCTGCGCCCAGGTCAGGTCCCAGCCCCGGTTGTCCGGGCCGCAGCCGGGCTGGAACCTGGGGTCGGGGCACTCGCCGGCCGCGCCGTCAGCGAATCCGGTGACGATGGCCGCCGTCATGGTGTCGTGATACTGGGCGAGGTAGGGCTGCGCCCCCAGCAGGAAGTTGCCGATTCCGTTGTCGGCGATCAGCAGGACGGGCTTGCTCGGCATCGGGCCCCGCTCGTTCTCGGTCCAGGCGACGTACTGACTCATGGTCACGGTGTGGTAGCCCTGCTGGTGCAGCCAGCCAAGCTCGTCACCGAATTGCCGGGAGCTGACCGTCTCCGGGTCATGCGCGACACACGTCGCGTCCTGCGGCTTGCAGCCGTTGTTCATCTCGTGCCAGACGATGACAGGCACGCTGGTCACATTGTGGACCGTGGGTGCCGCGGCTACCGACGCCGACCAGGCGGGGCCGCCAGCGAATACCTGGTCGGCCGCGAACCCGAGCAGGGCGAACACCGCGGCGAAGCCCACGACGATGACAGCCCGCACCCGGGGCAGGCGCGTGCTCACGTTATTCCCTCCGCCCGGTACTGCGCCGTCCAGAGACCAGCCGACGACTTCTCCCGCAGGACCCGGTACCAGGAGAACCCCAGCGTCCCCATCGTCAGCGCGCTGTAGAGGTACATCGCGACCAGGCTCCCCGCGAGCAGGAAGTCCTGCCACGAGCGCCCGTGCACCAGCCGCACCATCCAGAGTTCGGTCAGCGAGAAGAACACCGGGATGCACAGCATCCACGAGCTGAAATGAAGCGTCCCAAGCTTCGCGCTCAGGAGCAGGGAAGCCGGGTACAGAAGCCAGAAGACGAACAGCAGGAAACCGTAGAACTGCATACGCCACTCACGCATCGTCAGCCTGTTGAAGCCCCACATCAGCAGGTCCTCGATGGTGCCCGCGTGCCACTTGACTCGCTGGTGCCACAG
>Ga0335073_10010687_pt1 | contig 12907 bp, 11 predicted proteins | sample Lox_Sample_22_FD_207093 | JGI IMG/M metagenome (GOLD analysis project Ga0335073, IMG submission 207093) | Soil microbial communities from Loxahatchee National Wildlife Refuge, Florida, United States - Lox_Sample_2.2 | ecosystem: Environmental > Terrestrial > Soil > Wetlands | place: USA...
CAATAAGCGGTCTGGGGATCATAAGCCATATCTCCCCAAGTCTGGCTATCCGGATCAAGGCCGTTTCTGGTCAACGTCCCAACGATGGTAAAGTGCACAGCATCGTTGGAAGTTGCTTCCACGTGGTGTTCGCCGAAAGAGGTGTCTTCATAGAACATTCGGATCCCGGCGCGGTGGTCAGTGTTGTAAAGTGCCGGTTGCCCTACGCCGTAACCATCAGAAGTCTCGGGAGCGATGATCGGCCGAGGATATTTTTTCCAGGAAAGTCCATCATTGGAAAAGGCCACTCCGATGAAGTTATTTTCCGTGGCTCCAAGTGCGACGTAGTACATGGCGTAGGTGAAGCTTTCGCCATCGCCCAAGGGATTCGAGAATTGCCCCATGATTACTTTGGGATTACAAACGAAGTTGGAGTCCCATGCGCCCTGGGTTTCTGCCAGCACCGGGAAGGGTCCAACACGAACGCCGGTAGTCAAGTTGATGGACTGGTACTGAATAGTGTCAGAGAACTGGGTCACATCAGTGGGGTTCACTCCGGCGCCGCACCACCATATCTGCTGCAGACTTCCCGACTGTATGACGGTAGGGGAATAGTCATAGAGCTGGTCTCGTCCCGCAACCGCGCCGGCGGGCAGAGGAGCATAGGTGACACCACAACCGGACATCAGAAGTCCCAGTTGAGCCAGCAGTATGGTTTGCCCGAACACCCGCAACCGAGCCATAGCACGCTGAACGAGATTGCAGCGAAGCTGCACCTCGATCCCTTCATAATGGCCTTTCAAGTAAATTCAGGCGACAGTGTAGCACCGCTTGAGCGCCCTGAAGGACCGCTTCCAGCATCATTCTTGACGTGGGAGCACCAGATCTTTGACTGCGCTGGCCAAGCCTGACGCATGAATTTGGTACTGAGCATATTTTTTGAGAATTGGCCCGAGCCGTCCCAGACGGTTAACAGAGAGGCTTGAGCGGAAGGCAAGAAACTTCAAGTGCCGGTGATACGCAGGCAAGACGCCTCGATGGTCGTCCCGCTCCATGGTCGATAATGTGTCACACATTTGCTGAAGTTCCCGGACTGATTCCTCCAGGCGCGCCCAGTGCCTTTCCGCGCGCGTCTTCTTTGGGACTCGCTGCTCAAGCTTATTTTTCAGACCTACCTGCTGCAGGCTATGGATGCGGTAGCGGATTAGCGGCTGATCGATTGGTTTGAGATCACAGAATGCCGCGCTGATCAAAGCGATCCACTCATCATGTATCCAGCCGTCCTGCATGGGCAGAAACCGATCCCGCAAATCTGCCCGGAACATGACCGTCGCTCCGGTTACGAATCTCTGCTTCGCCAGAATGACAAAATTATGGTCGAGCAGATCCTGTTTAGGCTTTCCAATAAAGCGCAGCCTCTGCCAAAGCGTCTCGCCAGTCAGGCGACCCTCATCATCAATGATGTCGGCGTCTGAGAAGACAAGCCCGGCGCGAGGATCGGACGCCAACGCTTGTTCGGAGCGCTCAAGACGATTGGGATACCAAATGTCATCCTGGTCGCTCAGAGCGATCAGATCCCCACTGCAGAGGCGAACGGCCTGTTCAAAATTCCTGCTTGAACCCAGAGTCGTGTCATTGCGAATAATTTTTACCGGAAACTGGGCCGCTTCAGTGAATTTGTAAACGATATCCAACGTGCGATCTGACGAACCGTCATCGCAGATGACCACTTCATCTGGCAATCTAGTTTGCCCGCGGATGCTTTCCAATTGTTGGGGAAGGAAATGCTCTCCATTGTAGGTGCACAGGGCAACGGAAATCCGGCTCGTCGTAGAGGCTAACATGGGTAAGCGGGTTCACAGAACGCTAAGACAATTTTAGAGCAACCCTGCCGGGCACAATGACCAAGGGTGGTTGAGCGACGAACAGCACCTACGCCCGACGTTCGTCTGCTATAAAGATCACGAGACCCGCTTCCTTGAGAAGGAAGGTTTCAACCAGGTGCGCGCGGTGCAAGCCCGCGCAGCAGATTCATCATTCCAGTTGAGGTAGTGGATGGGCAACCTGCCCGCAGTTGAAGTTCTTCTCGCGACGTATAACGGCGCGTGTTTTTTGAAGGAACAGGTTGATTCGATCCTGGGGCAGGACTATGGAAACATCCGCATTCTTGCGAGAGATGATGGCTCAAGCGACAAGACGGTCCAGATCCTGGAGCAGTATTCGCAACGATTTCCTGATCGTTTTCGAGTTATGCCTTCAGGCCCTTCCACGGGTAGTCCCAAAAACAACTTTTTGATCCTTATGAAAGCCGCCACGGCTGACTACGTCTGCTTCTGTGATCAGGACGACGTGTGGCTTCCGGACAAGGTCAGCAGAACCAAGCAGAACATGGATCGACTGCAGCAAAGGTGGGGAGAGAAAGTCCCATTGCTGGTTTTTACCGACCTCCATCTCACCGACGACAAACTCGAGATCGTTCACGACTCCTTTTGGGCCTACATGAGTATCGACCCCGAACGCATCTATCGGTTACCTCAACTGATGGTACAAAGCGTAGTCACGGGGTGCACCGTAATGCTGAATCGCGCCCTGCTTGAACTGGCGCTGCGAATGCCAGAGGACGCATATATGCATGACCGGTGGGTCTCATGGCTTGCATCGTTCATGGGAAAGGTTGGGATAGAGCGAACCCAAACCGTTTACTACAGACAACACGATCGCAATGCCGTCGGCACGGGAAGTGATATTCGGGGTGACAATCGCGAGCGGTCTCAACGATCTCTTTGGCAAAAGATTCGCCAGCCCAGAATCGCACCGGCCCACGTCATCCGTTGGGACATCAGCCAGCGGCAGGCACGCGCATTTCTGAGAGAGCACAGAGAAGAGCTGCCGCCCAAAAAGCTCGCTCTGGTAAGAGGTTTCCTACGATGCCAGACAAGCAGAAATCGACTGACTAGGATCGCAACTTTTATCCGTTACAGATTTTTCTATGTCGGCGTGAAAGCGAATGTCGCCCTAATAATTCATTTGTGGAAGATGAAGCCGGACAAGAACCAGGCTGGATGATCCCACGAGATGATCCCACGAGACGATCCCACGAGACAACCGCCTTTCTCGCAACGGTATACTGGCAACACCCATGAGTTATCGACTTCCCGAGTGTCCGCTGTGCGGTGGACAGGAGTTTTTACCGCTGCTGCGCGCCCGAGATTACCACTACGGAAATCCAGACGAATACCAACAGTCGCAATGCAAAGAGTGCGAGCTTGCATTTCTGGACCCGATGTACGACGAGGAGGAACTTGCCGCCTTCTATCCCAAAAGCTATTACGCTTTCGCCGATCGGTTCTCTGTTCCAAGCCCCACGTTGTCGTGGAAAGAGAAAGTGTGGAGATTCGCAGGCCGCCGGGAACATCCAACTAAGGATCCACATTTTGAGCGCCCGGGCAAATTGCTGGATATTGGTTGCGGATCCGGCTGGTTTATCGATCAGATGAGAGACCAAGGCTGGGATGTCACAGGGGTCGAGCCAAACGCCGCGGCGGCCAATTTTGGCAAAACCGAACGGGGACTCAACATCATTCCCGGCTCATTACTCGATGCGAATTTCCCCTCGAACTTCTTTGACTACGTACGCATGAACCATTCCCTGGAGCACATGGGGAATCCCAACGAGGTTTTGGAGGAAGCTCATCGCATTTTGTCCGATAGCGGAAAACTTATGATTGGTGTTCCCAATCGGGATAGCCTGAACGCTCGCGTTTTCGGCCAATATTGGCATCATCTGGCGCTGCCGGTGCATACGTTCACCTATTCCAGCAGAACACTGTCGAGGATGTTGCGCAAGCACGCCTTTGAGGTGAAGCAGGTTGTCTTCAACACCAATGTGACCTCGCTACAGGAAAGCATACAGATGTACCTCAATCGGAACGATGGCCGCCTCACCCCGCAAGGGCGTTTCACCGCGAGCCTGACAGCAACTTTTCTCTGCCATTGCGCCTCAAAGCTGCAAAACATTCTCCACATCGCGGATGTAATTGAGGTGACGGCAGTGAAGCTACCAGACCGGACCTAATCGCTGACGGAATCGACGGCGCCCACATGTCCCAAAAACGCAAGGTACTGCAAGGATCGGCATCCAATATGCTTCGGGTGCTCCTTTCCATGCTGGTTTCACTGGTGTTACCACCTTTCCTGGTGCACCGCTTGTCTCCGGCGGAATACAGCGCCTGGGTATTGATTCTGCAACTCAGCGCATACGTCTCGCTGCTTGATTTTGGATTGCAAACGGCCATTGGCAAGTTCGTGGCAGAGTATGACGCGGCAGGCGATCGCGAGGCCAGCCACCATTTGGTCAGCACCTCGTTTTCGCTTCTTTCCGGAGCCGCCCTCGCCGCCGCCATCGGCATTCTGATACTAGCCAGCCAGGTGCCTGCTTTATTTCACCAAATGCCTGTAGCCCTGTTGCCTGAGGTTCGACTGGGTGTAGTTGCAGTGGGTTTCTCGACGGCGTTCGCTTTACCATTCAATGCCTTTACGTCAATCTTCACCGGCCTACAGCAGTATTATTTCCCCACGTTCGTGGCCATCGTGAGCCGCGTTACTTCAGCCGCAGCTCTCATCATTCTCCTACTCCTGCATGGCAGCCTGCTCCAGATGGCAGCGGTCTACGCCGTCTTCAACATGGCAGCGTCGGTGGCCCAGTACCTGGGGTGGCGCAAATACGCCAAGCATCGGGTCGAGTTCACCTTCCTGTTGTATAAACCTGCGGTGGCTTTGCGTCTGGCAAAATACGGGAGCGTGCTATCGGTCTGGACGGTTGCAATGCTCCTGATCAGCGGGCTCGATACCGTCATTGTTGGCCATTATGACTACAAGAACACCGGTTTTTACGCCATTGCAAGCAGCGTGACCAATGTCATGCTCACCGTGATTTCCAGCGTGTTTGGACCCATGCTGCCCGCGTTCTCCTCCATGCAGGCGGGCACAACGCCCACACGCATGGGAGAACTCTGCATCAAGACAACCCGATATTGCGCCCTGCTGCTTTGCCTGCTTGGATTACCCCTGTTCTTTGGCGCTTATCCACTTCTAAGCCTCTGGGTAGGGCATTCGTATGCCGCACGCAGCGCTCTCTATCTTGAGGTACTCATCATCGGGAACTGCATTCGACAGCTTGCTTTCCCGTACGTACTTGGCGTTGTGGCAACAGGCAAACAACATCTAGCCACTGTCTCTGCAATTGCCGAGGCCTCTGTCAACATTATTTTGAGCATCTGGCTGGTACAGAAATTTGGCGCGGTCGGCGTGGCCATCGGAACCCTCGTAGGAGCCATCGTAAGTGTGGGCGTGCATCTGACGGTAAGCATGAACTTAACCCGAACGACGATCCTCATCAACCGCTCGCGCTTCGTCGCGGAAGGCTTATTGCGACCTCTGGTTTGCCTGATACCGGCGCTCTTTCTTTATCCTTTCTGGAGGCGATACTCAATGCTTCCCGCACGTCCAAGCATTTTCATGACGTGGGTACTCCTCACCCTTGCCCTCGCGTGGACTATAGGCCTGACCGCTGATGAACGGAGTCAAATGAAGTTGATTCTTGGCCGGCTGTTATACTGGCGTGAAGAGCGGGCGTAATTTGCGAAAAGCCTGCCGTTAGCCCTGGTGAAATGCACGCCATCGAACCCTCTCCAGCTCCTGTTTCCATCCTGATCGTCGTTGTTTTATACAAATGTGAGTTCGCCAAGAGTCAGGCGCTGACCTCCATATTGCAAATTCTGAAGACAGATCCGGAGCTGGCAGACCATTTCTCATTAATCCTGTATGACAATTCGCCAGAACGGCTCAATCAAAATCCGGTAGGGACGGTCCCCCTTCTTTATGTTCATGATCCCTCCAATAGTGGCTTAGCTGTCGCTTACAACTTCGCGTTGGCGCGAGCTGAGTTGCAGGGTTCGGAGTGGATACTGCTCTTCGATCAAGATACAAAAGCGACAAGGAAATTCCTCCTCGAGCTGGTAGTGTCGGCTACGAACCTGCGCGACGTGGCAAACGTGGCAGCTATTGTGCCAAAACTGCTGGTGAATGGAATCGTTCATTCGCCTGCCACACATTTCCTAGACGTTCTGAGAAGGCAATTCTCGACGCCAGCGCCGAATACCTACAACAGCCTCGTGGGAATACAAGAGGACCGCTTAAACTTCTACAACTCCGCATCGACGCTTCGCGTTTCGACCCTGAGATCCATCGGAGCCTTTCCAACGGAATTCTGGCTCGACTACCTGGACCACACGGTCTTTCACACTCTGTTTGTGAATGGATACCGCGTCTACGTACTGAATGCGTCGCTGGAGCACGACCAATCTGATGCGGACCTTACGGATGTTTCGGCCTTGAGACACCGAAATGTTCTCAGAGCACAGACACTGTTTGTAAAGCGCGCTGGAAACTTGGTCGACCGAACGCTCTATCGAGTCTGGCTGCTGCGGTACAGCAGGAAACTGCGGAGCCTGTGCAAGGACAGACGAGTGTGGAGAGAGACAGCGCTACAGGCTCTCAGGCTGCGAATAGGAACGCCTTCCGCCACATCCGAAAAAGGACCGACAATTGTGAGAATTTGTTAACTTGTAATTTTACCTACGGCTTCCTAAGCTGGTGGCCCATGGACAGCCGTTTAAGATCTCACGTTTCCATCCTGTCTCACCCGAGCTTTGTGTTTTCTTCCGCAGGAAACCGTTTAGGATTGGTTGCAATTCCTCTTTTTTTTCTGGTTTGGCTGTTTGGGGCGTTAGAAGCGAACGCAGCCACTAAAAGCCACACCGTCTTTCTCGGTTCCGCGAAAAATGTTCCTTATTCGACGACGGGAGATCCGGCCGGTGCTCAGCCGGGCGAGAAGCTGCTGCGCGTTCGTCCTTTAGTGGTTGACGATAAGGTCAAGGAATGGACAACGGGCGAATCGCATTCGATCACAGATCGAAGTTTCGTGATTCGCCGGGCTCTACGATTGAACGACGCACTCCCAGGGGAGAAGACAGAGCACTGGGTGTGGCAGCGCGGTCCGTGGCTCATGGTTGACCGGGTTAAAGGCAGCGTCACGGCGTTGCACCTTCCGGACTATGACCCCTCTGTTTCCAGCGTAGTTTGGTTTCGCGACTATGCCGCATATTGCGGTCTAACGGCCAGTGGCAAGCAGCTTTATGCCGTAGTCGCGCAGATCGCGGCGCGCAAGCCGGTCTTAGCCAAGAAGCTTTCTCCCTGGTCGCCGGGTGAGAATCAGTCGCCGGCATGCACATCTGCCGTGTGGCAGCGTGAGCCGCTGCGCGTTACGTTCCAGCCTTCAGGGGCAACAGCCGTGAGCTATGATCTGGTCGGCCTTTCTGCTGTTCTGGTGGAGGATGGAGACGGAAACGAGAACCCTGCAGCCTCCGCGAGTAACTAAGGCTGGTCCAGTTATAATCAGCCATGGTTTCCGAAGACGCAGGTCATGGCACATCGACCCTCCCTGCCATGGAAAACCGTAAGGCTGAACGCGTAAGCATCTTTCTGTTGTTGGCTGCAGTGCTGCTTCCGGCCGTTATTTCCTTCGGCATTCTCTATCGCGAGGCATTGCCTGCTCCTTATCAGGACGACTATGCGGTCATCCTGGCTTTTGCATCGGATTATTCTCAGTCCGCTCCTCGGGAAAAAATAATGTATATCGTAACGAGTCAGGTCAACGAATACCGGCTGGTGTTTGCGCATGCCATCGTGGCTTCTGAGCTGGCTCTTACAGATCACGTAAGCTTCACCTTCCTGACATTTCTGGGCAATATGTTTCTCCTGCCCATCGGTTACCTGCTCTGGCTCACGTATAGGGAAGAGGACAAAAAAACAGCCGATCAGCTGCTTGCATTTTTGCCCATCAGCCTTCTCTTCTTCTCTCTGACATATTGGGAAAATCTGAATTGGGCAACGACGGATCTGCAAAATATACCTGTTATCTTTTTTAGTTTGCTTGCCATTTACCTATTGTTGCCGGACAAATCGTTGGCGCCTACTCATGCACACCTGTTGGGCGCATGTCTGGCAGCAGCACTGGCGTCCTTCACCTCTCCCAATGGATTCCTGCTGGGTCCAATAGGGCTTCTGCTCTTCCTGGCTAACCGCGCATATGCCAAAGCGGGGGCGTGGTGCAGCAGCTTTGCGTTACCGCTCGCGGCCTACCTGTATCACTACGCTCCCGTCGCCCATATCGTGGGGACGGCCCGCTATGTCACGAGACCGCTTTTCTTTCTTGCCTTTCTGGGGTGTGGTGCAATCCCACTTCGTTGGCCGGCGGCTTTGTTAGGCGTGTTAATCCTGGCGATCTTTTGGCTTGCGGTTCGGTCCCGTTTCGACCGCCAAAGGCCGGCAGCATTTTACTTCACCGTGTGGGTCCTTGGGACGGCAGCACTGGTTGCGTGGGTGCGAGGCGCAGCCGCCTTCCTGATCGGGTCGCGATATAGCATCTACTCTTTATTGATGCTGATCTTCTGCTATTCCTTCCTTGCTCAAAGCTTGCCATCGCGGCTGCCGGACTTTAAGCGGCGGCGCTTTTACGTGACCTGCACTGTGCTGGCGTTGTGCATTTACCTGCTGGCAAACGGACACGCGTACGGTAAGCTCGGTGCTCGACGCCGGATGGTTCTCGACGGAATAAACCTGTATCGCACTGACCCGGTCGCCAATTCACCCATGATCGATAAGAACCTGCTTAAAGGCTTCCCGGAAGAACGGGAATGGGAACAGCGAGCTTTGACACGGGCTATTCAAACCCACGTCTACGCGCTGCCTCCGCCTCAACAGACTCACTAGCCTGCGGGTATTGCTAACCATGTTGAATCTTGAAGGACTGCTGGAAGAAGCCGAAATAACCCATGGACACCTGTGCGCAGGGCAGGTACTAGGCGTACGCCTAGCCATGCTCGGTTGCCGCCGGCTTGGAATCGAAGACCCACGCGGACGGGATCGAAAACGACTGGTCACCTTTGTAGAAATTGACCGCTGTGCCACAGATGCCATCGGCGTGGTCACAGGCTGCCGACTGGGCAAACGAGCACTCAAATTTCGGGACTGGGGAAAGATGGCCGCCACATTCGTGGATCTCGAAACGAACCGGGCCATCCGTATCGCCGCGCGCGAATCGTCGAAGGAGATGGCCCGCCAATTGCATCCGGAACTAGAAAGCAAGAACCTACAGCAGATGGCCGCCTATCGCGAGTTGAGCGACCAGGATCTCTTCGACGAGCAGTGGGTGCAAGTGACGCTCGACGCCAAAGAGTTTCCCGGGTACAAAGGGGCGCGTGTCACCTGCATGATATGCGGAGAAGGCATCAACTACGACCGCTTCATTGTCCGCGACGGGCGGACATTGTGCCTGGCTTGTTCCGCCCCGGAGGAACGCTATTACCAGCCCATTTCAAGCCGCCCTCTCGACGGCGAGAGCGGCACGTAGGACGGTCGCCTCGTCGAAGTGCCGTCCCAGAATCTGGGCACCGATTGGCAGGCCCTCAGACGACTTCCCGCAGGGTACAGAAATACCGCAAATGCCAGCAAGACTGGCCGTCACGGTGTAAATGTCGGCAAGATACATGGAGAGCGGATCGTCCGTCTTCTCGCCCAGCTTGAATGCCGGGGTAGGCGCCGTGGGCGTTACGAGCACATCGACCTGCTTGAATGCATCCAGGAAATCCCGCGTAAGGAGGGTACGTACCTGCTGCGCCTTTTTATAGTAGGCGTCGTAATAGCCTGCGCTCAGGGCGTACGTTCCGAGCAGAATGCGACGCTTTACTTCGGCGCCGAAACCCGCGTCGCGTGATCGCCGGTACATCGACGTCAAGGTATCCGCATCCTTCGCTCGGAAACCGTAGCGAACGCCATCGAATCGGGCCAGATTGGCGCTAGCCTCTGCGGTTGCAATCAGGTAATAAGTCGGGATTGCGTACTTGGTGTGCGGCAAAGAGACTGGTTGGATCACGCATCCTGAGGCCTTGAGGCGCTCGATTGCCGATTCCACCGCATGACGCACCTCATCGTCGAGGCCAGCGCCAAAATACTCTGCAGGCACACCGACGCGTAGACCTTTGACTGGCTGATCCAACGCTTTGATGTAATCCGGTACGGTCCATTCGGCGGAGGTAGCGTCCAACGGATCATAGCCCGCAATCACGCCCAACACAGTGGCTGCATCCTCCACCGTTCTTGTTAAAGGACCCACCCGATCCAAAGATGAGGCAAACGCGATCAGCCCGTAACGGGATACTCGCCCGTACGTCGGAAGCACACCCACAACACCACAGAAGGAAGCAGGCTGGCGGATTGAGCCGCCTGTGTCGGTACCCAGAGCAGAGACGGCCAAACCACCGGCCACCGCTGCTGCAGAACCTCCGCTTGACCCACCAGGCACCCGGTCAAATGCGACTGGATTGCGCACCGGTCCGTATGCGGAGTTTTCTGTTGATGACCCCATGGCAAATTCGTCGCAGTTCAGCTTACCTACCAAAACTGCCCCGGCGGCTTCCAGGCGCTGGACTACAGTCGCGTCGTAGGGAGGCATGTATCCTTGCAGGATGCGCGAGCCGGCGGTCGCCGGAGAACCCTGCATAACCAATACGTCTTTTACTCCAATAGGCACGCCAGCGAGTAGGGGAAGCGGATCGCCCTTGGCCGCCATTTGATCGATTGCCGCAGCTGCGCCCAGCGCGCGTTCACGACTCAGCGCGAGGTACGCATTGATGGTTGGATTCTGGGCTTCAATGGCCGCAAAACAACGCTCTGCCAATTGTGTTGCCGTCGGGTTCTTGTCGCGCACCGCGACCTGAACCTGGCGGATATTCGCTTGCTCCCATTTCATCATTTCATTATCGCTCTAGCGGCATTCGTAGCACTGACCTGGTCACGAACTGCTCAGGGTTTTGTTCGAGGGTGCCAATCGAACCGGTTCTATTGGATCTCCTGCTTCGGGGGCAGTGCATAGATGCGTTTCTGAATGGCTCGTGTCAATATCGCCTGTTCGTTGGCTTTCTCCTGTGGTACGGTTTGTTCCACCTGCGGATCAATCATAGGAGAGTTCTCTTCAGGCCTCGCGCGATAAAATTCGATTCCCGCCAAAATCATCCGGCGTCGCGCAGCCAATCTCTGATAGGCAACAGCAGTTGAGACAAGGAATGCGGCCAGGACAAGCACAGCAGACACGCTGTAAAAGTATCTCTTTTTGAACATTGGAAACCGACCGGGCAAATAGCGAGCCAGAAAGCCATAAGAAAAGATCAGCAGCAGGATCGAATAGATGCTATACCGCGAAGCAGTGTAGAAACCCACTGCACCCCGCACCCAAGCGACCAGCGCCGTCGTTGCGAGAATCCAGACTACGGAATAAAACGCGGCCGGGTTGACACGGTCAAAGCGTTGTTGAACCGCGAGGAAAAAGATAGCCAGCAACACCAAACCGAGTATCGCAGCCGGCCAGCGAAATGGAATAGCACAGCCAAGGAAAGCGAGAAAGAAAAGCGGTCTCGTTAGGTAAGAGAAACGATGGATCAGCGAGGCCGAAGAATGGTAGTGGTAAAGATAAGCGACAACAGGCGGCACAAAAGTACAGCACCATACAACGGCAGCGGCAAAGGCGCGCCGCGGTAAGAGTATCAGGAGTCCAACGGGGCCCAACAGAAACCCATTCGCTGAAGAAAATGCGGCCAGCATGGCGGCCACGCATGCAAACAGTGGCTGGACGGGACGGGTCAGAAGATAAATGGCCAATAAGCTAAACAAGACCACGGGAGTGTTCTGCAACCCGGTCATCGCCCAGTCGAGATTCTCCCAATATGTAAGGGAAAAAAAGAGAAAGCTGACTGGCAGAAAGTCAAGCAATCGCCGGGCAGCATCGGTTTCATGGATTTGGTAGGTCAACCATAGAAGGTAAGCGATGGGAAGCAAAAGCAAATTGCCCAGCGCAGTCAGGAATCCAAAATTCAGGCGGTGCGTGAACTCGAGTTCTAAAGCCACAATGGAGTGTTCGAAACCCAGTTTGTATTCGTTGGACTGTTCTGTGGCAATGTCTAATAGTTTTCCTTTCCAACTGGGCAATTGCTCGTAGTTGGCGGCAAAATCCAGAATTGCCCCGTAATCATCCTGGTATGGGACAGAAGGCGACTGGCGATACAAGACAATGAAAGCAACCAACGCCGGAAACAAGGCTACGAGGACCAGGAGCGTAACATTCCGTGGCTTCACGGATGACTTGCCGAAGTCTCGTGAATCCCTGTTGCCCTGATCAAGAACCTCAGATGGCATGGCTGATTATATCCGCAGGCAGTTGGCTAATCTGCGGTCCATGGATGCGCGCGTGAAATTTGAACCAGGAAAGCACAAAGAATGATGAACGAAGCCAGAAGCGCTAACGCTCGATAACTTTCGGGACTTTGAAGAAGACTCCGTCGGTGTCCGGAGCTGCAGCCAGAACCGACTCCCGCAACAAAGACGGAGCAACTTCGTCCGATCGCAGGTGCTGTGTTGCGGCGTCAGCCTTATCACTCTCGGTCGGCAAGTCAGCGACCTGAGTCATCGGCGTCACGGAAGTAGTGTCCAATTCGTTGAGCTGCGCGAAATAGTCGAGAACCGAATTCAAATCGCGCAGCATGCCAGGTTTCTCGCTGCTAGTCAGCTCGAGGTTCGCAAGTTCCGCCACACGCTCGACGTCCCGCTCAGAAACGCTCATGAGTTACGCGGACTTGGAAAAATCAATCGCCCAGGAATTACCTCGGCTGGAGAAACAACAGAAGGCTGTCTCGTAAAGCAGTGAGAAGTCACTCAGGAGAGTGGCCTCACGCATGTAGTCCCAATCGATCTTCGCCTTCAAGGGCTTGATAGTGCGGCAATAATAGGCCTCAAGCTCCTCATCGGGAATATCCTG
>Ga0335073_10010688_pt1 | contig 12907 bp, 13 predicted proteins | sample Lox_Sample_22_FD_207093 | JGI IMG/M metagenome (GOLD analysis project Ga0335073, IMG submission 207093) | Soil microbial communities from Loxahatchee National Wildlife Refuge, Florida, United States - Lox_Sample_2.2 | ecosystem: Environmental > Terrestrial > Soil > Wetlands | place: USA...
GTCGAGGATCCCTGTCTCCCACATCGTTCGGATCTCGGTCACGCTCGCCGTGTCGAGGAACAGCTGCATCGCTCTCCTTCCCAGGACGCTCGCCTTACTGAACCTTCCCCCGAAGCCGGAGGAGCTCCCACGCCTCGTTGCGGACCCGTTCCTTCGACATGCCGTAGCGGTCGAGGAGCGCCCACGGGTCGCCGGACTCGCCGAAGACGTCCGGGACCCCCACGCGCCGCACGGGGACCGGGTAGTTCTCGCTGGTCGCGGAGGCGACGAGCGCGCCCACACCGGTGAGGACCGAGTGCTCCTCGAGGACGAGGATCGCGCCGGTCTCCCGCGCCGCCCGCAGGAGCGCGGGTTCGTCGAACGGCTTCACGGAGGCGAAATCGAGGACGCGGACGGAGAGGCCGACCTTGGCGAGGTCTTCCGCGACCTCGAGGCCCCGGGCGAGGAGGGCCCCGACCGCGACGATCGTAAGGTCGCTGCCGCTCCGCAGCTCGGCGGCCTTGCCGACCTCGAACGCGCCGTCGGTGACCACCGGCAGGTTCTCGCGCGTCAGGCGGACGTAGGCGGGCCCCTCGCGGGCGGCGACCGCCCGGGTCGCGGCCCGGGTCGTCGGCGCGTCCGCCGGGACGATCACGGTCATCCCCGGCAGGCCGCGCATCAGTCCGATGTCCTCGACGATCTGGTGCGTGCCGCCGTCGCCGCCGACAAGGAGGCCGCCGTGCGTCGCGACGATCTTCACGTTCGCGTGGTTGTAGCAGACCGACTGACGGACGGCGTTGTACGCCTGCCCCGCCGCGAAGACCGCGAACGTGCTCGCGAAGACGGTCCGGCCTCCGAGCGCTAGGCCCGAGGCGATCGTCATCATCGTCGGCTCCATGACGCCGACGTTGAAGAACCGGTCCGGGAACTTCTGGCCGAAGAGGACGGTGCGGGTCGAACCGGAGAGGTCGGCGTCCAGGACGACGAGGTTCGGGTCGGCCTCTCCGAGCTCGACGAGCGTCTGGCCGTAGGCATCGCGCAGGCTCTCGGACTTCGGCGGAGCGCTCATCGGGGCGGTACCTCCCCCGGGACGCCGAGCTCGGCGAGCGCCTTCTCCGCCTCGGCCTTCGACGGGGCCTTGCCGTGCCAGGAGTGCTGCCCCTCCATGAAGGAGACGCCCTTCCCCTTCACCGTGCGGGCCACGATCGCGCTCGGCCCGTCGGTGAACCTCCGGGCCTCGGCGAACGCCGCTAGGATCTGACCGAAATCGTGCCCGTCGATCTCGAGCGTGTGGTAGCGGAAGGCACGGAACTTGTCGGCGATCGGCTCGATCCCCATGATCGCCTCGGTCGCCCCGTCGGTCTCGAGGCCGTTGCGGTCGAGGATCACGAGCAGGTTCGAGAGGCGGTAGTGCCCGCCGGCCATGAGCGCCTCCCACGTGAGGCCGGCCTGGCACTCGCCGTCGCCGAGGAGGGCGTAGACCCGGTTCGCGCGATGCGCGAGCCGCGCATCGAGCGCCATCCCGACCGCCATCCCGATCCCCTGGCCGAGACAGCCGGTCGAAGCTTCGACGAACGGGAGCTTGTTGCGGTCGACGTGGCCCTGGAGGCGGCTGCCGAGCTTGCGCAGCGTGAGCAGCTCCTCCCGCGGGAGGACCCCGCGGACGGCGAGCGCCGCGTAGAGCGCCGGGGCCGCGTGACCTTTCGAGAGGACGAGCCGGTCGCGGTCGGGCCGTCGGTAGTCGGCCGGGTCGCCGCGCATTTCGTGGAACAGGAGCGCGGTCACGAGGTCGGTGACGGAAAGGCTGCCGCCCGGATGGCCGCCGCCGGCGGCGTAGATCATCCGGATGATCTCGGGGCGGATCTCGCGGGCCCTCGCCTGGAGCGAGGCGATGAGCTCCGCGGACCCCTCCTCCCCCATGAGTAGCGCCGCCGAGAAAGGGCAGTCTATTTTACGGTTGAGGCGCGGCGCGGCGTCCGCCGGGCTGGCGGAGGCGCCGGCGCGGCGCCCACCGGGGGCCCGAGGAGCCCGCGCAGGCTCCCGAGGTCCTCGACGTACCGGTCGTAGCCGTGGTCGTCGAGCGGGGTTTCGAGGTACCCGGGCACCTCCGCCCAGCGCGGGTCGTTGACGAGCCGCCGGAACCCTTCGAGCCCGATCTGGCCCTTGCCGATGTTCTCGTGACGGTCGAGGTGCGAGCCGAGCTCGGCCTTGGCATCGTTCAGGTGAAAGGCGCGGACGGCCCCCGCAGGGAGCACGTCCTCGATCCGGTCGACGAGGGCACCGTAGCTCTCCTCCGTCCCGAAGGCGACGCCGGACGCAAAGAGATGGCAGGTGTCGAGCGTCACGCCGACCCGGGGCCCGGCGTCGACCTCGGAAAGCACCGTCGCGAGCTCCTCGAGCGTCGAGCAGAGCGCCGTGCCCTGCCCGGCCGCGTTCTCGAGGAGGAGCGGGACCGTGCCGTCCGGCACGGCCTCGAGCGCGCGACGAAGGCTCTCGGCGATCGTCGCGAGCCCCGCGTCGCGCCCGCTGCCGAGGTGCGCTCCCGGGTGGAAGATGAGCCCGTTCACCCCGAGGAGCTCGGCCCGGCGGATCTCGTCCAGGAACGCCGTCCGCGAGCGCGCGAGCATCGGCCGCTTCGGGCTCGCGAGGTTGATGAGGTAGCCGTGGTGGACCGCGGTCGCCCGAAGTCCCTCGGACCGCACCGCTCCCCGGAACTCCTCCGCGGCCGAGGCCGGGAGGGGAGGCCCGGCCCACATCTGGGGGCTCTTCGCGAAGATCTGGATCGCGTCGCACCCGATCGAGCGACCGGTCCGCGGGGCCTGGGCGAGTCCGTCGGCGATGCCGATGTGGGCTCCCAGGATCATTCCGGACGCGCGGACCGGTGGGATAGGATTAGGCTATCGGGGGGGCGCCCCGACCCCCGCCCGGCGCCCCCCTCCCGAGGGGCGAGCGCGGCGCCGGCCCCAATCCTACAAGAACGGTACGCCCCTGCCGTTCCCGTGGCCGAGCCCGGTTCGGCGGCGAGCCGACGAAGGAACCTCCTCCTGCTCGTCGTCCTGGGATTGATCTGGGGGTCCGCCTACCCGGTGATCCGTTACGGGATCGTGGTCGGGGCGACCCCGATCGCCTTCGCGGCCTCGCGCTACGCGCTCAGCGCCGTCGGGTTCGCCGTGATCGCCGCCGCGACCCGGCTGCCCCGTCCCGGCGCGCGCGCCCTCGCCCTCTCGGCGCTCCTCGGGCTTCCGATCGTCGGCGTGTACGGGCTCCTGCTCTATGTCGGCGAGCAGACGACCTCGGGGAACCTCGCGGCGATCCTGATCGGGATCACGCCGTTGCTCACGACGCTCTTCGCGCTGCCGGTCCTTCGCAGCGAGTCGCTGAACCGCCTCGGCTACGCCGGGCTCGCGGCGGGGTTCGTGGGCGTCCTCGTGCTGGTCGCGCCCCCCTCAGGGGTGCCGCTGGCCAGCAGCTTCTGGGGCCCGCTCCTCGTGGTCGGCGCGTCGGCCAGCTTTGCCGTCGGCTCGGTCCTCCTGCGCATGCGGCGGCCGGAGGGGGAGACCCTCTGGGGGGTCTCGGTGCAGTTCGGCGTCGCGACCGTGTTCCTCACGGCGGTGATCCCGCTCCTCGAGCCGCACTCGGCCCTCCCGCTCACCGGGGGGGTGTTCCTTGCGCTCGGTTACCTCGTGCTCCTTCCGTCGATCGCGGGGTACACGCTCTACTTCTACCTCCACCACCACGTCGGGCCCGGCCAGGCGAACGTGGTCGCGTACGTCAACCCCGCGGCGGCCCTCACGATCGGAACGCTGCTCTTCGGCGAACCGTTCGCGTGGTGGGAGCTCGCCGGATTCGCGCTCGTGCTCGTCGGCCTCACCCTCGTCACCCAGTTCGGACGACGGCCCGCGCCGGCGGCCGTCCCGGGCCCGGTCCCCCCGGAGCGATAGCGCTCCGGGCGCCGAGCGCGGCAGGCCCGAGGAGGATCTCGCCGCACGACGCGGTCCCCCGGGAAGAGGGAGGCTGACAGCTTTCCGCGTCTCCCGTAGGCTCGCGCACTTCAGTACTGCGCGGAACGCCAGCGGGCTTAACTGCCGGGTTCGGAATGGGACCGGGTGTTTCCCCGCCGCTTTGGCCGTCAGCCACCCGGCCGACCGACCCCCGATATTTAACGTTGGTTTCCCGCGCGGTGGCCCGGGCGGATTCGCGTCCCCGTGCGGAAACCCTCATCTCGCGCCCCGCCTCGCCGGGAGGGGGCGACGGGGCGCGCCGCCGTCGCAGGGAGGCGGTCCGAGTGCTCGAATCCGAGGCCCCGACGATCCCGGAATACCGGCTGCGGCTCGACGTCGACCACGCCGACCGAAGTTGGACGGGTTCGGTCGAGTTCGAGCTCCCCCCGGGGCTGCATGAATTCGACCTGGATTCGGACGGGCTCGAGATCCGGGCCGTACGCCGCAACCGCGAACCGACGCCGTTCCGGGTCGACCCGGCCGAGCAGCGCCTGCGGATCGAGGTCGGATCCCCCGGACCGTCCGCGATCGCGGTCGACTTTGCCGGTCGGGTCGCCGAGCAGACCCTGATCGGCCTCTACTCGTGCGCCCACGGGGACGGCTACGTCCTCACGTCCCAGTGCGAGCCCACCGGGGCGCGCCGGATCTTCCCGTGCGTGGACCGACCCGGACGCAAGTCCCGGATCTGCCTCACGGTGCGGACCGCCCCGTCGTTCGAGGTCATCTCGAACACGCTCCCGGAGTCGGTCGAAGAGGACGCCGGCCAACGGACCTGGACGTTCGCCCCGACCCCGACCATGGCGACCTACGTGTTCTACCTCGCCGTCGGCTCGTTCGACCGCGCGCAGGCCCGTTCGGGCCGCGTGCCGGTGCGGACCCTGACGGCGCCCCACCGCGGCGCGACGGGAGCGTTCGCCGCGGACAGCGGGGCGCGCATCCTCGCGGCCTACGAGGAGTACTACGGGATCCCGTACCCCCTGCCGAAGCTCGACCTCATCGCCGTCGCCGAGCACAGCTTCGGCGCGATGGAGAACTGGGGCGCGATCAGCTTCCGGGAGATGCGCCTGCTCGTGGACGCGTCGAGCGTGTCGTTCGCCCGCCGGGATGTCTTCGAGACGATCGCCCACGAGGTCGCGCACCAGTGGTTCGGCAACCTCGTGACGATGCGGTGGTGGAACGACGTCTGGCTCAACGAGAGCTTCGCGACGTTCCTCGAATCGAAGATCACCGAACGCCTCGCCCCCGAGTTCAACCCCCTCGCCGACTTCATCCTGCGCCCCTGGGGGATGATCGGTGCCCGGTACGGTGACTCGCTGCGGGCGACGCACCCGATCCGCGCCGAGGTCGGCCGTCCGGACGAGATCAGCCAGATCTTCGACGAGATCAGCTACGGCAAGGGCTCGAGCGTCCTGCGGATGCTCGAGCACTACCTCGGAGAGGAGCGCTTCCGCGCGGGCGTCACCCACTACCTCACCCGGTTCGCCTACGGCAACGCGCGTACCGAGGACCTGTGGGAGGCGCTCGAGCGGACCACGGGCCAACCGGTCCGACGGGTGGTGAGTCCGTGGGTCGACCGCCCGGGGATCCCGGTGGTCCTCGCCCGAAGCGTTCCCGAGGGGATCGCGCTGCGCCAGCGTCGGTTCACCTTTGAGGGGATGACGGACGACGAGCCCTGGCCGATCCCGGTCGAGGTCGATGCGGACGGGGCCCGGCAGTCCCTGCTGTTCGACACACGGGAGCGGACCGTGGCCGTGCCGCCGAATGCCACGGTCTACCTGAACCCGGGAGCCTTCGGGTTCTACCGGGTCGGGTACGACCCCGTCCTGCTCGACCGCCTCCTCGGGACCCTGGCCGCCCGGCCCGCGCCGGACCGATGGACGGTGCTGAACGACCTCGGGGCGTTCCTCGTCTCGGGGGACGTCGACTGGCCGACCTACGCCCGCGCCGTCCGCGCGGCCGCGACCTCCGCCGACCGACTCACGGTCGAGGAGGTCGTCGATTCGCTCGGCAGCTGGGCGCGGGCGTTCCCCACGGTCGCGCCGCTCCAGGAGTTCGTTCGGAGCTTCCTCGCCGACCTGACCGACCGCGTCGGCCTCGAGCGCCGGGCGGACGAGGGTCCGGATGCAGGAATCGTGCGGGAAGCGCTCACCTTCCTGCGGGTGCGGGTCGATCCGGCCTTCGCCCGCGCGCTCTCCGAGCGCTTTACCGGATGGGAGCGGCTCGACCCGGACCTGCGGACCGCCGCGGCGATCGCGCGGGCGCGCGTCGACGGGGAGAGCGGCTACCGGGAGCTCGACCGGGCCCGCGCGCAGGCCGCGAGCGAGGCCGACCGCCTGCAGTTCGAGCGGGCGCTCGCCTGGGCGAGCTCCCCGGCGCTCGTCGCCGCGACCCTCGAGCAGGTCCTCTCGGGAGCGATCCAGCGAGGCCATCTCGCGATCGTGGTCCGCGCCGCGGCGGAGAACCCCGTCGGCCGACCGCTCGTCGGTCCGTGGCTCGAGGCCCATCTTCCCCGGATCGCCGAGGACCTGCGCGGGTCGGGCTTCCTTCGGCAGCTGTTCGAGCAGACGATCCCGTGGGTCGGTCTCGCCCGTCCCGAGGCGACCCGCCGCTACTTCGAGGACCACCCGTTCCCCGAGGGGACCCGCGGGGTCGCGAAGGGCCTCGAAAAGCTCGCGCTCTTCGAGCGCGTGCGCGAGCGCTGGCCCCGCTAGGCCGGCCGCGCGCGACGCGGCCGCGTCCGGGGCGGCAGGAGGGCATCGCTCGACCAGATGTACCACGTGCCGCGGGCCTGGCTGAGCCGTCGGCCCCCGGCGTCGTAGAGGTTCCCCTCCGCGAACGCGATGTGCTTGCCCCGCCGCAGCACTTCGCCCCGCGCGGTCAGCGTGTCCCCCTGGCGCGCCGCGCGCAGGAACTCGACGTAGAGCGAGGTCGTGGCCGTCGTCTCTCCCGCGTTGAGCAGCGTGACGACCGAAGCGCCCATCGCCGTGTCGAGGATCGTCGCGTAGACCCCGCCGTGGACGACGCCGTTGATGTTGAGGTGGCGGGGCTCGACCTTTCCGGCGACCGTCACCATCCCGTGCCGGCTGTGCGCGGCGTCGATGTGGAACCCGACCTCGGCCTGGAAGCCGCCGCGGCGGGCGGCCGCGAGCAGGTCAGGGAGCGGGGGGACCGGGCGCGGTTCGGGCTCCGGTTTTCGGCGCGCCACGCCGGCCCGGAGCGGCCGTCGCGGATAAGTACTGCGCGACCTCGTCCCGACACGCTTCGGAGGGCGCGACCGGCCGACATGCACGCGACGTACGAGGCGGCGCCGAACATTGCCCTCGTGAAGTACTGGGGGGTGCGCGACGAGGAGCGGACGCTCCCGTACAACTCCTCGATCTCGGTCACGCTCGCCCGGTTCCGCTCCCGGACGTCCGTCCGCTTCGACCGGGACCTCGCGTCCGACCGCGTGCGCCTGAACGGCGTCCCGGCGGCGGACGGCCCGCGCGACGATGTCGTGCGGTTCCTCGACCGGGTCCGGGAGCGGGCGGGCCTCGCCTGGCGCGCGGAGGTCCGCTCGGCGAACAACTTCCCGACCGCGAGCGGACTGGCCTCGAGCGCGAGCGGGTTCGCGGCGCTCGCCGGCGCCGCCAGCGCGGCCGCCGGCCTCCGCCTCTCGGACCGGGAGCTCTCGCGGCTCGCCCGCCTCGGGTCGGGGAGCGCGGCGCGCTCGGTCTACGGGGGCTTCGTCGAGTGGCGCGCCGGGACCCGGGCGGACGGGCGGGACTGCTACGCGCGACCGCTCTTCGGGCCCGACCACTGGCCCGCGCTGGTCGACCTGGTCGTGCTGGTCGAGGGGGCCCCGGTCAAGGCGGTCCGCTCGGCGGAGGCGATGCACCAGACGGTGCGCACGAGCCCGGAGTACGCCCGACGCCAGGCGGAGCTCCCGGGACGCCTGCGCCGGATCCGCCGGGCGATCGGCGCCCGCGACCCGGACCGCCTGTTCCCGCTCGTCATGGAGGAGTGCGACAGCTTCCGCGAAGTGTGCGAGACGACCCGCCCGCCGCTCGACTACCTGACGGCGACCTCGCGCGCGGTCCTCGCCGGAGTGAGGGACCTGAACCGCGAGGCGGGCCGGCCCATTGCCGCGTACACCCACGACGCCGGGGCGCACGTCCACGTCTTCTCGCTCGACCGGCACCTCGGACGCGTGCGCGCCCGCCTCGGGCGCCTGCCCGGGGTCGCGCGGACCCTCGCGGTCCGGCCGGGGCCGGGCGGACACTCGGTCTCACCGGGGTCCCCTCGCTCGGACCCGGGTCGTCCGAACCGGGGCCGCTAGAGGACGCGTCGGTCGAACTCTGGGGACGGGAGCGCGAGGCCGGTCGCGTGGAGGAGCGTCGCGACCTCCTGGATGAATCGGGCGCGGGCCTCGTCGTTCGTCCAGCGCTTGAGGCCGTACTCGATCGCGCGTCGGCTCGTGTCGGAGTTCGAATGCCCGAACATGTCGAGCGCGCGGGGGTACCACTTCTCGACCGCGGCCTGCGCCTCCTCCTTTGACCCGTAGTACTTCGCGCCGTCCTGGACCATCCGTCGCAGGACGCTCGCTCCGAAGTTCAAGTGCAGCTGCTCCTCGCTCAGCATCAGCGGCATCGCCCGGGCGAGCGGGCCGTAGGAGCACTCCTGGAACGCCCGCAGCTGATAGACCCCGACGCGGTCCACGAGGCAGGTGAACGCCCCGACATCGCTCCAGCGGTCGAACTTCATGTTGAACGCGTCGAGCTTGTGCTCGCCCTCCCGCTTCGTGAGGAGGTCGTCGATGAAGCGCTGGCCCTCCTCTCCGAAGTCCCGGAGGATGCGGCAGGCCTGCAGGCCGTGGCGGGCCTCGTCCGCGACGATCCGCGACTCGATCCAGCGGTCCTCGAGCGTCGGCGCCCGGTCGAGCCACGGCCGGTGCTGCTGGATCGACGCGAACTCGGTGTCGGCCTGGACGACCATGAGCTTCACGATGAGCTTGCGCATGTCCGAGGGAAGCTCCTCGGCGGTCTCGTACTTGCGCACGCCCGCCGAGGACCCCCACAGGATCTCACGGACCGGCTCGACGGTCCCGCCCTCCTTGAGGCTCTTGCCGCTCGGTGCGCTCGGGGTCGCGTCGGACATGAGGGCTCCGGGACCTAACTAAGGCCTAACGTCCCTTAAAGGTGGGCTTGCGCTTCTCGACGAACGCGGAGAGCCCCTCCTTCGCATCCTCGGTGATGAACAGGCGGTTCTGCAGTTCCCGCTCGAGCGCGAGGCCCGCGGTGAGCGGCATCTCGATCCCCTCGACGACCGAACGCTTGATCAGGCTGACCGCCCGCGCCGGCCCGTGCGCGAGCTGCGCGGCGTAGGCCTGGACGTCCTTCGCGAACGTCTCCTTCGGGAACACGTGATTGACGAGGCCGATCGCGAGGGCCTCCTCGGGCGTGAGCAGACGGCCCGTGATCATCAGGTCGAGGGCGCGGGAGGTGCCGACGAGTCGCGGGAGGCGCTGGGTCCCGCCGGTCCCGGGCAGTACGCCGAGGGTGACCTCGGGCAGGCCGACCTTGCCGGAGTCCTTCGCCATCATCCTGAGGTCGCAGGCGAGCGCGATCTCAAGCCCGCCGCCGACGCAGTGGCCGTTGATCGCGGCGATGACGACCTTGGGGGTCTGCGCGAACTTATTGAGCGTCTCCTGGCAGTGCAGGCAGAACATCGCCTTGAAATCCGGCTGGCTCTGCTTGAGCATCTCGATATCGGCCCCGGCGCTGAAGAACCCGGGGATCCCGCTCGTGAGCACGATGACCTTCGCGGCGTCGTCGAACCGGAACTCCTCGACCGCCTGGTCGAGCTCGCGCATCATCTCGAGGTCGTAGGTGTTCGCCTTGGGCTTCGCGATCTCGATGTAGCCGACGGAGTCCTCGAGGCGGGTCCGGATGTGCTTGCCCTGCATGGTCCCTCACCGCGCGCAACCGCGGTCTGGGCACGGCATCGCTCGGGGCGGATAACGCCGACGCCCCTCCGCGGCGCTCACGTCGGCGGAACGGGCGACCGGGGGAGCTCCTCGACGTGGCCGTCGGGGTAGCCGACCACGACCCGGCGCGCGAGACCCACGAACAGGCCGGTCTCCACGATGCCGGTGAGCTCGGAGAGCGCCCGTTCCTCCTCGGAGGGGTTCTCGATCGGGCGCGGCGGCGTGAGGTCGAGGATCTCGTTGCCGTTGTCGGTGCGGAACGGTCGGCCGTCCGGACCCGTCCGCAGCTCGGCACGGTACCCTCGCCGCTCGAGCGCGTGCGAGACGACCGGGCGGGCGAACGGTACGACCTCCACCGGGATCCGGTGGCGTTCCCCGAGGGCTCGGACCAGCTTCGACGGGTCGACGAGGATGACGAGGTCGTCCGAGAGGCGGGCGAGCAGCTTCTCGCGGAAGAGCGCCCCTCCGCCGCCCTTCGTGAGGTCAAGGGCGGGCGAGACCTCGTCCGCCCCGTCCAGCATCAGCTGGAACCGGTCGACGCCCTCGAGCGGACGGACGGGGATCCCGAGCGACCGGGCGAGCTCCTCGGTCGCCCGAGAGCTCGCAACGCACTCGAACGGGGCCTTCGGGAACCGGAGCGCCAACGCCCGGACCGCCTCCGTGGCCGTCGAGCCGGTCCCAAGGGCGATCCGCTGGCCGGGACGCACGTACCGTTCGACCGCGTAGCGGGCGGCGGCGATCTTCGCGCGTCCGGGGTCGTCGGCCACGTTCCCCCCGAAGGCTCCCGCCTCTTGAGTCCGCCGGAGGCCTCCGACAGTCATAAGTCGCCCCGCCGGTCACGGGGGTCCGTATGCCCGTCCGTGCGCGCGCCGCGCCCCGTCCGGTCGTCCTCTCCCTCGGAGGCTCGGTCTTCCTCACGGGGACCGACGACCGCCCCTACCTCGCCGGGCTCGCCGACCTGCTGCGGCGTCTCGGGAAACGGTTCCCGCTGGTCGTGACGACCGGCGGCGGCCGGACCGCGCGCGCCTACATCCACCTCGGTCGGTCCCTCGAGCTCACGGAGGTCGAACTCGACGAGATCGGGATCGAGGTGACGCGACTGCACGCCCGTCTTCTCGCGGCCCGCATCGGGCCTCCGTGCCCGGCCCGGCCGCCGACCTCCGTCGCCGAGGCGGTGCACGAGCTCCGCCACGCCTCGCCGATCGTCCTCGGGGGGACCGAGCCCGGCCACACGACGGACGGGGTGGCCGCCCTCCTCGCCGCCCGCGTCCGCGCGGCCCGGCTCGTGAACGCGACCGACGTCGATGGGGTGTACGAGAGCGACCCGCACCTCCACCCGGAGGCCCGACGGATCGAGCGGTTGACCTGGCCGCGGTTCGGCGAGATGGTGGAGGCGGGGGCGTCGACCACCGCCGGCCAGAACTTCCTGTTCGACCGGCTCGGGGCCGCCACGCTCTCCCGGGCGAAGATCCCGCTCTGGGTCGTCAACGGGCGCGACCTCGCGAACCTCTCGGCGGCGCTCGAGGGCCGGACCTTCCGCGGCAGCCGCGTCGGGGGCTGAGAACCCCCTCCCCCGCGAACCCCAAATAGCCGCGCCGGGGTCGGAGCCGCATGCACCGGATCGTCTTCCTCGGTCCTCCCGGAGCGGGCAAGGGCACCCAGGCCGCCCACCTCGCGCGCGACCTCGGGGTCCCGCACCTCGCGACCGGGGACCTCCTGCGGACCGCGGTGGCGGCGCGGACCCCCCTCGGCCTCGAGGCCCAGGGGTTCATGGACGCAGGACAGCTCGTCCCGGACGACCTCGTACTGAAGATCCTCGGCGACCGATTGTCCCGGCCCGACGCGGCCCCCGGCTTCATCCTGGACGGCTTCCCCCGGAACCTCGCCCAGGCCGAGACCCTCGGCCGCATGACCCCGCTCGACGTCGTACTCTCCTTCGACATCGCGCCCGACGAGCTCGTCCGGCGTCTGTCGAACCGCCGCACCTGCCCGAAGTGCCAGTCGGTCTACAACCTCGTCTCGGACCCCCCGAAGCGCCCCGGACTCTGCGACCGCGACGGGACCGAGCTCGTCGAGCGGCCGGACGACCGGCCCGAGGTGGTGACGACCCGTTTCTCGGTCTACGCCGAGCGGACAGCCCCCGTGCTCGAGTACTATCGCCGTCAGGGGCTCCTGCGACCGATCGACGCGAGCGGCTCGGCCGACGAGGTCGCCGCGCGCGTGCGCGCGGCCCTCCGCTGAACGGCTCTCCCGTTACGGCCCGAGCCGGACGACCTCGCCGTCCACCCAGCGGTCGACCGCCTGTACCAACCGCACCCCTTCGAGGTAGCCGAGCGACGGGCCCCACGACCCGACAGAGTCCGGGCGGGCGGCGGCCGCCCCGAGCTCGATCAGCGCCCCGTGGGAGATCAGGAGCAGTCGGCCCCCGTCGGGTACCCGGGCGAGCTCGGCTTCCCAGAGCGCGAGCTGCGCGCGCGCGAACTCCGCCACCGTTGCGCTGCGCCGTACGAGCTCGGCGTAGTCGGCGAAGGAGCGGGGTCGGGCCTCCTCCAGCCGCGTTTCGACCTCGTCCGGCAGCCGTTCGAGTCCTTCGAGCTGCCGGTCGACCGCGAACCCGAGCTCGGCGGCCGTCTCGACGGCCCGCGGCTTCGGGGAGGTGACGACGCGGTCGAAGCGCCCCAGCGTGGACCCGACGCGACGGGCGAGCGCCACCCCGTCCGCGGAGAGATGGACGCCGGTGGGGTCCCGTCGACTGTGCCGTCGATGCTCGAGGTATCGCACGGGAGGCTTCGTTCCGGCACGCCGGCGCAGAGTTTATAGGCCGTGCCCCGGTCCGACCGGTGTCCCGGCTTAGCTCAGTGGTAGAGCGGGGGACTGTAGGCGAGACTGCCGGACCTCCGGCGGCCCCCGTGGAGATCCTCAGGTCGCCTGTTCGAGTCAGGCAGCCGGGACCTGAGGACCC
>Ga0335073_10010689_pt1 | contig 12907 bp, 11 predicted proteins | sample Lox_Sample_22_FD_207093 | JGI IMG/M metagenome (GOLD analysis project Ga0335073, IMG submission 207093) | Soil microbial communities from Loxahatchee National Wildlife Refuge, Florida, United States - Lox_Sample_2.2 | ecosystem: Environmental > Terrestrial > Soil > Wetlands | place: USA...
GATGGACGCTGTGGGTCCTTGCGGCTAGCCTTTTCGAAGCTTTCAGCACCCCTGGTCATAGCTATTTCCGACGGCACCTGACTGGAGGCTTCCTCGCGTGTCGGACAACTTTTTTGCTGGATTTTTTGGACGGGATATGGCCGTCGACCTTGGTACCGCCAACACCCTGGTCTACGTGCGCGGGCGCGGCATCGTTCTCAACGAGCCATCGGTTGTCGCCGTCAACATCAAGGACGACCGGCCGCTGGCGGTCGGCATCGAAGCCAAGCGCATGATCGGCCGAACGCCCAGCCATATCCAGGCCATCCGGCCGCTGCGCGACGGGGTCATCGCCAACTTCGACATCTGCGAGAAGATGCTGGCCTACTTCATCCGCCGGGTGCACGGCCCGCGTAAGTTCGCCAAACCGCGCATGGTGATATGCGTCCCGTCCGGCATCACCGGCGTCGAGCAGCGCGCCGTCCAGGAAGCCGCCGAGTCGGCCGGGGCCCGCAAGCCGGCCCACATCATCGAGGAGCCCATGGCTGCCGCCATCGGCGCCGGGCTCCCGGTGCACGAGCCCACCGGCAACATGGTGGTCGATATCGGCGGCGGTACCACCGAGGTGGCTGTCATCTCGCTGGGCGGCATCGTCACCAGCCAGTCGGTGCGCATCGGAGGCGACGAGCTCGACGACGCCATCATCCAGTTCATCAAGAAGGAGTACAGCCTCGCTCTGGGCGAGCGCACGGCGGAGGAGATCAAGATCGCCCTCGGATCGGCCTGCCCTCTGGAGGAGGAACTGCACGCCGAGATCAGAGGTCGAGATCTAATCACCGGTCTGCCCAAGACCATCGTGACCACCACGGAGGAGATCCGGCAGGCCATCGACGAGCCCGTTTCGGCCATCGTCGACGCCGTGAAGGTGACGCTCGACAAGACGCCGCCCGAGCTGGCGGCCGACATCATGGAGCAGGGGATCGTGCTGACTGGCGGCGGCGCTCTCCTGCACGGCCTCGACGCCCGGTTGGTGTCCGAGACCGGCATGCCGATCGTCATCGCTGACAACCCGCTTCACTCTGTTGCCATCGGCAGCGGCCAGTGCCTCGAGGAGTTCGAGGTGCTCAAGGGCGTGCTGATGTCGTCACAGAGCCACTAACAGACAGGACCGCCTGCCCCTCGTGGCTGTCTACCGACGCTCAAACCGTACCCGATATGTCCTGGCGGTCCTAGTGCTGGCGGCTCTCACACTCGTCACCATCGACGCCCGGAGCAACGGGAGCGGGGTGCTCAGCGACATCCGCACCAAAGTGTCCGACGTCTTCTCGCCGTTGCAGCGGGCTACGCACTCCACCCTTCAGCCCATCGGCAACTTCCTGACCGGCGCCCTCGACTACGGGTCGCTGCGCAGCGAGAACCAGCGTTTGCGCAACGAGGTGGCCAGCCTGCAGCAGCAGTCGGTGGAGTCCGCCGCCGAGCAGGCCGCCGCCCAGCAGGTTCTGGCCGAGCAGCACCTGCCGTTCGTGGGCAGCATCCCGACCGTCACCGCGGCCATCATCGACAACGGTTCCTCCAACTTCGAAACCTCGGTCACCATCGACAAGGGGACCAGCAGCGGGGTGGCCGCCGGCCAGCCGGTGGTAGATGCGAACGGGTTGGTCGGCAGTGTGCTCTCGGCTGGTAGCCACACGGCCGTCGTGGTCCTGCTCACCGATCCCACCTTTGCCGTAGGTGTGCAGCTGCCAGGATCCAATATCGGCACCGCGGAAGGCATCGGGATGGTGGACCCGATGCGGGTGACGGTGGATTCCACCAGCCTGGCCCCACCGAAGGTGAAAGTGGGGCAGGACCTGGTGACCAGCGGCTTGAACTTCGAGAAGTTCCCGCCGGACATTCCGGTCGGCAGGGTGACCGCCGCGTCGGCTTCCCCGGGGCAGTCGGAGCCGGATATCTCCCTGGCCCCGCTGGTGAATCTGCAACAGCTGTCCTTCGTTCAGGTCCTGATGTGGGCGCCCGAGTCGTGAGGCAGGCATGAGCGACCTGGTGGAGCGAATCAATGGGACAGATCACCGCCGCATCCCCCGGATGGGGCGGCGATGAGCACCCATCTGCTGGCCCGGATCCGGATCGGGATGCTCATCTTCTTCGCCATCCTGGTGCAGACCACCCTTGGCTCCGACCTGCGCGTCACTCACGTGGCGCCGGACCTGATGGTGCTCCTCGCCATCTGTGCCGGCATGGAGGGCGGCACGGAAGCCGGGGCCTGGGTCGGCTTCTGGTGCGGATTGACGGCTGACATGTTCCTGACGGCCACGCCCGTCGGGCTGTCGGCCCTGACCTACTGCCTGATCGGGGCGGCCACGGGAGCCCTGCGAGCCGGCTTTCTCCAGGAACGCCGGGCGCTCATTCCTGTGGTCGCCGTCCTCGGCACGGCGGTGTCGGTCCTCCTGTTCGTGACCATCGGCGACGTGCTCGGTCAGAGCCAGCTGCTGGCTGCAGGACGGTCCTGGCTCATTCGCGTCGTGGTGGTCGAATCGGCGTGGGCGGCGGTCCTGTCCATCCCGGTCAGCATCATCTACCAATGGGCGGCTCGAGGCTCCGCGGGGACCGAGCGGCTGGGAACGACCCGCGGAAGCGTGATCGGCGAACGGCTCCCGGCCAAGTGATTCGCCAATTGATTCGGAGTAGCAAGTGACCTCGGCTGAGCAGGCTTCGCCTCACGTCAGGCTGACGATCCTCCTGGTGGTCGTCGCCTGCCTCTTCGTGGCCTTGTTGTCCCGCTTGTGGTTCCTCCAGGTGATCAACTCCCCCACAGCCCAGGCGGCGGCCGCTGACAACGGGGTGCGCTTCATCTACACACAGGCGCCCCGGGGCGAGATCCTGGATCGCAACGGCAATGTGCTGGTTGGCAACCGCAGCGAGCCGGTCATCGAGGTGACCCAGCAGATCGCGGCGTCGAATCCGGGCATGCTCTCCCGCCTGGCCCCTCTCCTCGGGATGACGGTGCCGGAGCTCAAGGCCGCCATCAACAACCTGCAGTACAGCCCTTACGCGCCCGTGCCGGTCCTTCCTGACGCCACCCCGCAGGAGATCCTCTACATCCAGGAGAATCAGGCCAGCTTCCCCGGAGTCACCGCCACGTCGATGACGGTGCGGACCTACAGCGCCATGGGCAAGGCCGCCGCCAACATCGTCGGCTACGTAGGCCAGATCGACCAATCGGAGTTGAGCAAGCTGAAGTCCCAGGGATACCAACCCGGAGATCTGATAGGCCTGGCCGGTGTCGAGGCCTCATACGAGAGCCTGCTTCGCGGCACACCCGGCGTGCAGAAGGTGCAGGTCGACTCACAGGGCCACATCCTCACGACCCTGAGCTCGACCAGACCGGTGCCGGGCGACAACATCAAGCTGAGCATCGACGGTCACGTCCAGATGGCGGCCGAGACGGCTCTGACCCAGGGAATGGTCGCCGCCCAGCACACCTTCGACCAGGTCACCAAGCGGGATTTCGAGGCTCCCGCCGGGTCGGCGGTCGTGGAAGATCCCAACAACGGGCAGATCATCGCGTTGGCGACCAACCCGACGTACAACCCGCAGGAGTTCGTTGGGGGCATCAGCCAGACCAACTACAACGCGCTTCTGAACAACCCGAGCGATCCGCTCCTGGACCGGACCATCCAGGGCCAGTATGCGCCGGGATCCACGTTCAAGCTCGTGACCGCCATGGCCGGTCTGAAGTACGGCCTGATCACCCCCGACACCTACTTCGACGACACCGGCAGCATCACCATAGGAAACTTTGTGGCCCACAACGACAACGGCGCCGCCTACGGCGAGATCAACCTCAGCCGGGCCATCACCGTCTCCAGCGACAACTACTTCAACACCATCGGCCTGAAGCTCTGGTACGGGCGCTCGCAATACGGTGACGACGCCCTGCAGAATGTGGCCAATGAGTTCGGCTTCGGCTCCGCGTCGGGTATCGCCCTGCTCAACGAGGCTCCGGGCAAGATCCCGACCCCGGCGTCATATGTCAAGGATCACAAAGAACACCCGGCGGTATTCACCCAGTCCCAGTGGTATCCGGGGAACAGCGACCAGGTGGCCATCGGCCAGGACGAGGTGCTGGTGACCCCTGTCCAGCTGGCCAACGCCTACGCCGCCTTCGCCAACGGTGGGACTCTCTTCGTGCCTCAGCTCGCTGTCGACGCCCAGACCCCTTCCGGTCAGGTGGTCAAACAGTTCGCCGCTCAGACGACCCGCACCATCCCCATCGAGCCGTCGTGGCGGACTGCCCTCCTCCAGGGCTTCCAAGGGGCCGTCAACAGCCCGAACGGCACGGCCAACGGCGTGTTCGCAGGGACACCGCTCGCCGGGATGGACATCGCCGGCAAGACCGGTACCGCCCAGGTGAACGCTCCCCGGCAGGACACTTCGGTGTTCACGTCCTTCGCCCCGGCCAGCAGTCCCAAGTACGTCGTCGATGCCTTCGTCGAGGATGCCGGCTACGGAGCTTCGGTCGCGGCCCCGGTCGTCCGTGAGATATACGACGCCCTCTTTCACCTGCCGCTGGAACCGGTCTCCTACTCCGCCGCCACAACGGGCGGTCAGAACTGATGGCGGTCGGAACTACAGCCCGTCCGCAGAGGCTCCTGCTGTGGCGTCACCTCGACGTGGTGCTGATCGCGGCGGTGCTCCTGATCGGGGCCTTCGGCTGCCTCATGGTGTACACCGCCACCCGTGACTCCCTCGAGGCCGCCGGCCTGAGTCCCAAGTACTACGTGGAGAAGCAGATCATCTTCATGATGATCGGGTTGGTGGTCATGGGGGTCGTGGCCGCCATCGACTACCGGCGCTACCGGGACTGGGCGGTGGTCATATACGGCGGCTGCCTCTTGATGCTGCTCGCCGTGTACGCCGTGGGCGACCGGAGCCGGGGGGCTCAGGCCTGGTTCCAGGTCGGTTCCTACCAGCTCGAGCCGTCGGAGTTCGCCAAGGTGGGATTGATCATCGCTCTGGCGAGCTACATCGCCGCCGCCAAGGGAAAGCTGTCGGCGAAAGGGCTTCTGGTCGTCCTGGTGCTGGCCGCCATCCCGTTCGTGCTGGTCTACAAACAGCCGGACCTCGGCACCGCGCTGGTGCTGGCCGCCGTGCTGGTGGCGGTCCTGCTGATCGGCGGGGCGTCGGGCAAGCACTTGCTGGCCCTGGCCGGGATCGGACTGATCCTGGCCGTCGGCGTGGTCCACTTCGGGATCTTGAAGAGCTACCAGCAGGCCCGCCTCACCTCGTTCGTCAACACCCCCGACCAGCCGAACTCGGCGCTGCTGAGCACCAACGCCGGGGCCAACGAGTACAACCTGGCCCAGTCGAAGGTGGCCATCGGCGACGGCGGCCTCACCGGCAAGGGCATCGGAAAGGGTTCGCAGACCAACCTCTCGTACGTGCCGGAGCAGCGCACCGACTTCATTTTCACCGCCGTGGGCGAGCAGGTCGGGTTGATCGGGTCGGGGGTGCTGCTGGCCCTGTTCGCCCTGGTGGTCTGGCGGACCTGGCGAGCAGCCACCCTGTCCCGGGATCTGCTCGGCACCCTCATCTGCGTGGGTGTCCTGGCCATGATCATGTTCCAGGTCTTCGAGAACATAGGTATGACCATGGGCATCATGCCGGTGGCGGGCATCCCCCTACCCTTGATGAGCTACGGCGGATCGGCCGTGATCGCCACCTTCGCGGCCGTCGGTCTGGTGCTGAATGTGCGCATGCGGCGCTTTACCTGAGGTGAACCGGCCACGGCACGAGAAGGACCCACCGCTAGACTGCGGTGACACATGACGTCCCTGTGGCCCCAGATCGAGCGGATCCTCCCCAAGGTGAGCAAGCCCGCCCGGTACATCGGCTGCGAGGACGGGGCCTTGCCGCCCGGCCCCATCGAGAACCGGGTTTCGTGGCTTCTCATATATCCTGATGCATACGAGATCGGGTTGCCCAACCAGGGCCTGCAGATCCTGTACGAGATCATCAACGAACGGGACGACGCCCGGGCCGAACGGGCCTACTCCCCCTGGACGGACATGGAGAGGGAGATGCGCCGCCGGGGCCTGCCCCTCTTCTCGCTGGAGAGCCACCACGCCGCCGGGGATTTCGACCTGCTGGCCTTCAACCTGTCCGCCGAGCTGGTGTACACCAACCTCCTCAACTGCGTGGACCTGGCCGGCGTACCGGTTCGGTCCGAGGCCCGCCGGCCGGACCACCCGCTGGTGGTGGCGGGCGGACACTGCACCTTCAACCCCGAGCCTCTGGCCGATTTCGTGGACCTGTTCGTCATCGGCGATGGCGAGGAGGTGGTAACAGAGATCACCGAGGCGGTACGCCAATGGAAGGCGGGTGGCCGGACGGCGGGGTCCCGGCAGCGCATCTTGCACGACCTGGCCACGGTGCCCGGCGTCTACGTCCCCTCCTGCTACGACGTGACCTACGACGGGCCCAACCTGGTATCGGTGGTGCCGCGCTACCCCGATGTGCCCGAGCGGGTGGAAAAGCGGACCGTCGCCGACCTGGCGGCCTGGCCCTATCCGCGCCGGCAGCTGGTTCCCATGACCGAAGTGGTCCACGACCGGCTCAACGTTGAGATCTTTCGCGGCTGCACGAGGGGGTGCCGGTTCTGCCAGGCCGGCATGATCACCCGCCCGGTGCGGGAGCGTCCTGTCGACCAGGTGCTCGAGATGGTCAGCACCGGACTGCGCCGGACCGGCTACGACGAGGTGAGCCTGACGTCGCTTTCCAGCGCCGACTTTTCGGGCATCGACCACACGGTGCGCAGCATCGTCGAGGATCCGCAATGCAGTGGGAACGGCTCCTACCCGGTGTCGGTCAGCCTTCCGAGCTTGCGGGTGGACGCCTTCACCGTCGGCGTCGCCGCCGAGATCCAGAAGGCCCGGCGGACCGGTCTCACCTTCGCGCCGGAGGCCGGCACGTGGCGGATGCGGCAGGTGATCAACAAGCTCATCACCGAAGAGGACCTGTACGGAGCGGTTGAGTCGGCCTTCTCCCAGGGCTGGCGGCGGGTGAAGCTGTACTTCCTCACCGGCCTGCCGACCGAGACCGACGAGGACACGGTTGGCATCGCCGCCTTGGCGCGCAACTGTGTGGCCGTGGGGCGATCCCATTGCCGGAGCGCGTCGGTGACGGCGTCGGTCGGCGGCTTCGTACCCAAGCCCCAGACGCCGTTCCAGTGGTACGGGCAGGACACCATCGCCTCCTTGCAGCACAAGATCGGGTTGCTGCGCGAAGCCACCCACCGCGACAAGGGGGTGCAGCTGCGCTGGCACGACCCGAAGGCATCCCTGGCCGAAGGCATCGCCAGTCGCGGCGATCGCCGGGTCGGGGCGGCCATCGAGGAGGTCTGGCGCCGGGGCGGGACATTCCAGGAGTGGTCGGAGCACTTCTCCTTGGATCTCTGGACCGAAGCCATGGCGTCATGCGGACTGTCGATCGAGTGGTACGTGCACCGTGAACGGGACCGGGATGAGGTTCTCCCCTGGTCGCACGTGTCGGCCGGGCTGCACGAGGACTTCCTCTGGCAGGAATGGCAGGACGCTCTCTCCGCCGCGGGGACGCCCGACTGTCGTTGGACGCCCTGCTACGACTGCGGGGCCTGCACGGGGTACGGACTCGAGCACGTGGTGGCCTCCGCTGTCGCCCCCGCTGGAGGAAGTCAGGGGACCGGACAGGACCTGAGCCGGGGCTCCGAGGTTCCGGTCTTCCTCCGCCCTCGTATCCCCGCCGGGGCGAGGGCATGACCGACCGGGACTCGGCCAGAGTGCGGGTCCGGATCCGCTTCACCAAGCTCGGAAAGGTCCAATGGACCAGTCACCGGGACGTGGCCCGCATGTGGGAGCGGGCGTTCCGGCGAGTCGGCCTGCCGCTGTCGTACAGCGAAGGCTTCTCCCCGCGTCCCAGGGTCAGTTTCGGGCTGGCCCTTCCCACCGGTCACGAGTCTTTGGCCGAATACCTGGATGTCGAGCTGTCCGACCTCACCGGCGTCGACATTCCCGGCCTGCCCGCCCGCCTCTCCGCGGCCTTGCCGTCGGGAGTCGACGCCACGGCCGTCGAGATACTTCCCCCCGGAACACCCTCACTCCAGGAAGACGTCATCGCCTGCACCTGGAGGTGGGTGGCCGCTCCCGGGGAAGGGTCGGAACCGATCGGGCCTGAGGCCCTGGAGGCCCGCGTGTCGTCCATCCTCGCCGCCCCCTCCGTCGTCGTCATCCGGAACCGCAAGGGCGCCCTGCAGGCTGAGGACGTCCGCCCCGGTATCCTGAAACTGCAGTTGTCCGGACCCGCTGGGTCCGACCCGTCGCAGGGAATGTGGCTGGAGGCCGATCTGGCCTGCCGGCCCCGCTCGCTCCGGCCCAGCGAGGTGCTCGCCGCCCTGGGGGCCGATCTCGAGGAGCGGTCCGTGCGAAGGACGCATCAATGGATTTTGCGCGAAGGCGCGAGAAGGGAACCCCTCGTGGTGGCGGGACCCGACGTCGCGACTGATGCGCCGCACGCCCTGGAGCGTGCGTCTTGAGAAGGGAATTGGTATATGTCCGATTCAGCGCCGGTCCGCCCGGAGCTAACCGGGATCACGCCCAATGGGCCGGCGCCGGGCGGCGCCCCCGAGTCACAGACGGCCGCTGGAGACCCTCGGCCGGCTGGTACCGACCCGCTGACCGGGGGCGCCGAACCGTCTCCCGCGGCCGGCTCTGGTTCCAACAGCCGCTCCCGGCGCCGCCGTCGGGGCTCCCGGGGCGGGCGCAATCGGGCTCGGTCAGCTGACGGCTCGGCGGAAGGGACCGAGGACGCCGCCGCCGAAGAGGCGGCCGCACCGAGCGCCTCGACGTCCACGTCCGGTTCCGGGCCGGCTGAAGGCTCCGGCCCCACCCCAGCTCCGCCCGCCGACAAGCCATCCAGGGCCGAACCAGCGGTCGCCGCGCCCGACGCCGTCCCGCCCGCCCCGGCCAAGCCCAAGATCGGTGACTCCCGGCCCGCCCCGCCCCCGCCGCCGAGGCGTCCGGCTCGGACCCCGGCCGCCGGCGAGGCCGCCGAAGCGGCCGGGGCCCAGGGGGACCGCGCCGGCCGGCGCAGGAGGCGTGGGGGCCGGTCCCGGGCCCAGCCGGACCGTCGCCCGGTCGAGGCCGTCCTGGTCGACGAGCCGGTAGAGCTGGACGAGGAAACCCTCGAGCGGCGGCGGGGCAGAGAACGCAAGGGCCGCCCGGTCGGCCGCTATCTGATGGTCGTGCACGCCCAGCCCGGAGTGACCCAGATCGCCGTGCTGGAAGGGCGGGCGCTCATCGAGCACTACGTGTCCCGCCCGGCCGACGACGCCACCCAGATCGACGGCAACATCTATCTCGGACGGGTGCAGAACGTGCTGCCCGGCATGGAGGCGGCCTTCGTCGATATCGGCACCCCCAAGAACGCGGTGCTCTACCGGGGTGACGTCCGCTACGACAAGGACGATCTCGAGCCCACGGCGCCGGCCGAGGGGGGCTCCGCGCCGACGCGGGGCCGGTTGCCCGGGGCCGCTCGCGACGCCCGGATAGAGCAGCTGCTGAGGACGGGCCAGACCATCCTGTGCCAGGTCACCAAGAACCCGATCGGCACCAAGGGCGCCCGTCTCACCCAGGAAGTGTCCCTGCCCGGCCGATTCGTGGTCTTGATCCCAGGTAGCGACACCTACGGCATCTCGAAGCGGCTCGCCGACGACGAGCGCAAGCGGCTGCGACGGATCCTCGACGAGGTCCGCCCGCCCGGTCACGGCCTGATCGTGCGCACCGCGGCGGAGGGGGCCACGGCCGACGAACTGCGCCGCGACGTGGCCCGCCTCACCCAGCAGTGGGAGAAGGTCGACGCCATGTCCAAAGGCTCTCGAGCCCCGGCCCTGCTGTACCGCGAGCCCGACATGGCGGTCCGAGTCATCCGCGAGGAGTTCAATCGCGAGTACCGCGGCGTGGTGATCGACGACCTGACCCTCTACGAGGAGGTCCGGGACTACGTGGCCAGCATCAACCCGGAGCTGGCGGACCGGGTGGAGTGGGCGGGGGACTCCGACGACCCGCTTCCGGTGTTCGAGCGCTACCACGTGCACGAGCAGATCCACAAGGCCCTGGATCGCAAGGTGTGGCTGCCCTCGGGAGGGTCGCTCATCATCGAGCGAACCGAGGCGCTGACGGTGATCGACGTCAACACCGGGAAAAACGTGGGGACCTCGAACCTGGAGGAGACGGTCTTCCGTAACAACCTGGAAGCGGCCGAGGAGATCGCCCGGCAATTGCGGTTACGCGACATCGGCGGGATCATCGTCATCGACTTCATCGACATGGAGATCGCCACCAACCGGGCCGAGGTCATCAAGACCTTCCGGGCCGCCCTGGCCAGGGACAAGACCCGAACCCAGGTCTTCGACATATCGGAGCTGGGGCTGGTCGAGATGACCCGCAAGCGCATCTCCGAAGGCCTGGTCGAATCGTTCTCCGAGACCTGCCCGACCTGCGGGGGCCGGGGCATCATCTTCGACGAATCACTGCTCTGAGCAGGGGATCGACTGGGTCGCCCCCCTGACAACCGGTATACTTTCCCTCTTGTGTATGCGGTGATCAGGACCGGAGGCAAGCAGGAGCGAGTCGAAGAGGGGCAGACCCTCTCGGTCGAGCTCCTCGGCGCCACGGACGGCGACGAGGTGACCTTCGATCCGATCTTGCTGGTCGACGGAGAGACGGTCGTGACCAACCGCGACGAGCTGGCGTCGGCCAAGGTGGCGGCCCGGGTGGTCGGCGAGGTGAAGGGCCCGAAGATCAAGGGCTTCACCTACAAGCCCAAGACCAGGGGACGCCGGGCCTGGGGTCACCGTCAGCGCTACACCACCATCGAGATCACCGGCATCACCCGGGAGGGCTGAGGAAATGTCCAAGACCAAAGGTGGCGGGTCAACCCGCAATGGACGGGACTCCGCCGCGCAGCGCCTCGGCGTCAAGGTCTTCGACGGCACGGCCGTGACCGCCGGCTCCATCATCGTGCGCCAGCGCGGCACCCATTTCCATCCTGGTGAGAACGTGGGCCGCGGCGGGGACGACACTCTGTTCGCCCTCAAGGACGGCAAGGTGAAGTTCGGCAACCGCAAGGGTCGCAAGCTGGTCGACGTCCTGACCGAGGTCTGACCGGTCCCCGGCCGCGGGCGGACCGCGCCCGACCGGGATTGAAAGCTGGTATCCGGAGTGTCCGCCTTCGTCGACGAAGCCCAGGTCCATGTGAAGGCCGGCGACGGGGGCGCCGGCTCGGTCTCTTTTCGCCGGGAAGCCCACGTGGCCAAGGGGGGCCCCGACGGTGGGGACGGAGGCAGCGGCGGGGATGTGTGGCTGGTGGCCGATCGCAACGTGTCGTCCCTGTATGGGTTCCGGGACCACCCGCACCGTAGAGCCGGGAACGGCACCCACGGCAGGGGGAAGGGTCGACACGGCCGGTCCGGCGCCGACATCGACGTCCCCGTGCCCGAAGGTACGGTAGTGCGGGACCCCGCCGGCCTGGTCGTGGCCGACCTCTCCCTCGAAGGCGAGCGATGGTTGGCGGCCCGGGGAGGCCGGGGCGGGCGGGGCAACGCTAGGTTCCTTTCGAACCGTCGCCGGGCTCCGGCCTTCGCCGAGCAGGGCGAAGTCGGGGAGGAGCGGTGGCTCGACCTCGAGTTGAGGTTGATGGCTGACGTGGCCCTGGTCGGTTTTCCCAATTCAGGCAAGAGCACGCTCATATCCCGGGTCTCGGCGGCCAAACCCAAGATCGCCGACTACCCGTTCACCACGCTCGAGCCCCACCTGGGGGTGGTGCGGTTCGAGGAGCACGAGTTCGTCATAGCCGACATCCCGGGACTGATCGAGGGGGCGAGCGAAGGCAGAGGGCTGGGCCACCGGTTCCTCAGACACATCGAGCGGGCCCGGGTGCTGGTGATTCTGATCGACCTGGGGTCGCTCGACGGGACTTCGCCGCAGGGCCAGGAAGAGATACTGCTAGAGGAGCTGCGCCGCTATCAGCCCGAGCTGACCCGGCGGCCCAGACTGGTCGTGGGGTCCAAGGCGGATATCGCCGACCCGGCGGCCGAGTGGACCGGAGAGCGCGTCTCGGCGGTCACCGGAGCCGGGTTGAGGCCGTTGCTCGGGGCCATGGCTGCTCTGGTGGAGCAAGCCAGGGCCGATCGTCCCCGCCCACCCCGCTTCGTCGTCCACCGGCCAGAGCCGGCCGGCGTGGCGGTAGAGCGGGACATCGACGGATCGTGGGTGGTGCTGGGGCGAAGCGCGGCTCGGGCCGTCGCCCTGTCCGATATCACCATCCCCGAGGCCTTGGCCTACGCCCAGGGCCGGTTGCGCAGCCTCGGCGTCGACCGGGCCCTGGCCCGGGCCGGGGCGAGAGCCGGTGACCGGGTCCACATCGGTTCGTTCGAGTTCGAGTACGAACCCGATGACCAGCCGGGCGGCCGGGCGGCGCCGTGAGCGACCTGGGGGAGCGAGCCGGTGTGACCGGTTGGTGGGCCGCCCTCTGGATGGGGCACCAATGAGCGGCCGGCTGGTGGTGGTCAAGGTCGGGTCTTCGTCGCTGACCGACAGCCACGGCGTGATCGTCCCGGAAGCCATCGCCAAGCTGTGCGCCGAGGTGGCCGGGGTGCGACGAGGAGGCGACCGGGTCGTCGTGGTTTCCAGCGGTGCCATCGCCGCCGGCCTTCCGTTCCTGGGTCTGGGCGAGCCTCGGCCGAGCGACCCGGCCATCCTGCAGGCTGTCTCGGCCGTCGGCCAGGCCCATCTGGTCGGCCACTACAACCGAGAATTGGCCGCCCACGGACTGGTCGGCGGCCAGGTGCTGCTGGCGCCTCTCGATTTCGTGAACCGGCGCCAGTACCTGCACG
>Ga0335073_10010690_pt1 | contig 12905 bp, 9 predicted proteins | sample Lox_Sample_22_FD_207093 | JGI IMG/M metagenome (GOLD analysis project Ga0335073, IMG submission 207093) | Soil microbial communities from Loxahatchee National Wildlife Refuge, Florida, United States - Lox_Sample_2.2 | ecosystem: Environmental > Terrestrial > Soil > Wetlands | place: USA: Florida...
CACCAGCGTCCCCAGAAACCAGAACCAGCCCATGAGGAGGTAACGGTGCCTGCGAGCGGCGATGATTGCGGCCGTAATCACCACTAGCGCCAACAGCGACGGCAGCACCTGCCACAGCGGCAACGGCTGCCATGGGTGTGGATACAAGGGCGCCAGTCGCGTCGGCCAAAACAGTTTGCCGATGTATCGCACATACGAGACGATGGCGTTGGTCAGCCGGACAGAAAACGGATACTTCTGCAGCGATGCCACCGCGCCGCCTGCCTTCTGAGCCAGCAGCGTCACAATCGAACTGGCTGCACAAATCGCGAACAGCGGGACCTTCTCCTTCACTAACCACCAGAAATTCCTGGCGGGCAACGGCTCCGTCTGCGTCCCATTGGAAACGCCAGTTGGGCGGAATGCCATGCGTCGCAGCGGCCAGTAGTCCCACAGCAACAAGACGAACGGGAAAGTGACCAGCTGCGGCTTGGACATGAGGCCCAGCACGAAGCACAACGTCATCACGGCGTAACGGCGCAGGTCCGGTGCGGGGGCGTGGTTTGCTTTCGCACGGTGCGTGCGAATCTTATGAGTTGCGCTCTCACCCGGGGCTGACGCATACCAGCGATACGCTGCCATTCCCAGCAGGAAGAAGAACATGCTCAGCAGGTTTTTGCGTTCGGCGACCCACGCCACCGATTCGACATTGATCGGGTGCAAAGCGAAAAGTCCGGCGACCATCGCACTGCGGCCGACGTAACCGGTCGCACGCCGCAACACCCAGAAGAGCAGTAGCACGTTCGCGGCCTGGAGCAGCATGTTCATCACATGCGGGCCGGCGGGATTGAGTCGGAACATCTGCACGTCCAGCGCATGCGACAGCCAGGTCACGGGATGCCAGTTGAACTGATAGAACGTGCTGAAGGACCACGAGATGGTGTCCCAGTCCAGCCCCGACGCAATGTGCGGATTGTTCACTACGTAAACCGGATCGTCGAAGTTGACAAACGGATGGTGGCCCACCGGCAAGTACACGGCCACCGTGGCGACCAGGAGAAGCGAGCCCAGAAAAAACGTCTCGCTTCTGATCCATTCCGGCGTTCCCGTGGTCGTCGCCGGCCGGCCGGTTTGTACTGTTTTCTTCTTTACTGCTGAGGCCCTGGTACTCACATCCGCTCCTCAAGGCACAATTGCGCGCCGTAAACGAGAGTTGACTGTATTGCCCGCGCGGGCAGCCGTCAAGACACGGCCGCGACCCCAGGAGCGGGCAAAGTAACTCGTGTCGTTGTCACCCGGGATTGAAACTCGCATTACAATCCTGCCATGCCGTTCAAGCGGGCGCAGAAGACCTACGACAAGGAGACGCTTTACGAATACGCCGTCGGCGCGCTCGGCAGGCGCATGCGCACCGTGGCGGAACTCAAGCGCCTGATGCGTAATCGCGTGGAACATCAGGCGGATGGCGCCGCGCTCATCGAAGCGGTTGTGGCCAGGTTGAAGGCCCAGCGCTATCTGAACGACACCAGTTATGCGGAAAGTTATTCGCGCCTCCGCAAAGAGAACGACAAGTTTGGCCGGCTGCGTGTGGTGCAGGATTTGAAGGTCAAGGGGGTACACGCCGACATCATCGACGTCGCCGTTCGCACCGCCTACGAGGACGTCAACGAAGAGCAACTGGCGCGCGAATTCCTGCGGCGGCGGCGCATCGGCAAGCCCGCGGGGCAGAAGCAGGCGGCGCGCGTCTTCCGCACGCTGGTTCGCGCCGGCTTCCCCAGCCGCATCATCTTTCGCATTCTGAAGATGTGGGAGGTGGACGAGGAAACCATTACCGCGCTGGAGGAGGAAAGCAGTAGCCAGTAGCCAGTTGCCGGTCGTCAGTCGCCGGTAGCTAGTTGCCAGTATGATTAGACCGGCGCTGGCTACTGGCTACTGACTAGTGTATTCCCATGCCGAAGAAACTTGACCACACTGCCGCCTGCGAGCACCTCTCGCGTGTCGATCGCCAACTGGCGCGCATCATCGCGCGTTCCGGTGCGTGCCGCCTGCAGCAGGAAACCACCCAGAGCATCTTCGCGGCGCTGCTGGAGTCGATCATCTATCAGCAGCTCAACGGCAAAGTTGCGGCTACGATTACCGCGCGCGTGAAGGCGCTGTTCCCGGAGAACACTACACGCATTCGCACCCGGCGCGGCCCGGTCGACGGCTTTCCTACCCCCGAGCAGATTCTAGACGCCTCCGAGGAACTGCTGCGCTCGGCTGGCCTGTCGCGCAACAAGATGCTGGCCATCCGCGATCTCGCCGCCAAAACGCTGAACGGCACCGTCCCGACGGTGAAGCAGGCGCAGCGCATGAGCGATGACGAACTCATCGAACGGCTTGTGGCTGTGCGCGGCATTGGGCGCTGGACGGTCGAAATGCTGCTCATCTTTCGCCTTGCCCGTCCCGATGTTTTGCCCGTGGACGATTACGGCGTGCGCAAGGGTTTTGCCAGAATGCGCAAGCTCGCCGACTTACCCAAGCCGAAGGAATTGATGGCTTACGGCGAGCGCTGGCGTCCGCATCGTAGCGTCGCGAGCTGGTATTTGTGGCGCGCGGCTGAGATGAAGGAGCAACCGCTGGCGGGCAGTGCGGCGGTGAAAGGCGCGACAAGGACGCCGAAGTCGGGCCGGAAGGAAAAGAAGAAATAGCCCGACATGGGAAGGCGGGACTGCCCCATATTACGCTGCGCGGCGGCGTCCTGACTCACCCGACGCTGGTCGAAGCTTCATCCCCTTTTCTCGCTTGCGCTTGGCGGCCAATTCAGCCCTACTCCTTCACCTCCGGGTGCTGCGGAACGCCGGGATCAGGGATGATCTTCAGGCGATTCAATCCCATGCTGTGAAACATGGTCGGCCAGTAATTCTTAAACATGTTGGCCGCGACCTTCCAGGCGAGATCGGTTCCGACGCGTTCGCAGTTCTTTGCGCCCGTTTGTTCAGAGACTGGCAGGTAGGCGTTTGCCAAAGCTTCTGCCGCAACCGTGCCCAGAATATTCGAGCTATTGAAGGTATTGGCCCCCGAATCCGTGCGAGTAACAAACACCCGTTGTGCGGAGTACTTTATGCTCCCCCAAACGCTGGGCTTGATCTGTGGGTAAAACCGCGGGTCCTGGTGCAGGACCGAGGGGAAAACAAAGCTGGTGAAAAAGCTATTGGAAGAGGCACGGGCCACATCAGCGCCAAACCGGCCGCCGTAAGCGCTCCAGCCCTGTCCGTACGCCTCGGGACGGTTGGTCGCCTGGTCATAGGCGGCACTAATTCCTGCTACCAGAATAAAGGGCGGCGAGATGCTCTGGTTCACGAAGAGTTTCAACTTCTGTCCCGTGGTGAGCGGGCCCTCGCTAAAGGCGATATCGGGAAAAATAAAAGACCGGTTCGTCATGTAACCGATAACACGAGCGGTGGTTTCCACGGTGCCGTTCGTACTGCTTTGGGGCTGCGGCGTGTCCGGCAAAGAGCTCCCTGTGCCACCCGCACCCGAGGTGTCCTGCGCCGGAGCCAGCACCGGGCAGCAGAGGCAAACAACAAGCGCCAGGCATACTAGAACCCGGTCGGCAAAACAACGAGTACGTTGCAGCAGCTTCATGATCCCCGCTCTCCTTGCTATGCCTCGGCCCTGAACGGCAAGCTTCGCTGAACCGCAGCTATGAATCATAACGACTGCAGGTGTTAGACTCCACTCATTCCCCCGGGGTCATCGCATGACGACCATCACGATCTCAAAAGAAGACTACCTGAAGGCCATCGCTGAGGCCGAAGCGGAGGGCCAAACTGTCATTCCCGCCACTCTGGCCCATTGGCTTTCCGTAACCCGGCCCGCCGTAACCTTTGCCCTGAAACGGCTGACGAAGGACGGTCTGGTGACCGCGAAAGTCGACGGGAGCATCCGGCTTACGGGCCATGGCCGAGAGATCGCGGAGCGCACGATGGTTCGCCACCACCTGATCGAGCGCATGCTGACGGAAATCTTCGGAATGGCCTGGTATGAAGTTCATGATGAGGCCGAACGGCTGGAGCATGCCGTCTCACCGGCGTTTGAGAAGAAACTGGCGCAGAAATTGGGCCACAAGGACACCTGCCCTCACGGAAACGGACTGACGTTGCGCAGCCCGGCGGACCGTCGTAAGCGCGGACTGGTCCTGCTTACCGAAGCCGACCCAGGATTGAGGTACACCGTCGCCAGCGTCTACGAGCGCGATCGCAAGCTGCTGGAATTTTTCGATGCGGAGGGGATCCGTCCGGGAGCTCGCATCCATGTGAGTTCGCGAAACTATGACGGCACCATTTCTCTCTCGATTGGAACACACGACATTCGTCTTGGCTCGCCGGCAGCCGAGAAAGTGTGGGTGTCGAAAGCGTAATATTTCTCATAATATTTACTGCAATTAACAGAACGTGGTGTATCCTGATTGCCTCGGCGAAGCCCATCCGTCCCGGTTGTGCCGTGTGGCATTCGAGGAAAGACCATGAGATTGCAAGTTCTCCTGCCTGCATTACTCTGCTTGGCTGCATTCACCGCCGCGCCCTTCGAGCCAAAGTTATGGGCGCAGGGAGAAACCACCAGCGCCATCCTGGGGCAGGTCACAGACTCCAGCAATGCTCTGGTCCCAGGGGCCGTGGTAACGATCACCAGCCGTGACACGGGACTGAAGCGTAGCGTACGCACCGACGCAGCGGGACGGTTCAACTTCCCGCAACTACAGCCCGGCGCCTACACCATTCGCGCGCAAGCGCCAGGCTTTGAGCCGCAGCAAGTGCAGGATGTGTTCGCGGGTCTCGGCCAGAAGCAGACGGTGAATCTCACGCTGCGAGTAGCGCAGTCGAAGCAGACCGTGGTGGTCAGTTCGCAGGCCCCGGTCATCAATCCGACGGAGCCCAATACGACCACAACCTTGAACGCGCCTGCCCTGGAAAATCTACCGAACCCAGGAGGTGACCTGACCTATCCTCTGCAGTTCGCGGCCGGCGCGCTGATCAACACGGCCGGCAGTGGAAATGATTTTGTGGGCAGCACCAACGGCTACGGCAACGTCGAGTTCAACGGCCTGCCCGCACTGGCAAACGGTTACATCGTTGACGGGTTGGAGACGAACGATCCGCTTACCAACCTGAACAGCGGCCTCTCCACCAATCTGGTGCTCGGCCTGAACTCCATCTCGGAGGTAACCGTAAATACGCTTTCCTACTCCGTCGATCAAGGCAGATATGGCGCATCGCAGGTCAACTACGTAACCAAATCGGGCAGCAATCAATTTCACGGAAATCTGTACGAACTGTGGAATGGCTCGGTGCTAAATGCCGCCGACTATTTCACCAATGCCACACCGGGCAACAAAAAGCCGTTTTCCAATGTGAACCATTTCGGCGGCAGCCTGGGCGGGCCGATCATCCATGACAAGCTGTTTTTCTTCTTCGACAGCGAGTGGGTGCGGATCGCTCTCCCGATCTACTCGACGATTACCGTTCCCACTCCGGCATTCCAGCAGTACGTTCTGCAGCAACTTCCGTTGGGCGGCACCGACGCAATCACCGGGGTGCATTACTCGCCCGCGCCAGCACTGGTGCCCTTCTATCAGAAGATGTTTTCGCTCTACGGGAACACCAGCGGCACGCCGCTGGCGGTGTTGGGTTGTCCATTCAACACGAGCGGAAGTCCAGCGCCGGGAACGCCGCCCAATGGCAATGGCTGCGCCAATCGCACCGGCGTCTCACATTCCAGCGATGACCATGAACAGGTGCAGACGGCCCGCATCGACTACAACATCGACTCCGATAACACCGCATGGTTTCGCTTTCAAGCCGACACCGGATTGCAGGCGGCCTACACGGATCCCATCAACCCAATCTTCAATTCCATTTCACCGCAGCCCCTGTATTCCTTCGCTGCGGGATACACGCATATCTTCTCGCAGAACCTGGTCAACTACTTTAACCCCGCGTTCTCCTGGTATTCGAGCTTGTTCGCACCCAGCGATTTTCCGGCGACGCTGGCTGCGTTCCCCATTGTGTTGCAGGGCGTTGGGGCAAACGCACCCTTCACCACCATCGGCGGACTCGACAACACGTGGTTGCAAGGCCGGCGCGCGACCCGCTTCTTCATCAACGACAATCTGGCATGGAGCCACGGCGCGCACGAACTGCGTTTCGGTACCAATACCCGAATCTTCCGCCTGAACGATTTCGATTTTGGCGAGGGCACGGTCCCGACGGTGACTTATACCGATCTGCCGCAATTCATTTATGGGGTCGCCTCGACGGCAACCCAAACCTTCCCGCAATCGACCAACGAGCCGTTCAATTTCCTTAACATCGACCTCTACGCACAAGACACATGGCGAGTCACTCCGAAATTCACCTGGACATTTGGCCTCCGCGACACCTACAACTCAAATCCATTGAATCCGCACGATCAGATCGCCCGGCTCAGCGGCGCATTCGATTCCATCTCGCACGATGTGAATCAGCCGCTGAATATGGCGATTCAAACCAATCTTGGTCACCTGTTCAGCTCGACGCCTTTCGCCATTCTTCAACCAAGAATGGCTATCGCCTGGCAGTTTCAGGAGAAGTCCGTGCTACGAGCGGGTTTCGGGGTGTTCAGCGATCTTCTGCCGGGGAGCGTTGCCGATCTGGTCGGAACGAATCCGCCATATGTCACATCATTTCAAGGCGGTTTGCTGGGCACGGTGGGTGGGACGGCGATTGCGCCGGGAGTGCCCAACAGCGCCATTGATGCCTTGACCGCCGCAAACGAAAGTTTCGCATCAGGATTCGCGCAGGGCGAGCTTTCCTGCGCTTCCCCGCTCGCCAACCCAAAGGCCTGCTTGCCTCCGGTGACGATCACGGCCGTGCCGAGCGGCCGGCTTCATGCGCCTTACTTCATGCAATGGAGCCTGGGCCTGGAGCGTCAGATCGGCAATAACGCCAGCTTAAAGGCGCAGTATGTCGGAACACGCTCGGTCGACCAGCCCTATCTAACCGAAGTCAATGGCTATCAGACCGTGTGCCAGGGGTGCTTTGCGCCGTTCCCCTACCTGCAGCCCACGGATGCCCGCTTCGCAGCGGTCAACCAGCTGTCCACGGGCGTGGGCAGCAACTACAACGGCCTGCAATTGACGGCGGCGACACGTCCCGTGCATGGCTTGCAGGGACAGATCAATTACACCTGGAGTCATTGCCTCGATTACGTATCCAACGGCGGATTCCTGCAGTTCTCCTCGGCGGGGATCCTCTCGCCTCTGCCCGGCGAACTGGCGCGCAATTATGCCTCCTGCGACTACGACGTTCGCAACAATCTCACGGCACAGTATGTTTATCAACTGCCGCTTAGGGTGAAAGGCCACCATCTCGGTTACGCTGTGAACGGCTGGCAGGTTTCTGGCACGCTGTTCTGGCACAGCGGCCTCCCGTTCTCTGTCCTGAGCACGCCTTACTCGGCGAACGGTGACGGCATCCTGCAAGGCAGCGGCCCGCAGTTCGCCAGTATCGTTCCGGGCGTACCACTTTACGCAAGCGGCCCGATTCCAGGAGTCACCCAGCCGGGGACAATTCAATGGCTAAATCCAAATGCGTTCGTCTCCGTGGTCGATCCCAGCACGGGTGCGTGCAATGGCGGCGACACTCCGCAGAACTGCCAGTTTGGAACTTTGGGCCGTAACGCGCTGCGGGGTCCCGATTTTTTCTGGAGCGACTTCTATCTTACGAAGTGGTTTCCCTTAAGCGAACGCCTAAAGTTGCGCTTTGACATTCAGTGCTTCAACGTCTTCAATCATCCCAACTTCGCGCTTCCCAGCGATATCTACGCCGGCATTCCCGGCAGACCTTCCACACAAACCGGTTTCGGCGCTCTAACCTACACCACGTCTCCTCCCACGGGACTCCTGGGCGTCGGATTAGGTGGAGACAGCAGTCCGCGCATGGTCGCCTTCCAGGCGCGGCTAGAGTTTTAACCAGGCAAAGCGATCGCTAATCTCGGAGGCAGACCTATAGAAGAGGCGGGTGCTGATCATCGTAATCTTCAGTCAGTGACTGCAGAAAGGCGACGAGGGCGTTCAAATCGCTTTGATCGATGGACATACTCTGAAATTGCGACGGGGCATTGCGCAGGTTTCCCAGCCGCGCCAGCTGCGAGTTGACAACGTAGAAATTCACCACGTCCTGCAAGGTCAGCTTGCTACCATTATGGAAGTACGGGTTGGAATCGGCGAGGTCGCGCAGGTTGGGCGTCTTGAACTCGGCTATGGTGTTGGCCAATCCCTGATCAACCGAGCAGTCGACCCCAGGGGCGCAAACTACGCTCGCCAGGGCCGATTGCGGATTGGGCATGTCCGGATTCAGGTACACGTTCCATAGCCCAAGATCAGCGAACTGGGGTTGTCCTGCCACCGCTATGTGCCGGAACGACTCACTGGCCATAGGATGGTTCAGCGTCGCGGGAAGGTATTGGTTGTAATTGGCATTTCGTTGGGCTAGGGACGGAACAGACAGATTCACGAACGAGCCGCTCCCGTTGGCGGCATCGTATTCTTCCTGCGAAACGCCAGTGCAGTGAAACACCGTGTCGGTGAAGTTTGGCGCAGGGTGGCAGGAGGCACAATTGCCAGCATGCCGCGAACCGTCGGTAGCGCCCGGGGCGCCACTCAGGAATATCTTCAGGCCTGCCAGTTCGGTGCTGCCAAACACAAATGGCTGCGAGTGATACTTGAACGACTTTCCGGCTCCGGTCACAAATTTGGGATTTTTCAGAGCGTTAATGGCCTGCAAGAGACGTTGGTTATAGGCTGCGGTAGCTTCGCCCGGGTTGGGTGCCCGGGGCAGTAGGTTCATCGCCAGAAAAGAGTCGTAGGGTGATCCGGTGTATATGCCATTGCTTTGCTGGAACAGCAGCGCCTCCATATACGCCTGGATGAGCTTGGCGACGGCGTCGAGCACCTGCTGGTCGGTGGCGCTCTGCACGTCAATCTGATAGCCAGAAGGAAGCTGAAATTGTGCCGGGATCTTCGATGACGTTCCTAAAAGCAAGGTACTGTAGGACAGTCCCCCGGTGCGTTGCATGGCCAGCGGGCTTGTACCGTCGTCTTGGCGAATGACGCTCGCGATATGGGCAATCGCCTGACTCTGCTGGTCGGGCGACCAGCCGAAGTTGCGTCCCGTCAAGGTGCCTTCCACTAGGCTGACCGCGTCAACAAACTCTCCGTCGAAGTGCAAAAATGTTGGGCCGGGGCGCGGCATGAACGAGCCCACCATCGCCTCGGCATTGCGAGGGGTATGGTCAAAGCCGTTGATCGAACGCGGAAGCGGACTGCGGGTGGTGAAATCGGCATAGGTGCGGTTACCGGCTCCTGTGACGCCCTCGAACTCCGTTACAAAATGGCAGGAGCGGCAGTTGATGGATTGTCCGGCGAACGGTCCCGGCAATGACCCGGACGTAGTTGGCACCTGCGCCACGACCGGATCTCCGGCAGCCAGCGGTTGGTTGATGCCGGTCATGTTGGCCGCAAAATATTCCGCGAAACGGGTCTCGAGAAAAAGCCGTTCTCCCACGGTCACTTGGGGAGCCGGATAGTCAGCCGGATCCTCCGAGCTCTGACTGCTGCTATTCGACGAGCTAGAGGACGAGGAAGAGGACCCGCAAGCTTGCGTGGCGATCAAAAGTCCAAAGCCCAGACCGCACACCAATACCCAAATGCCGACCGCACATCTTGATCTCACCACGTCCAGACCCCTCCCCGCGGGTAATCATAACCGGCGCCGTTGGCGTCCATCAATCTCCAAGGAGCGATGACACGACAATACAGCGACTCCCTGCTGTTCAGAAAAACGCGCGTTAGCGCCTCCAAGCGGCTTTCTCCTTTTGAGAGTACGTCACTTTTGAATTATCGCCAAGCGAACGTAGCGATCGGACCTTCCGCTACGACTTGGCCGATTGTCGCTTGCGGAATTATCCACATGGACGAACAGGCCTATGTCGATTGTGTTAACAGCTATTGAGGCATAGCCATTTCGGATCGAGGAGGTAGCCTATTCCACGGTCCGGCGGTGCGGTACGACTTGTGGCAGCCGCGTTGGTGCGTTTGAATGTTGATGTCGTAGGTGAACAAAGTCGCGTTTTCCGGCCCAGCGATCGAAATCGCATAGAGATAGTTAGGACCAAGGTAGTGCGCCGGCGGCGACAGATCATAACTTTCAAGCCGGTTGATGTTCGCCATCAGCGCGCTCACGGTTTCCCATGGCGCCGAAAAAATATAAAACCCCGGCACGTTTCTCGTAATGATGTCACTTACCAACGTTTCGTTGGCGCTGTCCAGGTCCCTAAAATCGAGCCCCTGACAACTGTACTGGGGAAGGCCCGACGCGCTCGGGCAGGTAAATAGCGGCTCAGCGACGCCATCCGGCAGCGTGGCCGTAGAGTACGACACGTTCAACGGGTAGCTGTTGGCGGCAACGGGTGGGTCACTTCCGAAAGACAGCGCGATCTGGTTCAGCACAGCGAATTGCTCAGCTGTTTCCAGTGCGACCATGTCAGGATAATTGTTTGCGGTTTGCAAATGAGTCATCGGCTCCAGGACGTAGATGCCGGCCGCATTGTTGCCGCCCAACACGTTCCGTTTCAGAAATGCGGCCATTCGCAGTGAGCGCAAGCGTGGCAGGAGAATCAGGAACAAAAGGAACACTTAGGAGCAATGAAAAGATGGTGTGCTAAGCAGTGTCCTTTGCGATCGCCAAACTCTCCGTTTCCGGCCTTGCGGTTATGCGCAATAATGTGACCGTCATCACAGCGCCGCGTGACCCCCGCACGGGCGGCAAAACGCCCCTGACTGTTAGAACAGGAGAGTCGAAGCCAAAAGGCTGACGGCACTAAGAGAGGCATGGCAGTGCCCGACGAAACCAAAGACCCGAATCCAGTCTTGCCTGAATCGAACGCGCCTGAGGGCGCGCCGAAAACGCCGCCGGCCGGCGAGCCGTCGTCTAAGCCAACCGCCGAGCAGGCCACCGCCCAGACGCAAGCTCCCGAGACGAAGCCGGCTGCGACTGTCGCGCCTAAGCCCGATGCAGCCGCCGCCAAACCGCCAGTCCCGGCCGCAGCCGCGAAACCCGCTGCTCCTGCCGCGAAGCCTCCGGCCAAGCCCGAAGGCCCCAAGCCGGAGCCCTGGGATTCGGAACTGGTCCGCAAGCTGAAAGCGCAATACGGCTCGGGGATCAAGGAAGCCAGCACCTACGTTGGCCAGAAGTATCTCGTCGTGGACAGCTCGATGGTGTACGAAATCCTGCTGCACATGCGCGACGATGAGCTCTACGATTACCTCGTCGATGTGACCGCGGTGCACTATCCCAAGCGCGAGGCGCAGTTCGACATCGTGTACATCCTGTACTCGTTCCATAACAACGAGCGCGTGCGCCTGAAGACGCAGATCAAGGACGGCGACGCGCTGCGCAGCGCCTTCAGCATCTGGCCGACGGCCAACTGGCTGGAGCGTGAGGTTTTCGACATGTTCGGGATCAGCTTTGGGGAGCACCCGGACCTCAAGCGCATCCTGCTGCCCGAGGGCTGGAAGGGCCATCCGCTGCGCAAGGACTATCCGATCCTGCAGCAGGACACGGAATGGGTGAAGAGCAACCTCGGCATCGAGAGTGGACAATGAGCGATTTCGAAAACGATTATCGCCACGCAAAACCCGGCCAGGGTGGCCCCGGCGTGAAGGACTATCTCGACCTCGATACCAAAGACGAAACCTTTCTCGACGCCAACGAACTCGTGCTCAATATGGGGCCGCAGCATCCCTCGACCCACGGCGTGCTGCGCGTCATCCTCAAGCTCGACGGCGAGAAGGTGCTGGGCACCGAGTGCGTCATTGGCTATCTGCATCGCGGGGTGGAGAAAATCGCGGAGAACCGCACCTACGCGATGTTCAATCCCTATGTCGATCGCATGGATTACGTTGCCGCGGTCTCCAACGGGCTGGGCTACTGCGAGGCGGTTGAGAAGCTGCTGAACACGGAAGCGCCTCCGCGCGCGCAGTATATACGCGTGATCCTCACCGAGCTGTGCCGCATCGCCAGCCACCAGGTCTGGCTGGGCACGCACGCGCTCGACATCGGCGCGCTGACGCCGCTGTTCTACTGCTTCCGCGATCGCGAAGAGATCCTGAAAATCTTCGAGAAGTATTGCGGCGCGCGGCTGACGACGCACGCGTTTCGCATCGGCGGCTGCATCTACGAGACCTACGACGGCTTCGAGCAGGACTGCCTGAAGTTCTGCGACGCGTTTCTTCCCAAGCTCGACGAGTACGAAGAGCTGCTGACGACCAACCGCATCTGGGTGCGCCGGACAAAGGGCGTTGGGATTTTGAAGCCGGAAGATTGCATCGCGCTGGGCGTGACCGGGCCGGTGCTGCGCGCCGCCGGCGTGAAGTGGGACCTGCGCAAGGCGCAGCCCTACGAGTGCTACAACAACTTCGACTTCGAGATTCCGACCGGCCTCAACGGCGACACCTATGACCGGTACCTGGTGCGCATCGAGGAGATGCGCCAGGCGGTGCGCATCATCCGCCAGGCGGTAGATGGGCTGCCACAAGGGCCGATCATGGCGAAGATTCCCAAAGTGCTGAAGCCGCCGGTGGGCGAAGTCTATACGTCGATCGAGGCGCCCAAGGGCGAGCTGGGATATTTCATCGTGAGCGACGGATCGTTGCAGCCGTATCGCGTGCGCGTGCGCCCGCCGTCCTTCGTGAATCTGCAAGCCCTCGACAAGATGGTGCGCGGCCTGCTGGTGGCCGATGTGGTCGCGGTCATCGGGACGCTGGACATCGTGCTGGGCGAGGTGGACCGATAATGTTGGACGCAATCACAAAATATCTCGGCTCCAACGCCACGCCCGGCGTGGCC
>Ga0335073_10010691_pt1 | contig 12904 bp, 9 predicted proteins | sample Lox_Sample_22_FD_207093 | JGI IMG/M metagenome (GOLD analysis project Ga0335073, IMG submission 207093) | Soil microbial communities from Loxahatchee National Wildlife Refuge, Florida, United States - Lox_Sample_2.2 | ecosystem: Environmental > Terrestrial > Soil > Wetlands | place: USA: Florida...
CAACCGAGCCAGGTCAGCATGGTGAGGACGAGCATGTGCGACAGGTAGATGCCGTAGGTGTCGTCCACGCCCGCCTGGACGGCAGCCTTGGTGGCCCGGGACCGGCCCGGCCGCACCAGGACCACGCCCGCCAGGTAGCCGCAGGCGATCGCGCCGACGTTGAACGGGATGACGCTCGGCAGGAAGGCGCTGTAGCCCACGGCAAGCGCCCGGTAGCCCGAGCCCAGCGCGCTGGTCACGCCGTACTGACCAAGGAAGTAGAGGCCCTCGGCGGCGAACGCCGCGACCACGGTCAGCATGACGATCAGCCGCGCGTGGCCGCGCACCCAGGCATCCACCTGCTCAAGGTGAAGCGCGACGATGCATCCGCCGATCAGGTAGAGCAAGTAGCTCAGCGCGTCCAGCTGGTTCTGGTCCTGCATCAGCCTGGGCAGCGAGTGCGACTGGGTGGCGATCGAGATCGCCAGCTGGGCAATCAAGGTGGCGGCGAGGACGAGGCCAGGATGCCCCCTGGTCCGCCGCAGCACGATGATCAGCAGCGGGAACACCAGGTAGAACTGCATGATCACGAGAAGGAAGTACAGCTGGAAGTATCCGGTCGCCGCCATCAGGGCCAGGCCGCGCAGCGCCGAGGCCAGGCCGCTGTAATGCGCCGTCGGCAGCATGAAAAGGAAGTAGATGAGCGTCCAGCACAGGTAGGGAACCCCGACCGCGAGGAACCGGCGCCAGTAGTAGCGCCGAAGTCCCGCGAGATCGGCGAGCCTGAGGTCCGCGTAGGCGTACGCGAGCATGCAAGCCGAGATGAAGAAGAAACCCTCCCGGGACACGTGCAGCAGCAACTGCGCGGCGCCGGAGCCCAAGGTCGCGACCGCGGGAGCGAAGTACATCAGCGCGTGCGTGCTCACCACGCCGGCCTGCTTGATCGGACGCATGGCGTCGATCTGATCCAGACGCCGGCGGACAGGAGCGGTCATAGAGGCAGCATGTGGCCGGTAACTGAAAGAACAGTGATAATCAGCCCAGGACCAGCAGTCTTTCAGCCGGCTCTGTGCTCACGCAGAGCGTCAGCGTCAGGCGGCGGCACGTCATCGGCCACCTCGCCGGGGTGTGGCGCATCAGCGCGCGGCCCCTGACCATCCAGCGCGGCCCGCGACAGTGGGCTGCGCCGATTGTGCTGCGCGGGCCGGTAACCAGCGCTCGACCAGGTGCTCGCGGCCTGACGGCGGTTCGTACGGCTCGGGCCAGAAGTCGGTCACCCGGGTGATCAGCCCGTCAGCGAACTCGAAAAACGCCATCGCGTCATCGGTACGGCCATCGAGAAGCCACTCGAACCACACCACCCCGTAGCGCTCGTCAGCAATCGTGACTTTCGGCCGCAGGTGCCAGTCACCGGGATACTCCTGGTTGAACCGCAGGTAGCGGTCCCGCCCCCGGATGCGCTCCCGTGACTGCGGGATCTCGTAGACCACGGCTGGATGCAGCAGCCCTGCCCAGACATCCCAGTCCCTGGCCTCCAGGCTCGCGATGAAGCGCTCCGCCAGCTCACGGTTGCCGCCCACCCCGGCAAGCTACCTTGCCGGACAAGAAGATTCCACCTGGCATATGCAGCGAGTTCGCGATTACTTGGCCGTGCCGTGCGCGTCGTGGTAATTCCACCACTGGTACGGCGGTGTTTGCGGGTAGCCCTCCGGCGAGTCCTCCCACGTCTCCTGACGGCCGAGAGCGGTGATGTCGAGGTAGTTCCAGGTGTTGCCCATCTGCTCGTCGCCGCGGTTGTTGACAAAGTAGGTCCGGAAGACCCGGTCGCCTTCGCGGATAAAGGCGTTGGTGCCGTGCCACTCGTTGACGTCGAAGTCTTTGTCGAAGTCGTCAGTGATCGTGTACCAGGGGATGTGATTCCACCCGTGGCGCTCCTTCAGGCGTCGGATCTCGGCCTGCGGGGCGCGGGAGACGAAGGCGAGCGTCGTGTTCCGCGCGTGCAGGTGACCAGGGTGGGCGACCTGATCGGCCCCGAAGGAACAGCCCACGCAGGCCCGTTCGGGATAGGTGCCACCCTCGGCGTACGTCGTCACCTCGGGTCCGTAGAAGGCGCGGTAGACGATCAGCTGGTGACGCCCCTCGAACAGGTCAGCGAGGCTCACCCGGCCGGCCGGGCCCTCGAACCAGTACTCTTTGTCGACTGCTAGCCAGGGCATTCGCCGGCGTTCCGCCGCCAGCGCGTCGCGGGCGCGGGTCAGCTCCTTTTCCTTGATGAGGAGCTGCTCGCGGGCGGCGTGCCATTCCTCCGGCGAGACGATTGGTGGTGTCTTCATTCGGTCGTCCTCCTTCGTGGTCAGGACGTTGGAGCCGTCACGAGTACTGACGCTGGGGCGGCGCCAGACTCACCGATCCTGGACCGGGCAACGGGAAGTCCCGCGCAACAGCTCGCCCGAGCCCTGGAGATGGCGGACTTCTACCCGTCATGTCCGGGCGCTAGCCCGGCTGGCGCGTGCACGTTGCCCTGATCGTTGGCCAGCGCCATCGGCAGGCAGTGGCGCTTCAGCTGCGCTCCACGTCAGGGTTGGCCTGGCCGCTCGACCGGATATGGGCGAAGACCGGGGACCGGACCCGGGCAGAGTAAGCGCCGCCACCAGCGCCGCCACGACAGCCACCGCGGCTGTAGGCGCAGCCGCAGCTGGCCGGGCAGCTGGGCCTGGTCCCGCCGCGGGCGATCGTGTTGTTCGGGCCGCCGGGAACAGGCAAGACGAGTTTCGCCAAGGGCGCCGCGTCACGGCTCGGCTGGCCTTTCGTGGAGCTGTTCCCGTCACGGCTGGCGGGGGAGTCTCCGGCCGGACTGGCGTCTGCGCTGCGCGAGGCGTTTGCTCTCGTCGCCGAGCTGGACAAGGTAGTGCTGTTCATCGATGAGGTCGAGGAGATCGCCGGCACGCGCCAGCCGCGCAGCGTCTCAGTGGCGCAGGGGGTCACCAATGAGATGCTCAAGCTCATCCCGCCGTTCCGGGAGCAGGACGAGCGGTTGCTCATCTGCGCCACGAACTCCGTCCGTGCGCTGGACAGCGCGTTCTTGCGGCACGGCAGGTTCGACTACGTGATCCCGGTAGGGCCGCCCGACCCGGCCGCGCGGGCCGCGATCTGGGATCGCTACCTGGCCGCGATCCCGCACGGCGAGCTGGACATGACGGCAATCGTGGAGGAGTCGCGGCTGTTCACCCCGGCTGACATCGAGTTCGCCGCACGCAGGACCGCGCAGCTGGCCTTCGAGCGGGTGCTGTTCGAGCGCGGCGAGCAGCAGGTGACCACGAAGGATGTCCTGCACGCGGTCGGCCAGACCCGCCGAACCCTGACGGCGGAACTCGTGGCGGAGTTCGAGCAGGACATCCAGGACTATGCCCGGGTGTGAGCGGTCATGCCTTCAGAAAGGCGAGCAGATGGATACAAGCCAGCGATCGGCCGGGGAGCCTATGGGGTCAAGTCGGTAGCTGGATCCACGTCCGCCGCCGCAAACCAGGAAGCCGCGGCCCGTACCCGCCGGGCTGAGCGGTCCCGTCCTGTGGCTACGGTTTGCGTCCGACTCCCGCGTAAATGGCCAGGTCACGATCGCTGTTCGGGTCCGCGGTTGCGGGCCGCCACTGATGCACCTGCACGACACCCGGCTCCACCAGCTCTAGGCCCGTGAAGAACCGGGAGACCTCGGCGTGCGTGCGCGCGGCGACCGGGACCGTGGCCTGCTGGTTGTACCGCTGCACGCCATCGGCCACCTCGTCAGCGGCGACGTCCCCCGCGATCTGCGAGAGGGCCAGGTAGCTGCCCGGCGGCACGGCGTCCATGAGGCGGGCGATGATCGCGCCCGGCTCTTCCTCGTCGGGAATTCCCTGCAGGATCCCCAGCAGCATGACCGCGACCGGCTGCCCGAAGTCCAGGATGTCGGCCGCCCGATCCAGGATCGCGCCGGTGCCCCGCAGATCGGCATCGATGTAGGCGGTGGCGCCTTCCGGGCTGCTCGTCAGCAGGGCGCGGGCGTGTGCGAGCACGATCGGGTCGTTGTCCACGTAGACCACGCGCGACTCCGGCGCGGCCTTCTGGGCGACCTGGTGGGTGTTGTTCGCCGAGGGCAGGCCGGTCCCGATATCCAGGAACTGCCGGATGCCGGCCTGCGTGACCAGGAAGTGAACCGCCCGGGCCAGGAACGTCCGCTGGGCAAGCACGGCGGCTCGTATATCTGGGTAAGCGGCGGCGACCTGCTCGGCGACGACCCGGTCGGCCGCGTAGTTGTCCTTGCCGCCCAGCCAGAAATCGTAAACCCGCGCCATGTGGGGCCGGCTGGTGTCGAATTCGACACCCTCGCCCGCTGGCTCGTCGCCGCTTGTCACCAAGTCCGCCTTTCCCGCCGGATCCCGCCCCGGCTAATGCTTCCGCACGCCGCAGACCCGTGCAACTCGGCGATACCTGGCAATCGCGGGCAGAATCCCCTCATGGGAGGGGGACCATTTGTGTCACTTTGTGTCAAGGTAGCTGGCTGTCGCTATCGAGTCATCAACTGGCGAAACGGTCACCGCCCGCGAGCTCGCCCCCAGCGCGGCCGACCTGAGCACCTGGCACACGAACGCAACCGAACTCGCCACGCTGCTGTCCCGTACACTGACCGGACATCCGTCTCCTATACCAGGTGCCGGTCCAGGGTGTCGGTGACCAGCGAGTCGACGAAGCTGCGCGGGATCGGCGCTCCGGTTAGCGCGCGGTAGACAATCGGGCCGCAGAGCGCGTCGAGGGCGGCATCGACATCGAGCGTTTCTGACAGCTCCCCGGCGGCGATTCCGCGCTTGAGCATCTCGCGCTCCTGCTCGCGCTGGGGGTCGAGGTACCGCTCGCGGAAGATGCGGGCCGTCCCGGCGTCGTGCTGGGCCTCGCCGATCAGCGCCAGCAGCACCTTCCCGGACGGGTCCCTGGTCAGAAAGCGAGCGAGGACCCGCAGGTACCGGCGCGTGTCATCGACGGCCGAGCCCGTGTCCGGGACGGCCAGCTGGCGGCTTGCGTCGTCGACCAGGGTGTCGAGCAGCACATCCACCTTGGAGGGCCACCACCGGTAGATCGTCTGCTTGGCGACGCCGGCCCGCGCGGCGATCCCCTCGATCGTGACCCCGCCGAAGCCGCGCTCGACGAGCAGGTCATCGGCGGCGTGCAGCACCGCGAGGCGCGCGTTCTCATCCCGCCGGTGCGGGGCGCGTCCCTTCGGTGCGGGAATCTCGGCTGACATGTCATCGCCATCGTAGCGCAACGCGGCGTCTCGCCATCTAGAAGAGACGCACCGTTGCGTCTAGACAAGACGCACCGTTGCGTCTACAGTCCTAACCATGAGCGATCAAGTCACGCCGCGGGAGCCGCGTGGGCGGGCAGGGCAGCCGCAGCGCAACGAACTCGGGCTGGTCCTGCTCACCGCCGCCGTTGTCTTCCACCAGCATCCCGCGTCAGGCGGGTCCGTCGTCAACGACCTGGAGTCATCATGACAACACTCACCACGCCACCGCTCGCCCCGTTGCTTGACCGGATGTCCGCCGAGGCGGAAGCACCGGCCCCGGCTGAGCTGGGAGCCGCACTCGCGCAGCTCACACCGCAGGAGCGCAGCCGCCTGATCGCAAGCACGAACGAGGCCGACTACCGCAGGTTCTACGGCCTCGCGCGGGACGCCTACCTGGCCGTCTCACGCGACACCGCCAGGCTGCTCTACATGCTCGTGCGCGCGGCCGGCGCGCGCTCGGTCGTCGAGTTCGGCACCTCGTTCGGTCTGTCCACCCTGCACCTGGCGGCCGGGCTCCGGGACAACGGCGGCGGGCGGGTCATCACCACCGAGTTCGAGCCATCCAAGGCCGCGCGGGCGCAGGAGAACTTCGCCGCCGGCGCACTGGCCGATCTCATCGAGCTTCGCGAGGGTGACGCCCTGCAAACCCTCGCCCGCGACCTCCCCGGCCAGATCGACCTCGTGCTGCTCGACGGCGCCAAGGGCCTCTACCTAGCTGTCCTGACGCTTCTCGAGGGACACCTGAGACCAGGGGCGCTCATCGTCGCCGACAACGCGGACCGTAGCCCGGAATACCTGCACCGCGTCCGGTCCGCCACCGGCGGGTACACCTCGGTGCCGTTCGCCGAAGACGTCGAACTCTCGATGCGCACAGGCTGAGTCGCAACTTCTGAGGCAAAAGGTTTCCAGGCGCGCGGGTAATCCTGACCGGCAGTTCGCCCATTTGACCGGTAGCCCATCGAGCGGGCGGGCAATCCCGGCTGTACCGGGAGTGCCTCACGGTCACGCGGCTTCTGGGTGGCTAGGCCAGCACCATGGTGGTCCTGCTGCCGCCTAGGGGACTCAGGGGGAGCGGCGGAGGGTTGCCTCGTGGGCGCAGTCGGGGCAGGTGACGGTCACCGGCCGGCTGGACTCAGGTTCGTCGAACGGGACCCAGGCGCCGCAGCCGGGGCACTTCAGGCGCGGCCGGAAGTCTCGCGGGTCGTCGAACAGGCGGAGGTACTCGGCGAACGGTTCGAGGCCCATGGCCGCGCGCCGTTCGTCGAGGCGGTCCGGGTCGCGGACTCCGCCGCTGGGCACCACCTGCCCGTGCTCGCGGGTCACCTGCGTGCCGTAGACCTGCGGCTGCCCCTCCTTCAGCAGCACACGGTCGGTGAGGTAGGCAAGTTCGCGCGTCGTCGCCTCGCCTGCCTCGACCGCGGCCGTCAGCAGGTTCAGGCACTCCCGCTGGAACGCGGGGTCGGCGTCCGCGTGCTGGGCGAGCAGCCACGCCGCGTGCGCCCCGTCGGTCCCGACCATGGACTTCCCCGGCCACCCGCATTCGGTCACCACGCGCTTCAACCAAGGCAGGTTCTCGCCGTCGGCTTCCAGCATCCCGTCCAGGTCGCAGGCCCGGCGCGCGACCTGGTCCCTGTTCATCCTGCGCAGCAGTTCCGCCCGCAGTTCCTCATCCATGTCCCAAACGATAGGCGCGCGCCCATGTCCCGGCCACGGGCGCGCGCCGCTGTTGGACGGCCGAACGCTTCTCGCCGACGGGCCTGGCTGCTGGCAGAATTGAGATGTTGCTGACGCCGAAACGAGAAATGCCTCGCTGACAACGAGGCGGGACTTCTTGCCCGGTGTATCCGTCTCCGGCTGCGTCCGGCGTACGGCGCGCTGCTACCCGAGGAGTGCTTGTGATCAGGGCTAGCCGCGCGAGTGATTACCCGCAAACTCCGGCAAAGATTTCCGATGAGCGGATCGGCGTGAACGGTGCCATCGCGGTGGTGCTGACCCGGAGGGTGGGCTCGATGCCCGCGCTTTACGTGGCGCTTGTCGTCATCGGCGGGTGGATGGTGCTGGGGACCTGGGGCCCGCTGCACCGGATCGATCCCTATCCGTTTCCTTTCCTGCTCTTCCTGAACAACGTGGTGCAGCTCGTGCTGTGCCTGGTGATCTTGGTTGGCCAGCGCCTGCTGGGGGCGGCCGCCGACCACCGGGCGGTGCAGACTTACGAGCACGCCGAGGCGATCTTCGAGCAGGTGGCGGACTTGCAGCGGCACCTCGACCGGCACGATAGGGCGCTCAGCCGGGGGGTAAGCCTGCTCAAGTTGAGCCCGCACCCTTGGATCGGGCGGCACCACGTGCAGGCACCGCCCCAGGCCAGCGACCAGGCGGTGACGGTCAATGACCGGATCGCCGCCTGGCTGACGCAGCGGCTGGGCACCATGACGGCCTTCTACCTGGCCGCCAGCACCCAGGTGGCCTGGATCGTCTTGGCGCAGACCGGCATTCAGCGGTTCGATCCGTACCCGTTCTACTTCATGACGTTCCTGTCCACCCTGGCCCAGCTCATCTTCATGATCGTGATCATGGTCGGTCAGGACGTGCTCGGCAGGGCCGCCGACCGCCGGTCCGAACAGACCTTCCTGGACGCCGAAGCCATACTCCACGAGTGCCGACGGATGAAGGCGCGCCTCACGACGCAGGACCGTATCCTCGCCAGCATCACTGGCTACATTGACGTTCAGGTCACAGAGCGACTGGCGCAGGCCATCCACGACACCTACGGAGCCGTCCACGAGGTCGGGGTGCAGGACGCTGTCACCCCAGGTCAGGTCCCCGGCGAAGATGTGGCTCTCGGTCCCTGGGACGAGTTGCCAGAGAAGTTCAAGGAGTCCAACCGCGCCCAGGCGCGGGAGATCGGCGAGACGCTGGCCACGATCGGCTGCCTCATGGTGCCGACCTTTGACCCGGCGCTCGACTTCGCCTTCGACGACGAAGAGGTGCAGTTGCTGGCCCGGCTGGAGCATGAGCGATGGCTGGCCGAGCGCAGGACTCAGGGGTTTGAGTTCGGGCTGGCAAGGGGCGAGCGGACACGCCCGGACCTGGTGCCCTGGGAGCACCTGTCGGAAGAGGCGCGGACCAGGAACATGCAGGCCGTGCGGCGCATCCCGGGCATGCTCGCCCGGGTGGGATTCCAGGTGCTGCGAGAGTCGAATTCTCTATCCGGACAGGCTGACTCGTAGCTGCCGAGGCCAAAATACTCCCGGGGCCGGGTCCTTGACCGCTACCAGTCCGGCTCATGATGGGGCGGCAGCTGCTGCACGGCCGGCAGGTCAAGGCTCATGGCGGTCAGCTGCGCTCTGCTGGTGATGCCGAGCTTCGGAAAGATGCGGTAAAGATGGCTGGCCACGGTCCGATGGGACAGATAGAGCCGCTCCCCGATCTGGCGGTTCGAGAGCCCCGCTGCCGCCATCCGGGCGACCTGCAGCTCCTGGGCAGACAGTGAACTCCACGCCGTCGGCGCCGGCGTGCGGCTCGGCACTCCCGCAGCGCGCAGCTCTTCGCGGGCCCGCTCAGCCCACGGCCCGGCGCCCAGGCTGTCGAAGCCGTCCCGCGCCGCCCGGAGCAGCTCACGTGCTTCCCGGGTTTGCCTCCGCCGTCTCAGCTGCGATCCGAGCATCAACTGCATGCGGCTGCGCTCGAACGGCCAGCTCCCGACGTCGCGGTCGAGCGCCTCGCGGATGCGCTGCTCGCTGAGTGCGTCAGCGGCCAGCAGGGCATCGGCGTAGCTCAGGTTCATCCGCAGCGTCGGCCCGAGCGGCCCTGGCGGCAGCTCCGCGGTCAGCTGCCTGACCAGCTCGCGCGTACGCTCGACCCGGTCGCACTGGACGGCGGCGTACGCCAGGTGCGACAGCGACCACAGGGCCTGGTACGGGCTCGAGCCAGGGTCGGCCCCGCGGTGCAGTCGGCTCAGGTAGTCCCACGCCGTGGAGAAATCCCTCTCCGCTGCCGCCGCGGTTGCCCGCGCCAGCAGGGTTATCGCCGCCACGTTGGTCATCCGGTTCGGGACGGCGATCCGCTCGGCGTGGTCGGCGGCGGGCACCGCGTCGGCTATGTCCCCGCGCAGGGCCGCGACCATGGCCTGGCCGGTCAGCGCGGCGGCCTGCCATTCCGCCTGACCGGACTCCTCGGCCAGGCGCCGGCCTTCCTCCGCCAACGGCATGGCCGTGGACCACTGGCCCCGCCGCAGCCGGGCCCACGCCTGCATTACGACCGTGCGGGCGAGCACCTGAAGCCGCCCCTCCGCGCGCAGCCGCGTCGCGGCGTCGGCGAGGAACATATCGGCCAGCTCGAACTCCCCGATGCAGGAGGCGGCATGGCCCAGCGTCCACACGGTCACCGAGTCCAGATCGGTGGTGACCACGGCGTGCATGATCTCTGTTATGGCGGGGGAGCTGCCAACCGGATCAGCGTAGGCCAGCAGGATGGCGCGTTCCGGGTCGCCGAGCGAGCCGGCCGCATCCGCCACGAACTTCACGATGCCGCGCGCCACCGCGTTTCCCGGCTCCCGCATCCAGCAGCGGTACGCCGCCGAGCGGAGGAACGATCCCGTAAGCCGCTTGTCGCCGAGCCGGCGTGACCGCTCGGCCAGCCCGATGAGCGCCTGGATCCGGGCGACGCCGCCGCCAGCGTCGACATCCGCGGTCTCACCGAGCTCTTCGAGCAGCAGACGCGAGTGCTCGTCGTCGGCCAGCAGTGCCAGGACGGCGCGGTGCGCGTCTCCGACATCCGCCTGCCCGAGCTCGTAGGCCAGAGCCGCCGCCCGGAACAGGTACCGGCGCTTGTCCGGCGCCGAGGTCGTGAGCTCTGCGGCGCGGGCCAGCGTCGTCATGGCGACCGAGACGGTGCCGCGCCCGACGGCTCTGTCGGCCACCAGCCCGAGATCGGCGGCGAGGGCATCGTCGTATCCGGCCGCGGCCCGGGCCCGGTGCAGGATTCCCCGGTCGGTGCCGGGACCCACGGCTCGGGCGAGCGCCAGGTGGCCGGCCGCCCGGCTGCTCGGCGACGCGCGCTGATAGACGGCGGATCGCATCAGCCCATGACGAAAGCGCAGGTCACCGTCTGACGGCTGGACGAGACCGGCGACGATCGCCGGCTCCACGACCTCCAGCCGCGCCGGTGCTCCCGCTGGGCCGAGGGCATCGAGTAGTTCCGGTAGCGACTCCGAGTCGTGCAGTGCCAGTAGGAGAAGAGCGGTCTGAGCCGGGGCAGGGAGCCGCTCGACACGTGCCGCGAAGGCGGCCTGAAGACGCTGGCTGAGCGGCAGCCAGCCGGAATCTCTCGCCGCCAGCGAGGTCAGGCCCGGAGTCTTCGGCAGCTCCACCAGGGCGAGCGGATTGCCCTCGGCGGCGCGGAGCACCCTGGCCCGGGTTGCGCTGCTGAGGTCTGGCGCGGCGGAGGCGAGGAGTCGTCGCGCGTCGCCGCCGCCGAGCGGCCCGAGGTCGAGCACGAAGCCGGCGGCGCCCCGCAAGGGGTCGGGTTCGTCGTCCCGGGTCGTGGCCAGCAGTACCACCGGGTCATGCTCAAGGCGCCGTCCGACGAAACGGAGCACGCCGAGCGTCGCTGGATCCAGCCACTGCAGGTCTTCGGCCACCGCCAGCAGCGGCAGCTCGGCAGCAACCTCGGTCAGGAGGTCCAGGGTCGCTATGGCCAGCGTGAAGGGCTCCGGTGACGGGCCGACGGTCATGCCGAAGGCAACCCGTAGGGCCGCCTGCCTGGGCTCCGGGATCAGATGGGCCAACGGCAGCAGAGGCTGAAGAAGCTGATAGAGCCCGGCCATTGCCATGCCCGTCTCTGGCGAGCTGCCGACCGTCCGCAGGATCCGCCTGGATCTCCCTGCTCGTCGCACGGCTTCGTCGACGAGAGCTGTCTTGCCGATGCCGGCCGGTCCGCGGACCAGGATAGCGGTGCCGGCCTCGCAGTCGGCTAGCCGGGCGGCGATCAGGGCCTGCTCCGCATCCCGGCCGACGAGCGGGCCGCCGTGAGCACCGCCGTTCGCTGCCGTCATGACTGTCGAGTATCCCACCCCGCCCGATTGCTTCCCAGGCAGTCAAGCAGGGCGGCCCGTCGGGGCCACGTACCGGCGGTACCCAAGGCTCGGCATCGGTATCGGCAGGTGCGGTACCGCCCCGCGTGCGGTGAGGTAGCGTGCCGGAGGCATGAACACGACACCCAGGGCATCGGGGCGATGCCTTTGCGGCGCGGTTTTCTTTCAGGTCTTCGGAGACCTCCGGGACGTCTTCAACTGCCACTGCCACCGGTGCAGGCGCTTCACCGGTCACCATATGGCCGCAACAGCAGCCAATGTCGCAGACCTCACGATCGAGGACGAAGATTCGGACCTGCGATGGTTCTATCCAGTGCCGGAAGCGGGATATGCCTTCTGCCGGAAATGCGGCTCCTCGCTTTTCTGGCAGTCGCGGCTTACCCCTGACCGGATCTCCATCTGTGCTGGGACTCTTGACCCGCCGACGAGACTGGAAACGGTTCAGGCGTGGTGGACCGACGAGGCCAGCGACTATCACACACGTCCCGTACTACGGGAATTCGGAACCGAGTAACCCCTGGAGTAGATCAACGGTCAGCTCGACAAGGCGGCATCGAAAGCATTCCGGTTGCCTTGTACACCGGCCGTAAATGATCAAGTTCGATCAGCTACCGCTTTGCATGGGTCGGGCGTAGCCTTTGTGCTGTCACCAAAGATGCCACCAAACTGGCGCCCCCTGTGTCCGGCGCTGCCGCGTTTCGATCGGCGGCGACCCGCGAGGCAACCCCTGGGTGTGGCGTTTGGATCACAAAGGGGGCGTGGCGCTGTGCCCGATGAACTGGTGGAGCTGCAAGGAAGTCATCGTGACCTCGTCCAGGGGGCCGAGCGCGTGCGGGACGTGGCTCCCGACGAAGAGATAACAGTCACCGTCTACGTACGCCGCGACCCCGGCGCGCAGCCGGTAGCCGACCCCACTGCAGAGGCGCGGAAGCGCCCCCAGGACCGTCGCTACCTCACTCCATCCGAGGTGGAGGCGAGCTTCGGCGCGTCGCAGTCAGACCTCCAAGCCGTCGTGAGCTACGCGGAGTCCCAGGGCCTGCGCACGAGCGACGTGTCGAAGGTGAAGCGAAGCGTCCGGGTCACCGGGCCGGCCGGAGCGCTCGCCAGCGCCTTCGGCGTCGAACTCGGGTACTTCAGGCACGGGAACGTCAGCTACCGTGGCCGGGTTGGTCCGGTAAAGGTCCCGGCCTCGCTGTCCGGCATCGTCGAGGCGGTCATCGGGTTCGACAACCGGCCGATCGGGCGCAGTTACCTGCGCTCCGCGCCGGCGGAAGCTCATCCGTCCTTCGCCGCCACCGCCGGAGGACTGCCGCCCAACACCTACCTGCCGCCACAGGTGGGCCAGATGTACGACTTCCCCACCGCCTGTGACGGCACCGGCGAGACTGTGGCCGTTTTCGTGTTCAACGGGGACATCGGCTCGGGCCAGAGCGCCCAAGGCGGATACGACGCGACCACGTTGAACGACTACTTCACGAGCGAGCTAGGCATCAATCCCCCGGCCCTCACCAACGTGGTCG
>Ga0335073_10010692_pt1 | contig 12902 bp, 14 predicted proteins | sample Lox_Sample_22_FD_207093 | JGI IMG/M metagenome (GOLD analysis project Ga0335073, IMG submission 207093) | Soil microbial communities from Loxahatchee National Wildlife Refuge, Florida, United States - Lox_Sample_2.2 | ecosystem: Environmental > Terrestrial > Soil > Wetlands | place: USA...
CGCTATGGTTGGCGTCGTTATGTTGGGCCTCGAACTTTTGGGCAACCTTCGGACGAATGGGCGTGAACGGCCACGGCATGATGTGTCCGTTTGCTAGGATATAGCGTCCGCGGAATCATATGCAAAACTCTGTACTTCCGTGATGGAAAGATGCTTTCTTTCGCAGTATATTCTGAAGTCGCTAAGCCAACTCGGTCCGATGACATGGGTATGCGAGGTCTCGAGTGCATTACTAAAATAGTGGCCGCGCCAAAGGAAGTTGCGACGTGGGATTTCATTAAGGACGCACTTTCGAGTTCATCCGGATGAAAATCTGGGTTTACGGTAGGAAGTATACGGTACAACGTCATGCAGTATATGTGGACGAGAATAGGCCTCTTTTAATAATCTTGCGATATCGAAGAACTCGAGGAGAACTAAAGCCAGGAGATTCGGACCGGTGTAGCTTGAAAGTGCATCACCATTTCTACAGTAGCATCACGCTTCTCTATTTAAGGCTAACTCAAAGTTAGTCACAGGCCTTCCTCTAAAATAAAAGGCTTACTCCGAAAGCACATGAACACGGCAATTGACGATTGTTGCTTTATATTAAAGGACATCCCCACTCTTGGTCTTCCACAAAAGCGGCCAAAGCGCACGCAGTCCTTTCTAAATACCGGACCTGGGCCTCGGCCCTCAGGGCCGGGTGAACGATTTGCATATGAGCATATTCACAAACGCACTCGAGCAGGGCCTATGCACCTCTTTCGCACATTGATTGGGTATGGTTGGTTGATTTGGTTACTGGTGTCTGCAAACGCTTTGGCCGCTTTTCAAAGACGGAGTCTCCGTCACCCGTGTCGGCCAAACTTTAGACGAAACAGATATCAGATGTTTCAAGTACAATCGATTTTTGTGGACTGATTCTCCACGACAGTTTAAGGTTGTCGTGCGTTACGCAACCCCTTGCAATAAAGTGACATTTGGCAAGGGGTCAATAGATAATAGATGCAGTACTAGGCAGTATAGGTGAGGGGCCAAAATGACTGCGGCCCAATGATCGGGCCCGAAAGTTGCATTTGACTGGTGGCGTACGAGACGGGATCGGGGGAAATGGGCTTTAAGGAGACTGCAAGCTTATGTGAGAACATGCAAGGTGATTGGCTCATCGTGAAATTGGACGGTGGTAATACAAGCAATGTAAGAGGTGGACGAAATTATCCCGTAACTGGGCGAAATACCGTTTCTGCCCACACACACACAAAAACTAATCCGCCCTTTTTCCCCCTAGCTGTGGACTGCCAAACCCGGCCTCAATAAAAATCGAACAATCGACAAAAGGACAAAAAGGTCGGTAACAGCCAAACCTACGTATACCATCGAGGGTGGGGGCTTCCTATCGAGCACTGTTTTCGAGCACCAGCTGTTTGAACCATTTTGTGGGTTCCATCACTGGCAAGCAACCCAATTCTTCAACCCGTTCGTTCCTGCTTTTCGACTCGCTCCTCGCTCCCTCTCATTGGTCTATTCTGCTTCTCAAGGTATGTGTTTCTTTGTTCTCCTATCGACCCTTTTCCCCTCCCTCCTTATAGATTTTTGTCTCCCGTGTCGCGGTCTCATTCAGAACCCTGCAGGTGGCGGGTAGTAATCAAACAGTCCAAATTGCTCTCTTCAATTTCCTTTGTTCAGAGTGTCTGCAATCCCCCTTTATTTTGTTCATTCTCGTTCATCCGACTGACGTGTGCTAGTGTTTTAAGCTTCCGTGAGTGCACGAAATAAAAAGTCATTCAGTCCTACTCCGCGACCACTCTCTCTCGAACCCTCCTCTCACATACCCTTCCGATACCAATCGAATCCCTCCTCCGGACAAAGGAATAACCTCTCAAGATGGGTTGTGGAATGAGCACAGAAGACAAGGCGGGGAAGCAAAGGAATGAGGAGATTGAGGCCCAACTGAAAAAGGATCGCATGCAACTGCGTAATGAGATCAAAGTGCTCCTCCTCGGTGCCGGAGAATCGTACTCCTCCTTTATTGTTTTTCACGGAATGGATGGCTAACGTCGGGTAGAGGAAAAAGTACGATATTGAAACAGATGAAACTCATCCATGAGGGTGGATACTCCCCCGATGAGCGGGAATCCTTCAAAGAAATCGTCTACTCCAATACAGTCCAGTCCATGCGAGTCATCCTCGAAGCCATGGAACAAATGGAAATCCCTCTCGATGAACCACGAAATGAATACCACGTCCAGACAGTCTTTTTGCAACCAAGTCAGATTGAGGGAAGCAGTCTACCGCCCGAAGTCGGCGTCGCAATCAAAAGTCTATGGAGCGACCGAGGTGTACAAGAATGTTTCCGACGAAGTCGCGAATTCCAATTAAACGACTCTGCAAAATAGTATTCTTCTTGTTTCTAGGACACGGGCTAATTCGCTAGTTACTTTGACTCTATCGATCGCATTGCACAACCAAACTATCTTCCCACCGATCAAGACGTGTTGCGCTCGCGTGTCAAGACCACCGGTATCACGGAAACGACATTCATTATTGGCGACCTCACATACCGCATGTTTGACGTCGGAGGTCAACGTTCGGAGCGAAAGAAGTGGATTCACTGTTTCGAAAATGTCACAACCATCCTTTTCCTCGTCGCCATCAGCGAATATGATCAACTCTTACTGGAAGACGAGACGGTGAATCGAATGCAAGAGGCGTTGACCCTGTTCGACAGTATCTGCAATAGTCGATGGTTTGTCAAGACGAGTATTATTCTGTTCTTGAACAAGATCGATCGGTTCAGAGAAAAGTTGCCAGTAAGTCCTATGCGCAACTATTTCCCCGACTATGAAGGTATATCTATTTTATAACAAGGCTCATCGGCAGGTGGTGATGATTACAATGCGGCGTGTGACTACATCCTCAACCGATTCGTATCCCTTAATCAATCCGAAGTCAAACAAGTATCCCAAGCCTCTCGACCGATCTAATCTCAAGATATATACACATTTTACCTGCGCCACAGACACCACTCAAATCCGATTTGTCATGGCTGCCGTCAACGGTACACTTATCCCCAGAATAGTCACTAATACGTAGACATCATTATCCAGTCCAATCTTCGAGACTGCGGTCTTCTTTAAATTCATATCCACCAAAATATCCTTACCAAAATCACATATTATGGTATCACTCTCACCACACCACGAAAACAGTATCTATTTTTTTCTGTCTGGCGATGCAGAGTAGGGAGCAGAGGGAATTGGTATGTAGTGACACGATATATCCTGGAGATGTGTTGGTTTTCTTTATGGTTTCTGTTCCATAAGGTGTTTGAGCGGGATTCTCTTACGCCGGTCCTTTTATTTGTTCCTCCGCCCACCATTTTTTTGTTTATTTGGCTTTGTTGTGTATGTGTCGCCCCTACTCTGATTGTTGGCGGGAAAATTCTTGACGGTTTTTTTTGGTGCAGCGGGATGATGTGTGTTGGGTTCTTTTTTATGAAACATTCTTTCAAGATTTGGTTAGGAGTTTGTATTAGTATCTGGTAGATGTAGTTGTGTCTCATCTGATAGTAATAGGGCATGAGTTGCTTCATCCTTGATTCACGATAGTTTATTTGTAATATCCACCCCAGTCTATTAAAATTGTAATAGTTTACACCCTTTGAAATAAATCTCCCAGCGATGCCCGCTCGCCATGGTTATATACCGAAACCCTCTATACAATTTCGTGTTCCCTGCTTGCTCTACTCTTGCTTAACCGAGCGTCTCCCACGCCAACTTTTCCATTTCCAGATAAAAACTTATTTGACAAAATTAACGGCGTATGTTTACTCCGTTTCTCGCTTCCACCAGTGTGCGCTGTGCCTTGTATTACCTCAGGAGAACTCTTCTGTCGATCTTCATGAGGCCCTTCCTGACTCATGACGAAGCTGTCTCGAGCTGCATCTTGCTGACTGGATTTTAGTTGTCGGAATCGTTTGAGGAAGAGGGTTCGAATTTGCGGTGCACATGCAACGGCTGCGGCGGCCGTCAATGAAACGTTACACCAGATGGTGAAATTGGCGCTTGAGACGAAATCTTTCTGCACACCAATGTAGCAGGATACAATATTTGCAGTGACAACGAGGAATCCGAGAGCAAAGAGGGCGGTGAGAGAAAACTTGGTAGACTAATGTTAAATGCGATACGTAGTGGTCAAACCAAAGGAAGTTGGACTTTCCATATCAAAGGTAACGGAAGAACAATCACTGCAATTAGCACTCACATTTTGAGGTTTTTACAGATAACGTCTGTGAACGTGTTCACTACTCCATCAAAAATAATTATCGCCTCGATTTTGACAGGACAGCCTAGTATGAGCCGTTGAGTTTCAGATCCATATACCGTTCGGTCCAAGATCCCAGACAGACTGAATTGGCGCACACCAACTGAGATTGAAGATGTTCAGTGCAATATAGCTCAACACCAAGATGACGAAGACCGCGTTTGCAAAACGATTCATCCACTTCCCATGCATGAGTCTTTTCAAAAAACACCAAACAGAGAACTTGATGAGCCACATTGTTAACACGACTGTAAAATATAACGCGAACGACCCCTTGACTCAGCTTCAACTCATTCAGATGCACACCTTGATGTAGCCGATGATGTTGTAATTCGACAGCGCCAGATACACAAAGATCTCCGTAATCATGGATGCTGTGTAAGAAACCCCCGCCGCAACCATAAGCCAATCGTCAATCGTCAATGATCCGAATATATGCAGACGCGAAAATATGCGTAATCCAATAAATATCATCGCGACCGCATACAGCGCAATCCATGCTCCCAACTTGCGATCCAGCGACGTCTGAATCTCGCTCATTGTCCTGCTCGAGTTCACAGCTCAGACGTCATATACAAACCACAGGGAAATTTTGCGAGGGAGTGACGAACAGATATATGGAAATAAGAAGGTATGAACGGATTGACGTGGGCGGGCGCCGCATTTGGTGAATTGTTAGTGGTCAGTAGAGATTACCACAGAGATCGGCGGGCGTCTTCGACGATCGGGGATTTTTCGTTGGCTGCACTCACGCCGCCACCCGTGTCCGCCTCCAAAGAACCTATCCCATCGGGAAACACCCACATCCCGTTGTTTATTTGCTGTTTCCGGACAGTGTCGACTTTGGCGCCCGCCATTTGAGGCTGAGGCGGCTATTGAATTCAGTGCAGGATATTATCTGCTGAATACCGACTGACGTGGCCGGGGCCTTTAGTGGCTTTCTGTGGCTCTAGGTCAAGTCTGGCCGTTCATTCGTTCACATGCCGACGCCGGCCCGAGACACTGCGAAACCTATATTTGACGATGCGGTAGCGACAATTGGAAAGAATGGGAGTATCGATGAGATACAAGCCTCAGGTCGTGTCATGGAATTCGTTATTGGCAATGGATTGGTCACCACGCGATACCTCACAGACCTTCTCATACAAGCCCAAGACGAAGTCCTTTTTTCAACTTGTTTCTGGGCTCCATCTCCGTCGCTGTCGAATTTACATGACGCCCTCGTCACACTGAATGATCGTGGGAAACAGATCGGACGGCGTATCACCGTTCGCATTTTGTTTTCTTCGTACTCGTTTGCGCAGAAATTCCTAAGTTTAAAAGGCGTCCGGAAATGGAATTCGAACACGTGGAGAAAGCTAGGCTTGCCTGATCCAAACACACTCGATTCTCTCGATCTCACTGTATTGAGTCGATTTAGAAAACCTTTTGGGGTCATGCACGCGAAATTTGTCATCATCGATCGCAAGGTCGTTGTTCTACCTAGCAGCAACATTTCATGTACTTACCTCCATGACTTGATCTGATAAAAGGGGAAAACTGGTATGAACTGGCCGTCCGACTAGAAGGGGATATTGTTCAACGTTTCTTGCATTATTTTTTCTACTACTATCAACCTACAAAAGGACCAATCCCTCCTCGCGATATCGTTCCTTTCCAGTATAATGCCACCCTTCACAATGAATATCCAACGCTACAATACGTAATCCATTCCTCAACGAGTCCGATGGCCTTCCTCGCCTGCGGTCCATCTCGCTCTGGCGCCCTTCCCTTCGCTCCAGTCCGTGCTAATCCTACGTTATTTCAGCTCGAAGCCATCCGTCGCGCTCATCAAACCATCTTCATTCAAACTCCAAATCTCAATTCCCGTGCTATTATCAAAGCTCTCAAGTGCGCTCTTCTCAACTATATTGAAGTCACAATCTGCATCCCGAAGAATATGATGGTCCTCGAGTCCCTGGTCACCGGATGGAGTACAACCAACTGCTCTGTGACGCTGCTACAAAGGTGGGCTCGACGACGACCCGAGACGAACCTCAATGTGCAATGGTTTAAGAGCGATGAACGTCAGCCTTTTGTGGTAGATGGTGATAAAAGTCACATCAAGTTTATGGTTGTAGATGGGGAATTAGTGATTGTTGGATCGAGCAATCTGGATCGAGCAAGTGCACATACTAGCGGCCAAGTCAATGTGGCGATATTGAATTCGAAATTTGCACATCAAATCATGATCGCTGTTATGTTGCGTCAAAGAACGCAGCTCCAGCGAAGAGGGTCTCCGTGATTGGAGGCGAGAACCGATGGCAGCCAGCGCAACAGATTGGGATCTTCTTCAAGTTCGTGGAAGAATTGGAAAGTACCGGTGAAGCAGCACGGCATTACAAAGCGCGACATGTTAACCTTCGACTTTTGAACGTTGTCAAAAGGAAAAGGAATGTAAGATCGGAGAAATCAGTCGTTCAAAGCAAAGTAGTCTATTATTAATAACACACAAACTCCTTCTGAATAAATATGTCCACTCAGTTAACCTTCCATTACTGTACATCCTTCAAACCTGAAAAGCCTTCCGCGAAAAAGAAAAAGGACAACCAACATTCAAACTCAATCAAACCACTTAAACAGCCCACCCACTTTCCTCTGAAAACAAATTCGGCGCCGTATGAATATGACTATTTCCATCCCCTTCGCCACTAAAACTCCCACCGTTCACTGTATTCGTATCCTTGAACCCATACACCTCCGGCTTATAGCTCCCGAACGATTTGGTTTCCGGACTTGTTTCCTCGGAGGAACAGAACGAGCCCAGGAACATTGGAGCATAAGTCGTTGGGGAGACATCGCTGGGGGAAGTCCCAAAGACGGTTTTACTTTCGTTGTCTTCATCGGAAAAGGAGGAAGGATTACTCCAATCGAAGATGGTGGGCACAATCATACCCGGCTGGGTCGGCGAGTCGCCATGCATAGAGAACATAGCGGAACTTTCGAGGGACTGGGAAGGTGGATACGGATCGTCGGCAATAGTTGACAGAAAGGCTTCCAAGATGTCGTTCTTGGACGTTTCTACCTCGGGAGAAGTGGAGAAGCGGTCGTTGAAATTGGTGGGTGTCCACGCGGTGGAAGGATCGAATGAGGCCACGGATTCGGTGACGCTGGCAGTAGATATTCGTCCCGTGCGCATAAACGTGAAATCAAACGTTGGATTAGAGGTCACTGCGCTGGTGGGAATAGGCGTCCAGCCGGCAGAGGTGGAGACGGTGGTTGCGGGAGAGAGACTTCTGTGCGGGTCGGAGAGACTTCGATGGTGGGCAAAGAGGTTGCGGGTATCGAGTTTGGGAGGGGGGTGATGGGATGGTCGGGTGGGGATTGCGGAGAAGCTTTGGTCGAGGATACGGATTCGTTTCTCTAGGAGCTTCCGGTTGGAGACGGTGTGGGGTTGTCGTAAGATTTTCAGGGCCGTTTCAATTGATTTGGCTCCAGTCTCGTCAATTTGGCCTGATTTGTCGTAAACGAGGGCAATTTCCATGATCTGAAATGTATAAGCTTTGAATACTATGAGGGAGATTACAGAGATGCAGCTCGCGCAGAGCGCCATGTCGAGGGACAGACATAAATTCAGGGCTACTTTCTTTTCGTTCATCGCTGACAAGATTGAGATGACGGCGCGAGAACTCTCAGCAAGACTGACTGTCGCCTTCATCGTTTCATCTTTCTTGAGTAATGTGCTCGCCAGGATAGGCCGATGGATAAGAGTTCTGATCCAGTGATGTACGAGAAGCAACATCGGCGCATGAGTGTGAAAGGTCGTTGAACTCGGCACACAATTGGGTAATTCGACTCGTAAATAACTGGGCAGACCATTTCGCCAGTCGTTGAGATCATTCTCAATCGATTGAATGGTTGAAAGTGACACTCGTGAAGGCGAGTAGACTTGCGAGAGAAGCCGCGAAAGGATCTTGGAGACTCGGAACATTGCGAGAGCAGCTGACATGATGGAAAAGTTGCCGGGAGGCGTCGGAAGGAACCCCATCTCAGTCACGTAATCATCATCCCTGTCATGAGATACTGTAAAAATGCGGGGTTTACAAGTCTGCGGGGAACTCTGTGTCGATTTGAGCGTCATCCAGTAATTTCGGTAACCCCACAATTGCACTGGAGAATGTGTCCAAGACATACTGAGACCAGAACACACGTTTGCGCATTTCGGTGGTCAGTGGTCCGAGTTTCATCTTCTTTTGCGAACGATGGAGACCGTGCTTCAAGGCCCATCCAACAGCTAGAGTTTTGTAATGCCACACTAGATCGTAATTTTCCTCGCCGAACGCATAAAGTTGAGCCAAAATAAGCGCTTTCAAGCCGTGAACGGATGAATTCCACTGCAGTTGGCGAAGGAAATATCGCGCTCGGAGCCAGAATTTCGTGTGGTCAGCAACTGGATCCATTCCCTGGCGAATTAGCTCGAATTCTCTTTTTTACAATACGCACCTTTTGTGCGGCATCTCGGGCGGAAATTGCCAAAACAAGCCACATTTGGGCGAAATGTGCAGGATCCTTGGACGCCTTTTCAGTGTACATGGCTTCAAAGTCCCATTGGAAGGATGGTCGATGGAGAACGGGGAACAGAGGGTGCCAGGTGTTGAAGAATGATTGGACGAGCTTTTCGGCGGAGGATTTGGATGGGAGGGCGAAGGAGGTATTCGTGTCCGTCAGGTCCGCGTCGTCTTCGATGCCATCGTTGGGAGATTGTTTGAAAAATGGGAGGACGTCGTCGAATTCGATGCAGACATTCTTTGCTATTTGCAGTCGTCGTTTAAAAAGTTCTACTGTAAGCATACGGATACGTGGGATTAATACCAAAGAAAGATCTTCCGCTTGAACTTCCGAGGAATGATCCGTTCATTATTTCGTTTCGGGAGAGCAATCGGTAGACATCATCGATGACAATTTCATCGTCGCTCTCACATGGTAGTCGTGCCTTGAGACTTGTCTTTGAGCCATCTTTGTCCTTGCCACATTGCGGTAGTTCGTTGAGTTGTTTTGACTTTGCGTCCAGTAGGGCATTGGCATCACGAAGCTCCTTCTCCAATGTGCGCACTCGCTGTTCCAGAGTTTCGGTGTATCCGCGAGGGAAGGCTCGTCTGCTGAGTTTGTCCGAGGTCTTACATTCGAATCCGACATTGATACATTGAGTGCACTATCACGATGATTAGTCCCATGACTATTTTCGGCAATTTTTTCTTTTGCGGGGTAAAGGATGTGTACCTGTGGTAGCTTTCCATCGCACTTGATCTTTTTGGACCGACAGCGGTCGCATGCCTGGGCTATCCTGCCCGAGGAGTGTGCGCTGGTCTTGATGATTTTCCTAGTATTGTCAGCATCGCCACCGGAGCACGCGGAAAGGGGCGCCTGGAGAAGAGAGAAAAATGTGGGGAGAGGAAATACCAGGATTGTGAACCGTCAGGCATAGTTGAGCGTAATCGAAATTTTCGAGTTTTGAGAGACTAGGATTGCAAGGTTCTGAAGAGAGGAAGCGGTTAAAAAAGAGAGGACGAGATTATTTTGTGGGAAAATAGAATCGGAGGAGGGGGGTGAGGTGTGAGGGGGAAGGATCGTGACCCTATATACTTTGATGGGGGGAGTGTGAATTGGAGAGAATGGGTGATGTCGGGAATAATTAGGAGAGCTACAGTTCCAGCGACCAAGTATGCTGTAATTATCAACGGGATTTTAATAAAACGTAAAAAATATTTCAATACGTGACAGCTGCACACAATAATCAATTCCCACGCACCGCCAGCGCCTCCACAGTTTGTGATCTGTAGCTGCTGCACCCCATCTTCCATCTCCCACCCTGACGCAAACAACCCCCTAAAAGAATTCCTCTGATTTCATGTAACCGATCTGAAGTGGGAACCCAAGCTCCCGGGTCTTAATTTTAACCGATTTCCTATATTCTCCGCAATTCTGAAAATGCTGAAATGCTGGAGAGATTTTTACCCCAGCAACGGTTACAAGATAGAGTTACCCAATCGAGATTCCGCACGCTTCGGACGAAGGGAAAGCTAATCACATCGCTCTGATTGGCCCATTTCCAGACATACAAAACGCCGATGGCCTACCCGTCGCGGGATTCGACTTCCGAGACGGACGCTGCCCGTTGCATACAGATATTAAAAACGCTATCGATCACGATGGAGAGCGCGAAGTCGCAAAACTGCAGGTAACAAGGAATATGCAACTTATGACGCCTATCGCAGGCCTCAGAGATTGCTCGTGAACATCATCAAACACTGACCGCTAGTGGAATTCGGGGTGCCCGAAACATGAAAACATTTGACAAAAATATAGTCAATGCCTCAAGGTCCTGGGTTTTTCACAAGGTTTCAGATCGACTAATTGCGAATTCTATTTCTATTTTGGGTTCTTATGAGGCTCAAACTCATCCAGACTTTTCTTCATCTTTCAAGCCTAAACAAGAAGTTTTTGTCTGAATGCACATAGCCTCCTGCAAGTATGCTTCAAACACTTACGCCATTGCGAAGGAAGGAAACCCACTCTGTCGTTGACTCTCAGAGCGGTCAATCCACGGATAATGTTTCAGCCATCAAGGATTCCACATGTCATTCCCTTGCAAGGGTTCGGCGTTCGCCGTCTCCGGTCCAGAGAAATGTATCAATCGCACATGCCGTTCCGTTCCGAAGCAGTTGCTAAACCCTCCACCATCGTCGTGCAGCTGAAACAGATCGTTGGTTTATTTGGGGAACGTATGATGTCAATCCTTATCGCGTCGGACTTCAGCCTCCCCTTGAGCACACCGGCTCCCTCTTCCGCCTGTTTTCACATCGGAATCAATTCCTCCAGTGAGCCGTTCCGAACCCGACGTCGTCCCCGAAAATCAGATCTGATTTACTATTCTAGAGCAATTGGCGTCGGCTCTCGCAGGGGCTTATCTCGAAATTCATCCCAACTGGTCAGTGCTTTCTACGTCGGGCACATGTTTTAAAGTTAAGACAGCTGACCGAAAATAGATTTGGCGCTTGGTTTCGAAGGCAGTGTCGGTACCCTCTTTCTAGTCATCCCATCACCACCGTTTTAGATGCACCTTTCAAACACGTAGATGTTAAATCGAGCTTTCCTAAAATTGTCTAATGTTCCGACTCGATACATCCCCTCCCAAATCGACATTTGTCGAACCCGATCGATCAACTCCTGACGGTGCCCCACATCGCCTCTGCTGCAGCACTGCGTCTGAGCCCCGTCGGCCCGTACGCTGCAATTTTCCGATCCACCAATTTGGTGTTTCAAGTTTACAGCACCAAAATATACTCCATCGTCCAAGCTACTGAAAATATGATTTCGTTGAGATTAGGTTTAGTCGCCCGATCTTCATGTGCCAAGTAACCAACCCCCCCCATCTCCCACACCGGAATGACCGCCTTGATCGTCTTGACCGGTCTAATGACCAGTCATACGACTAGAAACGGTCAAAGTGCTGAAATAATTACCCCACGTCAATGAAGAGCACTGAAAGTGGCGTAGAAACTAGATTCCGACATGCGCTCGGTCCAGCACGTGTCTAACCGCTACTGCGCCTCCAATTGCGAGGAACTATAATATTTTCACCTATTTCATTTTAGATACTTTTACCTTCATCCCACAAATTAATAAATTGGTACTATGAAACGGAATCGGACCGATTTTTTAGAATAGTGTTTCACCACGGAACTGCTGTCGCCTGATACTACATTGCGTCGCACTGCAGGGACAGAACATGTTCTCGAGTGGGACCGCATGAGCTATCACACCTCTGAGATAGAAACTCCAGTTTTGAGTGAACGTCCAATATGAAGATTTTGAACTCCCTCTTTGTCGGACCCGGCCGCCGCTGCATCTCATTCTTCTGCAGGGATATTGATCCTTTATCTCTCCGATTTCAGGAGAATTAACCTGACCCCACTGGATGATCCGGCGGCGGGACAAAACGGACGGCGCTCCACCAACGATTTCCCCTCCCTTCAAAAGCGACGTCTCCACAATTGCGAGCGCGAGACTCTCTCTCCTTTCCCACAATATCATGACTTCCGACATATCTCGCCGATTCGCGGCTCAAACAGTCAATTACTTTGCAGGTGGGAGTCCGAACGTTCCGTGGACTAACGAGGGGGTTAGGCAATCAGCTTAATCGGTGTTCTCATTTACGACAAAACAACGAGTATCTATCGTATGTTTTGAGCCAGCCTTCCACAAAGTTTTTGGCTCTAAATAACTTGGATTGTCTTTGTGATGCGGTACTTCCCTTTTGCAAGAAGTAGATGGTTGACTTGGAGTAGAAGACGAAATCGCTGGCATATCTCCAGTATGATGATGTCAAGCAATACATCGGGAACCCCTTTGAAACTCCCGAGGACGAAAGACTCAAGAATTATCATTCGAAAACTCATCAGCCGGAACCTACATTGGTTTACTTGGGCGTTGATGAGGCGAACGTCCCTCCTGTCACGGATGCTCCGGGCCACGAAATTGCCGAAAAGTATGCCGGTGAAGCCTATTTCTCCCTCGACGTCACTCCCGACAATCAAGCGGAAAAGTACAAGAAGGGA
>Ga0335073_10010693_pt1 | contig 12902 bp, 10 predicted proteins | sample Lox_Sample_22_FD_207093 | JGI IMG/M metagenome (GOLD analysis project Ga0335073, IMG submission 207093) | Soil microbial communities from Loxahatchee National Wildlife Refuge, Florida, United States - Lox_Sample_2.2 | ecosystem: Environmental > Terrestrial > Soil > Wetlands | place: USA...
GCCTCGCCGGCACCGGTGCGACCCCCCTCCCTGGCCGGTTCGGCCGCCCTGGCGGCCACGGCGGCGCCGGGGACGACGGGTGCGGGCACCCTCCCCGTGGCCAGCCCGCTGTCGGTGCCGGGCTCCCCCGGGACCAGCACCGGGGCCACGACCCCCCTGGTGACGGTGCCTCCCACCTCGTCCACCACGGCCGTCGCGACCACGGACCCGAGCACCACGGCCCCGACCCCGTCCACGTCGGCCCCCGCGCCGGCGCCGACCGGCGCCCCGGTCACCACCGCGCCCGCCGTCCTCCCCCGGGCCGCGGGCCGTCGCCACCGGGGGCCGGGGGCGGGGAGGCACCGGGGGACCACGACCTCGGCCCAACCGAGCTCGGCCGAGGCCGACCGGGTGGCGGTCCAGCTCATCGCCGCCCTCAACCTCCAGGGGCGAGGGGGCGGGCGCGTCCCCGCCACGGGCGACAACGTGGCCCTCCTGGCCCGGTGGATGACGAACGAGGGGGGCCTGTGGGCCGACAACCCCCTCAACACCTCGCTCGACGCCGGGGACTACCCCCACCAGTTCAGCTCCGGGGGCCAGGACACGGGGATCCCGATCTTCCCGACCATGGCGGCCGGGGTGCGGGCCACGGCCACCACGTTGCTGTCCAACGCCGCCTACAGCCGGATCGTGCGCCTCCTGCGCAACGGGGCGGCTCCCTGCCTGAGCTTCGCCAAGGCCGTCATCGCCTCCCCCTGGGCCTCGAGCCACTACGGCTACGACACGTCGCGCTTCTGCGCCGGCGCGGTGCCCGCCCCCACCTTCCGCCGGTGAGACCGGGACGTCGCTGATGCCGAGCGTCGACGTTGGCGGGGTCACCCTGGCCTTCGAGGACACGGGCCCGGCCGGGGGTCCGGCCGTGGTGCTCGTGTGCGGGCTCAGCCAGCCCGCGCTGTCGTGGCACCTCGGGATGGTCCCGGCTCTCACGGCCGAAGGCTTCCGGGTGGTCACCTTCGACAACCGGGGCGTGCCCCCGTCCTCCTCGCCCCCCGCTCCCTACTCCATCGACGCCATGGTGGACGACACCGTGGGACTCCTCGACCATCTCGGGCTGGGCGCGGCGACGGTGGTGGGCTACTCCATGGGCGGGTGGATCGCCGAGACCCTGGCCTTCCGTCACCCCGAGCGGGTGCGCAGCGCCGTGTTCATCGGGAGCTGCAACGTCGGGACGTCGTGGGAGAAGGCCGTCACCACGGTGGAGCGGGACCTGGCCCGCCTCGACCCCCCGCTCCCCCCGCTCTTCGCCGCGGTGGAGACCCTGCGCTACCTGCCCAACCACGACCTCCAGGACGACGAGGTGGTGGACACCTGGCTCAGCCTCATCGGCGACCTCGACCCCTGGCCCAACCCCGGGAAGCTGGGGCAGTACGAGGCCGCCCTGGCCTGGTCCCTCGACACCGAGCGGACGGGGCGCTGGCCCCGGCTGACCACCCCGTGCCTCGTCCTCGCCTTCGAGCACGACGTCGACTCCCCGCCCGAGCGGGCCCGGGAGGCCGCCGCCGCCATCCCCGGGGCCCGCTTCGTCCGGGTGGAGGGGGCCAGCCATCTCGGCGTCTTCACCCATGCCCAGGAGGTGGCCGGGCACGTGGTGCGCTTCTGCCTGGAGACCCGCTGAACGGCGCCGGGCCGGCCGGCGCCGGGCCCGTGGACAGGTTCGGGGGGCCTCCGGTACGGTCTCATGGGCGGGGGCGGCGAGCGGCACGACCCGACCCCCGGCTGCGGGGGTGGGCATGGTGACGGCGGGGCGCGGGAGCCGGGGGTGGCTGCGACGGCTGGGGCCAGGCCTCGTCGGCGTGGCGCTCGGGACCCTGGTCGCCGTGAGCGCCCCGGCCGCCTCGGCCTCCTCGCCGGGCTGGTCCGCCCCCTCCGCCGTGGACCCGGGCGGCGGCGGCTTCAGCGCCGTGTCGTGCGGAACGGCCCGGTTCTGCGTGGCGGTGGACGACGACGGCAACGCCGTGGTGCACAAGCGCAACATGACGTGGGCGGCGCCCGAGGCGGTGGACTCCGGGAGCGACCCCACCTCGGTCTCGTGCGCCTCGACGGCGTGGTGCGTGGCCGTGTCCGCCTCGGGGGCGCAGGTCACCTACGACCGGGGGTACTGGCTCCGCCCCACCGTCATCGACGGCGGTGTGAGCCTGTCCTCGGTGTCGTGCCCCGTCTCCACCTTCTGCGTGGCGGTGGACGCCGACGGCGACGCCCTGACCTACCTCGGCGCCACGTGGTCGGCGCCGCTCCCCGTGGACGCCGGGAAGGCGCTGGCGGCGGTGTCGTGTCCCACGCCCGACTTCTGCGCCGGGGCCGACACGAGCGGTGACGTGGTGCTGTTCGACGGCACCTCCTGGGGGGCGCCGTCCGCCGTCGACCCCGGCGTCCCGATCACGGCCCTGTCCTGTCCCACCTCCGCCTTCTGCGTGGCGGTGGACGCCGCCGGTGACGCCCTCACCTACGACGGCACGGCGTGGTCGGCGCCGGCCCCCGTCGACACGGGCGCCATCCTCACATCGGTCTCCTGCCCGAGCGCCGCCTTCTGCGTGGCCGTCGACGCCCACGGGGGCGAGCTGCAGTACGACGGCGAGGGGTGGACGGCGGCCGACGCCGTGGACCCGGGCGGCATCCTGCACGCCGTGTCCTGCCCCACGCCCGAGTTCTGCCTCGCCGTCGACGGCGGGGGTGACGCCCTCACCCTCCCCCCGCCCCTCGCCGTCTCCACCAGCTCGCTCCCCGGCGCCACCCTGCGGGAGCACTACGAGACCACCCTGGCCGCCGTGGGGGGCAACCCCCCCTACCTGTGGACGGCCCGCCTCCCCGCCGGCCTCCACCTGGACCGCAGCGCCGGCGTGATCAGCGGCGCGCCCCGCCGGGCCGGGACGTTCACGGTGGTGGTGGTGGTGCGCGACACCAAGGTCCGCACCACCTTCCCCACCCAGAACCGGGTGTCCCGTCGTCTCACCCTCGACGTGGCCTTCGGCTTCTGAGGACCGGGCCGCCCGGCGGGGCCCCCGGTCAGCGCGGCGCCACCCCGGCCCGCTCCCGCACGGCGCGGGCCGCCTTCTTGGCCTCGTACATGGCCTCGTCGGCCTGGCGCACCAGGGTCATGGGGTCGGTGCCGGCCCCGCACCGGCTGAGGGCCACGCCGACGCTGGCCTGGAGGGGCACCATGCCGTCCTCGACCGGGATGGCCCGGCGTGCCACGCTCCGGGCGATCCCGTCGGCCACGCCCTCGCCGTCGCAGCTGTGGTCGTGGCACAGGACCACCAGGAACTCGTCGCCCCCCAGGCGGCCCACCACGTCGCACCGGTCGGTGGCCTCCATGAGGGCGATGCCCGTGCTCAGGATGGCGGCGTCACCGGTCTCGTGCCCGTAGGTGTCGTTGAGGGGCTTGAGGCCGTCGAGGTCGATGAACAGGACGGCGACCGTCTCGCCCTGGCGTCGCCGCCGGCTCACGTCGTGGGTGAGGTGTTCGAGCACGGCGGCCCGGTTGAGCAGGCCGGTGAGCGGGTCGTGGGTGGCCGCCTCGTGCAGGAGCTGGCGCTGCATCTCGCGCTCGCGGATCCGCGAGGCCAGGATGTCGACCGAGGCCTGCAGGGCCCGCCCCGTCCGGCCCGGGAGGGGGGTGAGGGCCTCGAGGTGGGAGAGGTCCTCCGCCGCCAGGGCCACCGCCTTGGCCTCCACGGCCTCGAGGGTCGAGGCCATGTCGTTGAAGGCGGCCGTGGTGGTCACCACCTCGCGCGGTCCCGACTCCGCCAGGGAGGGGACGTCGAAGTCGCCGCTGTGGACCTGGCGGGCCGTGGTGGCGAGGCGCTGGAGGGGACGGGTGAGGACCCGCCCCACCACCACCACGCCGCCCACGCTGATGAGCACCAGCAGGAGGAGGAAGACGATCTCGCCCTCGAAGTGCCGGGCGGCCGAGGCCGCCTGGGCCAGGGCGGCGTCGTGCAGGTCGGCCGAGGCCGCCGTCACCAGGCGGTTGAGGTCGGCCAGGTAGTGGAGCCCGGGGGCCATGGAGCTGCCGGCGAAGGCGGTGTTGCCGGCGAAGGGGGCGGCCCGGCCGTCGATGGCGACGTCCACGGCCCGGTCGACGGTGGCACCGAAGCGGCGGTCGGCCGGGTTCGTCTGGAGCCGGTGCCAGGCGGCGCCCGCGCCGGCGCTCAGCTGGCCGGCGAACTCCGAGGTGGCGGTGCTGTACTCCCCCGCCGCCTGGATGAGCTCCTGCTTGGCGTCGGCGGGTCCGATGCCCTCCAGCACGAAGAGGGCGCCCTCGATCTCGCGGCCCCCGGCCAGGAAGGCCTCGTACGCCTGGCGCAGGGTCGAGGCGTGCACCTCGAACGACCCGGGGGGCTGCCAGGCCGAGATGTCGGCCTGGAGCCGGGCGTAGTCGCGGTACCAGAGGGCGTCGACGTCGTCCGACATCTTCCCCGTGAAGCTGCGCGCCGTGTCGAACGACACCGCGTCCGACTCCACGGCGGGGATGAGGGCGCGGAGGTGGCGCACGTCGGCCCGCAGGGTGGGCGTGGACGAGAAGGTGGGGAAGCGGGCGATGGCCGAGGTGCCCGAGGCCAGCTGCGTCTCGTACGGCACGGCCGGCTTGAGGAGGCTGTCGAGGACGTGCACGCCGATCCCGAGCTGCTCGGCGTAGGACACGGCCAGCAGGGGCACGGTGAGGGGGTTCATCTCGGCCCGTGCCGCCCCGACCGTCTCGAGGCGGGTGGCGTCGGCCGCCACCACCCGGGCGTGCTGGCGGAAGGTCCATCCCGTCCGCACGTCCGTCTCGGTGAAGATGCCGGTGGCGAGCAGGGGCAGCAGGACGAGGAGGACGAGGACGAGGCGGACGCCGGGTCGCCACCGGGCGCGGGCCGGGTCCTCGGGCGTGGGGGCCGGTTCCATCGGAGATCTTTCGACACCCGGAGCGGCATCCTTGACCGACCCGGAGCGGCGCCGTCGGACGGCGCCGGCCAGGGCGAACGGAGCGCGGTGGTGACAGCCGTTCACGACACGGTGACACCGCGCCGTGTCAGGCGCCCCGGCCGCCGGGGCCGGGCCGGGCGGTCCCGGCGGTGACGGCGGCGGCCCGGGCTGCGGCGAGGTCGTTCGGCTGGACGGGCATCGCGCTGCGACCCGAGCCCCGGGGGCACATCCACGACTCGTACGTGGTGGACAGCAGGTCGGGGAGCTTCCTCCTGCAGCGGCTCAACCGGGGGCTGTTCGCCGCTCCCGACGTCCTCGCCCGCAACCTGGCGGCGGTGCGGGGCGCGGTGGGGGGCACGGTCGTGCCCACACCGGTCCCCGCTCCCGACGGCGCCTGGACGGTGGAGACGGGGGGCGGGACCTGGCGGGCCTTCGTGCTCGTCCCGGGCGGGCCGGCCCCGGTGCCGCCCAGCCCGGCCACGGCCCGCAGCGCCGGCGCCCTGCTGGGCCGCTTCCACCGCGGCGTGGCGGCGCTCGACCCCGACGCCGTGGTGGAGGTGGTGCCGCACTTCCACGACCTCGGCCACCGCCTGGCCCAGCTGCGCGCCGTGGTGGCGAAGGACCCCGCCGGCCGGGTGGGCTCGACGGGCCGTGAGATCGAGGAGGCCGAGCACGGCGCCACCCTGGCGGCGGCGGTGGACGAGCTGTGCCGGGACCTGCCCCGCCGGGTGGCCCACAACGACGCCAAGCTCGACAACGTGGTGGTACGGGGGGGACGGGCCGTGTGTCTGGTGGACCTGGACACGGTCATGCCCGGCCCGTGGTTCTGGGACGTGGGCGACCTGCTGCGCAGCGCCGCCAGCACGGGCCCCGAGGACGCCGCCGGGCCCCCGCCGCCCTCGCTCGACCCCACGCGCTACCGCCTGGTGCTCGAGGGCTACCGTCGATCCGTGGCCGCCGTCCCCCTCGAGGTCTCCGAGCGCCGCGCCCTCGAGGTGGCCGGCGCCGCCGCCACCTACGAGCAGGCCCTGCGGTTCCTGGCCGACTGGATCGGGGGGGACCGCTACTACCGGACCGGCCGGCCCGGGCACAACCTCGACCGGGCCCGCGCCCAGCTGGCCCTGCTGCGGGCCATGCCCCGGCCGTCGTGGGCCCGGTGAGCGTCGAGCGACTGGGTCCGGACGACCTCGGGGCCGTGACCGCCCTGGTGCAGCGGGCCGTCGACGATCCGCCCAGCGCCGAGGAGCTCCGGGGCGCCCTCGCCGCCCCCGACCAGCCCGCCACCGTGCTCGGCGACCCCGCCGTGGGCGTGGTGGCCACGGTGGAGTCGGGGGACGCCGCCCACGTGCGCCTCCTGGCCGTCGACCCTTCGGCCCGGGGCCGTGGGCACGGCCACGCCCTCCTGGCCGCGGCCGAGGAGTGGGCCCGGGAGGCGGGGCACGCCCGCCTGACGGTGGGGGCCGATCCCCCCTACTTCCTGTGGCCCGGTGTCCCAAGCACGTCCACCGCCGCCCTGTGCCTCCTGGAGCGGCGCCGCTACGTCCGGGGCGAGGCCAACTTCGACATGGACGTCGACCTGGCCGCCATCCCCCCCGATCCCGGAGGCCACGCCCTGGCCACCCCGGCCGAGCGCCCCGAGGTGGACGCCTTCATGGCCGACCACTGGGCCAACTGGCGGCCCGAGGTGCTGCGGGCCCTCGACAAGGGCAATCTCGTGGTGCGCCGTGACGACGCCGGCGCCATCGCCGCCTTCTGCGCCTTCGAGGTGAACCGGGCCGGGCGCCTGGGCCCGGTGGCGGTCCGCCCCGATCTCCTGGGGCGGGGCGAGGGGAGGCCGGCCCTGCTGGGAGCCCTGCACGAGCTCCGGCGCCGGGGCCGCCGCACGGTGGCGGTGGTGTGGGTCGGACCGGTGGCGCCCTACGCCGCCGTGGGGGGCGTGGTGGGCAGCGTCTACTTCGTGTACCGGCGCGCCCTGGACTGAAGGGTGCGGAGAGCGGGCCGCTCAGCCCCGCCGCTTGGGGCCCGGGCGACGCCGGGGCCCGGCCGGCTTGGAGCCGCCCCCGCCCCTCCCGCCCGAGGGCCGTCCCCCTGACGCCCTGGTGGGCCCGGCGCCACCCCGGCCCGCCCCGTTCCGGCCCGCCCCGTTCCGGCCCGCCCCGCCCGGTCCGGCCTCGGCCACAGGTATCCGGCCCGGTGCCGGCGGCGCCGACGCCGCCGGGGGCGTGGGCCCGGGGTCGGGCGGGGTGCCCACGAACAGGGCGTCGGTCACGGGGGCGACGGGACGCGGGCCGGGGGCCCGGACCTGGCGGCGGTCGTCGGCGTGACAGGCACACGAGCAGCGGGCCACAGCGTGCTGGCGGCACGCCACGTGGCCTCCGATGGCACAGAAGGCCGAGACGTGGTCACCGAGTCGCACTTGCCCCCCACCCTCCCGGGGTGGCGGCGACGCCCACGGGCGCCCGGGTCCCTCCCGGGCCGGTCGCTCCTCCCCCTGTCGCCCCGGTGGACACCTCGGCGATCCCTCAACGCTACGCCTCAGCCACTCCTCGTGTCCATGGCGGGCATTCCCGGTGGGCGGGGAGGGCGAGGATCCGCGCCCGGACCGCGTCGAGTGCCGGGTCGGCCACCAGTCGCCGTCATGCCCGGGGTCATGGGGGACGGCGCGGGCCGCCCGCCACGACGGGGAGTCGCCCGGCCGTTCCCGGAGGTCAGGGCTAGCATCGTCGGCGTGCGCAGGCCCAGGACGTCACGCCTCGTCACCGGGCTGGCGGTGCTGGTGGCGCTGGTGGCGGCGGTGGCCTGGGGGACGATGGCGGCCACGGCCTCGAACTCGGGCTCCCCCTCGACGCCCACGGTGTCGACCGTCACCCTCGACCAGCAGGCGCCGTACACGCCCAAGGCCCCGGCCGGTGCCACCGACGACTACCACTGCACCCTCCTCGACCCCCACCTCACCACGTCCTCCTACATCATCTCGAGCCAGTTCTTCCCGGGCAGCGCCGAGGTTCACCACGCCATCCTCTTCCTCGTGCCCCCCGACCTGGCCCCGGCGGCAGAGGCCGCCGACGTGGGCGGTCGGGGCTGGTCCTGCTTCGGGGAGACCCCCATCCCCGACACCGGCCTGGCCCAGATCTCCAACACGCCGTGGCTGAGCGCCTGGGCCCCGGGCCACGGGGCCGACGACCTCCCCAAGGGGACGGGCGTGCTCCTGCCGGCCGGCAGCCTGGTGGTGATGCAGGTCCACTACAACCTGCTCGTGGGGGACAAGCCGGTCGAGAATTCCCTCGTGCTCCACACCGTGCCGGTCTCCACACCGCTCCTGGCGCTGCACCTCGACCTCATGCCGGCGCCGCCCGACATCCCCTGTGCCCCCGGCGTCACCGGCCCCCTGTGCAGCCGCTCGGCCGAGCTGGCCAACCTGGGGCAGCGCTTCGGCCAGAGCCAGGTCCAGTTCGTGAACGTGCTCGAGGAGATCTGCGGGCGCAACGTGGCCGACCCACCCGTGGGCGACTCGACCTCGTGCACCTGGCCCGTCACGTCCAAGGGCTACATCGTGCGGGCCGGGGCGCACATGCACCTGCTGGGGGTGTCGTTCACCATGGTCCTCAACCCCGGGACGCCCGGGGCCAGGACCATCCTGAACGTGCCCGACTACAACTTCCACTACCAGAAGGCGTACAACCTCTCCGCGCCGGTGGCCGTCGCGCCCGGGGACAAGGTGCAGGTCAACTGCACCTACAACCCGGCCCTGGGCCAGCAGCTCCCCCTCCTGCGCAGGGTGCCGCCCCACTTCGTGACCTGGGGCGACGGGTCGGCGGACGAGATGTGCCTGGGCCTCATGTGGACATCGGCCTCGCTGCCGAACGCCCACTACCCCGTCTGACCGCCCCCCGCCCCCGCCTCCCACCGGCGGCGCTCCGCCTCGAGCCACCCGTGCTCCCAGAAGCTCACCTCGCCGCCGTCGGCCAGGAGCCGGGCGTGGGCCTCGGCCATGATCCGGGCCGCCCCGGCGTGGGCCGGGTCCGTGGCCAGCACCCCCTCGGCCACGTGGAGGGCGAGGACCGGACGACCCTCGCCCAGGGCTCCCCGGGCCACCTCCAGGGCGGCGTCGGCCCCCAGGGCCCCGACGAGCAGGGCCGTGGCCTCGACGTGCTCGTCGGGATAGAGCTCGGTGGTGGAGCACAGCTTGAACCACCCCACGTAGGTCTCCCAGATGGTGCGGACGGCCCACGCCACCTTGCCGTAGCCCTGGCCCACCCGCAGGTGCCGGGGCAGCTCGATGCGGCGCATGAGGGTCCACACGTCGGTCCCGTCGTTGATGCCCTCGAGGGTGCGGTCGTGCACCCAGGCCACGGCGTCGTGGAGGCGGGCCAGGGCGGCGTCGACGAGCTCGGCTCCGGCCACGGGGTCGTGGCGACCCGTCACGAGCACCTCGGGTCCGAGGGACCGGAGGGTGCGGATCGAGGCCAGGTAGGGCTCGACCATCCGGTACCGGTCGCCCCGCAGGGTGTTGAGGTTGGGGAAGTGGGGGAACAGGGGCCCGAGGAGATTGCTCACGAGGGCCGTGCGCGACCCGGGCAGCCACACGATCAGGCTGTCGACGGTCTCGCCCACGGCGGCGTGCAGCTCGAGCTGGAGCCCGTCCACGTCGAGGTCGAGGCGCGTCCCCACCGTGACGTCGGGCACAGGGGTGTCCTGGTGCATGGGGACCCCGGGGTTCTGCGCCGCGATGCGCCGGGCGTCGCGCCCGGTCATGTCGAACCACAGGCCGGCCGTGCGCAGCCGGAGCCCCCGGATCCGGGCGTCGTCGGCCTGGCAGGCGGCGTTGTGCTCCTGGGCCACGTAGCGGGTGCCGGGCTCCCGGAACAGGCCCACCCCCCCCACGTGGTCGACGTGGCCCTGGGTGGTCACGATCCAGGGGGTGGGCCCGGGACACACGGCGTCGAAGACCCGCTTGTGGTGGGGGGCCTCGTAGCCCATGCCGGTGTTGACCACCACCCGCGACACCCCGGTCAGCAGGCAGTAGGCGGCGGTGGTGCCCCCCGAGCGGTAGAGCCCGTCGCCCACCGGGTGGGCGGGATCGTCGTAGCGCGGTACGAGCAGCTCCCGTCCGGGTCGCTCGTCGACGAGCCGGTCGACGTCCTCGTCGATGGTCATCGCACCTCCTCCGGCACGCCGAAGCGATCGAGGTAGAAGCCGAAGCCGGCCCGGACCTCCTCCGGGGTCACCCCGAAGTGCCGGCGCAGGTCGTAGTGCACCCGGCCCTCGGCCCCCCGGGGATGGGCGTCGCGGTAGGCGCGGAGGGAGCCCAGGGCGGCGTCGGTGCGGGGGATGCCGGCCGTCTCGTAGATGCGGAGCACCTCGCCCATGTCGTCCCGGGCCAGGTCGGCGAAGTGCACGTCGACGGCCCGCCCGACGGGGACGAGCCCCCGGTCCCGCACCGAGGCCTCGAGGAGCCTGCGGACGCGGTCGGTCCAGTAGGCCACGTAGTGCCCGGGCCGGGTGTGGCGGTAGTTGAGCCGGGCGGCGTAGGTCGTCATCGTGGCGGCCGACTGCACCACCGACACCGGGTCGCGATGGGTCACCACCACCGTGGCGTCGGGGAACGTGGCCAGAAGCGGGCCGAGCTGCTCGAGGTGCTGGGGTGACTTGAGCACCCAGCGCTCGCCCGGCCGGCGCCACTGCAGGATCTGGAGGACCGAACGCAGGTAGGCGTAGTGGGGGCGCTGGTCGTGGGCCAGGTAGTAGTCGCGCCAGCGCGGGCACCGGGCCACCCACTCCGGGGTGTAGCTCGAGAAGTCGGGCAGCTCGAGCTCGAGCTCCTCGTGGACGTGGTCGGGGTGCATGGGGTGCATGGCCGACAGGTGGGGGAGGGTCGCCGCCATGGCCTCCCACGCCCGCAGGCTGCGGTCCCGCCGGGGGTCGTTGGCGCCGACGGGGACCTCCTCCCCGGGCAGGGGCAGGGGCTCGGCCGCCTCCCACAGCGGGAGGGAGCGGAAGCGCCCGTCGGCGGCCAGGAGGTTGACGAGGTGGGTCGTCCCCGAGCGGGGCAGCCCGACCACGATGACAGGACGCTCCAGGGGCACGTCGAGGATCTCGGGGTGCCGCTCCAGCTCGGCCCGGACGAGGAGGCGGGTGGCGGCGTAGCGCACGCAGTCGTGGAAGAAGGTGAGCCGTCCGAGCCCGGTGCGGTCGCCGTCGGCGTCCATCTCGGCCAACCACAGGCCGAGACGCTCGGTGAAGTCGTCGGGCCCGAAGTCGCCCAGACCGGTCCGGGCCACGGCGGCCTCGAGCACGGCACCCACCTCCAGGGTGACGGCCCGGGCCTCGCCGTAGTCCAGGGCGGCCCGCTGGACGTCGCTCAGGACCGGTGTGGCCAGGTCGTCGAGGTGGATGACGCCGCCCACGTCACCCCTGCACGGAGAAGCCGCCGTCGACGGGCAGGGTCTGCCCCGTGACGTAGCGGGCGGCCGGGCTGGCCAGGAAGAGCACCACCGGGGCCACGTCCTCGGGCGTCCCGAAGCGGGCCATGGGGGTGCGGCGGCGGATGGGCCCGGCCACCTCGTCGAAGCCGAGCATGGGCGCCGTCATGTTGGACTCGATGACGCCGGGGGCGACGGCGTTGACCCGGATGCCGTGCCGGGCCCAGGACACGGCCAGCCCTTTGGTCAGCTGCACCACACCGGCCTTGGCCGCCCCGTAGGCGGGGACGAACTCCAGCCCGAAGAAGCTGGACATCGAGCCGAGGTTCACCACGCTGCCACCGCCCTCGACCGTGCTGGCGGCGAGCAGGCCCCGGCAGGCGGTGGTGAGCCGGAAGGCACCGAAGAGGTTGGTGGCCACGACCTCCTCGAAGACCTCGGGGTCCCATTCGCTGCGGCCGCCGGGAAGGTTCTGCCCGGCGTTGTTCACGAGGACGTCGAGGCGGTCGAGCCCCGCCGCCAGGGCGGCCACGGCACCGGCGTCGGTCATCGACAGGGGGTGGTAGCCGAAGGCGGACAGGTCGTGGGGATAGTCCGAGGCCCGGGGCCTCGTCCCCGTGATCGTCACCGAGGCGCCGGCCGCGCCGAAGGCTCGGGCCACCCCGAGGCCGATGCCGTTGGATCCCCCGGTGACGAGCACCGAGGTCCCGGCGAAGTCGAAGGTCACAGCGGCCACGGTGCCTCCTCAGCCCAGCACCCGCACCGGGTCGCTGCCGTCCCAGTGCTCGGCCGCTTGGCGGACGTGGGTCATCATCGAGGTGGACACGGCGGTGAGCTCCATCACCTCGATCACGGTGCTCGTGCACCCTCCCCCGTCGAGGTAGGCGAAGCGGGCCACGCCGCCCCCCGTGCCGTGGTGCACCACGGGCCACCCCCGGGCGGCCGCACCGGCCATGGCGGCGTCGAAGTCCTCGGCCCAGAACGCCACGTGGTGGAAGCCCTCGTGACCGGCCTCGGTGAACTCACGGTAGACGCTCGGGGAGTCGTCCTCCTGCTCGATGAGCTCGATCTGGAGCGGCCCCGAGTTGGCGAAGGCGATGGAGACCACAGGAGCGGTGGGCCGCCCCCGGTACTCGCTGTCGTGCTGGGTGAACGAGGGCAGCACGATCCACGGGCCGATCCCCAGCCGCAGCCAGCTGTCGATGGCGGTGCGCAGGTCGTGGACCACGTAGGCGTTCTGGCGGATGGGCCCGGGGAGGGCCGGTGTGGGGGCGGCCATCGAATGCTCCTCGTGTGATTCGCGGGCCTATGGTCACGGCCCGTGGTGCACAGGACGGTAATCGCGGCAATGAATGGAATTCACCTCACTCCACGGCCTATCGTGATTGCCCGTTATGCCCAGTCGCGGCGCGGCCCCGAGCGCACGGACGGGACGAGGGTGGCGCCCCCGGCACCGCCTCGCCCGTGGGGCGATGGTGTTGGCCTCGCTGGGCCCCCTCACGGCGGTGCTGGTGGCCGTGGCGCCGCGGCCCGCCA
>Ga0335073_10010694_pt1 | contig 12901 bp, 13 predicted proteins | sample Lox_Sample_22_FD_207093 | JGI IMG/M metagenome (GOLD analysis project Ga0335073, IMG submission 207093) | Soil microbial communities from Loxahatchee National Wildlife Refuge, Florida, United States - Lox_Sample_2.2 | ecosystem: Environmental > Terrestrial > Soil > Wetlands | place: USA...
TCGCTCCCCTGAGCGATGATCCTCTCGTCATGCTGTCCGCTGTACCGGCAGCGTGACACGCCGGCAAGCCCTGCCGGAGATCAAGACGGCCTCCGCCGCTCTTACACCAATTCCCGGGACACGATCCTCTTCCACTCGAGACGTCCGCACCTGGTCATCACTGATCTCGTGATGCCGGTCAAAGATGGAATAGAGACGATCCGCGAGATCCGAAAGTGCGACCCCGAGACACCAATCCTGGCGATCTCGGGGACATGGGCTTCGGCCGACCATCTCTATCTCAACGCAGCGAAGAAGTTGGGCGCGCATGTGACGCTGAGTAAGCCATTTTTACCAGCGGACTTGCAGCGCGCGGTCGACTCGTTGTTGGCATGCGAGGAGCCGCCGGCCCTGCGATCCATCGGCGCGCCACCTCCACATGGCACCGCCCCGACTTGCAGTCGGCTGCTGACGCGATCCCCTGATCCATCGAGAGGACAAGAACGCCGGGGCTCCTCACGCCATGCGGTAATTTGGTCGGCGCAGGTCGAGGTCTCGAACGGAATACGCATCGAGTGCGCCGTTCTCGATATTTCGGCCGAGGGGGCGAAGATCATCCTCACGCACGCGGTTCCGGCAGGGGAACGCGTTGTCTTCCGAGCGCCGCGTTTCGATCCTATGATCGCTCAGCTCGCTTGGGCAGAAGGTCCAACCGCAGGGCTGCGCTTCCTGGATGGTCTCGACCACGTCTTAAAAGCGCTTGGCGGCAAAGACGGTGACATTGTGACTCCGGGGCAACTATTTAGCGCGCCGCCAGCGGGGATGTACCGGCTGCCTCGCGACGCCGCGCGGACTCGCGCCGGCCAGTCGTAGCAGTCGCGTCACGAGCGCAAGCGCAAAGAGGTACGGTTCGCCCACTCAAAACGCATCCTGCAGCTGCGGCATCCCCGCAGAAGGACCAGCCGCGAAGGCTCGCGCTCGCGTGATCGATGGCGACCGCGGGGTTAGCCGACCATGCGCTCACGTCCGGCCCAGAATTTTACCCTGAGCGCTTTCTTGTCAACCTTGCCAACGCCTGTCATCGGCAATTCGCTGACGAACTTGACCTGCTTCGGCGCGTGTGTCGATCCCTTGCGCTGCTTCACCAAGTCGATCAGCTCACGCTCACTCGGTGATGCGCCGGGCTTTGGCACGATCACCGCGGTAACTGCTTCGCCCCACTTGTCGTCGGGAATGCCGATCACTGCGACCACCGCCACATCGGCATGGGTCGCCAGCACGTCCTCCACCTCGCGCGGGAAAACGTTGAAGCCACCGGTCACGATCATGTCTTTCTTGCGGTCGAGAATAAACATGTATCCGCGCTCGTCTGCGCGCGCGATGTCTCCGGTATGCAGCCAGCCGTTCTTCAGGGTTTCCGCGGTTTGCTCAGGCCGCCTCCAGTATTCCGCCATAACGTGCGGGGCTCGAACGCATATCTCTCCAGCCTGCCCCGTGGGAACCTCGCGATCCTGCTCGTCGAGTATCTTGGCCTCGCATCCCGCGATCGGAAACCCGCAGGAAAGGAACAGTTCGGGTTGACTCGGATCGTGGTCAGCTTTTCGTAGCACTGAAACCGGGTAGCACTCGGTCTGGCCGTAAAGCTGGGACAACACGGGTCCGATCCGCTCAATCGCCTCCAGTAGGCGGCTAGGCGCCATGGGCGAGGCGCCGTAGAGCAAGAGCTCGAGCGAAGAGAGATTAGTTTTTGAGAGCGCCGGATGATCGAGCAGCACGTAGATCATTGTCGGCACGAGCAGGGTGAAATTTATCTTTTCCCGCGCGATCGTGGCCAGAACTGCCGCCGGATCGAAGCCCTTTAGCATGTGAACGGTGCCGCCGCGCATCAGGGTCGGCACGACCTTGGTACCGGCAACGTGGCTGATCGGTGCGACCGCCAGGTAGCTCGGCCGCTCTGGAAGCGCGAAATCGGCGAGTATCAAGCCGGAAAAGGGCGTGAGTTGGCGATGATGGCGGAGCACGCCCTTCGACTTGCCCGTCGTTCCACCCGTGTAGTTCAGCGTTGCAACATCATCGGGACGAGCAAGGCAGCGCGGCGATATGCTGCCGCCAGCTTCCACCGCCGCGAGCAGATCGAGGCCGTAATCGGCACGGCCAAGCGTGAATACGGTCTTGAGGCCGGACGCGCTCGCTGCCAGGGCGGCGCCGCGGTCGCGAAACGCGTCGGCGTCGATGACCAGCACTTGCGATTCTGAATCCTCGAGCTGGAATAGCTGGTCGTCGAGCGAGCCCAGCGGATGCAGCCACGTAATCGCCAGGCGCGAGAGCTGCGCGGCAACGCCGGCACACCAGGTGTCGGCACGGTTAGAGGTCAGAAAAGCAACGCAGCTCCCGCGAGGAAGGTTGAGGCGAACGAACGCGTTCTGCATCCGTCCGATCAGTTCGACTGCGCCTCGATACGTCAGCGACCCTGAGGGCGACGAAAAGGCAACCCGATCGGGATATCGCCCGAGCGCTCGGAGGGTTTGGGCCCCTGTCGTTGGCAGGTCGTACAGCGCCGCAGACATAATTCCTCCCTTGCTTGTAGGGGGCGTTCGCCTTCCCTATTGTTGGTCACAAGCCTAACACATCGTGCTGTCGACCTCGATGGGAGCGTCTGGTTGATTGACGGAGCATTCGGGCGCCTTCGCAGACGGTTGCGCCTTCCCCTCATCGCAGCACCTATGTTTCTCGTGTCCGGTGTCGCGTTGGTCACGGCGGCATGCAAAGGAGGCGTCATCGGAGCTTTTCCGACTGCCAACTGCCGCGACCCTGAACAGCTCGATCAATGGCTGAACGAGATTAGTGAAGGGTTGCGACGGCATGCCGGGGAAAGCGATGCGCCCTGCGCGCCGGTCTGCCCGAATCTGATCGTCCATCGCTCGAACGTCCGCTTGAATGAAGATCTGCGCGTCCTATTACGTCATAAGCCGGAGATAATCATCACGAGCGTCGGCTCGCCAGCGCCCGTCTTGGGCGCATTGCACGATTGCGGGGCGCTGGTCTTTGCCGACGTCGCTAGCATTCGCCATGCCGAGCGAGCAGTAGCAGCAGGCGCCGACGGCCTTGTGTTACTGACGGCGGGTGCTGGCGGTCAGACGGGCTGGCTAAACCCATTCTCCTTCGTCCGCGCCGTTCGGGAGTTTTTCGCCGGTCCACTGGTGCTTGCTGGGGGCATTAGCGATGGTCATGCACTCCGTGCCGCACAAGTACTCGGCTGCGATTTGGCCTATATGGGCACGAGATTCATCGCGACCAATGAGAGCATGGCGGATATCAGATATAAGGACATGCTCGTTCGCAGCAATGCTGACGATATCCTATTGACCCGCGCGTTCACGGGGCTACAGACTAATATGCTCAGACCCTCGATCGTCGCGGCCGGGCTTGATCCGGACGGCTTGCCGGAACGCGGTGGCATCGATATTGCGAAGGACATCGACGTCGGTGCGCGCGAGGAGCGGCCCAAGCGCTGGCGCGACATCTGGAGCGCCGGCCACTCGGTTTCGGCCGTGTCGAAAGTTCTTTCCGTCGGCGAATTGATCGAGCAAACGCTGGCCGAATATCGCGCCGTATCGGTTTAGCGCGGCCCAGGGCAAAGGTCCGATGCATGCTACTAAAAAAGGAGCAACCATACTGCATCGACGATCGTCAGGCCTCCGATGTTGGGCTTTGCGCTTCCCGGAGGTTGAGTCCGCTCTCAAGCGTACTCCTGACGTGCTAAACGAACGGGCGCCGACTACGCATTCGTGCCCACTTCCGGACGTTTGGTCGGATTTTGCCTGCTCAAGGCTCCTTCAGCAATCTTTCGACGAGCCGTTCGGCAAAGGCCTCGCTGGCCGGAGCACCGAACAGCGCGCGCGCGTAGAGCGGGGCCAGCAGGTGATCCATCACGTCGGTGAGGGGCGGCGGCTCTTCGCCGCGCGCTCGTGCGCGCTCCAGCATCAAGGTGACCTGGTCGAGACGGCGCTGCAGTGCTGCGGTTCGCGTCGAACCCTCCGCGCCCGGCGGCATGGCGGTCGCAACGACCGCCCTGAAGAACGAGGAGCCTTGGCGGCTCTTCAGGCTCGATGCGATCGAGCGAGCCCATTTGCTTAAATCTCCCGCGAGCGACCCGGTGTCGGGCAAGGGACGATCGCGCAGCAACTGCTCGACTGCCACTTCCATGATCAAGGCACGCACGTCGCCCCACCGCCGGTAGAGGCTGGTCGCAGCCACGCCCGCGCGTTCTGCGATGTCGGTCATGCTGACAGCCGCATGACCCCGCTCGATTACGAGCGCCGTAACCGCTTCAAAAACTGCGGCTTTTGTTCGCGCGGTGCGCCCGCCGGGACGGGATTTTGCCATACTCTCACTCGTTTTTGATGTGCCGCTCATTGGGCCTTAACGACAAAAACTTTGCATTAATGGACAGCATGCACTAAGAGGTACGCAAATGCAAACCCGAGGATGCCCCCATGGACCGCAGAAGCCTTCTGGCTCTTGGGCCGCTTGTTACGTTGTTTGCCAAAGACGCGCTGGCCGCGAGCGCGGAGCCGGCAAGTCCGCCGGCCGCGAACGTTGACCCGGCTGCCAAGCCACCATTGTTCGCTGGCGAGGTTCAATTCTGGTTTGAGACGGAGCGCGCCTTTGGCGCCGCTGAATATGGTGGCTCACTTTTCGGCGAGGTTCTCGCGGTCGCTTCCCGCATCACGCCCGGCGACTATGACAGCTGGTACGAGGCCTGGAACGCGGCGGCCGATCGCATCGCGAAAGAGGCAGCCGATCAATCGTCGCGCAACCACCACATCAGCGCGCGCGACAGCTTTCTGCGCGCGACGAGCTATTACCAATCTTCCGAATTCTTTCTGCACGGCAATCCCAAAGATCACCGCATCGCGCGCGCTTATCGCCTGTCCGTCGACTGCTACAAGCAATGTGCAAAGCTGACCGATCCGTTGATCGAACCGGTCGAAATCCCTTACGAGCGCACGACCTTGCCCGGCTACTTCCATCACGCAGGCAAGACCGATCAACCCGGCCGACGCTGATCATGCATACCGGCTTCGACGGATCAGCCGAGGAGATGCATGTCTCCGGCGCACGTGCTGCCGTCGAGCGCGGCTACAACGTGCTCGCCTTCGACGGCCCAGGGCAATACGGGCCCCTGCATCGCGAGGGCCTGGTATTTCGCCCCGACTGGGAGAAGGTCGTGACGCCGGTGGTCGACTTCGCACTGCGGCAGCCGGGTGTCGATTCCAAGCGGATCGCGCTGATGGGCATCAGTCTCGGTGGCTACCTCGCGCCGCGTGCGGCGGCTTTCGAGCATCGCCTGGCAGCGCTGATCGCCAATGATGGCATCTATGATTTCGGGGCGCCGTTCCGGGCGGCTGTTCCGCCGGAGCAATGGGAGGCGTTCGAGAAGGCGCTGAAGGCGGAGGAAGCGCCGCGGATCGACGAGATGCTGGAGAACCAGATGAAAGCCTCGCCAACGGCGCGCTGGTCCTACGCGCACGGCATGTGGGCTACCGGCACGAAGTCGCCACGCGCTTTTATCGCCAAGGCGGTCGACTACAATCTGAAAGACGGTGTGGCCGAGGCGATCCAATGCCCGACGCTCGTCTGCGACGCCGAGAACGATCTGTTCCTGAACGGCCAGCCGCAAGTGCTCTATGACCATCTCACCTGCCGCAAGACGATGGTCCGCTTCACCACCGCGGAGGGGGCAGGCGCGCACTGTCAGATCGGTGCGAGCCGCCTCGCTTTCGCGCGCATCTTCGATTGGCTGGACGAAACCATGGCCTAATTCCGTCGTCCTTCTTGTGTGAAGATCGTCGCTTGCGGGGAGAGGATTGATGCTGACAACGCCGGTTCTCATCGTCGGCGGCGGGCCGGTTGGCCTGACGGCTTCGCTCGCCTTGTCGCAGCAAGGCGTTCGCTCCGTTCTGGTCGAACGCCACCCCGGCACGGCCGCGCTTCCGAAGGCGCGCGGCATCAACGCGCGCACGATGGAGATGTACCGGCAGATGGGCGTGGAGGACGACATCCGCGCCGCCGGCATGCCTCCGCGATTCGGTCGGATGATCTTGTGGGCGGAGAGCCTCGCAGGCACGGAGATCAAGCGCCTCGCACCCGGCCGTGGCTCGGTGCAAAATGTCGCCGCGTCCCCTTGCGCGAATTGCGGTTGTTCGCAGGACCTGCTGGAGCCGGTGCTTCGCCGCCATGCCGAGGCGCACGCCCTCGCCGACCTCCGCTTCAATACCGAATTGACCGAGCTCACCCCGGGCACCGACGGCGTAACCGGCCTTCTGGCCGACCGCGCCACCGGTGAAACGATTGGCTTTCACGCGCGCTACGTGATCGCCGCCGATGGGGCGCACAGCTCGGTGCGTGCGATGCTTGGGATCGGCAGATCCGGCGAGAAAGACATCTATGATTCCGTCAACATCCATTGCCGCGTCGACCTGCGGCCATGGATCGCGGATCGTCCGGCGGCCCTCTACTACATCGAACAGCCCGACTTGCGCGCAACATTCCTGACCATCAATGGCAGCGATCGCTGGGGTTTCTTGATTCACAGCTTGAGCGCCTACGGTTACGCGCAGGAGAATCTGCCGACGGAACGATGCGTCGAATTGATCCGACAGGCGGCGGGCGTACCGGATCTGACGGTCGAAGTGCTTGGTGTCAGTTTCTGGAAATGCTCGGCGATGCTCGCCGACCGCTTCAGCAGCGGCCCGGTGTTTCTGGCTGGCGACGCCGCGCACGAGACGACGCCAAGCGGCGGCTTCGGCATGAATCTTGGCGTGCAGGATGCGCAGAATCTTGCCTGGAAACTAGCGGCAGTGCTAAGGGGCGACGCCGATCCATCCCTGCTGGACACCTACGACGCGGAGCGCCGGCCGCATGCTGCGGAAGTGGTGAACGCGACGTTCCTGAACGTAAGCAGCTTGAACCGCACGATGCGCCCGACCAGCGCACAGCTTCCGCGGTCGCAATATCTCAACGAGCAGGGCCTCATCTTCGGCGCGTGCTACGCATCCGCGGCTGTGATCCCCGACGGCTCGGCGTCACCACATGTCGAGGACCCGGTCACCCAGTATGTGCCCTCCGCGCATCCAGGATGCCGAGCGCCCCATGTCTGGCTGCAGCGTCAGGGCCAGCGGATCTCAAGCATCGATCTGTTCGGCCGGAACTTTGTGCTGCTCGCGGCCCCGGGCGGTTCCGCATGGCGCGAAGCGATCGCACGGCAAGCGTCGCCGCGGATCGATCTCCACGTCGTTGGCGAGGACGTGGTCGATACCGATGGGTCGTGGACGGCCGCCTATGGTGTCGGAAAGGGAGGTGCCGTTCTTGTGCGCCCGGACGGCTATGTGGCGTGGCGCACGGCGTCCATGCCCGACGATGCCACGCGCGCACTCGCGAACGCGCTGCGTGCCGTGCTCGGTCACCACGCGAGTGCGCAAGCGACCTTGCGCACGCAGACACGCTGAGGGCCGCCCACGGCGACCTTGTCACGAGGCTCCAGCCCTTCCGACAGGGTTACTACGACCTCTCCTCATCGCGGGAGGCAAAATTCATCATCGAGCCCAAAGAAGTGGCGCGCCTTACGCGGGGATCGCCTCGTCTTCGATGATTTTCAGTGTGGCGGTGGAGGGGTCGAGCTGCGCGCCGGACCAGAATCCAGGTAGGACGTCGCGGCCAAATTCGAAGGTGAGCGCGCCAAAAATGACGTTAACCGAACATCCGTCTTCCGAAAGCGGCATGTAGAGACGGTTCGCCATCATGTCGACATCTCGCGTAGTGCTGTAGCGGTTTCGGAGAAAAACCGGCTTGTGTCGGCTGCACACCGTGGTGAAGACGCGCTGGGCATAGGCAAGACGCTCTCCGGCGAAGAGTTCGTCCAGATACCTACCCGTATATTCTCGGCCGAACGCCGTCACCAGGCTCGTTCCGGCCAAGCGATAACGATAACGGATGCCTCCGTCGACGACGTCGATGAGCTGCAGATGCGGCAGCAACGGCCCGATTTCGGTCGGGTCGATGTCGCGCCGACTGGGCATCGCCCGCGCACGCCGCTTCGCACGCCAATAGGCGAGCGCCTGGGCTAGTACAGGATCGCTACTATAGTCCTGGTCCAAAACAAACCTCGGCAGGTTAACCTTTGAGTATTGGTGGGCACAGGTAAAGCATTGATGAACGCCGCTTTCTGGCCTGTTTGGCGGCTTCTCCGGCTTACCGGAATCTTTACCTGAAGTCGCTCAAATGGGGCTCGCGGCGCATCGAGCGAGGTCGGTGCTCCTGACGATGCGGAGCGAAAATGCGTAGCGCCTTCCTCATCGATGCCCGAGGCACCATCCGCGCCGTGGCGACGCCGTCGTTTGCCGCAGGGCTCATGCACGTCATCTTGACGCGAGCTGGCGCTGAGGTGGCATTTCATCGCCATAGCGTGCCTTTGCCAGCGTTCGCAAAGGCCCTGTGCTTACTTTCTTCGTCCCGGACAAAACGGATCGCGCTGCGGCTCCTACCCGACAGCAGCGAGCCAGTACGGATCCTCTCGGGTGTCTGGCAGTTTGCTGATCAGGCTGAACGCTTGGCGCTCCCGCCGGTGGTTCCCGCGCGAAAAGATACGCCGGCGCACGCCGGCGCGAGCGCTCTAATGCCGCACCTCTCGCACCCGTGACAGCACTGCGCGGCTAACTCCGGGCCGCCGCGAGGTCAGCGACGTCTTCATCAATTGCGCCGCGTTCGACGACGCTCACGATATGCGCGAAAGCCTCCTCGCGACTCATCCAGATGAGGAGCATCGGCAGGTGATCGCGCCACGCCTTGAGGCGAAAAACGATCATCTCCTCCTCGTTGAAGCCGTGACGTCGAGCTAGGCCCTGATCGCGGATCCTTGGCTCCATCACGGCCCAACTGCCCACGATGTCCCAACGCGTCAGCGCGTAGGCACGCGAGACCCGGGGCACCAACGTGGCGAGGCCCTTGCCTCGATGGTCGGGCCTGACCCACACGGCGCCGCCACCCATCACGCGGCCGCGAATGTGCCGTGCCGAGGGCGCCTCCACCGCGATCGAATCGCCGTTCGCAAGATGCGGCGCCGGATCGCGGAAGAAGGCGCGCAGCGAAGCTAGCTCCTCCTCAAGCGTGGTATCCTGCCAATCGTAAAGGTGCCCGGCATGGGTAGCGACAGGACATCCGCGCTCGTCGAGCGCCTCGACCCAGAACGAGTCGTCCAGGCGCAGCCGATTGTGCGCAGGATCGAACATCGGAATGAAGGCAGGCCAGCTGTCGCGATGTTCGTGATTTATCTCCACGAGCCGGTCGAAATCGGCACGGAACCGGAGCCTCACGCCGCGCTCGCAAAGAGCGTTCTCTGCAATTTCGAAATACCGTACCAGCACCGCGCGTGGGCCATGAACCAAGCTGATCTGATCGAGCAGCGATCCCGGATCGTAACGCATCCCCCACCCCCGACGATGGACAGCATGGCATGAATTCTCCCATTGATCGAGGGGGAGATTTTGAGGCAGCACTCGTCTGCGGCTCCCACCTCGGGTCATCAGGTGCCGAGGCGATGCTTTGCCAGGAGGTCCGCTCAGCGCGCTGTACCGGACCTTCAACGCATCGCTAGTGTTCGGCAGCTCGGTACCAGGACCTGACGATCCATGGCGGCTTGCCTGCGACGACAAGCGCCCTCATTTACGCCAACTCGCCGAGCAAGGCCCTGGCCTGCTTGAGGTCCAGCGTGTCGAAGCCTCGCCAACGGTGGCTCGTAAGACTCGTCAGACACCATGCCCACAAAGCTGGGGCTGCGCGAGATTGTCCCTCTGGTGATTGGCCGACGCCGGATCGGATAAATTGCGATAGCGGCCGATACCCCTATCGCTTAGCTGATTTCCCGCGTCGCACTAGCTTCATGCCTGCGGGCGCCCTGTTGCTAAGTTCTTCACTCTTTTGGTGCTCGGCATGGAATTTTGGTTCGGCATCAGCACAGGTGAGTAAGAACGGCAACTCTCCCAAAGCTCGCTCAGCTCCATATCGACGCATGCAAAGAGCTGCACCGCACGTTCCTGCCGCTCTGTCGCGTTAAGATCGCCTGAAGAACAACTGGGCGGCTCAAGCTTGCGGCGATGCATTGCCAGTGCATTGGAGATAAAAATGGCTGCTCCCATGCTCGAAAAGCCGGCGCACCCGAGAGTGTTTGCCGCCGCATTGACCGACGCGAGTAATTGCTTGTCCTCTTCGTCGGAGCGTAGTTCTCGGCCGAGCGCTATTCGCCAAAGCCCGCTATAGAGCTCGGAAACCGCCGGCCGGAGCTCGACCGCAACTTGCTGCAGCAGGTTTTCGGGGCACGCTTCGCGATTCTGATCGCGTTCGTCTTTCATAAGGTCGGCATGGTAGGAGCAAGTCATTAAGAGGAGGTTTGCTGGGCGCGACTAGATGGTGCGATCTATTGACGATGACGCTGTCGCCACTGCTCGAAATATTTGAACAGGAGCACTTTTGCATCCTGCGTCACGGGCGGCGACACCGAGATATCTTCCATCTTGATGATCATGGGCGGCGGTGCTGCGGGATCGCGGGTGGCAAATAGACGACGACACCATGATGGCCGGTCGGCAGTCCCGCACCTATCGCGATCCCGAAGCCCTATCCGATCCCGAGCGCACTAAGAAGATACTTTGGATTGTGCCTTCGCATAGGCGGAATGATTTCTGGCTCAGGCAGCGGTTCGTTCGGAGCCGGTATCACAAGACCAGTAAAGTTCGGATCAGGTGCTAGCGTGACTCGGATGCGTTCCCGCCTCTTCAGTGCGCAGGCGACCGGGATCCCCAGGAGCAGGCGCGGAAGACCCCGATCCAACGTTGTTTCGATGTTGAGACCTTTACTCTGCGCTGTTGGCGCCATCCGGCGCGGACTAGGCTTGCCGACCCGACGGTCGAGCACACCATCTTCCCCTTCGGCCTCAAACCGACCGCGCAGCCGACGAAACGTCCGCTCGCTCACCCCCAGTGTCTCCGCTGCTTCCGCATGGCTCAGCCGCCGCTTCCGGCAGCGCTCGTAGACTTCCAAGAACCTCATCTTCCGGATCTCTTGCAAAAGTGCTGCCCGGCTCATCCTCGCCCCCATTTGGAGCGATTCTCAAACCGGACAGATCACTTGCTACAAAGACCGGACAGATGACGTGTTACCGACACGGGAGATCCGGCCTCTTGCAGCCCTGTGATTCTCACGCCATCTTAGGCCAGCACGAACCCTTCGTAGCGGCGGGCGGCGACCTCGTCGCATTTCTGACGGTATTTCGGAGCACCGCCCGCATACGCCATGAAGACGCGCTTATGTCGGCCGGCGACGTTCTTGTTCACCCCCGTCATCCACGAATCGACCTGCATCAGGAGCAGCCGCGCGGCAGTCTCGTGCACATGCGCTGTCCACGCCGCCTCGGCACTTGCCATCGCTTCGACGCGCGTCAGGCCCCTCTGCCGCATATAGTGCAAGAGCTCGCTGACCCATTCGACGTTTTGTTCGATGCACCGCGGCAAATTGCAGAACGTCGCCGCGTTGTGTGGTCCCACCAAGGTCAGCATATTGGGGAAACCTTCGATCTGGAGGCCAAGATAGGTTTGGGGACCATCCGCCCATTTGTCTTTGAGGCGCTTGCCGCCGCGACCCCTGATGTCAATCCGATCGAACGCGCCGGTGATAGCGTCGAATCCAGTGGCGAAGACGATCATATCGAACAAGCGTTCAGCATTCGTCGTCTTGATGCCCTTGCCGGTGATGCGCTCGATCGGCGTCTCGCGGAGGTCGACCAGTTCGACGTTGGGCTGATTGAAAACTTCATAATAGCCGCTTTCGAGCGGCACCCGCCGCGTGCCAAAGCCATGGTCGGTGGGGATGAGCTTTTCCGCCACTTTCTGGTCCTTGACGCGCGAGCGGATCTTCTTCGCTGCGAAGGCGGTCATGGCTTCGTTCGCCGCCTTATTGATTAGCACGTCGCGGAAATTGCCTTGCCAAAAGGCGAAGCCCGGTTCGTTGTAGCGCTTCTCGAAGAAAGCTTCGCGTTCTTCCGCCGTCACCTCGAGCGCGTTCCGCGGATCGGCATCGTGGATGAAGCAGCCGTAGGTTTCGCGGCAGCGGGCGAAGATCTCATCGTATCTGCCCCGGATCCGATCCATCGTCTCGAGATCAATGCGGCTGTTGCGCAGCGGTGCGCACCAATTTGGCGTGCGTTGGAAGACGGTGAGGTGACCAACAGTCTTGGCAATTTCGGTGATCGCCTGCACGCCGGAGGCGCCGGTACCAATGACGGCGACGCGCTTCCCAGCGAAGCTCACCGGCTCGTGGGGCCATAGACCGGTGTGCCAAGCCTCGCCCTCAAAGTCGTCGATCCCTTCGATGACCGGCATGGTCGGTGCGGATAATGGTCCGATCGCGGTAATCAGGTAACGTGCACGGGCCCGCCGGCCATCACCGAAGGTCGCCTCCCACTCGTTTTCCGCCTCGTCCCAGACGGCCGATTTCACTCGGGCGCCAAATGTGATGTCGCGACGAAGGTCGAATATGTCGGCCACGAAATCGCAGTAGCGGAGGTTCTCCGGCTGCCCGGAGAAATGCTCTGCCCAATCCCATTGGACTAGGAGGTCCTTCGAGAACGAGAAGCCATATGTCCAACTCTCGGAATCGAAGCGCGCGCCGGGATAGCGGTTCCAGTACCACGTACCGCCCACGCCGTTTCCTGCCTCATAGATATGCACATCGAAGCCGAGTTCGCGAAGCTTGTGGAGCTGATACATGCCCGACAGCCCCGCGCCGATGACGATGACTTCCCAGCGCTCGATGGGCGGTTCCGAGTCCGCGCTCGCCATGGTCCGCCTCCCCTACTGGTATCAACCTT
>Ga0335073_10010695_pt1 | contig 12900 bp, 13 predicted proteins | sample Lox_Sample_22_FD_207093 | JGI IMG/M metagenome (GOLD analysis project Ga0335073, IMG submission 207093) | Soil microbial communities from Loxahatchee National Wildlife Refuge, Florida, United States - Lox_Sample_2.2 | ecosystem: Environmental > Terrestrial > Soil > Wetlands | place: USA...
ATCCACGGTGGCGGCATGGCGTCGCTGTCCTGCTACGACGGCATGTACCGCGGCTGGGGAAAGCTCATCGCCGCCAATGGCGTGGCCGTCGTGATGGTCGACTTCCGCAACTGCGTGACACCGTCGTCGGTACCGGAGGTCGAGCCGTTCCCCGCCGGGCTCAACGACTGCGTGTCGGGCCTGAAGTGGGTGGTTGCGAACGCGGAGCACCTCGGCGTCGACCCGGCCCGGGTCGTCGTCGCCGGCGAGAGCGGCGGGGGCAACCTGACGCTCGCAACCGGCCTGAAGCTCAAGCGCGACGGCGACCTCGGGCTCATCAAGGGCCTGTACGCGCTGTGCCCCTACATCAGGGGGCAGTGGCCGACACCGGAGTGCCCGTCCTCGACCGAGAACAACGGCATCCTGCTCGACCTGCACAACAACCACGGCGCGGTCGGCTACGGGATCGAGGCCTTCAACGAGCGCAATCCGCTGGCCTGGCCGTCGTTCGCGACGCCCGAGGACGTGGCCGGCTTCCCGCCGACCGTGATCAGCGTCAACGAGTGTGACCCGCTTCGCGACGAGGGCATCAACTTCTACCGGCTGCTGCTGTCCGCTGGCGTGCCGGCCCGGTGCCGCCAGGTCATGGGAACGAGCCACGGCACCGAGATCTTCACCATCGCCTGCCCGGAGATCAGCCGGGACACCGCACGCGACCTCGCGGCCTTCGCCTCTGGTTGACTTTGCCTCATGATCGAGTTCGTGGATACGGAGCGCGGGCGGCTCGCTGTCGAGATCCATGGTCACGCCGAGGCGCCGCCGGTCGTGCTGATCGCCGGGCTCGGGGACGACCACGCGTCCTGGGAGCCGGTTCTGCCGTACCTGACACCGGCGCACCGCTGCGTCACGTTCGACAACCGCGGCATCGGCCTCAGCCCCATCACGCCGGGCCCATACCGCATCGCCGGCCTGGCGCAGGACGCGCACGCGCTGCACACGGCGCTGGGCCTGGCGCCCTGCATCGCGATCGGCTCCTCGATGGGCGGGGCCATCTGCCAGGAGTGGGCGATCCGGCATCCCGAAGACGTCACCGGGATCGTGCTGTCCAACTCATGGGGACGCAGCGACACGTTCCTGCACGTGCTGTTCGAGCACTGGGCTTCCCTCGCCAGCGAAGGCAGCGCCGCTGAGCTGATGGACAGCCTGCTGCTGTTCTGCATGTCCCCGGAGTTCCTTGCCAGCCATCCGGAGGCCGTCAGCGAGTTCCGGGCCACGCCAGCCCCGGACCTCAGCGGCTTCGCGGCGGCCGCGGCCGCCTGCCACGACCACGACGCGCTCTCTGGAATCCGCGGCGTCCGCCAGCCCACGCTCGTGCTCGCGGGCCGTCACGACATCCTGACCCGGCCCGCGCTGTCGGCCGAGATCGCGGACGCCATGCCCGCCGCCGAACTGGAGTACCTCGAGGCGGGCCACATGACGTTCTGGGAGGTCCCCGACCACTGGGGGCGCGCGGTCACGCGCTGGCTGGACCGACAGCGTTGAGTCCCGGCACCGGATCGCCGAGCCACCGCGCCAGGGGCGGCTCGGCCGCCGGGTCGCCGACGCCGCACGACCATGCTGCGTAGCCGTCCGGCCGGATCAGCACCGCGCGCACGCCGGCCCAGTCCGCCCGGTCCTCGGCGAGGGCCGCTGGAACCACCTTGAGCCGCCCGCCGTAGCCCCCGGCCGGTGCCGGGCCGCCTCCGGCCGGTTCCGGGCCGCCGCCGTCCAGGCCAAGCAGCACGAACCTCGCGTCCGGGAGCAGCCCGAACACGCTCGCCGCCGGTGCGCCGCGCAGCGCGAGGTCCGGCACGCGGCGGCCGCCGTCCGGGTAGCACACCCCGAGCCCGGACAGCCGGACGGCGAGTTCGGCGTTGAGCGACGGATGCGTTCCGAGAAGCTTGCTGAACCGGTCCCGCAGCGCGATGCCCTCCCGGCTCGGGTTCGCGAACAGGGCGCACTGCGCGAGGGAGTCCTCGACGACCTCCAGGCCGACCGGATGCCGCTCGGACTGGTAACTGTCCAGCAGCCCGTCCGGCGCCCAGCCCCTGATCACAGCCGCCAGCTTCCACGCCAGGTTCGCGGCATCCTGCAGCCCCAGGTTCAGGCCCTGCCCGCCGGCGGGGTAGTGAATGTGCGCCGCATCACCGGCAAGAAACACGCGGCCGCTCCGGTAGCTGACCGCCTGCCTGGTCGCGTTGTTCACCCGGCTCAGCCACGCGTCCGCGGTCTCCCGCATACCGTAGTCGGTGCCGACGAGCCGGCGCACGTTCCTGCGCAGCTCCCCGAAGGTCACCGGCGCGTCCGTCAGGTCGTCGAGGGCCGCATGGTCGATCGCCGCCAGCCGGTACCGGCCGCCGCCGAGAGCGACCATGTACATCGACCCACCCGGCAGGTTGAGCGTGAGTGCGCGCTCTGGCGGCGGATCCGCCAGCTCCACATCCCCGAGCACCGTCGACCAGGTGCCCGGGGTGCCGGCCGACTCGATCCCGGCGGCCTCGCGGACCTTGCTGGCGGCGCCGTCGCAGCCGACCACGTAGGCCGCGCGGAAGGTCCTGGGACCGGACGGGGTGAGCGCGTCGATCTCGACGCCGTCGGCGTCCTGACGCAGGCCGGTTACGGTGTGCGACCTCAGGTACGGCACCCCGAGGGACGCCAGGTGCTCTTCGAGCAGCTGCTCGGTGCGCAGCTGGGGGAGGAATAACGTGAACGGGAAGCGGGTGTCCAGGCGGGTGAAGTCCAGCCGGCTGGTCAGGATCGCGAAATGCGACGACGGCAGCGCAGTGCCCTCGTCCAGCCAGCGGTCCGCGATCCCGCGCATCGCGAACAGCTCGAGCGTACGGGGGTAGAGGGTCAGAGCCTTCGAGTGCGGCGGCCGCTCGGCCCGCCGTTCCAGCACGATGGGCCGGGCGCCGCCCCGGTGCAGTTCGGCGGCGAGCCACATACCGACGGGGCCGCCGCCGACCACGGCAACGTCGGTCATGCCCCGGTCCCGCCGTGCGCCGCGTTCAGGGCACTGTCCAGGCAGGAGTAATCGAACGCGATGCGCGGGTCGCCGCGGCCGGCCGGCAGTCCCCCGGACAGGCGCAGCGCCTCCACCGCCGCGTCGAACGCTGCCTCGCCGGTCCGCAGGCCCGACGGGATGACGCCGTCGGCCGCGAGCGCCCGGCAGGCACGCAGCGCGTGCCGCTCCTCGACCGACGTCTCCGCCGAAGCGATCGCCGCGGCCTCCGCGACGTTGCGGCGGAACCACCCGGTCGCCTGCGCGAGGGCGCGCAGGAAACGGGTGAGCAACGCGGGGTCGATGTCGCGGCGCACGCAGACCGCGTTGAACGCGAAGTCCTCGCTGACCGGGCCGAGGTTGGTGAACCCGGCCTCTTCGGCGATGTAGTCGTACGGGATCATCTGCAGGGCCGCGTCGATGGTCCCGGCCTGCAGCGCCTTCCAGCGCTCGACGTGGGAGCCCTCGAGTGCCCACTGGTAGTCGGCTGGGTAGCTGAGGCCCCGGGCGGCCAGCATCCGCTCTGCCACGTGCCGGGTGCCCTCCTTCAGGGAGGATGTCCCGATCCGGCCGCCGCGCAGGTCCGCGGGCGTCTGGTGGCGGCTCAGCGCGATCAGCGACAGCGGCGGCCGGTCGATGAGGCCGGCGGCGACCCGCAGCGGGCCACCAGCGGCCGCGTCGGCGATCGTGCCTTCCGGGGCGGTGAGCGCGAGGTCGACCTCGCCGTCCCGAAGCGCCCGCGTCGTGCCCTCCGTGGTGCCGATGACGCGTGACGTGACGCTCAGCCCTTCGGCGTCGAAGAAGCCGCGCCGCTGCGCCACCCACAGCGGGACGTTGACGTAGGCGGGCGCGACCACACCGACTGTTATCTCTCGCTCTGTCACCGATGGCACCTCCTTCAGCCGGATTATCCTCGGCTCAGGCGCCGTCGGGCCACCCGCCGCGGTGCAGCACCGCCGGCTGCCACGGCAGCGCCGCCGCCGGGTCGGCGAGCATGCGCTGCGTCTGCGCAAGATATGGCTTCGCGGCGCGCCAGCCGCGCTCAGGAGGGCGAAGTCCTTCGGCCAGGGCGTCCCGCTGCGACACGACCGCCTCGAGACCTGCCCGCAGCCGTGGGTCGGTGATGCGGGCCGCCCGCACCCGGTAGTCCTCGAGCGCGGCGTGGCCGCGGGCCGTCAGCGTGATCAGCCGCCCGGGCCTGATCTCAGCCAGCTTGCCGCGGCTCAGGAAGCCGGTTCCCATCGCCACGGCCTCCTTGGAGACGCCGGACAGCCGGGGCAGGTCACGGATCGGAACGACGCCGTCGCCGATGACGCGCAGGACGTCGGCGGCGAGCGGCAGGGACACGGCAGAGCCCCGTTCGTGCTCGAGCGTCAGCGCGGTCAGTGCCTGCCCCATCAGCGCGCCGAACGGGACGCCGCCGTCGGCTCCGGTGACGTCCGCGCCGGTGCCGCTGGCCACCGTGCCGCTGACCACCGTGCCGCTGACAACGTGGCTGCGCAGGCCGTCGGACGGATGCACCTCCGGCGGCGCCCAGGGCAGCTGCTCGGCAGACGGCGTCACGGCGACAAGCAGGGCGTCGCGCAGCGAGCCGACCGCCGCGTCCCCGAAGCGGGACCGCCACCGCTGCTCCACGTCGGCCACCGCCTGCGGCCACAGCCGCCGCGCGTAGGAGCCGGCGCGCGTCGGGCGCAGCACCACGGCGCCCTTCACGCCGCGCTGGGTGCCGTAGCCGTCGCGGCGCCCGCCACCGGGATCGCCGACGGTGATCCACCGCCAGCGCTCGAGCCCGGCGAGGTTGCACGCGGCGCGGGCCTGTGCCCGGAGCTCGTCGACGGTGATGCCGTCCTCGCCGATGCATCGCAGCCCGTTGACCCACATCGCGATCGAGAGGCGGAACAGCCGGCCGGTGCGTTCCGAGCCCGCCTCCTCGACCGCGTTGTCCACCTCGATCGCGAACGCGACCCACGCCCAGGACAGCAGCGTCGTCAGCGGTGCCTCAGCCACCTCAGAAGCATCGCGCACCGGTGCGTGCCGTTGGCACCCGCCCCACCCGGCCGATCGCCGTCTAAGGTGATCGGGTGGATGCCGCACAACGCCAGCTTTCCGATCAGCTTGACGACTCGACACAGCGCCTGCTCGGAACCGCCCGGGTCATACCGGATGCGGAGCTGCGCCAGCCGTCGCTGCTGCCCGGCTGGACCCGGGGGCACGTGCTCACCCACCTGGCCCGCAACGCGGACGCGATGCGCAACGTGCTGATCGGCGCGCGGTCGGGGCAGGAACGCCGCATGTATCCGAGCCTCGAGGGACGGGAAGAGGAGATCGCTCAGGGCGCCGGCCGCAGCTCGAAGGAGCTGAGCGAGGACCTGGCGAGCTCGGCCATGGCCCTGCGCACCGTCATGATCGGGCTTCCCGACGACGCCTGGCAGTTTCCGGTGCGGGTCCCGGACTCCGGCCCGTTCCCGGCCGGGCAGCTGCTGATCCGCCGGCTGGTCGAGGTCGAGCTGCACCATTGTGACCTCGGCAGCGGGTACGGCCCGGCCGACTGGCCGGCCTCGTTCGCGCGCTTGGAGCTTCCCGAGCCGCTGGCGTCTCTGCGCGAGGACCGGCTCCAGCGCGCCTAGCGCGCATGTCCCAGGGCGTCGGTGATGGGAAAGCTGGCGTTCAGCCTGCCCAGGAAGGACCGGAATCCCGGAGGCAGGTCACCGAGCTCGACCGCGAACGACAGCGGCGTCACCGAGATGTGCCCGGCCCGCAGCGCTCCGATGTCGGTGCCGAGCGACCCGTCGACTTCGGGTATGACCTCATCCGGCTCCCCGTACAGGTACATCCGGTGCACCGGGAGATCGTCTGCCCAGTCCGGCACCGAGGCCCGCGGCCAGTCTCTCCGCCCGGCCCGGGTCAGCACGGTGGTCGCCCCGGTGCGGCGCGCGGGGTAGTTGACGCTCAGCACCACCGGCTCGGCAGGACGGGCCTCGACCACCGAACGGGCCAGGTCGGCGCCGTGCCGTGCCGAGAAGCCGAAGTCGTAGGCGAGCCCGTCCGCGGCGAGATCTTCCTGGTAGTTGACGGAGAAGCTGCCCGAGGGCGTCTGCTGGGACAGGCATACCGACGGCGTGCCGAGGATCGCGGCTTCCAGGCCGGCCCCCACCGTCCCGGAGTAGTTCACGTCATCGGCCAGGTTGGCGCCGTGGTTGATGCCGCTGACCACGAGGTCGGCCCCGGCCGCCAGGCCGCCGAGGAGCCCGACCCGCACGCAGTCAGCCGGCGTCCCGTCGCACCGGTACACGGGGTGCTGACCGCCGGACACCCGGGTGATGACAACCGGCCGGCTGAACGTGCAGCTGCGTGCGAATCCGCTGCAGTTCGACTCGGGTGCGATGGTGATCACGGTGGTGCTGACGGCGGCCAGCGCGGACCGGATGGCCATGATGCCATCGGCGTCCACGCCGTCGTCGTTGGTCAGCAGAACCCGCACTGCGTCCTCCCGGAGGTGGTGTCGAGGCGCCGTCTCCGCGGCGCGAATATGGTTGCGACATGGGCGCACAGCAGGCAGGCGCCGAGGCCGGGGCGAGGACCGGCCACGGCAGGACGGTACAGGTCGCGCTCATTACCGGGGGCAGCAAGGGCATCGGCTACGCCTGCGCCGAGCGCCTGCTCGCCGACGGCTACGCGGTGGCGATCTGCGCCAGGAACGCCGGCGAGGTCGAGACGGCCACGCACAAGCTCGGCGGGCGAGGAGACGTGCTCGGGCTGCGCGCCGACGTCGGCTCGGCCGACGACTGCGCCGGCCTGGTGCCCGCGGTCATGGCGCACTTCGGCCGGATCGACGCCCTGGTCAACAACGCCGGGGTGTACACCCCGGTTCCGTTCCTCGACATCACCGCCGACATCTGGGACGCGCTGATGGCCATCAACGTCCGCGGCGCCGTGCTGCTCGGCGTGGCGGCCGCGCGTGTTATGCGCGATCAGGGCGGCGGCCGGATCGTCAACATCGCCTCGACCAGCGGCCAGATGTCCGAGGCAAAGTTCGCGCACTACAACGCGTCCAAGGCGGCGATCATCTCGCTGACCAAGTCGATGGCCGTCGAGCTGGCCCCGCTCGGCATCCTGGTCAATGCGGTGGCTCCGGGCTGGGTGCTGACCCCGCTGAGCGAGCCGTTCGTCGCCACGCTCGGCGACGAGGCGCTCGGGCGGATCAGCCCGCTGCGCCGGGTAGGCACCGCGGCCGAGGTCGCGGGCGCCGTGTCGTTCCTCTGCGGGCCCGACGCCGGCTACATCACCGGCACAACGGTCAACGTCGACGGCGGCCTGATCGCGATGCACCCTGCGGTGTAGCCGGCATCGGGTAATACGTCTCGTACACGGCTTGCGCCTCGCGCCGCGCGTCCTCGAAATTCCAGGTGCGGGGGATGAACCGGTCCGGGCTCAGGGACCGAACGTACGGGGACGGATCACCGGTGAGGCTCTCGGCCAGGTGCATCGCCAGGCCGGCCGAGCCCGACACGCCGTGGGCGTTGCAGCCGGCCGCCATCGCCAGGCCGGGTACGGCGCTGACCGGGCCGACGATGAACCGCCCGTCCGGGCTGAACGCGGGCCAGCCCTGGAAGGTCGCGGCGACGCCCGCCCCGGCCAGCGCCGGCGCGAACTCGCTCAGGCTGCCGGCAAACCCGCCGAGCACGTCCCAGTCCGGCCGGGCGGCGAGCGTGGAGGAGACGCCGACCTCGCGGGGGTCGATGCTGGTTCCGCGGTTCTCGAAGCCGCCGCACAGCACGCGGCCGCTCTCGCCGCGCGCGTAGACCTGCAGCTCGGGGATGCGCAGGCAGGGCAGACCGCCGTGCCAGCCGGGCACCGGCTCGGTGACGAAGTACTCGTGCAGCACCGGGACAATCGGCAGCTCGAGGCCCGCCAGCCGGGCCAGCGCCGACGACCACGGCCCCGCCGCGATGATCACCTGATCGGTGCGATGGCTGCCGCCCTCGGTGGAAACCGAGCGGACCGCGCCGCCCGCCACCTCGATCCCGGTGACCGCCGCGTGGGTCGCGACCGTGACCCCGAGATCCGTGGCCGCCTGCACGTAGGCGCTGACCAGGCTGTTCGGCTGCAGGTAGCCGTCCGTCGGGGACCACAGGGCCGCCTTGACCGCGCCGGTCCGCTCCAGCACCGGGTAGATCTCGCGCAACCGTGCCGGGCTCAGGAACTCGACCGGCAGGCCGGTCACCGCGGCCGTGTCCGCGATCTGCTGGAGTTCCCGCACCGACGTCTCGGAGAGGGCCAGCCGGACGGCGCCGCACTCCTTGTAGTCCATGGTGTAGCCGGTGTCCCGCTCGAACGTGCGGTAGATCTCCGCGGCGGCCATCGTCAGCCGGGCGCGCTCGGCGGTCGGCCGTGCCTGGCCCACGAAGCCGGCCGCCTGGCTGCTGGTCGCCTCGCACAGCCCGCGCCGTTCCAGCAGCTGGATGTCGCGCCGGCCGCCGCGGGCGAGGAAGTACGCAACGGCCGCGCCGATCGCGCCGCCGCCGACGATGGTGATCTCCGCATCACGTGGGCTGGACATGACCGGCCACCTCCAGACCCGCCACCGAGTTCACGGACGGACTCGTGGCCATTCACGCTAGGTGGGCGAACATTTGGGGCGCAATGGCGGGCATCGACGCGGCGCCAGTGAGCGACGGCGGGCCAGCGAAATCGGCAACGGCCCGACGGCTCACGCGCCGCGAATCGTTCACCGCGGGTGCCCGGCAGATCAGCGGCCAGTGAACCGTTCAGGGCGGCCAGACGTGCTATCAGGCATGGCAGGCCGGGCGGGGCACAGCACTTCTGGACAGCGAGGATGCCGGAACTTAACCGTGGTGGCGAGTGCGCGCCCTACCGTGCCGAGCTCGGCGTCTACGTGCTCGGCGCGATCGGGCCAGCCGAGCGCGCCCGGGTGGACGAGCACCTCGCGGGTTGCCCGCGGTGCCGCGACGAACTGGCCGCGCTCGCCGGGCTTCCGGGCCTGCTCCGGAGGGTGCCACCCGACCTGGCGCTGCGAGCCCTGACGGATGCCTCGATCGATGCGCCGCCCGGGCCGAACGTGGACAGGCTGCTCAGCCGGGTATCGGCCATCCGCCACCGGCGGCGGCTGACGGCAGCAGCGGCGGCCCTGATCATCGGCGTCGCCGCCGCCGCAGGCCTGCACGTGCTCCAGGGCCGCCCGGCCAGCACCACAGCAGCGGCTACCCCCCGATGGACCGACACCGACACCGGCGCCAGCGCCACGACGGGAGCCCGGGCCACGGTGCGGTACGCGGGGCAGCGGTGGGGCACCGAACTGGAAGTCCGGGTCACCGGCGTCCCCCCGGGCACGCGCTGCCAGCTCCGGGTCATCAACGCTCAAGGTCAGGGCGTCGCCGCCGGGGGCTGGGTCATCACGACGGGGAGCAAGTACACCTGGTACCCCGCGTCCGTGCCGTGGCCGGCATCCAGCCTGCACGGCTTCGCTGTCACCTCCGGGACGCGGATCCTGGTCACCGTTGCCGCACGGTGAGCCGGAAGTAGGCGGCCGGGGTAATGCCTGTTTCCTTGCGGAACGCGGCGACGAACGCGCTGGGCGTCTCGTAGCCGACGTGCCGGGCGACCGCGCCAACTGCCGTCCCGGCGGCGAGCTGGGGCAGCGCGGCCTGCAGCCGGGCCAGGCGGCGCCAGTGGCCGAAGCTGACCCCGGTCCCGTCGACAAACGCCCGGGCCAGGGTCCGCCCGCTGGCGCCGACCTGCCTGCCCCATTCCTCCAGGGTCCGGCCGTCTGCGGGTTCGGCGAGCAGGCCCGCCGCCACCTGGGCGGCGCGTTCATCGGCGGGCATCCGGAACCCGATCGTGGTCATCGGCACCGGTTGCAGCAGGTCGCCGACCAGCGCCTCCGCACGCTCGCGCTGCCCGGTGCCGAGTGACTCGCTGTCCAGGTAGCCGACGAGCTCGGCCAGCAGGGGCGTAACCGTTACGGCCACTGGGCTGGGCCAGCTGACGGGGGAGAGGTCCGGGCGAAGGTAGAGCGAGCGCATGGTGGCCGCTCCCGCGGCGAGGGTCTCGTGCTTCAGCCCGGCCGGGATCCATAGTGCCCTGGTCGGGGGCAGTACCCAGTCAGCCGCTTCGGTGCGCACGGTGAGCACGCCGCTGGCTGCCCAGGCGAGCTGATGGTCATCGTGGGTGTGCCAGTCGAAGACCGCCCCCGGCGGCATCGGGAAGGTGCAAGCGATCACCGCCCCCGGCGTGTCCAGCCACGGGTCGTCAACAGATTGTCCGTCCTGCGACATGGCTTGTCATCCTACGCCGTTTGCGTCAGCGCGCCCGGCCCGTAGCGTCGGGCCCATGAACCCGGATCACGAGAACCTGTGCAGCAGCCCGGACTGGGCCGCCTACCTGCAGTCCGATGTCCTGCCGGCCGTGACGGCGGGGATCGGCCTCGGCGACGACATGCTGGAGATCGGCCCTGGTCCGGGCGCGGCCACCGCCTGGCTGCGCGAGCGGGTCGCGAGGCTGACCGCGCTGGAGTCCGACCCCGAAGCGGCTGCCCGCCTGGCGGCCCGGCACCCCGATGGCAACGTCGCCGTTGACACCGGGGACGCGACCCTGCTGCCCTACGCCGATGAGTCGTTCGACTCGGTCGGCTCGTTCACGATGCTGCACCACGTGCCGGACGCGGCCGCGCAGTACCGGATCCTCACCGAGGCGCTCCGGGTGCTGCGGCCCGGCGGGACGCTCGTCGGCTCGGACAGCCTGGCCAGCGACGGCCTGCATCACTTCCATGCAGACGACACCTACAACCCCGTCGACCCGGCGACAATGCTGGTGTGGCTGCGGGCGCTCGGCTTCAGCGCCGTCACCATCACCGTGGACGAGGTGCTGAAGTTCGCCGCCCGCAAGCCGCGCCCCGACGAGGCTGCTGACGACCCACGGGAGCCGTAGCTTCTCGCTGCAAGCTGGCTGCAAACCGGCGCGGGCATGGTGGAGCCGTCGGCCAGGCGTGTCGAGGAGGCGGTGACGATGGCGACCTCGTCAGTGATTGACAGGTTCCTGCGTGCGATCGAGTCTGCGGCGATCCCGTCGTGCGACGTATGGGGCGAGGATGCGACGCTGGACGCGACGGTGCCGAACTGGCGTCTTCGTGCGACCGGGCCAGCGGCGATCCGGGCAGAGTACGGGCGCTGGTTCGCAGACCCGGGCCGGTTTGAGGATCTGCGCCGCCGCCCGCTGGGTGACGGCACCGGTGAGGTCCTGGAGTACACGCTGAGCTGGCAGGAGAACGGCGTGCCGCACGCGGCCCACCACATGCACCTGCTCACGGTCCGTGACGGCAGGATTGTCGCGGACACCGTGATGTGCGGCGGTCGCTGGCCGGCGTCGCTGCTCGCGGAGATGGAGGCGGCCGATGCAGACGCATGACCGGCCGCCGCACATGGCGCGGCCGGAGCCGGGCGAGCTTGCCGAACTGCTTTCCGAGGCGACCGAGCGGACGGCGCTCGACGGGGCACCGGGAAAGTCGGGCGCGCGGCTCGAGCGGGTAGTGATCCGCGGTCAGGACTTTGTGCTGAAGCGCCTCGACCTCGCCGACGACTGGACCATGCGGGCATCGGGGTGCCTGCGCGGCGCGCCGTTCGAGCTGTGGCAGCGCGGCATCCTGGCGCGGCTCCCGGCCTGCTTCAACCAGCCCATCGTGGCCGTGGCCATCCAGGATCCGGCGGGGCAGGGGCCGTCCGGCGGCTGTGCCGTGCTGATGCACGACGTGTCCCGCTGGCTGGTCCCGGCCACGGACGAGCCGATACCCGCTGGTCAGCACCGGCAGTTCCTCGAGCATATGGCGGCGTTGCATGCACGCTTCTGGAACGGCGGCGACGAGCTGGAGGTGGTCCCGGCGACGCATCGCTACCTGGAGCTGTCGCCCTGGATGGCCCGGGCCGAGGAGGGCATCGGCTCCCCGCACCTGGTGCCGCAGCTTGTGGCCAAGGGCTGGCCGATGCTCGCCGAGGCCGCACCGGCCGCCGCGGCCATCGTCGTCCCGCTCGCTCACGATCCGGGTCCGCTCGTGGCGGCGCTGGGACGGACACCGCAGACGCTCGTGCACAGCAACTGGAAGCTGGACAACCTTGGCACCGATGACCAGGGCCGCACCGTGCTGCTGGACTGGGAGCAGCCGGGCCGCGGCGCCGCCCTCAGCGACCTGGCCTGGTACCTGGCCATCAACTGCCGCCGGCTGCCGCAGTCGAAAGAGGCCTCGATCGCCGCATACCGGGATGCGCTCGAAGCGTGCGGCATCGAGACGGAGCCGTGGTTCGGACGGCAGCTGGCGCTGAGCCTGCTGGGCGCGCTGGTCTTGTTCGGCTGGGAGAAGGCGCTCGGCGGGTACGACGAGGAACTGCGATGGTGGGAGACGCAGGCGATCAACGCAGCGGCGCTGCTGACCTGACATCCGGCCTGCGAGCCGGGTATGAGGCCGCGGCTGGATGCTGGGCCGCCGGCCCCGAGCGCGTGTACGCGCCGCTGGCCGCCGCGCTGATCGGCGCCACGGCCACCCCGGTGGCCGGCGCGAGGGTGCTGGATCTTGGCGCCGGCACCGGCGTGGCCGGCCGCGCTGCGCTGGCAGCCGGTGCGCGTCACGTGGTTGCGGCCGACGTGGCGGCGCCGATGCTGCGATGGTGCGCACCGCCGCTGCGCCCGGTGGCCGCCGGCGCGACCGCGCTGCCGTTCCGGTCCGGCAGCTTCGATCTGGTTGTCGCGGCGTTCGTGGTCAGCCACCTGGTGAACCTCGGGGCTGGCCTCGCCGAGGCACGGCGCGTTGGCGTGGGGCTCGCCGCAAGCGCGTTCAGGAGCGGCTGGACGCATCCGGCCAAGGCCGCGATCGA
>Ga0335073_10010696_pt1 | contig 12897 bp, 7 predicted proteins | sample Lox_Sample_22_FD_207093 | JGI IMG/M metagenome (GOLD analysis project Ga0335073, IMG submission 207093) | Soil microbial communities from Loxahatchee National Wildlife Refuge, Florida, United States - Lox_Sample_2.2 | ecosystem: Environmental > Terrestrial > Soil > Wetlands | place: USA: Florida...
GTGGCGGGTTTCGCCGGAGAACGGGGTCTCGAGGAAGACCCTCGCGAACGACAGCGCGTCGGCCTGGCTGTATTGCCTGGCGCCGAGGCTCAGCACGTTCGCGTCGTTGTGCTGGCGCGCGAGCCGGGCGGTCTCCGCCGTCCAGGCGAGGGCCGCGCGGATGCCGGGGACCTTGTTCGCGGCTATCTGCTCGCCATTGCCCGACCCCCCGATCACGATGCCGAGGCTGCCTGGATCGTCAATGACCCCCTGAGCTGCGCGAAGTACGTAGACCGGGTAGTCGTCCTCCGGGTCGTAGCTCGCGGGACCACAGTCAACCGGCTCGTAGCCCGCCTTGCCAAGCCAGCCGACGATGGCCGCCTTGAGCTCGAAGCCGGCGTGGTCGGAGCCGAGGTATACGCGCACGCAGGCCAGTTTGCCAGACACCGCTGCAGGGCAGTGGACCGCACACCGGATTTGCCGGAGGCCGGTCACGGGGAGTGGACCGGCGGACCCGATCGGCGTTTCGTATCAGCGCTTTTGTCTCGGGGAACGGTAGTCACACTTGATGACTATATGGACACACTGTGTAATAATGTCGGGAACTCGTCTGACGCAGGCGGCGTGGCGGCCTCCCGGTCATGGGAAAATCACTGAAATGCACCGCGATCACGAAGGGACCACCTGGTGGCAGATAATCTCACGCGTGACGAGGCACGCAGCCGTGCCGAGTCCATTGTCGTCGACTCCTACCAGGTTGTCCTCGACCTGAGCGGCGGGGACACGACCTTCCGCTCCGTCTCGATGATCGAGTTCGGTTGCACGAGGCCGGGTGCCGCGACCTTCCTCAACCTGACCGCGCCACGGGTCCACACCATCACGCTCAACGGCCGCCCGGTGAGTTCAGACGCCTTTGACGGCGAACGGATCGCGCTTGACGGGCTCGCCGAGCACAACGTCGTCGTGGTCGATGCCGAGTGTGCCTACTCGCGAAGCGGCGAGGGCCTGCACCGGTTCACCGACCCCGCGGACGGCAACGTCTACATGTACTCCGACCTGGAGACGTTCGACGCGCACCGGGTCTACGCCTGCTTCGACCAGCCCGACATGAAGGCCAGCTACGAGCTGACCGTACGAGCGCCGCAGGAATGGTACGTGGTGTCCAACATGGCGCCGGACACCGAGGGCGGAGTGCCCGCCGGCGACGGAATCAGGACCTGGCACTTCCCGCCGACGCCGGTGATGGCGACCTATATCACGCACGTGTCCGCTGGACCGTGGCACATCGTGCGGTCCGAGCATGACGGCATCCCGCTCGGCATCTTCTGCCGCCAGTCCCTCGCCAGGTACCTGGATCCCGATGAGATCTTCGAGGTCACCAGACAGGGCTTCGACTTCTACCACGGCGCCTTCGGCATCAAGTACCCGTTCGGCAAGTACGACCAGCTCTTCGTGCCCGAGTTCAAGGAAGGCGCGATGGAGAACGCCGGCGCGGTCACCTTCCTTGAGGACTACGTCTTCAGGTCGCGGGTCACCGACTTCTCCCGTGAGGCGCGCGGCGAGACGATCCTGCACGAGATGGCGCACATGTGGTTCGGCGACCTTGTCACCATGCGCTGGTGGGACGACCTGTGGCTGAACGAGTCATTCGCCACCTGGGCGGGCACCGAGGCGCAGGCGCGGGCCACCCGCTGGCCGCACTCGTGGACCACGTTCACCACCGCGTGGAAGGCGTGGGCGTGCAAGCAGGACCAGCTTCCGTCCACACACCCCATCGCCGCCGACATCCCGGACATCGAGGCCGTCGAGGTGAACTTCGACGGCATCACCTACGCCAAGGGTGCGGCGGTACTCAAGCAGCTCGTGGCCTACGTGGGGTACGACAACTTCCTGGCCGGGGTCCGGGCGTACTTCGCGGCGCATGCGTTCGGGAACGCGGCACTCGCCGACCTGCTGTCCGCGCTCGAGGAGACGTCAGGGCGCGACCTCGGCTCCTGGTCGCGGGAGTGGCTGGAGACGGCCGGCGTGAACACCCTGCGGCCCTCCTACAGCGTCGACGCCGAGGGGCGGTTCACCGCGTTCTCCGTGCTGCAGTCGGCGTCGTCGTCGCACCCGACGCTCCGCTCGCACCGGATCGCGATCGGGCTGTACTCGCTGACGTCTGAGGGCCTGACCCGGGTGTCGTCCGTGGAGACCGACGTGACCGGCGACTGGACGGCGGTGCCCGCGCTTGTCGGCGTGCAGCGACCGGACCTGGTGCTGATCAACGACGAGGACCTCACCTACGCCAAGATCAGGCTCGACCCGCACTCGCTGCGCACCGCCGTCGCGTCGATCGGCACGTTCACGTCGTCGCTGCCCGCCGCGCTCGTCTGGGCGGCTTCGTGGGACATGTGCCGGGACGGCGAGATGGCGGCACGGGACTACGTCCGCCTGGTCCTCGGCGGCGTGGACTCGGTGCGTGACATCAGCGTCGTGCAGACGCTGCTGCGGCAGGCGACGGTGGCGGCCCGGCAGTACGCCGATCCCGCCTGGCGGGCCGAGGGGCTGGCCTTTATCGCCTCGTCGCTGCGCTCGCTGCTCGCGGTCGCACCCGCGGGCTCCGACCACCAGCTGGCATACGCGCGGGCGTTCGCCTCCGTGGCGACCTCGTCCGAGGACCTGGAGTTCCTGGCCGGGCTGCTTGACGGCGCGGTCGAGCTCGAAGGTCTCGCGGTCGACACCGACCTGCGCTGGGCGCTGCTGCGGCGCCTGGTCAGCCGCGGCGTACGGGGCGAGGACGCGATCGATGCCGAACTGTCGCGGGACGCCACCGACGCCGGCGAGCGCCAGGCGGCCGGGTGCCGGGCGGCGATACCGACGCTCACCGGCAAGCGCGAGACGTGGGAGACGCTGACCGGCGGGAAGCTGACGATCGCGATGTTCCGCGCCACGATCACCGGGTTCGCCGACCCGGATCAGCCTGCGCTTGTCCACCCGTACCGGGCGGAGTACTTCGCCGCGCTCGGCGAGGTGTGGAGCGACTGGTCCTCGGCGATGGCACAGGACTTCGTGCAGCACGGGTACACGATCGGCGCGGTGGATCAGGAAACCATCGAGGCCACGGACGCTTACCTCAATGCTCCGCCCGAGCCGCCCGCCGCATTGCGGCGACTGCTGATCGAAGGGCGCGACGAAGTCGCGCGCGCCCTCCGCAACCAGGCCCGCGACCGCGAAGCGGCGAGCTAGCGAAGGGCCCAGGAAGACGCTTCGACGTTCGCTCGGGGAAACTAGGCGGCGGTGTCCGCGATCGCCTGGGTGACCGCCTCGCGGACGTGCTTGGCGACCTCGTCAAGCGGAATCGACTCCGTCACGCCGGTGGCGCGGTCGGTGAGCTCGGCAGTGCCCGACGCCAGGCCGCGCTTGCCGATCGTGATCCGGAACGGGATGCCGACAAGCTCGGCGTCGCTGAACTTCACGCCGGCCCGGTCCTGGCGGTCGTCGATGATCACGTCCACCCCCGCGTCGAGCAGCGCCCGGTAGGCCCGCTCCCCCGCCTCAGCGACCGCGGCGTCGTTCTGCTGCGCGACGATAACGACCGCCTCGAACGGTGCGACCGAGGCCGGCCAGACCATGCCCTTGTCGTCGTGGTGCACCTCGATGCACGCGGCCATCGCGCGCTCTACGCCGATGCCGTAGCAGCCCATAACCGGCTTGACCGGCTTGCCGTCGGGGCCGGAGACGTTGATGTCGAAGACGCTGGTGTACTTGTAGCCGAGCTTGAAGATGTGCCCGATCTCGATGCCCTTGATCACCTGCAGCGGGTTGCCGCAGCGGGCGCACGGGTCTCCCTCTTCCGCGGCGCGCAGGTCCACCCACCGCCCGACGTGGATGTCCCGCTCGACGTCGACGCCGTGCAGGTGCACGTCGTCGGTGTTCGCGCCGGTCGTCATGCCCGAACGCCCGCGCAGCGCGAGATCCGCGATGACCGGCAGGCTGGCGACGCCGACCGCGCCGAGCGAGCCGGGGTGCGCGCCGAGTTCGGCGAAGATCTCGTCCCCGTCGGCCGCGCGCACCGAGATCGCGCCGGTGGCGTCGATGAGCTTCTGCTCCTCAAGCGCGTGGTCGCCGCGCAGCAGCACCAGCGTTAGCTTGCCGTCAAGGACGTAGACGAGGGTCTTCACCTGCCGGTCGGCGGGCGCGTCGTAGCCGGTGGCGAGGTCCTCGATCGTGCGCACGCCGGGCGTGTCGAAGCGCAGCGGAGTATCAAGTGCCGCCGCCGCGTCGGCTGCGGCATCGGCCGGCGCCAGCGCGGAGACCGCCGCCTCGATGTTCGCCGCGTAGCCGCATTCCGGGCTGAAGATGATGTCGTCCTCCCCGGTGTCCGACGGGCAGATGAACTCCGTCGAGCCCGAGCCGCCCATCGCGCCGTTCGACGCCTCCGCCGGGATGGCCGGCAGGCCGATCCGCTTGAAGGCGCGGAGGTACGCGGTCCGGTGCGCGTCGAACGACCGGTCGAGGCCCTCGGCGTCCAGGTCGAAGCTGTAGGAGTCCTTCATCGTGAACTCGCGGGTCCGCATCAGGCCCGCCTTCGGCCGGGGCTCGTCCCGCAGCTTGGTCTGGAACTGATACCACATCTGGGGCAGTTGCCGGTAGGAGTTCAGCTCGGCCGACAGGCTGGTCACGACCTCCTCGTGGGTCATGCCGAGCGCCAGCCGGGCCCCCTTGCGGTCCTTGAGCCGGAACATCTCGTCGCCCATGATCTCCCAGCGGCCGCTGCGCTCCCACAGTTCGGCCGGGTGCATCACCGGCATCAGGATCTCCTGGGCACCGATCCGGTTCATCTCCTCGCGGATGATGCCGATGACCTTCAGCCGGACCCGGACAGCGAGCGGAAGCAGCGAGTAGTGCCCCGCCATCAACTGGCGGATGTACCCGGCCCGCAGCAGCAGCCGGTGGCTGGGCGCGCCCGCCTCCGCCGGGTCCTCCCGCAGCGTCGGGATATGCAAGGTTGACCAGCGCACGTCTTTAACTCCGTCTTGTCGCGTCTGCCTGTTCATACCCGGATGCGCGAGAAACGTCCGGGCAGGCCTGGAGAAGTCCAGAGAGGTAGGTACCTCAAGTCGGAGTGTATCGCCGGCCGGCGGTAACGCCCGACCCATATTCACGTCCCGGGATCTCCCTGGCCCGCAAGCCGGGGGTCCGCGGCGCTAACGTCCTGGGCCCGCCCGCGGCCTGCGGCTCGTCCGGCGCGGGCTTGCGCCTGGGCAGCACCGCGCGGGCCAGCCAGGCACCGGAGAGTACCTGGAGCACGGCGAGCAGCGCGGCGACCGCGACCGTCACCCCGGCATACGGCGGCAACCCGGCAAGCGCCGCGATCGCCCGGGAGGTCGCGCCGACGGGCTGGCCGTCAAGGGCGAGCACCCACAGCACGATCAGCCAGCCGCCAGCCGCGCCGACGAGGGCCGCGAGCACGCCGCCGCGCGGCACCCTCCGCCCGGTCCGCGCCCTGGACGCGGCGAGGACGGCGACGGTGACGCCGGCCAGGAACGGAAGCCACCAGGCGCCGAGCCAGGCGCCGACGCCGCAGGCGACGGCGGTCACGACGAGCACGGCGATCAGGTATGCCGGCGACCCGGGCAGCGCGCCCGATGCCGGGGCGACTGGTTCAGCCGGCCCGGTCGCCCCTGGCAGCGGGCTAGCCATCGAGCATCCAGGTAGTCGGCCCCGCTTTCGACCCGGGGACGGGGACGGGGAGGTACTCGCCGTCCCACCACAGCGGCACCAGGTTCGTGTACCACGGGGAGGCCGGGTTCTCCGACTGCCCGCCGGGATACACGCCCTGGGCGGACACCCCGCCGGACGACAGCGATGCGATCATCCGCCAGCTCGGCCCGGTGGACGCGTCAAGGCCGCCGTCCGCGGCGTCCTCGGTGAACGGGTCGCCGCCCGCCGGGCGCGGGCCGTATCCGAGTCCGGTGGAGTCGGTGATCGACAGGAAGGAACGGCTGTGCAGCCGCCCCCAGGTCCACGTCGGCGGCGCGCCGCCGAGCTTCACGGAAAGGTGCGCCACGGTCTTCTTGAACGCCGCCACGATCGCCGCGTCCGCGTTGGCCGGACCGTGCCCGGACGGCCCGGCGAACGTCGCGTTGCCCGGGTCGCTGAGCGTCCACGCCTCCAGGTCCTCGTCGAGCGGCGCCGAATTCGCCGTCACGCCGAGGACCGTCGAGTCCTCGCTGACCGGCACCTTCGCCGCCTGCCACCAGGGCGCGAAGACCTGGTTGAGGTAACTGCCCCAGAACGTCCACCACAGCGACGCCGCGGCCGACCCGGAGTCCATCTGGTCGTTCCACGACCCGAGCAGCGACTCGGCCGAGCGGTCGGCGCCGGACAGCCCGGCGGCGGACAGCGCTCGCAGCACCGTCGGCAGCACCCGGGCGGCGAGCGGGTCGGTCAGGTTGCTCTGCAGCGCCGCGATCGACGCGCTGGTCAGCGGCTCGTCCGCGGTGAGCGTGCGGTACGCGTTCGCCGCGCGGTAGCCAGGGTCATAGAAGTCAAGCGCGGTGCCCACGTAGTAGGGGTAGTCGCCGCTGACCGGCCGCTGGTTGTCGGTCGCGATCACGTGCGACGGCGGGTCGTAGGACTGCGGCACCGCCTGGTACGGGATCACACCGCTGATGTCGCACGCCCCGGTGCCTGGCATCGGCAGCCACGGCCGGCAGCCCGTCGGGACCTGGGGGTAATAGCCGGGAGCGATGACCCCGATGTTTCCCGCGGTGTCGGCGTAGACGAAGTTCTGCGTCGGCGCGTGCCACCCCGCCAGCGCCGCCTTGAACTGGGAGAAGTTCGAGGCGGTGTTGACCGCGAGGATGGCGCCGATGTCGTCGGACGGCGCGTTGCCCATCCAGTCCACGGCCATCGTCTGCTTGTCCTGGGTCATGATCGGCCCGTGCGCGGTGATGTCCACGGTCAGCTGCTTGGTCGCCGCGCCGCGCACCGGGATCGAGTAGTGCACCACCGTCATCGGGTGCCACGCGCCGCGCCAGTAGTAGTCCGAGCCGCTGACCCGCTCCGCGTAGTAGAACGTCGCCGAGTTCTGGGTGTCGGTCAGCGACCATGCGATCTGCGCGTTGTGCCCGAGCAGGATGCCCGGCAGCCCGGGCACGGTCACCCCCGCCGCCTGGTATCCGGGCGCGGACACCGCCACCTCGTACCAGATTGACGGCAGCGTCTGCGGCAAGTGCGGGTCACCGCCGAGCAGCGCCCCCGGTTGACCAGTGGAGGCATCCGCCACCGCGGGCCCGTTCGCCGCCCACGCGTTCGAGTCCGGGTAATGATGGATTTCATCCGGCAGCAGCTGGCTGAGCTGGTCAAGCAGGCTTGCCGCCGCCCCCGCCACCGCCGCGGAGTCAGCCGAACGGTTGCCGCTGCGCCCGCCACCGCCGCCATTGCCCGCCGAGCCCGCCGAGCCCGCCGCGGCCCCCGTCACGTCGGCGGTCTCCGCCGCCTGCGGAGCACTGCTCGCGACGTCCGCCGCGACCGGGGTGAGCGGGGCCTTGATGTACGGGCCCGGGTCATAGGGCGTCTGGGCGTTCTTGGCCAGGACCGGAAACCAGTCGGCGGTGTTCGCCGCCCCGAGGGACTTATCGAGGAGCGCGTAGTCGAGCGGGCCGGTCGTGTAGTCGAGTTCCTCGGTCAGCACCCCCTGGACGACCAGGCTGTCGACCGGCGTCCACGGGGCCGGGTACTGGCCGGTGAGCGTGAACAAGGCGGGCCAGTCGCCGGAGGTGCGGACCTGGGCGATGTCGTCGTTCACGCCCTGGGCATAGGCGAGCAGCGCGGCGCGAGTGGTACCAGTGGTCTGCGCCCACTCGTTCTGCGCCGTCCGCAGCAGGCCAAGGCGCAATTCGAACTCGTCGCTCGCCAGGTCGCCCGGGCCGCCCAGTTGAGCGAGCCGGCCCTCGCCGAGACGGCGCTCGGCATCGAGTTCCGCGAGCCGGGACTTGGCGAGCACGTAACCGAGCGCGAGAAACATGTCGTGCGTACTGCCCGCCGATATCGAGGTCAGCCCCTGCGCGCTGAACGAGACCGTTACGGGAGCGGTGAGCCCGGGTACGTTGAGCCGCTCGGAACTGACCGGCTGGCCGCCGGACGCGGACGTCCACGCGCCGCGGCCAGGATCAAGGACCGGGCCGAGCGCCGGAATCGTCCCGTACCCGAAACCGAGCAGGCCGAGCAGCAGCGCCGATACGACAGCCGCGCCGACCAGGTTCACTGCCCGCCGTACCCGCCATCGCCGCGCACCGCCACCACGCCTTACATGCTTCAACATCCCGCACGTTTTATCACGAAACCCGATTCTCGTGTCCTGCAGCTCGTTTCTGTCACCTACAGCGAGAAGACAAACACTAGGCGGATCGCGATGACCGATTTACAGTGCAATTAAGGGACCTAAGCCGTTTTTAACGAAACAGATTAAGGGCACTCTGATTACAGAGCGCCGCCTGACGGCGGCGAATCGGTACGCTGAGATGGTGAGATGGATGGCTTGGCCGCCCCGCTTCAAGAATTCCAGGTCATCAGCGCAGCCCGGTACTTACGCCCCCGATGGGGTGCAGGCGACCGTAACTCCGGCACCTGGCGCTGAGCCGCTTCCCGGCAGCGGGCAGAATACCGGGGTCAGCGGCACCAGGCACGCCGTCGCCTCCGGCGGCGCCCACGGCCCGGGTGCCCGCAGCCCCAGGCCCGGCAGGCGGCTGCGTGCCATCCGTTACGCGCACTCGGGCAGCGCAGAGGAGGCCTCCCCCGCGGCTCCCGTGCGGCCGGTGCGGCCCGCCGATGAGCAGGAACAGGGGCCCGGCACGCCCGCGCCGGATATCCCCGCCTCGGGTACGGTCCTGTCCGGCACCGTGCTATCGGGTGTCGTGCTGCCGGACCGCAGGCCGCCCGGCCAGCCGGCCCGGCCAGTCGCGGAGCAGACGGCCGGGTACGACCAGAACCCGGGCCCTGTCTTCGAGCCAGCACGCCCCGCGTCCACCGTGCCGCCCCGCTCCGCTCGCGCGGAGGAGCCCGCCAGGCCGTCTGAGCCGGTCGAGCCGGTGCCGAACGAGGGGCTCGGGATCTTCGGCGGCGTGGCGACCACAGAAGCCTCCGACGACCCGCCGGCCAGGCGCGCGGACCGCCAGCCCAGGTTCTGGCAGAGGCCGAGCGAGCCACCCGGTGCCGACCCGCGGACCGGGCGCGTGCCGGCGGTGGGCGCGACGTGGAACCAGCCGATCACCTCACCGCCCGTGCCGAGCGAGGGGGCGGAGGAGAGGAAGGCGAGACCGTTCTTCCGGATGCGCGAGTTCATCCGGGGGGACGCGGGCGCGGACAATGAGCGGCCGCGGGTGAGCGTGCGCGACCTTCCCCCGGACGTTCAGGTGCACCTGTGGCGGGTGCGGGCCATCATCATGGTGGTGACCGGCGCGGTATTCGCGGCGCTGACCAGGAGCTGGGAGATCGCCGTGACGCTGGCCATCCTGGCCGGGATCGCCGACACCGTCTACCGGGCGAGGAACGCCGCGTACTACGTCATGGCCGGTCCCCACCCCGGTGCGCGCAAGGAGACCAGCAAGCAGCTGGCGCGGATGCGGCGCGAGGGGTACTACACGCTCAACGAGCGGCGCATCCCGAACAGCCCCGAGGTCATCGACCACCTGGTCATCGGGCCGACCGGCGTGTACGCCATCGACTCGGAAAGGTGGAATCCCAAGCTGCCGATCCGCATCTCGAACGGCAAGAGGCTCTACCTGGGCCCGGAATCGCAGAAGGAACGGCTCGATCACGCTGTCTGGGAGGCATCGCAGGCCAGCGAGATCCTCAGCCGCGCGCTCGGCTACCAGGTCCCGGTCCGGCCTGCGCTGGCCATCTACGGGCCGCAGGTTCCCTGGGATGTCGTCGACATCAGGAACGTGGACGTGTTCACCGGGTCGGCGCTGCGCAAGTACCTGAAGTCACGCGGCCGGAAGCGCGGAAGGGGCGTGCCCGCACTGACTCCCGAGGAAGTGCTCGCGATCTACGAGAAGGCGGCCGCGGTGCTGCCGGACGTTACGGCGTCGCCGAGGAGCACGACGCCGGTAGGCTGAGTTCCCTAGCACCTTCTTGACTTTCTTGGTGAGGGGAGTTCGGCGATGCCGCCGTTGAGGTCACGCACGGTCACGCACGGTCGGAACATGGCGGGAGCGCGCGCGCTGCTGCGCGCGACCGGGGTAGCCAACGAGGACTTCGGCAAGCCGATCATCGCCGTCGCCAACAGCTTCACCGAGTTCGTCCCCGGTCACGTGCACCTAGCCGAGGTCGGGCGGGTCGTGGCCGACGCGGTGCGGGCCGCGGGCGCGATCCCCCGGGAGTTCAACACGATCGCCGTCGACGACGGGATCGCGATGGGACACGGCGGGATGCTGTACTCGCTGCCGTCCCGCGAGCTGATCGCGGACTCGGTCGAGTACATGGCCAACGCGCACTGCGCGGACGCGCTGATCTGCATCTCCAACTGCGACAAGATCACGCCGGGCATGCTGATCGCCGCGATGCGGCTCAACATCCCGACCGTATTCGTCTCCGGCGGGCCGATGGAGGCAGGGAAGGTCGTGGCGACCGTCCCCGGTGCCCCGTCGGGTGTGCGCAAGCTGGACCTGATCGACTCGATGGTCGCCTCGGCGGACCCGTCGGTGTCGGACGCCGAACTCGCCTCGATCGAAGAGGCGGCCTGCCCGACGTGCGGGTCGTGCTCGGGGATGTTCACCGCCAACTCGATGAACTGCCTCACCGAGGCGATCGGGCTGGCGCTGCCGGGGAACGGCACCACGCTCGCCACGCACGTCGCGCGGCGCGGGCTGTTCGAGAAGGCGGGAGCGCTGATCGTCGACCTCGCCAAGCGCTACTACTTCTCCGACGACCCGTCGGTGCTCCCCCGGTCGATCGCGACCAGGGACGCGTTCGAGAACGCCATGGCGCTCGACATCGCGATGGGCGGATCGACGAACACGATCCTGCACCTGCTCGCCGCCGCGCACGAGGCCGAGGTGGACTTCGGGCTCAAGGAGATCGACGAGCTGTCTCGGCGGGTGCCGTGCCTGTGCAAGGTCGCGCCGTCAAGCTCGTATCACGTGGAGGACGTGCACCGGGCCGGCGGCATCTACACGATCCTGGGCGAGCTCGACCGGGCGGGGCTGCTCAACCGCGGCGTGCACACGGTGCACGGCGCGCCGATCTCCGCGTGGGACCTGCGATCTTCCTCGGTGCTTCCCGAAGCGGTCGAGCTGTACCACGCGGCGCCTGGCGGGGTGCGGACCACCAAGGGGTACTCGCAGTCCGCCGCGTGGGAGTCACTGGACCTGGATCCGGTCGCCGGGTGCATCAGGGACGTGGCGCACGCGTACACCGCCGAAGGCGGGCTGTGCATGCTGTACGGGAACCTGGCCAGCGACGGAGCCGTGGTGAAGACGGCGGGCGTCCCCGAGGAGCTGTGGACGTTCTCCGGGCCCGCGGTCGTGTTCGAGTCGCAGGAAGACGCGGTCGACGGGATCCTCGCCAACCGGGTGAAGGCGGGCGACGTCGTCGTCATCAGGTACGAGGGGCCGCGCGGCGGCCCGGGGATGCAGGAGATGCTGTACCCGACGTCGTTCCTGAAGGGCAAGGGCCTGGGGCGCGCGTGCGCGCTGATCACCGACGGGCGGTTCTCCGGCGGGACCACCGGGCTGTCGATCGGGCACATCTCCCCCGAGTCGGCCGGCGGCGGCACGCTGGCGCTCGTCGAGAACGGGGACACGATCGTCATCGACATACCGCGCCGCGAACTACGGCTCGACGTGCCGGACGCTGAGCTTGCCGAGCGGCGGGAGGCGCTGCTCTCCTCCCTCGGCTCGTACCGGCCGGCGTCGCGGCAGCGGCCGGTGAGCGCCGCGCTCCAGGTCTACGCGGCCCTCGCCACGTCGGCGTCCACCGGTGCGGCCCGGGACGTCTCGGCTCTCGCGAAGCTCGGATGACCGTATTCGCCCGGCCGCGCGATCTTTGTGCTGTGCGTCGACCGCGACCACAGTGCCTTAAGCCGAGCCACAGCGCGGGAGGCGCCGCGGTCTCTGCGGTGCCTCCCCAGGCAGCAGAGTGCAGGGGGGTCGTCCCCCCGCAGGGAGCACTGTGACCGGGGGGTTTGTGCGGGCCGCGCGGGTTTCTGACGCGGACGGCCTGGCCCGGGTCCAGGTTGCCAGCTGGCGGGCTACGTTCGCCGGACTCGTGCCAGAGCCGGTGATCGCGGAGCTGACGAGCGAGGCGGCGGTGGCCCAGTTCGCGGATCGCTGGCGTGCGGCGATCAGCACGCCGCCGACGTCGAAGCACCACGTCCACGTCGCCATCGACAAGCCGGGCGAGCCCGGGATCCTCGGGTTCGCCGCGGCCGGGCCGGCCACCGACGAGGACCTGTGGCCGGCCACGGACGGCGAGCTTTACGAGCTGCACGTGGCGCCGTCCGCCGCCGGAGAGGGCCATGACGGCCGGCTGCTGAACGCCGTGGCCGATACGTTCGCTGAGGACGGCTTCAGCACCGGGTATACGTGGGCGCTCGCGGGCGACGAGTCGCGGATCGGGTTCCTCGAGGCGGCCGGCTGGGCACCGGACGGCAGCCGGGCCAGCCTCGACATGGGAGTCAAGGTGCCCGTGGTACGCCTGCACACCCGGGTGTCTCCGGCCACCTGAGCACTTCCTATCGGTGCTCTGCCTCAAATGACGGTAACGGCGGACAGGCCCGATGGTTGCGGCAACGATACGGTTATAGGCGTATGGCCGCCGCAACCATGGCCCCGGCGTCAGCGCTGCGGCCTAGCGGGGTGAGGCTGCGGTGACGCACGGTGTCCTTGGGGCCAGGGCTGTGGCGAAACCGCGCACTCGGGCGGCTGACGC
>Ga0335073_10010697_pt1 | contig 12897 bp, 11 predicted proteins | sample Lox_Sample_22_FD_207093 | JGI IMG/M metagenome (GOLD analysis project Ga0335073, IMG submission 207093) | Soil microbial communities from Loxahatchee National Wildlife Refuge, Florida, United States - Lox_Sample_2.2 | ecosystem: Environmental > Terrestrial > Soil > Wetlands | place: USA...
CATTAGGTTTTGCGTGTACTATTCCATCATGGATTGGCATAGCCCGGACCAGGCGCCCGCCGATCCGAATCCGGATCATCCGGCCTATAATCCAACCAGTTTCATTCCTGGCCAAAAGGAGGCTTATATCCAATACATGGAAACTGAACTTTCAGAATTAATCAGACAATACCATCCCGGCGTTATCTGGTTTGATGGTCAATGGATGAACGGCTGGACAGATGAAGACGGGAAACGATTGTATAGCTATCTGCGAGCGCTGGACCCGAAACTCATCATCAATAACCGCGTCAAAGGTGCTGGAGATTACGAGACGCCCGAGCAATATATTCCGCCAAACGGCCTGCCCGGTCGCGATTGGGAAACCTGCATGACCATGAATGACACTTGGGGCTACAAGCGGGACGATAACGATTGGAAATCGGCCGGGACCCTCATCCGCAATGTCGTAGACATCGCCAGTAAAGGTGGAAATTATCTGCTCAATGTGGGACCCACCGGCGAAGGATTGATCCCCGACGCCTCCGTCGAACGGCTTGCGGAGATCGGACAGTGGATGAAAGTGAACGGCACCGCCATTTACGCAACCGGCGCCAGTCCATTCAGCCATCAATTGCCCTGGGGCCGCTGCACAACAAAAATTTCCGGGCATAACACAATACTTTACCTTCACGTTTTTGATTGGCCCGTGGACGGCGAGCTCGCCGTTCCTGTCTCGAACAAAATAAAGCGCGCCGCTCTCCTAGTCGCCCCATCCACGCCTCTCAGGACGGAAACCGGTGCCAACGGCGACACAATCTTTCTGCCGGCGCAGGCGCCGGACAAAATTTCCTCCACAGTCGTCGTTAAACTCGATGGCGCACCGCAAGTTTTGACGATGCCAATTCTTCAAAACAATGACGGATCAGTTTGGCTGCGCGCCGGCGACGCCAATTTGCACGGCTCACAAATCCAATATGAATCCGGCGAATCCCACGACAACCTTGGCTATTGGTTTCAACCCCAGGACTGGGCAGACTGGACGTTTAAAGTTAGTCGTCCCGGAAAATTCCTGATAACCGCCGAAATCGCCGCGCCCGGTGCCACTTCTTTTCAACTCTCCGTGGCCGGGCAAACGTTTCACTGCGGAGCCCCTGTCACAGGCGATTATTTTCACTACAAACCATTACAGATTGGTGAATTGGAAATTGCGGCTCCCGGCGACGTAACGCTTGCCGTCCATCCGGTTAAGGACCGTTGGCAGCCTATGAATTTGAGGTCGGTCAAACTTGAACCGGTCGCCGAGAATCCCTGAAAACAGAACGCTCAAGGACAGCCAAAAGACGATGGCCGAATATCGCACAAAGTCATGTTACGGCTTTGCGCACAAAGAGTTCTCTTTCCGTCTGGACGACCGTTTGGGATTCGACCCCGCTTGGCTAATTAGCTTTGAACTTTCATTTTATGACCCGACTATTCTGTGACCGGATTCCTATATGAACCGGCTTGTTTTATATCCAATTCTGATTCTGTCCCTGTTCCTGGTGCCCTGCTGTTCAACCGAGCATCGTAAAGTCACCGTTACCTATACCAATCCCGTTTATGCCGGTGACATGCCGGATCCATCCGTCAAAAAATTCGGCGACGATTATTATGTTTTCGGTACAACCGGCGACCGGCGGTTGCCCGATGGACGGATTTTTACGCTGTTACGCTCGCGTGACCTCGTGCATTGGGAAAAGCTCGGGGGCGCGGTGGTCCCGCCGTTCACCAACACGAATTTCCAATACTGGGCGCCAGAAATCACGGAAAACAACGGCGAATATTATCTCTACTACGCCATGGGCGATGAGTGGCCGGAACATTTTGTCATTCGCGTCGGTGTCAGCGATAAACCAGGGGGGCCCTATGTCGACTCTGGCGCGGTCCTGGCGGATTGCGCAACAAACCGGTTCACCATTGATCCCTTTCCGTTCCGTGACGATGATGGCCAATGGTATCTGTTTGATGCCTGCGATTTTCCTTATGATTCTCCCGGTTACCATGCGGGCACGGGCATTGAGGTAAATCGTTTGCAGAACATGACAACCCCGGGCAACGACTGCCAGGTCGTCGTCCGGCCCGCGTACGACTGGACGCTTTACCAGGCACATCGCCGAATGGATGTGTTTCACCAAACATTTGGCGCCTGGCATACGATTGAGGGTCCGTGCGTCGTAAAACATGACGGCAAATACTATTGCTTTTACAGCGGCGCGAACTGGCGAACATCCCGCTACGGCGTGGATTATGTCGTCGCGGACCGTCCGCTGGGTCCGTACACAGGCGCCGGCGACCATGCGCGGTTCTTAAGCAGCATACCCGGAAAAGTCTTGGGCCCCGGTGGCATTTCGATCGTAACCGGCCCGGACGGAAAAACCCAGTACGTCATCTATCACGCATGGAACCGGCAAATGACCCAGCGCCAAATGTGCGTGGATAAATTGGAATGGACGCCCGATGGCCCGCGTTGTGTGCCGACGGTAACCCCGCAGATTATAACTCCGTGATCCGGTATAATCGCCCGCCGTTTCAAACCATCGGTGGACGATTCTCCCTCTCCCAGCGGGAGAGGGCCGGGGAGAGTCTTTGCAACGGCAACATTCTATCGGTTCACGGAAAAACGGGTCTACTTCGCCTTGTTCGCGCCCTTGACGCGCATCCGAATGCTGTAAAGAGATTTGCTCGCCGTGATGAAAAGCGTCTTATGGTCGGCGCCCCCGAAACAGAGATTGCCTGTCCATGCCTCCGGCACATCAATATGGCCGATTTGCTTTCCGTTTTTGTTGAAAATCCAGACTCCATGACCTGTTATATAGATGTCGCCGTTCTCGTCCATCGTCATCCCATCCGACCCTTTCGTACAAAAAAGCGTTTTATTCGTTAGCGAACCGTCGGGCAAAATGTCGTAACGCCAAGTCCGGCCTGTACCAAGATCCCCGACATAAAGAATCTTTCCGTCCGCGGTGCCGGTGATGCCGTTGGGCGTTTTTAAATCGCTGGTCACGCGGCTCAAATGGTTATGGTCAGGCGACAAATAATAAACGTCCTGGCCAGGCTGGGCCATTGTGGTATGGTCCCACCAGTCCCGCCGATAGAAAGGATCGGTCATAAACATGCCGCCGTTCGGCAATATCCAAACGTCATTCGGACCGTTGAGATATTTCCCTTCAAAATTTGTCACGAGAACCGTCACCGTTTTGTCGGGCGAGATTTCCCAAAGCTCATTATGTTCATCCGCGCAGGCGATCAAATTGCCACGGGCGTCAAACTCCATGCCGTTGGCGTGCCCGGATGGGTGCATAAAAACCGACAACTGCCCATTGGTCGTCCATTCCATGATGCGATTATTGGGTTGATCAACGAAAAAGATGTTTCCGGCAGCATCGCACGTGGCGCCCTCGGTAAAGGCGAAGCCGCCCGCGAGCTTTTGCAGCGTTGCGCCCGGCGCGACGACAGTCTGCCCGTGCAATGACCCAACCAATGCAGCGAACACGAGAACAAAAAGACAGATTTTTGGATTCTTTCGTCGTAAACGGTTCATGGCTAAATGCTTCTCAGGCGCTAATGTCCGGGCAATAATACCAGAATAAGCGCATCTGTTACAAGAGGGCATAGGAATTAAGCGCCAAACTGCATCTTTGCCGTTGCCGTTTAACGTCTTATGAGGAATTTTGTCAACGGGCTTGCCTTTCGCGCCAATGGCGAGCAAATTCAATCTGTTGAGCACGGACCTACAATCGAGATCCGAAGAACATGCTTCACCTCACGGTGGATCCAGTCCCCGGCGCATTTTCGCCACGACGCAGTGGTCGGTTGTGCTGACAGCAGGTCGGGCGGAATTTGAGCAGGCGCAAGATGCCTTGGAAACGCTGTGCCGGACCTACTGGTATCCGTTATACGCTTACGTGCGCCGGCGCGGGTATTCGCCTGCAGATGCCGAGGACCTCACCCAGGAATTTTTTGCGTGGCTGCTCGAACGAAAATGGCTGGGAAAGGCCGACCCGCAACGCGGCCGTTTTCGTTCGTTCCTGTTGACCAGCGTCAGCAATTTTTTGTCGAATGAATGGGATAAAGCCAGGACCCAAAAACGCGGCGGCGGAAAGATTATTGCCCTGGAACGCGACGAAGCGGAAAACCGCTACACCTGGCACCCGCTGTCCTATCGCATTCCGGAATCCTCTTTCACTCCGGAACAAAGTTTCGAATGGCGGTGGGCCTTGACGTTGCTGGACCAGGTGATGAGCCGGCTGAGCGCCGAATTCGAGCAGGAGCACAAAAAGGAAATGTTCGAGGCATTGAAGCCGTGCCTGCTTGGAGAAAGTTCAGCCCAGCCCTATGCAACGCTGGCATCCATTTTGGGGATGAGCGAGGGTTCGGTGAAAGTGACCGTTCATCGCCTGCGCCAGCGGTACCGCCAGATGCTTCGCGAGGAAATCGCCAGCACCGTTTCCTCGCCTGAAGAGATTGAAGAGGAATTGCGCTATCTATTTGCCGTGTTGACCCGGCGATAGCAGCCAGGCTTCTTTTCACTGGTAAACCTGCCTTCGCCCTATTATATATCGATCGCAGGATAGTATGGAAACATTCCCGGTCTGCCCGGTTTGCGGGATAACAGTTGTTCCCGGCGCGCCCCAAGGCTTGTGCCCGGAATGCCTGTTGCGCGCCGGATTCGAAACCAAGTCCGGCAACAAGTCCACCGACGGGAAATTGGCAACAGCCCTGGCCCCTCTCGAAGAGGTCGCCAAATCCTTTCCCTCGCTGGAATTCATGGAATTGGCCGGGCACGGCGGCATGGGCGCCGTCTATAAAGTGCGCCAGCCGCAGTTGGCCCGCATTGCCGCTTTAAAGTTTTTATTCCCTGAAAAACAAAGCTCCCCTCAGTTTGCCGACCGTTTCGAGCGCGAAGCCCGCACCCTCGCCGCCCTCTCGCATCCCAATATCGTCATGGTCTATGATTTTGGCAAAGTCGACGGCCGATTCTATCTGCTGATGGAATTTGTGGACGGCCTGACCCTCCGGCAAATGTTTCGGGCGCGAAGGCTTTCGCCCGCCGAAGCAGTCGGCATCGTGCCAAAGATTTGCGATGCCCTGCAATATGCCCATGACCAGGGCGTCGTCCACCGCGACATCAAACCCGAAAACATTCTGCTCGATAAATCCGGCCAGGTAAAAATCGCCGACTTCGGCATTGCCAAAATGCTGCACCTCCCCGGCAACGTCACATTGACCGGCGCGATGGATGTCATCGGCACGCCCCTGTACATGGCCCCGGAACAAATTGAAAATCCGGAAATCGTGGATTCCCGCGCGGATATTTATTCGCTGGGCGTTGTTTTCTATGAAATGCTCACCGGCGAATTGCCTTTGGGCAGATTCCAACCGCCATCGCAAAAACTTGAAACAGACCCCCGGCTCGACGAAGTCGTCATTCATGCCCTCGAAAAGGAACCGGACCGGCGCTATCAGCAGGTTGGCCAAATGAAGACCGACGTGGAAAAGATTGCTCAGACGATGCCTCCGGAAGAAGCAAGGCCCAAAACGAACGTACCGCCGGCCTCACGTTCGGCGCGTCCCGCCGGATTGGTCGCCGAAGCGCAGGCCGCCGCGCGCGCGGCCCTCCCTTCGAAACCGGTCCGGCGAACTTCGAAAACCACTCGGGCATTTCGGCCTAAAATAGCCATTGTGGCGGGTGTTATCTTTGTTCTTGCCGCCCTGTTCCTGGCCATTTTGTTTCTGGTCATGCACAAATAGCACAGCGGTTATTTTACTTCACTGGCTTTGTAACCTTTTTCCGCGTTTGCTTTATAGCCATATAGAAGAATTGGATTATCCATTCTTTGGACTGAAACGGATGCCTTAGAGGCAAAAATGGATTAAATCAAAAGCAATAGAGAGTTGAGCAGATTGAGACAGATGAAACAAATTTCTAACGAATTTATCATTCGCGCGTTGAATTGCGACGGATATGAGCACGCGGGATTCATTTCCAGCGCGGCATCGGCGCTTTTGGTGCATTTGGCGAGACCTTCGTCCCGTTTATCACCGCGCGCCCTGCGCTGCGCGACGTCCGCAAAAACGGAAAACGCCGAGCCTCCCGTTCGGCGCAAAAAAATTCTCAGCAAACGGTTGCCGGTTATTTACTTCCCGGCATCTGTAACCGTTCCGCCGATTTCCGTTAAAAGATAAAGACGTCGCTGATTTCCGGGTTGATACCCGGTTTGCACCGCCATTAGTCCGGCGCCGGAGCCGTCCGCCTTTGCGCTGGTCGGCCTGGGCTCGGCGACATTGTGGTTCTGGCGCCGGATGGCGTAGCGCAGCTCGCGCGCTGGTTGACCCGCGATGATGGAGGATGCGGAGGTTAGAGGATGGATTTCATGTTGCATCTTCGCTCTCCCATCTTCCATCCTCGCTCTTCAAAGCCTGTAAACACTTTAAGGAGATGCCGCGCGACGGGTCCTGTAACCTTTTCCCTGAATTTCTTTATACCATAGACAGCAACCCTCGCTGATATTCGGGTTGCATAAATAACGCCATTGGCATCGCCGTTAGTCCGGTGCCGAAGCCGTCGGCAGTTTGCGCCAGTGAGCCCAGGCGCAGTGCGTTGCGGTTCTGGCGCCGGACGGCGTGTCTGGCAGGTATATCTGATAAAAGGAATGAGATATTTATTGCTAATCGTTTCATGGGTGGTTTGCATTCCAATCTGCTTCTTCTTTCTTCTTTATTGGCTCTTTCTTTATCAGCGCCATTCCATGGTCCGGTTTTCCCCGCGAACCCTGAAGGAAATGAATGGATAGACGGCATCGGCTGCGCTGCGATTGACGAATCAGTTTCGAGTTAGTGCCATGGACCGGTTCGACGCTCCTGACGCTTTGCCCCTGGTATTACCGCCACAAATGCTTCGGGTACTTCCTCGCCAGCTCAGATTTAATCTTCGGATAATGCTCGCGCCAGAAATTTGCCAGGTCCTGTGTCACTTGGATTGGTTTCATGCCGGGTGTCAGAATGTGTACGGTCGCCGGCACGCGGCCCAGGGCGATTTTCGGCGTTTGATTCACGTCATAGAGTTCCTGGATGCGCAGTGAGATAAACGGCGATTTTCCTTTTTCGTATGTGACTTTGGGCGTGCGGCCGTTTGGCAGGGACAACCGCTCCGGCGCGTGTTTGTCCAGCAGTTCTCGCTGCGCGTGCGAAAGCCAGGATGTCACCACGGGCATGACTTCACGTTCCTTGATGTCCTTGTAGCTGACTGCGCCGTGGCAAAGCTGCTCGACGACATGTTGTTTGTCTTCATCGTTGAACGGCGGCAATTGGAGCTCCGGACAATGTGCGCACAGAAAGTTCAGGCGCGCGACCCATTGTTGCACGGCATGGTCCCAATTTGGCAGTGGCAATCGTTCCGCCAGAATTTCAGCGGCCAGAATCCGCGCCGCATCATCAGCCGGAGGAGGGTCCACCCGGCGCGCCGAAAGTGCCAGTGCTCGAAACCGCAATAATTCCGCCGCGACAACCCGCTTTTGCGTCGCGTCAAATTGCACGCGCAACTCCGATGAAATGTCGTCCGGAAACAGCTCGCGCAGCCAGCCGGTCTCGACGGCAGTGGCCAGGGAAAGGATTGTGCTGACGTCTTTGTCGCGAGTTTCCACTTCCCGGATTTCCGCCGCGACAAATAGTTCCGCCTGCTGCACGACGCTTTCGCGCGCCAGAACGCCCCTGCGATTGTGGACCAATTCGCACCGGAGCGTTCCCTGGTCGAGCCTGCGGCCGACACGATCGCTGAAACCAATGAGAATGCACTTCTGGAGCGCCTCATCTTTGACTTCGCGCGGCGCTGCGTCGAGGCCCTCGCGTTGGGCGATGCGCAGAAACTGTTCCAGCAATGGCCCAACCTGCCGTGCTGTGACGGCGTGAATGCCGAGCCTGCGACAGGCATCAAGACGGAATTGGTTTTTCGCGGCATAATTCCAGGCGCGCATGAGGATCCAGAAGTCCGATGAAGCCTTTTCCCCGAACAAATCTTCCCGCGCGGAATTGGTTTCGCGGTCCACGTTACGCAGAAGCAGGTCCCGGCCCTGCGTGAGCGCGGCAACGAGCGCAGCCTGATAAACGCATCCATATTCCTGCGCCGCCAGCAACATGCGCGAGTAACGCGGATGCAACGGAAATGCGAGCATCTTCCGGCCAACCGCCGTAATGGACATTCCGCATTCCGCATTCCGCGTTCCGAATTTTTCAAGCGCTCCCAAATCACACAAAAGCTCCTCCGCATGCGCCAGTGAGATTTCATCCGGCTTTTCAAGCCACCGAAATTTCCTCAGGTCGTCCACGCCCGCTGCTTTCAGAGTGAGCACCACTTCAGCCAAATCGAGCCGCTTGATTTCCGGCAATTCGCGAGCCGCGCGGTGCGAATGTTCCTCGCGCGACCAAAGCCGTTTGCAAACACCCGCCGCGGTGCGTCCGGCGCGTCCGGCGCGCTGGTCGGCCGACGCCTGTGATATGCGCTCGATCAGGAGCGTGTTGATGCCGCGGTTGGGATCGTAACGGGCGATGCGCGCCAGGCCGCTGTCAACGACCAGCCGAACGCCATCAATCGTCAACGAGGTCTCGGCAACGTTTGTGGCCACGACGACTTTGCGCCGGTCATAGCGCGCCACGGCGGCATCCTGAAGTTTTGGCTCCAATTCGCCGTGCAGCGGCAAAAGGATAAATCCTTTGGACTCGGACGTATTTCGTATGGCTTCGATGGTTTGGGAAATTTCAAATCCACCTGGCATAAAAACCAGCACGTCCCCATCGCCGCCGGATTGGACGTAATTCGAAAAGGCTTCGGCGGCCTGTTCCCAGGCGGGCCGCTTGTCCGCATAAGATGGTTGTGCGGCGTATTCAATATCCACCGAAAACTGCCGGCCTTGGGAAGAAAGAACCGAACAACGAAAATTCTTATTGCCTGCGGGTCCGGCGGTGGCATTCAAATACCTCTCCAGTTCTACAGAATCCAGCGTGGCGGACATCACGACCAGGTTCAGGTCCGGGCGTGATTGCTCCTGCAAATCCAGCGCGCGGGCGAGCGTGATATCCCCATACAAATGTCGCTCATGAAATTCGTCGAAAATGAGGACGGAAACGCCCTTAAGCCCGGGGTCCTCAATCATTTGCCGCAGCAGCACCCCTTCGGTCACGAAACGGACTTTTGTCCGATCAGACGTGCAATTTTCAAAACGGATTTGGTAGCCGACCTCGTCGCCCAATTTCACCCCAAGTTCGCTGGCAACACGGGCAGCCAACAGGCGCGCGGCCAGTCGGCGGGGCTGGAGAATGACCACTTGACCGGCACCGAGCAGGCCGTGCTTCAGCAGCATCTGCGGCACCTGCGTGGACTTTCCCGACCCCGTCGGCGCGGACAAAATCAATCGGGAATCCGATTTCAGCCGGGAAACGATCTGCTCCTCGATGTCGTAAATGGGCAACATGCGAAGGGAAAAATTACACCAAATCATTGAAGCGTTGAAGAGATTAAAAGCGTTTACCAGGACACGCATTCCGCATATGTCCCATCCCGGCGCGTCAACGGTCAGCTCAGCCTAACCTTCTCCTGCGCCTGGTCGCCAGGTGTCCCCTGGGCAGTTTGGATGATGTCGCGCATACGGAGTGCGTCCGCCTTGCTATGGCCGTGGCTTCGCAATGGGTCGGTCCCGCCGGTGGACTCGATGAGAATGTCAGACCAAATAATTCCGGTCCGAATATGGACTGACGCCACTTTGGAAATGCTAATGCTCATTTCGTCCATGCGAAACCACGAACGTTTGCGGCGAATGACCGCAGTGTCTGTGACTTCAATGAACGTGGGAAATAGGCGGTTTCCACGGGTCCAACGGCTGGCCTTAAAAGTTTCTGACGCCATATGTTAATGTCATGCAATTCAGCCGTTTGAGCAAATGGAAATGCAAACGGCTCAGTTGCAGCATTTAGTAATCGTGAAGCTCGTGCTATTCGCGTAAATCGTAAATCGTAAATTTTCAGAGCGCCATTCCCGGCTCTATCTCCGCGTCCAACGGCGTGGCGGTGACGCCCGAAAGAAATTTTCGTTCCGCCAGAATGCCAATCATCGCCGCATTGTCCGTGCAGAATTTGTTTTCGGCCAGGCGTAACGCGAATCCGTTCTTTCCGCAGGCGTCTTCCAGTTCGCGGCGCAGGACGCGGTTGCACGTGACGCCTCCGGACGCGGTTACACAACCGGCGCCCGTCCGTTCGGCAGCACGGATCGTTTTTGCCACGAGCACGTCCACGATGGCCGCCTGGATGCCGGCGCATAAATCGCGGATTTTTTTTCCGTCGTTCATCAATCCCGGATTGTCCCGGAGGAAATAGCGCACAGATGTTTTCAAACCGCTGAAGCTGAAGTCATCGCCGGCGTCGTTGATCAACGGCCTGGGAAAATCGAACGCTTTTGGATCGCCATGCTCGGCGAGTTTGTCAATTTCCGGACCGGCGGGATACGGCAGGCCGATAAGCTTGCCGGTTTTATCAAAACATTCCCCGGCGGCGTCATCGAGCGTTGAACCGAGCACGTGATGGTGAAACAACGATTCGACCCGGGCCAAAATCGTATGACCACCGCTCACGATCAAAGACACGTTAGGTTGGAAGCCCGCGAAATCGCCAATCCACGGCGAGTACAGATGCGCTTCATGGTGGTTGATTCCTATGAACGGTTTTCGCAGGGCAAACGCTATCGCCTGCGCGGCTTTGAATCCCACCAGCAGGGCTGTCGGCAGGCCCGGACCCTGCGTCGCCGCGACCGCATCAATGTCAGCGGCCGAGACGCCCGCCTGCGCCAGCGCCGTCCGCGCGACAGAAGGGAAATTCCTTAAATGCTCACGCGCAGCCAGTTCCGGCACCACGCCGCCATACTCCGTGTGTAACGCAATTTGCGAAGAAACCACATTGGACAAAATCGCCCCATCGCGCACGACCGCCACGCTCGTCTCATCGCAAGAAGTTTCAACAGCCAAAACAGGCATTGGATTAGTGGATTAATGGATTTGTGGATTGATGAGTAAATGCGTCCGTCCCAACAATCCGACAACCCGAAGCGCGCCCGCTTGAACGATGGTTACTGGAGTCGTTGGAACCAGGTCTTCCAGTAATCCATTTATCCAACAATCCATTCATCCAATTTTACTTGGCCGCCATCTTGTCCGGATTGGACATTCCACTATAAATCAAAATGCCTTTGAGCAAATCTTCCGCGCGGTCGAGTTGGGTGTCCTTGATCTGTTCCGCCTGCAGGCGGTTGGTCGCGTCGAGAGATTCCAGGCCGCCCGGCGCTGTTTTGAGCAGGAGGGCGGCTTCCTCTTCGTCCGTTATCGGCACGATGATGTCCGGCGTAATGCCGTGCTCGTGAATCACGCGATGGCTTGGGGTGTAATATTTGGCCGTTGTCAGCTTGAGCGCGGAGCCGTCAGGAAAGGGATAAATGCTCTGCACCGATCCCTTGCCGAACGTCTTCTGCCCCAGGATGACCGCGCGATGCAGGTCCTGCATACAGCCGGTCACAATTTCGGCCGCACTGGCGGTGCCCAGATTCACGAGGATAACGATAGGCTCGCCCTTTAATTCGTCGCCATGGCCCTCGGCGCGAAGAAATGAGTTCTCTCTCGCGTCGCGCCCTTCGGTGGAGACCACCAATTGCCCGCGCGGTAAAAACTTCTGGGACACGTCCACCGCTTCGTCCAAAAGACCGCCCGGATTGTCTCGCAGATCAATGATCAGCGCCTTCATTCCCTCCGCTTTCAGTTTGTCCAGAGCGGCTTGCAGTTCATCGCCGGTATTATCGCCAAACTCGGCTATCCGAACGTAGCCGATCTTGTCCGTGCTCAGCGGAAATACCTTTTGACCGTTGATATCCTTGACAAATTTTACGGTAATGATGGAGCGTTTGAGCGTAAATTCCTTCACCAGGCCGTTGGAGGGCCGCTCGATGGTGACAACCACTTTGCTGCCAGGTTCGCCCCGCAACAGTTTCACAGAATCATCGAGCCGGTCGCTCAGCGGCATATCCGCGACCGCCTGGCCATTGATCTTCACGATGTGGTCATCCGGCAATATTCCCGCCTCAAATCCGGGCGAATCGTCCATGGGCGAAACGATCGTGACATAGCCGTCCTTCAGCACAACGACCAGGCCGAGCCCGCCAAATTCGCCTTCAGTATCCTCCTGCAAATCCTCGTAATCAGACGGGTCCAGAAATTCACTGTGCGGGTCGAGCGAAGAAACCATCCCCTTGATGCCCGAATACACCAGATCATGATAAGTCAGGTTGGTGCCATCCACGTATTCAGTCCGAATTTTATCGAGCACCTGTTGAAAAAGTTCGACGTTTGCGCCCCTGGAATCCACCTGTTCCTCCGCGCGCGCCGGCATCAAATAAATGCATTCACCCAAAATCAAGTTCAAGGCCAGCAGCGCGGTCACGAGCCCGTAAATCAAACGTCTTTTCATTGCACAACGATTTTACCACAGATGCGCGAAACGGGAAATGGAAGTTTTTGCGCCCAATGCCGAGGAGCGCGTCTCACTTTTTCTGTTTGCCTGGACTGGATTGCGAATCCTGAACCGAAAAGATCGTTCGTCGTACCAATTCACCGGCGGACAATTCTCCCTCTCCCGGCGGGAGAGGGCCGGGGTGAAGGAGAGTCATCGAACGAGAATGTCGTGCGGGTCTTGGGGGGCGTTGAATCGTCCCAGTTGATCTCCAAAATTGTTTTTCTTGCGCCCAATGCATCGCTCATGGTTACATCTTCAGATGAAACGAGGACGTTCCCTCGCAGGCTTTATTCGAATTACAGTCCTTTTTATAACGCTGGCGATTTCGTCTCT
>Ga0335073_10010698_pt1 | contig 12897 bp, 12 predicted proteins | sample Lox_Sample_22_FD_207093 | JGI IMG/M metagenome (GOLD analysis project Ga0335073, IMG submission 207093) | Soil microbial communities from Loxahatchee National Wildlife Refuge, Florida, United States - Lox_Sample_2.2 | ecosystem: Environmental > Terrestrial > Soil > Wetlands | place: USA...
GGAAATCGATTAAGCATCTAGGCTGGCTCCGGAAGAAAGGTCGTCGGACTGTTGCTCGAATTCTAGGGTATCGGCCGCGCAGCGCAACCTTTAATTTGAGGAGTGGGCACAGCCAGGCCGTGTGCCCTAGTCGCTCTTGCCTCCGCCCGTATCTACATCGGTTGGCAGATCGAGGGCGACCATTCCGAAGCGCGTTTTGCCGTTCGTCGGCGGCTCCATTGCGACGATGTGCTGGTGCCGCTTGGAGCCAGCTTTCAGTTGCAGTCCTCCAGACAGGTCGATGCCGTTGTCCTTGCCATTGAACTTGAAGTGGTCGCCGTGGCCGTCGTCGCTGCAGGTGAGTCCCTCGGCCGTAACGGTGGGAGTGCCAACCGGAGTTTTGTCCTGGCAGGTGAGCACGTCGCCATAGCGCGCAAGTGCTTTCTTGTAAAACGCCACGACCTTGTCCTGCGGGTCCGACGTCGCGTAACTCACAGCGCGCACGCGCAACTGCCACTCGCCAAAGCCCATGTGCACGTCCGCGGACTGGTTGCCGTCCTTGTCTTTGACAATATCGGCGCCAGGATAGACCGGCAGGCCCAGGTCAGCGGCCGTGGTCTGGTCGGTGTTCACGTGCACGCCGCCAAACGGCGTATCCACCTGAACTGTCTTCTCGTCGCCATTGGCATCCTTCTCCACGTGCACCTTGCACGCTGCAATCCATGCAACCAAACCAAATCCAGCTACAAGAACCATCGCCTTTCGGATCATGACATTCACCCTCTCCAACTTTGTACGCCAATCGGCCCCGCTTGGTTCCTTCAACCAGCTGCTACGAAACGCGCCCATTCACTACTTTGTTCCCAAGGCCTAACTGGTTGGTTTGGGAGGGTTCACCGAAAGGGTGCCAGGCGTAGCGGCCAGGACCACGAGGAGGCGGCCGCGCGAGAGACACGGCTGCCCCTTCTTCGATGGATGAGCTTAGTGGGCGTGGTTTGCTTCGTCGTCCGCTTTGCTGCTGGTTCCCCAGAGGATGCAAACAACGAAAACACCAAGGATAAGCGGAACGACAAAGAACGGGGAAGTGATGTTCATGTGCTGGAACTCCCTGCAGCCAAGGTATCAAACGGAAGCGGCTTTCGGCGAGAAGTGCTTTTCGTCTCAACGGCAAGCCCGCAATCACTCGTTCGCTGGAAAAGAGCTCGTTGCCGCGGCTTCGACGGATTCATTCAGCAGCCCAAACAGAGCGTCTGAGACGCGTTCGTACTCCTTTTGAGTTTCGTCGCGAAAGCTCATGTCGTTCCATGAGCCCATTCCGCCAAAGACCCACGCGCACTGTGCGGCCTTCAGAACGGCGGCCGCGTTGTCGCCCAGGCTTCCCTGCGGAAAGAGGTCTTTGTGATAGCCCAAGTCTGCCTGCGGATCGTCGAGTGCCCGGAGCGCGTCATCAAAGAAGCGCGTGAAATTCCCGCATTCATGCGCTTCGGCAAATGCACGAATTTCCTTCAGCGCGCTTCGAAAGTCGTCGATAATCGCGCCCAGCGGGCGCAAAGCAAATCCAGGAGTCGGCATGACCTGGTACAGCCCGTAAGTGACCCTCCAAATGCGCCGGTCGGGCGCGTTTCTGTTACCCACTTCCCACTTGTTCAGCCAGAATTCGCTCACCTTGCCCTCGCGGACGGCTTCAATCATCCACAGTCTTCCACCGCCCACGAAGCCCGACGAGTTGCGATCGGAGAAGCCGGGCCTGTCCTGCGGTTGTTGTCGAAGCCTGAACCCCACGAGGCTGCGTCTGCGCAGGTCGCGGATCCACGCATCCGGCGTATCCGCGAAGACCGCCGACTGCGATTCTCCGCCGGCGGGTTTACCGCTGACAAGAAACGTGATCGACTCACAGAACTGGCAGGTGGAGTTGCCAGGGAAAAACTGCGGCGTTTGCATGCCACGAACCGCGGCATTGCCATGGCACGTAAGAGCGGCCATCTGTGCAAGCGGTGTCTGCATGTCTCTCCTGCCAATCCCGAAAGAGGACGCTACTCGCGGATTACTTTCACCAGGATTCCGTCAGGCAATTCGCCCTCGATCAGATGCACGACTCCATCTTTCACCAGTCCTTCGAACACTTGCCGCTGCCTTTCACTGGCTCCGGATCCAGATGCGCCAGGTTTCGTCCTCGGGAGAGAAGAAGACGTTCCAGGCGCCAGCGTCTCTATCCCGCTTGGCCTCTTTCCGCCCATTCCCCGGTCCATAGCTTCGTTGGCAAGTCGGTCGGCTTCCTGGTTGCCGCCGCGCAGGGTGTGGCGTATCTCGAACCGTTCCAGCCGGGCGGAGAGCCGTTTTGCTTCTTCCCACATGGGACGCAGTCCAGGGCTGCCCACTTTGTAGCGCCCCTTCATCTGGTTCACCATCAGCTCGGAATCGGAGATCACCCGCAACCGCTTGACGCGGTGCTCCAGCGCCCAGGCCAGCACCGCGAGCAGGGCGGAATACTCGGCGTAATTGTTGGTCTGACGGCCAAGAAACTCGCTTAACTGTACTGCTACCCGCCCGTCAGGGCCCTCAATCACCGCTCCATAGCCGGCCGGCCCCGGGTTGCCCCGCGAGCCGCCATCGCAGTGGGCGATGTACCACTCCGCCTTTCCCGCGGCGTCAGGTTCAAGCGCTGAAAACAGGTTCTCGCTCATTGGTTACCAGTGTACCGGCAGGCGGTCCGGGATGCGCGAGAACGCGCTCACCAAGCCGGTTTGGGCGCGTCTACTCCAATGCGATCAGTTCTCTAGGTTCGGAGCGAGGTTCCGATGGCAATTGACACCGCAAGCTTTCCTTCGCCCCCCACCGGGATCCCGGTTTCCTTGGCATGGCCCACCTTATCGAGGGTACAATCCTCCCAAGGGATGGCTGCATCAAGGGCAATGGACGGACCGAACCGTGCGCAGGAGCGCTTAGAGGCCCGTGCGCCCGAGATGGAACTGATCAAACAGGCACAGGCTGGGTCCCGCGTGGCATTTGACGCCCTGGTCCGCCAATATGAACAACAGGTTCTGCGTCTGGCCCTGCACCTCACCGGTTCTGAACACGACGCTGAAGACATTTACCAGGAAGCGTTTCTGAAGGCCTTTCGCTACATCGGCAATTTCCGCTTCGAGTGCTCGTTTTACACCTGGATTTACCGCATTGTCACAAACCTTTGTCTCGATCAGTTGCGGCGTCGCAAGACGCGGCGCGAGGACCAGGCTGTGATGCTGGATCACTCGGGCGACGAGATCGATCTGCTGGCATCGGTATCGGACAATCGTTCGTTTTCCAACCCCGCCCGGGAACTGGATCGGAAACTCCTGGGCGAAAGGATTCAGACCGCGCTGGGCAAGCTCACCCCGCGCGAGCGCATGGTTTTTGAACTGAAGCACTACCAGGGGCTCCGCCTGCGCACCATTGGAGAGATGTTGAACACCACGGAAGAAACCGCCAAGAACACGCTCTTTAGAGCGACAAAAAAGTTGAGAACGCAATTGGCGGGACTACGGTAAGGCGTTACCGCCGTCGCAGGAAGGGCGGAGCTTGAAGACGCGCATTGCAAGACTGACTGAGGCTGGAAGGACGTAGAGGAATGAATTGCGAACTGGCTCACGAAAAGATCGTGCTGGCGGCGTATGGAGAGTTGCCTGATGACCAGGTTCACGAACTGGATCGGCACCTGACCGCCTGCGTGGACTGCCGCGACGAGCGCGAGCAGCTGCTGGCGCTCAGAACGCTGGCTTCCATGCATCCCATGCTGGAACCCTCCCCAAACCTGGTAGCGCGCGCGCGAATTCGGCTTGAAGAAGCATTAGACGCGCTGCCGCCCAAGCGCTGGTACGAACGGATCAGCACTCGACTCGTCAATAATGTGGCCATTCTGCAGGCGGCGCCCATCGCGGGGGCCCTGCTTCTCGTGGTTGGAATGGGCGCGGGCACCCTGGGCGGCTATGAATATGCGCAGGCGCGCGCGGTCCACGCGAGCTTGCGTGCCGCGCCATCGATCGCTGCAGATTCGCAGCAGCCGGCGAGTGTTGCACCGGCTGCCGTCGCAAGCATCTCCAGCATTGTGCAGCAGCCCAACAGCGATATCGTCGAAGTGCGCTACAACGAGCTTGTGCCACAGCGGCTGCAAGGCTCGCTCGACGATCCGGCGATTCGCCAGCTCCTCATGATGGCGTCGGAAGACGCAGCGTCCGCGGGCATCCGTGACGATTCAGTGGGCCTGCTGGCGGCGGAGTGCCGCGCCGGCCACAGCTGTAATGCTGCGGGCATTCGCGATGCGCTGATGGTTGCCCTGCGCTATGACAAGAATGCTGGCGTGCGCGAAAAGGCGTTGAAGGGCCTTGAGCCCTACGTGGCGGAAGATATGCGCGTGCGGGATGCGGTGCTCGAGGCTCTGCTCAACGACAGCGATGCCCGCATCCGCACTGCGGCCATTAACATTCTAGAGCCGGTGGAAGCGGACACAACCGTGCGGCAAGTGCTGTCGACGGTTGCTACCTCCGACCAGAATCCCCAGATCCGAAATGTGTCCCGGCAGGTACTGAGCCGGGCGCCGGAGATTCAGTAGCACGCACTATCGTTCGGTGCATCGCGCCGTCAAAGAGTCGAAAGAGCGCGGGCCCGAAAGGAAACGAAGAACGGGAGAACACATCAAAGTGAATCACTTTTCGAGGCCATATCAAGTGTTAGGAGTCGTCATGCTGCTGTACGCAGGCATGGCAGCGGCGCCGCCAGGCGCTGTCGCACAATCATCCGGAATTGCAAAGCTATTGGAATCGCCGAGCTTGATTCTGCACTCCAGTTCGCCCGGCTACCTGGGCGTCCTCGTCGGAGACGTCGACAACGATTCAGCCGCAAAACTCAAGCTCAAGGAAGTGCGCGGAGCGGTCGTCACGCTGATCGACCACGATGCTCCGGCGGCGCAGGCAGGTATTCGCGTCAACGACGTCGTGATTGAATTGAACGGCCAGCCCGTGGAGGGCGCTGAACAGTTCGGTCGCATGCTGCGTGAAATTCCGGCCGGCCGCAAAGTGTCGATTGTCATTAGCCGCGACGGCAACCTGCAAACCCTCTCTGTTGAACTCGTCGACCACAAGAAAATGGAGAAGGACGTCTGGAACAAGCTCGACAACAGCGGCGACGACATCACTCCGGTGACCGGCATGGGGATCTTCTCTGGCGGCGGCGACGCTCCGATGCCCGGGGGCTTTCATTTCCCCTTCTTTGGCAGCACTCTCAACGTGGGCGCTCTCGTTGAGCCTCTCACTTCGCAGATGGCCGAGTACCTGGGTGTGCCGAGCGGCTTGATGGTCAAGCAGGTGACACGCAAAAGTGAAGCGGCGACGGCCGGACTCAAGGCATTCGACGTGATTCTCAAGGTGGGCGCAGAGAGCATCGCCACCACGGCAGACTGGGATCGCGCATTGCGCTCCAACGAGGGCAAGCCTGTAGCCATCACGATTCTTCGCGATCGCAGGCAGCAAACCCTGAGCTTGCAGGTCGACTCAAAACATCATCATTCCGAACTCGAGGACTACTTTCCCGATGGAAACGGTCCATTGTTTGCGGAACTGAATCCCGACATGGCATCGGCCATGGCGCAGCCGTTTGCCGAGCAAGCCGATGCGATGCGGGAACTCCAGAAGCAGCTTCAGGATCAGCTTGGGACTATGCAGCCGGGTCTCATGCAGCAACAGGCCGAGAAGCTACAAAAGGATGCCGAGACGCTGCGCGACCAGTTGAAAGGCCAGCAATTCCAGTTCGACCAGAAGCAGATGGACGAACTGAAGCAGCAGATGAAGCAGTTCCGGCAGAATTTCAAATCCCAAGATTTCGAGAACTTCAAGGTCGATCCGAAGCAGATGGATGAGTGGCGGCAGCAGATGAAGCAGTTCCGGCAGAATTTCAAGGCCGATCCCAGGCAAATGGAAGAGTTCCGCCACCAGATGGAACAATTCAAGCAACAGATGGAAGAGATGCAAGCACCCTGGGCCGGCCACTTCGTCTAGCAACAGAGAGAGTCTTCGCGGAAAGGGCACCGGCCGGAGGTCCAGTCAGTGCCCTTTTTCATGTCCTCGATATTCTCACAAGCTTCGCTGCCGCAGGCGGCATCGAGCTCCAGCGGCGCACGCCAACCATGCGTTACTTTGCCTCCGGCATCCAGCATCCGGGTGTCGACTTTGAAATCGCGATCTCTTCGTCGGTCATGTCCACTTGCACATCGGCAAACAGCGGAGTGCTCAGGTAGCGCTCGCCCGTATCCGGGAGCATGCACAAGATCGTTGACCCCTTCGGCGCCTTCGCTGCCACTTTCAACGCCCCGGCAAATGTCGCTCCCGAAGAGATGCCGACGAAGATCCCTTCCTTCTTTGCCAATTCTTTACTCCACTTCAGCGCCTCCGCATTCTCAATGCGAAGTACCTCGCTGATGGCCTTTGATGCGACCGCATCCCCGGCCAGTTTCGCAATAAAGTCCGGGCTCCATCCCTGCATCGGATGCGGCTTCCATGAGGGATGCGCTGCCGCGGCAGATCCATCTTCGTTGCGCTCCTGCTCAATTCCGCTCGACAGCATCGGCGCGTCGGCGGGCTCGCAGACCACAACCTTGATTTCTGGCCGCTCTTTGGCCAGCACCCGAGCCACGCCCTTGAGCGTCCCGCCGGTACCGAATCCAGTCACCCAGTAGTCCAGCCGCTGGTCAGCAAAATCGTTCAGAATCTCCTTCGCCGTTGTCCGCGAATGCATATCGGCATTGGCTTCGTTTTCAAATTGCCGCGTATAAAACCATCCGTGTTTCTCGGCGAGTTCCACCGTCTTTTTCACCATGCCCACGGCTCGTGCCGACGCCGGCGTGATCACTACCTTCGCGCCCAAGAAACGCATCAGTTTGCGCCGCTCAATGCTGAAGGTTTCCGCCATCGTCACCACCAGCGGATAGCCCTTCGCTGCGCACACCATGGCCAGGCCAATGCCCGTGTTGCCGCTTGTGGCTTCGATCACCGTCTGGCCCGGCTTCAGCTTTCCTGATTTTTCCGCTTCTTCGATAACGCCCAGTGCCAGCCGGTCCTTCACTGATCCCAGTGGATTGAAGGCTTCGACTTTCACGTAGAGATTCACATCGGGCGGCGCCAGCCGGTTGATCTTTACAACTGGAGTGTTGCCGACAGTTTCAAGAATATTGGCATATCTCTTTCCCACGATCCGACCTCCAAATTCGGGTCATTGTATCGTCCGCGCACGGGGAAAATGAAGGAAAAAGTGCTGCGCCGCAAAGGACGTTTCGTTGCACGAGCCGCAAGGATGCCATCTCTGCCTTGCGTTATTCGAGTAGAATGCCCAGAGGTCGCGATGCCGACAAACGACATTTCTGTGCGGCGTGAGTCTCCGCTGGCCATGAGTTCCGCGGATTTCCGCGCGGCGGGCCATCAACTGGTGGAGAGAATTGCCGATTTTATTCAGTCCCTTCCCCAGCGTCCGGTCACACCCGCCGAATCTCCTTCAGCCGTGCGAAGCGTGCTGGAGGCGGAGCGGCCGCTGCCGCGCGAAGGCTGCGATGCCCTCACACTTCTCGACCATGCCGCAAATCTTCTGTTCGACCACTCGCTTTTCAACAGTCATCCTCGTTTCTGGGGATACATCACCTCATCGGCCGCGCCTATCGGCGCGCTGGGAGATCTTCTTGCGGCCGCGGTGAATCCCAACGTGGGGGCATGGCTGCTTTCTCCCATGGCGAGTGAGATCGAGAGCCAGGCCATCCGCTGGATCGCGGAGATGCTTGACTATCCGACCGATTGCGGTGGCTTGTTTGTGAGCGGCGGCAACATGGCCAACATCGTCTGCTTTCTCGCCGCACGCCAGGCAAAGGCAGGATGGGACGTGCGCACCCGCGGCATGAACGGGCCGCAGCTGCGCGTTTACTGCTCGAAGGAAGCGCATACCTGGATTCAAAAAGCTGCGGACATCACCGGCCTGGGCACGGATGCAATCCGATGGATTGCGACGGACCACGACATGCGCATCGATCTTGAGGCACTGCGCGGCCAGATCAGAAAAGACAGAGAGGCCGGCGACCGCCCGGTGATGGTGGTGGGCAACGCCGGCTCTGTAAGCACGGGCGCAATTGACCCCCTGCCAGAGCTGGCAGTGCTTTGCCGCGAGTTCAATCTCTGGTTTCACGTCGATGGCGCCTATGGTTGTCTCGCTGCGGTGCTGCCTGATGCACCCGCTGCCTTGGCAGGATTGCGCGAAGCAGATTCAGTGGCCGTCGATCCGCATAAATGGCTCTATACGCCGCTTGAAGCTGGATGCTCCCTGGTCCGAAATTCCGAAAAACTGCGCGATGCTTTCGCCTACCATCCCGTCTACTACCACTTCGGCGTCGAGGCGACGAACTACTTCGATCTCGGCCCTCAGAACTCGCGCGGCTTTCGTGCCTTGAAGGTCTGGCTTGCGCTGCAGCAAGTGGGACGCTCTGGATACCAGCAGATGATCGCCGAAGACATTCGTCTTTCCCGTGCAATGTTCGAGTGCGCCTCGCGCTATCCGGAACTTGAGACACTCACGCAATCGCTGAGTATCGCCACACTTCGATATGTTCCCTCCGATCTTGACCGTGGGAATGCGAAGGTGGCCGAGTATCTTGACAAGTTGAATCTCGAGCTGCTTACACGGCTGCAAAACAGCGGCGAGGCATACTTGTCGAATGCAGTGATTCACGGCAAGTTCGCACTGCGCGCCTGCATCGTGAACTTCCGCACTACGCTCGCCGATGTTGAGGCTGTCCCGCCCCTCGTTGTGCGCTTTGGAGGCGAGGTAGATCGCGATTTGCGCCCTCAGAATCTTCCGATAGAGAAGCGCTAACTCATCAAACTCACTTTGCCGGCTCTGGTTCCTCTCCGGCGGGCTGCGGAACAATCGTCTGGCGCGAAGTCGCGCCCGTGTGGTGCGCGTTGCGATGTGACCGCGATCGCACCTGGGCTCCATCGTCCAGATCGAATGCGGCATTGATGAGCGCAATATGCGAAAAAGCCTGCGGGAAGTTGCCTACGAAGCGCTTGGATTCGGGCTCGTACTCTTCAGACAGCAGGCCAAGGTCGTTTCGCAGCGTGAGCAGCTTTTCAAACAGCCTTCGCGCATCGTCCGCGCGACCGATGGCCTTAAGACTGCCAACCATCCAGAAGCTGCACGCGAGAAAAACCCCCTCGCCTGGCGGCAATCCATCCTTGGCTGCCTTCGTGTCATAGCGTTGCACCAGGCCGTCGCGCATCAGCTCGCGCTCGATCGCTTCTACGGTGCCAATCACGCGAGGATCATTGCCGGGTAGAAACCCGACCAGCGGCATTAAGAGAAGCGAAGCATCAAGCTGATGAGAACCGTACACCTGCACAAAACTGTTTTTGGATTTGTTGAAACCCTTCTCGCAAATATCCTTGTGAATGGTCGCGCGAATTGACTTCCATTTATCCACCGGAGCTTCATACTCCAGTTGCTCGGCCAGCAGAGTTGCGCGGTCGAACGCGACCCATGCCATCATTTTGGAATAGGTGAATTGCTTTGGCCCGCTGCGCGTTTCCCAGATGCCTTCGTCTGGCTCCTGCCAGATTTTTTCAAGGTGATCAAGCAACAGCACAAGCACCCTGAAATCGTCTTCGCCATGCTGCCGCATGCTGTGCTGCGAGTGGAAAAACGAGTCAAGCATCTCACCGTAGATATCCAGCTGCACCTGCAATGCAGCCGCGTTCCCAACGCGCACCGGTTTGGATTTTTCATATCCCGGCAGCCAATCGATTTCCCACTCGATGAGTTCCCGCTCGCCTCCAAGTCCGTACATGATCTGCAGTTTTTCCGGACTTCCCGCAAGCGCACGCAGCAGCCAGTCCTGCCAGGCAACCGCTTCCTCAAAGTATCCCCCGTTCGCCAGCGCCAACAGGGTGAACGTCGTATCACGAAGCCAGCAGTAACGGTAGTCCCAGTTCCGTTTGCCGCCAATCCGTTCCGGCAACGAAGTAGTAGCAGCCGCCACAATGCCGCCTGTGGGTTGAAAAGTCAATGCTTTGAGCGTCATTAAGGATCGATCGACGGCCTCGCGATACTGCCCCCTGTACTTTGACCGAGAAGCCCATTTCCTCCAGAACTTTTCGGTCTCGTCCAGCACCTTTTTTGCGTCGATGGACTTCGGATCGGCAAGATGCGAAGCACCGTAAGTGAGCGTGAAGGTTGCGTGATCTCCCTCGCGGACATCGAATTCCGCCACGGTTTTCAGGTTCTCGCCATGCACGGGTACCGTTGCATGGAGCACGGCCAGATTCGGTCCGGCAACTGCGCGCACACCGTCGACAACATGCGTGACCCACGGCACTGTAAAACCGTAGTCGAAGCGAAGAACCAGTTCCATGCGCACGGCGACCCTTCCTCGAAGGCCCTCGACAATGCGCACCATGTTGGAGTTCTTCTCTCGCATCGGCATAAAGTCGATCACGCGTACGGTCCCGTCCGCGTGTTCGAACGTGGTTTCCAGGATGAGAGTGTCTTCACGATAGCAGCGTGTTGTCTTCCATCCGCCTTCGGCAGGCGTGATTCTCCAATAGCCGTGCTCGTCGGTCCCGAGCAGCGCTGCAAAGCAGGCCTGCGATGAGAAATTGGGCCAGCAGAGCCAGTCGATCGAGCCGTTTCGATCGACAAGCGCCGCAGTTTCACAGTCGCCGATCAATGCATAGTCTTCGATTCGTGCGGTCATGGTTTCATTGCTCACGATAGTTGCGCATCAGTCCGCCGTCGATGACGAATGTTGAGCCGGTAACGTAGGCGGCATCGTCCGAAGCAAGATATGCCACCAGGCCCGCCACGTCATCAGGCATGCCCATGCGCCCAAGAGGGATATTCGCAAGGAGCGCATTCAGTTTTGGCTTGTCTTCAAGCAGCGCCTTATTGATCGGCGTCGCAATCGCTCCGGGCGCAACGTTGTTGATGGCGATGCCCAGCGGACCAAGTTCCATGGCCAGGTCGCGCATGAGCATGCGAAGGGCGCCTTTGCTGCAGCAATACGTCGAGAATCCCGGGAAAGCCATGTCCTCATGCACCGAACTGATATTGATGATCCTGCCCGGCTTTTTCGTATCCCGCAGACGCTGCACAAACGCCTGTGTCAGAAAGAACGGTCCGCGAAGATTCACCGCCATCACCTTGTCGTAATCCGCTTCCGTGGTGTCCCAGAAATCTGCGCGGTGTTCCATGCCGGCATTATTTATTAGAAGGTCGGCCGTCCCGAAGCGGCTCCATGCTGTATCCACCAGCTTGTGGATGTCGGCGATCTTGGTTACGTCGGCCTCAACGATCTCCACTTCGCCGCCGGCCTGCTTGACCATCCGCTCGGTATCCTGCGCGCCCTCTGGGTCCCCAATGTAATCGACAACCACCTTGGCACCCTCGCAACTCAGACGCTTGGCAATGCCTTGCCCAATGCCGGAACCGGCCCCGGTGACAATCGCAACTTTTCCCGCCAAACGGTGGCCCGCCGAACCATTCATTGTCCGCTCCCTTGATCTGTGCCGTCTTGCTTGTTGGATGCTGAAAACCGCGAAGTCGTGGCTCGCATCGCGCCTTCCCCGGCTCGTTTTTGGGCGGCAACGCATCACAGCTTTCCCCGCCTACGCATCGTCGACTACAATCCCCGCAAATGCGAATCGCAGCTCTTCTCCGCTCTCTGCCGACGCAAAATACGATCTTGTACCGTGCACCTCTCATTTCCGTCGTGTTCACTTGCGCAGTCATCTTGCTTTCAAGCTCCGCCTCGCAGGGCGGACAGGCGCAGCCGCGCGCCGGTCATTTTCTCATCTACACCATTGATGTTGAAGGGGGCCAGTCGACTTTGCTCGTGAGTCCCACGGGCGCATCGCTGCTCGTCGACACAGGCTGGCCCGATAATAATGGCCGCGACACCGACCGTATTCTGGCGGCGATGCACGACGCCGGAATTACCCAGCTCGACAAGGTTCTCATCACGCACTTCCACGTCGATCACGTGGGAGGTGTGCCCAATCTCGTCAAGCGCGTCGAAGTGGGCGAGTTCCTCGATCACGGCGAAAATCGCGAAGACTCCGACATCACGCGCCACGACTACGCCGCATATCTCGCGGCCATCAAGGGAAAGCCGCGCCATGTCGTGCATCCCGGCGACACCATCTCCATTCCCGGTCTGAGCATCATCGTCCTCACTGCGGACGGCGAACACATCGCTGCCGTGCCGGGCATCAAGCCGGCGCCCAATCCGTATTGCGCCACCGAGCCGAGGTGGGCACTTGACAGCAGTGAAAACCCGCGCTCCGCCGGTATCCTGGTTCGCTTCGGCAAATTCCGTTTTCTCGACCTCGGCGACTTGACCAAGGCCAAAGAGATTCCGCTGGTCTGTCCTGATAACCTGATCGGTCACGTTGATCTTTATCTTGTGAACCATCACGGCATGAATCTCTCCAACGCGCGAGCGTTTGTCTTCGCGATTCATCCGCGCGTGGCTATCATGAACAATGGTGCGCACAAGGCCGGCAGCCCCGAAGCCTGGCAAACCGTGCATGAAAGCCCGGGTCTCCAAGCTCTTTACATGCTGCACACGGCGGAGGGGTCTGATGCGGCGCACAACAGCGCCGAACCGCTCATTGCCAATCTGAAGGGCGGCAGCGACGGCGCATATTTCAAGGTAGTCGCTGCAACCAACGGCGGCTTCAGTGTCATGAATTCGCGCACGGGAAAGACGACGGATTATCCGGTGAGATAAGGCGTGCCGGCAGCTTTTACAATGGCAAGCGCAACAGGGAGCTCCACGGAAGGTGCTCCGCAATTGAGGAGAAACCAATGTCCTTTTCGCGACGGCAGTTTTCCGCCGGGCTCAGTGCGGTCGGGGTC
>Ga0335073_10010700_pt1 | contig 12896 bp, 15 predicted proteins | sample Lox_Sample_22_FD_207093 | JGI IMG/M metagenome (GOLD analysis project Ga0335073, IMG submission 207093) | Soil microbial communities from Loxahatchee National Wildlife Refuge, Florida, United States - Lox_Sample_2.2 | ecosystem: Environmental > Terrestrial > Soil > Wetlands | place: USA...
ACGCCCCAGAGGAGCGCCCGGTAGTTGAGCACCGGCAGGTCGAACCCCGAGCCGTTCCACGACACGAGGTCGGGCGTGAATTTGGCGATGCCGTCGAAGAAGCGCTGCACCAGCTCGCCTTCCGGAGTCGCCGGCTCCCCGACGCTCCACAGCGCGAAGCTGTCGCCCTTGCGCAGCGCGCAGGAGATGGCGACCACGCGCTGTTGCTCGAGCGGCAGGAAGTCCCCGCCGGTGTGCTGGCGGCGGCGCGCGAACATGGCCTTGGCCACCTGCTCGTCGGGCAGGTCGCCGAAGTCGTGCAGCCGGCGGGCGAAGGCCACGTCCGGGACCGTCTCGATGTCGAAGACCAGCGTGTTCATGCGGCCCGAAGCAGTACCGCGACCGCCACCACGAGCCCCGCCTCATCCGTGAGCGTCACGTGCGCCTCGCCGACGCCGAGCGCGCGCCGCACCTCATCGCCGCGCGCCGAAAACACCACCTCGGGTTTCCCCCAGGCGTTCTGCACCACGCCGACGTCGCGGATCCACATGCCGTGCGCGAAGCCGGTCCCCATGGCCTTGACGATCGCCTCCTTGGCGGCGAAGCGCATGGCGAGGAAGCGCTCGCGGCGCTGCGTGCGCTCGAGCTGGGCGCGCTCCGCCGGCAGCAGCAGGTGCTCGATGAAGCGCTCGCCGAAGCGCTCGAGCGTGCGCTGGATGCGCGCCGCCTCGAGCACGTCGACGCCGATGCCGAAGATCACGCGCGCGCCGCCTGCATGAGCGCCCGCATGGTGGCGACCGCCTCCGCGAGCCCGGTGAACACCGCGCGCGCGATGATGGCGTGGCCGATGTTGAGCTCGACGATCTCAGGCATCGCGGCCACCGGCTGGACGTTGTGATAGTCGAGCCCGTGGCCGGCATGCACCGTGAGCCCGAGGCGCGCGGCGAGGCGCGCGCCGCCGCGCAGCCGCTCGAGCTCCGTGGCGCGCGCCGCTCCGGCCGCGCCCGCGTATGCCCCGGTGTGCAGCTCCACCACCGGGGCGCCGCTGCGCGCGGCGGCCTCGATCTGCGCCGGGTCCGGGTCGATGAAGAGCGACACGCGGATGCCCGCGGCGGCGAGTTGCGTCGCGGCCGCGGCGATGCGCGCGGCCTGGCCGGCGACGTCGAGCCCGCCCTCGGTGGTGAGCTCGGTGCGCTTCTCCGGCACCAGGCAGCAGTCGGCGGGGCGTACCTCGGCGGCGATCCCGAGCATCTCCTCGGTGACCGCCATCTCGAGGTTCATATGCGTCTGCAGCAGCCCGCGGAGAATCCGCACGTCGCGGTCCTGGATGTGGCGCCGGTCCTCGCGCAGGTGCAGCGTGATGCTGTCGGCGCCGGCCTGCTCGGCGGCGAGCGCGGCGTGCACCGGGTCGGGCTCCTGCGCGCGGCGCGCCTGGCGCAGCGTCGCCACGTGGTCGATATTGACTCCGAGGGCAATGGGACCGTTCATGACCGTGCCGCCTTTCGCACCATGGATCGCGCCACTGCGCGCGTCGCCAGCGGCCGCCCCTCGAGGCAGGCGGCGAGCGCCGCGTGCAGCACCCGCCGGGCATCCTCGAGCGCCCGCACCCCCTCGAGGCGCTCCTCGCGCAGTCCGATCAGCGACTCGCCGGCGAGCGCGCCCGCGTGGTGCGCGCCCGAGCGCACCAGGCCGCGCGCCGGGTGGAAGTGATAGTAGCTGCCCGGCTCGAGCGCCGCCCCGCCGTGCGCCTCGCTCGCGAGCTCGAGCCCGTAGCCGAGCTCCTCGAGCAGCCGCTTCTCGAACACCCGCAGCGCCGGCTCGAGCGCCGCCCCGGCACGCAGCGCCGCGAGCGTCGCCTGATAGTGATCGTACAGCTGCGGCAGCGGGTCGTGGCGCGTGGTGAGCTTCAGCAGCAGCTCATTGAGGTAGAAGGCCGCCATCACGCTCGCGGGCGGCAGCGCGCCGCAGTCATCGCCGCGCTCGGCGTGCGTCAGCTGCGGCGCCTCGCCCCGGCCGCTCCATGACAGGAGCAGCGGCCGGAACGGCTGCAGCACCGCGGCGAGCCGTGCGCCGGGCCCGCGTACCGCGCGTGCAAACAGCGTCAGGCGGCCGTGCTCGCGGGTGAGCACCTCGAGGATGCGGCTGGTGTCGCGCCACGGGCGGTGGTGCAGCAGATAGCCCGCGGCGAGCGCGACGCGGCGCGGACTCCCCGTCATTCGACCCCCAGCTGCCTGAGGGCGCGCGCGTTGTCCGCCCAGTTCTCGCGCACCTTGACCCACAGGTTCAGGTGCGTGCGCCGTCCGAGCAATTCGTTCACCGCAAGGCGCGCGGCGCGCCCCACGCGCTTCAGCCGTTCGCCGCGCGCGCCGATGACGATCGGCTTCTGCCCCTCGCGGTCCACCCAGATCGAGGCGTCGACCAGCAGCTGCCCATCCTGCTCCTGCAGCTGCTCGACCTCGACCGCGATCCCGTACGGCAGCTCCTGATTGAGCTCGAGGGTGAGCTTCTCGCGGATCGCCTCGGCGATACGGAACGCGACGCCGCGGTCGGTGACCTCGCCCGCCGCAAACAGCGCCGGGGACTCGGGCAGGTGCGCGGCGATCGTGTCGCGCAGATCCGCGACGTTGTCGGACTTGAGCGCCGACACCGGCACGATGGCGAGGAAGCCGTAGCGCGCCGCCAGCGCGCCGAGGTAGGGCAGCAGCCGCTCGCGCGGGCGCACACGGTCGATCTTGTTCACCGCAACGATCGCCGGGCGGTGGGCGCGCGCGATGCGCGCCAGGGCGAGCTCATCGCCCGCCTCCCACTTCGGCGCTTCCACCACCAGCACCACGAGGTCGGCGTCATCGAGCGCCGCCGCCGCCGTGCGGTTCATGGCCTTGTTGAGCGCGCGCGTCCCCTCGCGGTGCAGCCCCGGCGTGTCGACGAAGGCGATCTGCGCGGCGGGCAGGTTGACGATGCCGAGGATGCGATGGCGCGTGGTCTGCGGCCGCGGGGTGACGATGCTCAGCTTCTCGCCGACCAGCGCATTGAGCAGCGTCGACTTGCCGACGTTGGGGCGACCCACCAGCGCCGCGAAGCCACTGCGGAACGCAGCTGCCGCGGGCGCGCTCATGACGGCGGATCCGCGGCCGTAGCCGGCGCGATCTCACGCAGCATGCGCTCGGCCGCCTCCTGCTCGGCGCGGCGGCGGCTCGAGCCGCCGCCGTGCGCGCGCTGGCCGAGCGCGGGTACTTCGCAGCGGACGCGGAAAGTCTGGGCGTGAGGCTCGCCCTCGACGCGCTCGAGCTCGTAGCGCGGCAGGGCGAGGCTGCGGGCCTGCAGGTACTCCTGCAGCCGCGTCTTGGCATCCTTGAGCGTCGCCGGATCGGGGAGCGCGGCGATACGTGGCGCCAGCAGGCGCGTGATCGCCTGCTCGGCGGCGGCGAGGCCGCCGTCGAGGAAGATCGCCCCGCAGACGGCCTCGAGCGCATCGGCCAGGATCGACTGGCGGCGGAAGCCGCCGGTCTTGAGCTCTCCCGACCCGAGCTGCAGCATCTCGCCGAGCTTCAGTTGCGCCGCCACCTCCGCCAGCGGCTCGCGGCTGACGACCCGGGCGCGCAGGCGGCTCAGGTCCCCCTCGGTGGCCTGCGGAAAGCTGCGGTAGAGGTGGTGCGCGACCACCAGGTTGAGAACGGCATCGCCGAGAAACTCGAGCCGCTCGTTGTTGGGCCCGGCGGCGCTGCGATGGGTGAGCGCGGCGGCGAACAGTGCGGCGTCGCGCGGCTCGTAGCCGAGTGACTCGCGTAACCAGCGAACCGGCCGGTCGGCGCCCGTCATGTCGCGCGCGCACGCCTCCGCATGGGCTACGGCCCGCCCCCGCCGCCGGTATGCACGGTCTTGTCGAATACCACGTGCAAGGAGAGGTTGGCGAACAGCGGCGCCTCATCGTCGTAGGAGGCTTCCACGTCGTACCCGCCATTGGCGCTCTTGGTGACCTTGATGTCCTTGGAGGTGGGATAGTCGACCATGTCGATCTCGAAATGCTTGTCGATGGTGGAGCGGATCGAGTTCGGATCGTTGTGCCCGGAGGCATCGCTCGCCACCAGGCTGAGGGCCCGCACCACCTTCATGTAGTTCAGGTACACGGGCAGCAGGCGTACCCCGGCGTAGCCCACGATCGCCAGGGGTGTCAGCAGCACGATCCAGCCGATGAAGGTCACGCCCCGTTGTCTGTTGCGCATCGAAGCAGCTCCTTAGTGGATCGCCGTGCCGATGCGGCCCCACAGGGGCCAACCGGCGCGGTGCGGATCCCAATTGAACCAGATCCGGGTCGCCTTGCCGACCAGGTTCTCCTCGGGCACGTAGCCCCAGGAGCGCCCGTCGTCGCTGTTGTCGCGGTTGTCGCCCATCATCAGATACATCCCCGCCGGCACGTCCCCGGACCATGGCGGCGTGCGCAGGTACCCCGGCGCATCGTCGTCCCCGCAGACGTAGCCGCGCAGGCCGCTGCGGTTGCAGCTCGGGAGCGAGGGCTGCCGGTCGATGGCCACCGGGCAGAATATCGCCTGGTGGGTGTGGGCGCCAAGCTGCTCCTCGGCCTGCGACAGATTCACGTAGCAGCCGTCGTTGTACTTGCCGTCCAGCCTGAAAGGCACCGGCTGGCCGTTGATGACGATGCGGTTGTCGCGCACCTCGACGTGATCGCCCGGCAGCCCCACCAGGCGCTTGATGAAATTGACGCTCGGGTCGTTCGGAAAGCGGAATACCACCACGTCGCCGCGCTGCGGCTCGCCGGTGGCGAGGATCTTGCGGTTGAGCACCGGCAGGCGCAGCCCGTAGGCGTATTTGTTGACGATGATGAAATCCCCATCGAGCAGCGTCGGCATCATCGAGTCGGACGGAATGCGGAAGGGCTCGAACACGAACGCCCGCAACACCAGCACCACGAGGGCCACCGGGAAGAAGCTGCGTGCGTAGTCGACCGTACCCGGCTCGGGCGTCGCGGCCGGATCGCGCCCCGCGGCGCGCGCGGCGGCGATGCGCCGGGGCAGCAGCACCGCGGCGTCGAACGCCCATACGAGTCCCGTGACCACGGTGATGGCGAGCAGCACGGCGCTGAAGTCGAGCCGCTCGGCCACCAGGAGCCTGAGCACCCCGGCGCCGATCAGTACCGGCAGCGCCATGTAGAGCACGCGCATCAACGGCGCGTCCGGCACCCCCGGCGCGCGCCGCGGACGCAGCAGCCAGTCGTCGACGATGCAGACGAGCCCGACCGGCGCGGCGAGCCAGGCGAGCAGCACGATGAGCGGCATCAGGTTGCTCATGGCAGACCTAGTGCTTGCGGCCGACTTGCAACACCGCGAGGAACGCTTCCTGCGGGATCTCGACGTGTCCGAGCTGTTTCATGCGTTTCTTGCCTTCTTTCTGCTTCTCGAGGAGCTTGCGTTTGCGCGACACGTCGCCGCCGTAGCACTTGGCGAGCACGTTCTTGCGCAGCGCCTTGACGGTGGCGCGGGCGATGACGGCGCTGCCGATCGCCGCCTGCACCGCCACCTCGAACATCTGCCGCGGGATGAGCTCCTGCATCTTGTCGACCAGCTCGCGGCCGCGCTGATAGGCGCTCTCCTTGTGCACGATGATCGACAGCGCGTCCACCTTGTCGCCGTTGATGAGGATGTCGAGCTTGACGAGCGGTGCCGCCTGGAAGTGGCTGAATTCGTAGTCGAAGGAGGCGTAGCCGCGGCTCGCGGATTTGAGGCGGTCGAAGAAATCCAGCACCACCTCCGCGAGCGGCAGCTGGTACTGCAGCGACACCTGCGTGCCGAGGTAGAGCATCCGGGTCTGGGTGCCGCGCTTGTCGTTGCACAGCTTCAATACCGCGCCGACGTGGTCCGGCGGCACCAGGATGTTGGCGACGATGATCGGCTCGCGCAGCTCCTCGATCTCGTCCGCCGGCGGCAGCTTGGCCGGGTTGTCGACGTACCCGACCGTACCGTCGGTGCGCGCCACCTCGTACACCACCGTGGGCGCCGAGGTGACCAGGGTCAGCTGGTACTCGCGCTCGAGCCGCTCCTGCACGATATCCATGTGCAGGAGACCTAAGAACCCGCAGCGGAAACCGAAGCCCAGCGCCCCCGAGACCTCCGGCTCGTAGTGGAGCGCGGAGTCGTTGAGGCGCAGCTTGGCGAGCGCGTCGCGGAATTTCTCGTAGTCGTCCGAATTCACCGGGAAGAGCCCGGCGAACACCCGCGGCTGGATCTGCTTGAAGCCGGGGAGCGGCGCCGCCGCCGGCCGGTTCTCGAGCGTGATGGTGTCGCCCACCGGTGCGCCGTCGATCTCCTTGATGCCCGCGACCACGAAGCCGACGTCGCCGGTCCCGAGCTCCTGCTCGACCACCGCCTTGGGCGTGAAGCGCCCGAGCCGGTCGACGTAGTGGCTGCGACCGGTGGAGACCACGCGGATCTTGTCGCCGCTCCTGAGGCTGCCGTTCACCACGCGCACCAGCGACACCACGCCCACGTAGTTGTCGAACCAGGAGTCGATGATGAGTGCCTGCAGCGGGGCGGCGCCGTCGCCGCGCGGGGCGGGAATGCGCCGGATCAGCACCTCGAGGAGCTCGCCGACCCCGTCGCCGGTCTTGGCGCTCACCCGCACGGCATCGGTCGCCTCGATGCCGATGATCTCCTCGATCTCGCGCACGACCCGTTCCGGGTCGGCCGACGGCAGGTCGATCTTGTTGATGACCGGCAGCACCTCGAGCCCCTGCTCGATGGCGGTATTGCAGTTGGCGACGCTCTGCGCCTCGACGCCCTGGGAGGCATCCACCACCAGCAGCGCGCCGTCGCAGGCGGCGAGCGAGCGCGACACCTCGTAGGAGAAGTCGACGTGCCCCGGGGTGTCGATCATGTTGAGCTGGTAGCGCTCACCGTCCCGGGCGCCGTAATAGAGGGTGACGCTCTGCGCCTTGATGGTGATCCCGCGCTCGCGCTCGAGGTCCATGGAGTCGAGCACCTGGGCCTGCATCTCGCGATCCGCGAGTCCCCCGCACAGCTGGATGAACCGATCGGCGAGCGTCGATTTGCCGTGATCTACGTGCGCGATGATGGAGAAGTTACGTATGTTCCGCATGCAAGGGGGGAATGCCGCTCAACCACGCCGTGGCCAAGTCCAGCGGCGGGGCGGATTATAGGGAAATTCGGTGGTTCTGGCCCGTTCGGACCGTGCGAGTCAGCCGGCCCCGCCCCGCCCCGGGCGCAGCAGCCTCAAGAGCTCCGCCGCATCCAGCCGGTGCCGGCAGACGACCAGGCCGTCGAGCAGCAGCACCGGCACGTCGAGGCCGTGGCGGCGCCTGAGGAGCGCGTCGGAGTCGACGTCGAGGCGCTCGAGCGGCGGCAGGGGCTCGCGGCGCGCGAGCGCAGCCAGCTCGCGGGCCATCGTCTCGCACAGCTCGCAGTCGGGGCGCTCCACCAGGGTGAGGCGTACGGCCGCTGCCGGCGGCGCTGACATGGCGCGGCCTCAGTAAGGACGCGTGCTGGCGGGCGAGGCGGCGGCGGCGGCCTCGGCGCGCACCTGCGTGGCGATCAGCCGCACGGTGGCCGGCGGCACTTCGCCCACGGCGGTGATCTTGTGCCCGTCGACCACGGTCGAGAAGGCCGAGGAGGAGCCGACGCGCGCCGCGCGCACTTCGGTGACCTGGCCGGCGGGGCCCGCCGTGGCATGCGTCTCGATGAACACCGACACCGAGGCGAGACCGTCGGTGAACACCAGGTGATCCACCGGGACGCTCGAGCCCGGGAGCATCTGCGCGCCGTGCAGCATCATGCGAAAGCCGGGCGGGAGCTTGAGCGCGCCCCACACGGCGGCCGCGGCCGGCGCGGCGGTCGGCACCGGTGCGTCGTTGCGCAGCCACTGGAAGCCCTCGGTCGAGACCTCGGGCCGGAACGCGGCGTCGGCGATATGTGCCGGCATCGAGAGGTTCGCGAACACCAGCTGCTCGATGACGTGGCCGTCGGTGTCGCACAGCTGGGTCTTCAGCGGCATGGCGGTGGCATCGTCGATCCACAGCCGGTAGCCGTAGCGATACTCATCGCGCGGCGCCACCGAGATCACGTGCGTGTCGCGGCGGTTCAGGCGCATGCGCGCCACCTCGCGGATGTCGTAATTGCTCGCCGTCTGGCCGTTGACGGCCGGAAACGCCACCAGCGATTCCTCGACCGGGCGCTGCTCCACCAGCACGGTGCGCTTGTCCGGCAGATAGCAGGTGAGGCTCGAGTCGGCGCGGATGAACTCGCGTCCCGAGCCATCGAGCGACACCAGCCGCTCGGCGATGTGGCCGTCGCGCTGGCGGTGAATGATGCGCAGCATCTCGACCGTGCCGCCGTGCCAGTGCGAGAAGGTGCCGTCGTAGTTGCGGGTGGTGAGCGCCTGGTTCATGCGCTCGAGCCACTGCGCCGGCGCCGGCGGCGTGGCGGACTCGGTGGCCGCGAGCGCCGCCCCGCTGGCGGCGGCCAGCGCCCAGGCGAGCGCCGCGGCTCTCGAGCGCTCGCTAACGCGCGTGGCCCGGCGCATCGCGCGGCAGATCCTCGGGGCCGTCCTGCGACACCACGGCCGTACCCGTGGTTGCCGATTCGCTGGTCATGAACGCGGAAAGCAGCGTTCCGCGGGCCACCGGCGCCGTGAACAGACTATGCGCCACGACGTAGTTGGCGAGCTCGGTCGGCGGCACGACCGCCAGCGCGCCGCGCGCGGCCGGAGGCACCACGTAGCTGTCGGACCGGGCCGGGGCCGGCGCCGGCAGCGCCGCAGTCACCGGCGCAGCGCTGTCGGCCGCGCGCGCGTGACCGACGGCGGCGAGCGGCGGCTGCACCCCGGCATCCGCGAGCGGTGCCTGCCCGCGCAGCCACAGGATCGACACCGCGGCGACGCCGGCCGCGACCGCCGCGCCCGCCACCGGACGCCACCAGCGCGGCGGCCTGGCGGACACCGCCGCTCCCAGCGCGCTCTCGGACACCACCTGCGCGCTCACGCGCTCGGCAACGCGCGCATGCAGGCGCACGCCGTGCTCGGCGCGGATCGCAGCGGCAATCATCGCGTAGCGGCCCCAGCGCGCCCTGAGCTCGACGTCGCGCGACAGGCGCCGCGCCAGCAGCTCGCATTCGGCCTGAGCCAGCTCGTCGTCGAACATCGCGGACAGCTGACTGTCGAGCTCCTCGTTCATCCCAACTCCTCGGTACGGCCCAGGCCGCCCTCGAAAACCTCGCGCAAGCGCCGGTCGATCGCCTCGCGCGCGCGGAAGATACGCGAGCGCACCGTCCCCACCGGGCAGTCCATGGCGGCGGCGATCTCCTCGTAGGAGAGCCCCTCGAGCTCGCGCAGCACGATCGCGGTGCGCAAGTCCTCCGGCAGCGCCTCGATGGCGGCGTTCACGGTCGAGCGGATCTCATCCGTCAGTACGAGTCCCTCGGGCGTCTCGGAATCCTTCATCCGTCCTTGCATCTCGTAGGATTCTTCGTTGTTGCGGTCGATGTTGTACTCGATGGGGCTGCGGTCGCGGGACACTACGGCGTTCTTGGCGGTATTGATCGCGATCCGGTAGAGCCAGGTATAAAAGGCGCTGTCGCCGCGGAACTGCGGCAGCGCACGATAGGCCTTGATGAAGGCCTCCTGGGCGATGTCCTCGGCCTCGGCCGGGTTGCGCACGTAGCGCATGACCAGCTTGACGAGCTTGTGCTGGTACTTGAGGACCAGCGCATCGAATGCCCCCTTGTCTCCGCGTTGTACGCGGCGCACCAGGCTCAGATCACTTACATCGGCGCCCATGCGCGCCCTCTACCCTGCGGGCGAAGGCCGCCACATCGCGCGCTGAATAGACCCGGACCCCCTGTAAAAGTTCAGCATACCGGAGAACCGTGACATAAATCGCGGATCCGCACCGCCAGCGCCTGCAGGCTGGGGTCGGGGAGCTGCGCGCCGGCGAGCAGGCAGCCGGCGATCTGCGGATCGGTGAGACCGAGGAAGCGCTCGAAAGCGGCGCGCTCGGCCGCCGAGGCCTGCGGCAAGCCCTCACGCGCGAAGCGCTCGAGGATCACGTCGAGCTCCTTCATCCCGCGCCGGCAGCGCCACAACAGCCGCCCCGGAGCCCCGGTCGAGTGGGCGTCCATCGCCTCAGCCCGACCGCTCGAGGAGCATCTTCTTGATTTCCGCGATCGCGCGCGCCGGATTCAGGTCCTTCGGGCACACGTCGGTGCAGTTCATGATCGTGTGGCAGCGGTACAGCCGGAACGGGTCCTCGAGCTCATCGAGCCGCTCGCCGGTCGCCTCGTCGCGGCTGTCGATGATCCAGCGGTACGCGGCCAGCAGCGCCGCGGGACCGAGATAGCGCTCGCTGTTCCACCAGTAGCTCGGGCACGCGGTCGAGCAGCAGGCGCACAGGATGCAGGCGGCCGGCCGGTCGATCTTCTCCTGATCCTCCTTGCTTTGCAGCCGCTCGTGATCCGGCGGCGCCGGAGTGCTCGACTGCAGCCAGGGTTTCACCGAGGCGTACTGGGCGTAGAAAGTGGTGAGATCGGTGACCAGGTCCTTCACCACCGGCATGTGCGGCAGCGGGTAGATGCGGATCTGCGCGCCGACGTCGTGCATCGAGGTGGTGCAGGCGAGGGAGTTCAGCCCATTGATGTTCATGGCGCACGAGCCGCAGATGCCCTCGCGGCAGGAGCGGCGGAAGGTGAGCGAGGAGTCGATCGCCGCTTTGATCTGGATCAGCGCATCGAGCACCATCGGACCGCAGCTCCTGGCGTCGATCTCGAAGGTGTCGACGCGCGGGTTCGCGCCGCTGTCGGGATCGAAGCGGTAGATGCGGAAGGTGCGCAGCTCCCGCGCCCCCGGGGCGCGATGGGTCACGCCCTGTACGGGACGCGAGTTCGGGGGTAGACGGAACTCAGCCATCGGGCACCTTTCAGTACGTGCGCGCCTTGGGCGGAATCGACTCCACCTCGTCGGTGAGAGTGTTGAGGTGCACCGGGCGATAGTCGAAGCGCACGCGCTTCGGCCCCTCGACCCACACCAGGGTGTGCTTCATCCAGTGCGCGTCGTCGCGCTGCGGGTAGTCCTCGCGGGCGTGCGCGCCGCGGCTCTCGGTGCGGTTGGCGGCCGAGTGGATCGTGGCGGTCGACTGCAGCAGCAGATTCTCGAGCTCGAGCGTCTCGATGAGGTCGGTGTTCCAGATGAGCGAGCGATCGCTGATGCGCACGTCCGCAAACGACTCGAAGGTCTGGCCGATACGCTCGATGCCCTGGGCGAGGCTCTCGCCGGTGCGGAATACGGCGGCGTCGAGCTGCATGGTCTTCTGCATCTCGACGCGGATCGCGGCCGTGCCGCGCGTGCCGTCGGCCTCGCGCAGCCGCTCGAGGCGCGCCACGGCAGCGTCGCCGGCGCCGGCGGCGAGCGGCCGGTGCGACTCTCCCGGCGTCACGATCTCGACGCAGCGCCGCGCCGCCTCGCGGCCGAACACCACCAGGTCGAGCAGCGAGTTGGACCCTAAGCGGTTGGCACCGTGCACCGAGACGCACGCGGCCTCGCCGACCGCCATCAGCCCCGGCACCACCCTGTCCGGATCGCCGTCCTTCGGGCATACGACCTCGCCGCGGTGATTGCAGGGTATGCCGCCCATGTTGTAGTGCACCGTGGGCTGCACGGGGATCGGCTCGCGCGTCACGTCGACGCCGGCGAAGATGCGCGCGGTCTCGGCGATGCCGGGCAGGCGCTCGTGGATCACGCCCGCCCCGAGGTGCTCGAGGTGCAACTCGATGTAGTCGTGCTCGGGGCCGACACCGCGGCCCTCGCGGATCTCGACCGTCATCGCGCGGCTCACCACGTCGCGCGAGGCGAGATCCTTGGCGTTCGGGGCATAACGGCCCATGAAGCGCTCGCCCCTGGAATTGGTGAGGTAGCCGCCCTCGCCGCGCGCGCCCTCGGTGATCAGGCAGCCGGCGCCGTAGATGCCGGTCGGATGGAACTGCACGAACTCCATGTCCTGCAGCGGCAGCCCCGCGCGCAGCACCATGGCGTTGCCGTCGCCGGTGCAGGAGTGCGCCGAGGTGCAGGAGAAATAGGTACGACCGTAGCCGCCGGTGGCGAGGATCGTCATGTGCGCGCGGAAGCGGTGCAGCGTGCCCTCCGCCAGATCGAGCGCCACGACGCCCCGGCAGGCGCCATCCTCCATGATGAGATCGATGGCGAAGTACTCGACGAAGAAGGTCGCCGCATGGCGGATCGACTGCTGGTAGAGCGTGTGCAGCATCGCATGCCCGGTGCGGTCGGCGGCCGCGCAGGTGCGCTGCGCGATCCCCGCGCCGTAGTGCGTGGTCATGCCGCCGAAGGGCCGCTGGTAGATGCGCCCCGTCTCGGTGCGCGAGAAGGGCACGCCGTAGTGCTCGAGCTCGATGACCGCCGCGGGCGCTTCCTTGCACATGAGCTCGATCGCGTCCTGGTCGCCGAGCCAGTCCGATCCTTTGACCGTGTCGTACATGTGCCAGCGCCAGTCGTCCTCGCCCATGTTGCCGAGTGCGGCCGAGATACCGCCCTGCGCGGCGACCGTGTGGCTGCGCGTCGGGAAGAGCTTGGAGATGCAGGCGGTCGACAAGCCGCTCTCCGCGAGCCCGAGCGTGGCGCGCAGCCCCGCGCCGCCGGCGCCGACCACCACCACGTCGTAGGTATGATCGATGAAGGCGGGCGCGCTCATGCGGGCGCACCGAGCGCCACGCGCAGCACGGCGAAGACGCCCGCCGCCGCCAGCAGCGCATGCGCGCCCGTGAGCAGCGTCAGCGTCACGGTGCGCACGCCGGGAGCGGGTACATAGTCCTCGACCACCACCCGCACGCCGAGCTGCGAGTGCCAGGCCGCGGTGAGCACCAGCAGGATCAGCAGCAAGGCCGTGG
>Ga0335073_10010701_pt1 | contig 12896 bp, 10 predicted proteins | sample Lox_Sample_22_FD_207093 | JGI IMG/M metagenome (GOLD analysis project Ga0335073, IMG submission 207093) | Soil microbial communities from Loxahatchee National Wildlife Refuge, Florida, United States - Lox_Sample_2.2 | ecosystem: Environmental > Terrestrial > Soil > Wetlands | place: USA...
CTTGCGGGTGCTTGAGAGCGGCTGTTTGCGCTGGTGCAGATTCAGCTATTTACTACCAGAAGGCGGTGGCCATCACTTTTGGGGGTCCGGGACTGCCCTGGATGACTTCAGTTCCGATCACGATCTCCATGTCCCGCTTGTTCCAGCCCGGCGGGGCCTTCTTCGCCAGCTCATCCAGGTATCGGGGATCGGTCAGGAATCTGCCGGCAGCGAGGGTACCGTAGCCCCAAAGGCCGGCGACCGTCACGGTGATGGAGCCGGTCCTGGGATTGGCCACGCGCGAGATGATTGCATAATCCTCTGCGATGTCCAGCTTTCCCTGAGCATCGGTGCGATTCAGATCCACCTTCCAGTCCTGAAAGGCCGGGTGATCGCGATCCGCTATCCAATGGACACGCCCCGAACGTTGGAAGGTGTAGCGCATCTTTTGCATCAGCTCAAGGGTCCACTGGTCGTTGAAGGCGCCGACGAGTACAGCGGGACCCTGCTGAAAATCGCTGAAGGTGGCCTGATCTTCCCGCATCAACCGAAGAGAGGCCCCCTTAGCGGCGATCAACCCAGCCAACCGGGCCATGGTTTCCGCATCCCACCAGGCAACCTGGCGATAGTTACGATCGATGCTCTCGGGGTCGGGCACGGTCTCCACTTGAGGCCCAGCTCGCCCGACGCATAGTAAGACCTGGTTGCCGTGGCCGATCACCGGGCGCCAGAAGAGGTCCAGCGCGCTTGGCCTGGTGACCAACCATAATAAGGACAGTCCCGCGAGAACGACCAAACCCACACAACCTAAGACCAGGGCTTTGTTTCCCCATCCGCGTCCTTGCACCTCAGGAGCGGGAACCGGCGTGGCCACGATCTGAGTGGGGAGAGGAACTACTTCGGTGGCTCGTTCCGCGGCAAGAAACTCCGGCTGATATGACCCAAGGGGGATATCGATCCGCAGTTCCTGGCGATGGGCGGCTTCCTGGTAGTACTGGGCCAGCCGCTTGCGAACTTCCCCCGCAGTTATGCGAACGATGGGGTCCAGAGCCAAATCATAGGAGGGCTCGCGGCCGAAGACCTCGACGCCGATGTTTCGCTCTTTGAGTTCAGCGGAAGTCCCACCCAGGGTCTTCTCCACCACGTAACGGAGAAGCGCCGGATAGCGCTTGCTGTTGCGAAACGGCACGCTGGCAACAATTCGTTCCAACTGGGCGCGGACCGCGGCGGGGGTGGCGGCAGTGTGAGCCGAGTCGTTCCGCATTTGTGGATCTGATTGCGGCTCCGGAGTGCTGCCACTCCCTGGCCAGGACGTGCGCAATGGTCCTCCTTGAGAGCCGCCTGCGCGATGAGCGGGCGTCGAGGTATGATACCGCTCCCTTCGATCCTCTGTCCGTTGTACGTGTGGACGGCGCAAAGGTGATCATCCGCTTCCCTTCCCGCTGCATCCCTTTATCGTACGAAGTTCTTCGAAAGGGATCTGGAGGAGGAGCATGACTGACCAGCAAAGCCGGCGTGGAGATGGAGCCATGGCCTACCTGCTTTTACGAGCTGTCATCGGACTTAACATTCTGATGCATGGCATAAGCCGCATTCATGCCGGCCTGTCCACCTTTGCGGATGGAATGGTGGGCATGTTCAAGCAGACTCCGCTCCCGGGCCCCCTCGTTCATGTCTTCGGTCTCTCCCTGCCCTGGGCGGAAGCGGTCATTGGCTTTATGCTGTTGACCGGAGCCGGGACGCGGGTTGCCCTGATCGTCGCTTCCCTGATGATTCTTTGCCTGACATTCGGCGTTGGTCTACGCCAGGACTGGCAGGTTGCCGGGCTGCAACTAACCTACGTGCTCATCTATGCGGTATTGCTTGCCTTCCGCGAGTACAACCTGTTTTCCGTGGATGCCTTCCTGGCTGCGAAATCGTAACCGGCGGCCGCGCCCAACGTATCAATCCTTGGGCCACAGGATCTCTATCTTGTCCGCCGACTGCCCATAGGTCTTACCATCACTGGCGTCGGTAAAGCCCTGGCCGCCGAGGTACGACCAGCTAATACCCATCTTTTCCATCGTCATCAGAAAACTCTGGTCCGGAGCTCCGGCTGCCTTCGGCGCCAGCTCTGTCATGACCGTCGGATAATTCGACTTCAAGGTCTCAATCAGCTTGAGGAGCTGCTGCATGCGCGGGTCGCAGCCAAGAGAGGATAAGCCAAGCGCATCGCAGACCTTCTGCCGCGTGCGAAAAGTCTGATATGGATGAAAACCTACCGAGGCGTTGTGGTAGTTCACTTCAGGCAGGGAGCGAATCATGGAAAGAGGATCGGTAAGATCGATGAGGTTTTCGATCGTCCAGAGAATGATATGCGTGTCCGGCGCCAGCGGACGCATCACGCGATACATCGTCTGCTCATATTGCGGCAGCCCGTTGTATTGCCACGGCTCGTTCTTCAGCTCGTAGAAGACGTGCGTGCGGTCCTTGTATCTGGGCGCCACCGCCTGCCAGAAAGCGGTGTCGTTGGGGACATCCTGGTTGCCGCAGCATTCAGAGTGGTTGTCAATCAGCAGGTACAGGCCCTCCTGTGCGGACAGCTCAACCATGCCGTCCAATCGCGGAAGCAGCGTCTTCAGATCCATGACCTGGGTGCTTTTCGGCCAGGAGCCGAGAAAAGCCATCACCCGAACTGTGTTGAAGTGACCGACCTCACGCATCGCGCGCCACCACCGAGGATCGGTGTAGTAGGGCAAGAAGTGGTCGTGGACATAACTGTGGACCATGCGCAGCAGGGATCCATCGTCCGCCAGCACGGTTCCCCTTCCGATACGGACGCGTCCCCGCGGTTGCTTGCCAGCCGTGGTCATTTCGCTCCTGGGGGATGTATTTACTTGTGTCTTTGGTTCGTGGCTGATGACTGACCCTGCCGCGGAAAAGCACGCCGGAAGCAAGTGTTGTACTCCCAAACAGCCTAACGCCTTGAGAAGGCGACGGCGCTCAATGGATGGATCGGAAAATGGCACCAATGGAGTCTGCACGCTATAAAATGGCGCCAGCCTGGCCCGGCAGCCGGGAGCCCTGACACCCTTATACACGATGACGACGGAGCGGGCAGACACGGGTCAGCCGCGGCATGCCTCTACCAACGCGCTTTCAAAATCGCGTAAGTGGAGGTTGCGCGGCTGATCTCTTGAGAGTTCGTTAATCGATGGTTATGCGCTGGGCTTTCATAGTGCCGGACACGTCTGCCTGCTTATTCCCCTTTATGTCATAAGCCTGAAAATGGAAGCTTCCGGTGTAGGTATTGCCGTTGCTCGATACGGTGTTGACTTCGTCCAGGCTAAAGGTGCCCGTTGCCGTTCCAAGGTTCCCCGGCGTGAAGGTCCAGCCGATATGGTGCAGCTTCACTGTGCTGGGACCGATCTGCTTCCACACGCCGAAGCAAATGTCGCCCTGCACGGGATTGAGGTACGCATTTTCAAACTCTGTGCCGTCGCTGTGCCATTCGTCCCAGCTCTCATTGAAGACCTGCCCGCCGGCCGTATAAACGACCGCCCAGAGTCCAACGATGGAGGGATTCGAACCCACATTGGCTCCCTCTTGTCCTGCTCCGGACAGCATGGGCATCATGACGGCTTTTCCCGAGCCGGCCCCGGTCCAACCGCAGGAAGCCTTCGCTTCGGTTGCGCCAAACATCAGGCACGTAATTGCCAGCGCTGTCCAAACACCACGAGAGAACCGGCTCGCAAGTCCAGTTTCCAGTCTCCGATTCATGGTCTACTCCTTTTCGAAAATCGTCCCAACGTGCGACGTGGGGCCGAGTCTGCGACAGCTCTCGATTTGGGGCAATACCTGCGAGGCGATTTATTTATCCCCTGCTAATTGCCTGTGCTGCTATTAGTTGCGGGGAGTTATCCCAGGGGCGGCGCAGGTAGGTTTTGTGGGGAAGGGCATCAACGGCCGGTGTTAGGGCCCGGCTAAAGTCGTGCCCTGATACAAACAACGCGAAGATCCTTGTTCATTGCTCTATTAACTTGCCGGGAGGCAAGTTTGGTTCTGTTGGGAATGCTTACTCCGTTCTTAAGGCCTGCATGGGTTGCACGGAAGCAGCGCGGAAGGCGGGGACGAGGCAGGCGATCACTCCGGCAAGCAACAGGACGAGTGCTACCAGTCCAAATACGGAGAAATCGACTTTGCCTACTCCGTATAGAGTGCCTTGCATGCCGCGCCCGACGAAGTAGGCACCGATCAGGCCAAGTAGCAAGCCGATTCCGGCCAGAACAACGCCTTCCCGGACTACCAGGGCGACCACGCGATTGCGGTCTGCGCCCAGCGCCATGCGCAACGCGATTTCGTGCGAACGCTGGGCTACCGAAAAGGACATGACGCCGTACACGCCGAGTGCCGCGAGCAATAGGGCGACCACGGCAAAGGCCACAAACAGGATGAGCGTAAACCGATCGTTGGAAAGTATGAGATCGCGGACCTCTTCCATGGATCGAGGCTCACCCAGAGCAATTGCAGGATCTACGGCATGCACGGCGGCAGCAATGCTTTTGACCATGGCGTCCGGATTATTCGCGGTACGCACTCCGATACCGGCAGAGGGCCATGGAATTTGCCAAAAAGGAATCTCGGTTTCCGGGCGGTCCTGGCGCAATCCGCCCGAGCGTACAGTGTGGTACACGCCGACAATCTGCCATTCGACGGGCGGCCCTAACTTGGTCACACCCGGGATCAATTGCTCCACGGAAATGCGGGTTTGCAGCGGATCTTTCCCCTTGAGGTATTTGTGCACGAATTCTTCATTCACCACCGCGACCTTGACGCTATTGGCGTTGTCCTGATCGGTAAAACCGCGGCCCCGGAGCATGCGGATGCCAAACGTCCGGAAAAAGTCCGGGGTGACCATGCCGAAGCCGGTGTTGGGCCGCAAGGAAGGATCACTGAATGCGGGTTGCCCCACGATGGTGAACGGCATGCCGAAACCTGCTCCGAAGAGCGGCAGGCCAGTCATGGCTGTGGCCGAGGTCACGCCTGGAACGGCGTCGATCGCAGACAGCATCTGGCGGTAGTAGGCGACGATTTTTTCCGGGTCTTTCGGTCGCGAATCGGGAACGGGCAGGAAGAAAGTAAGAACGTGATCGGTACGCACGCCAAGATCCACGCGCAACAAGTTAAGAAAGCTGTGAATGGCCAAGCCAGCGCCGGTGAGCAGCGTCAGCGCAAGGGCAAACTCGCCGACGACCAGGCTTTGCCGCAAACGATGGCGCCCGGCGCCCATACCGGTGCGGCCGCCCTCCTTCAACGATTCGCCAGGATCGATGCGTGAGGCATACCAGGCGGGCGCGCTTCCAAAAAGAATGCCTGCCAGCGTGGTGGCCACCAGGGTAAAGAGCAGAATGGGAAGGTTGAGGTGCAGATCGGCCTCTGTAGGCAGTGTGCCGCGAGGCATGATCGCGATCACGGCGCGAAGCATGGCGTAACCCACGCCCACACCGAGGAGTCCTCCCACAAACGACAACAAGAGACTCTCGGTAATCAGCTGCCCAAAAATGGTTTTGCGCGAGGCGCCAAGGGCGCCGCGCACGGCCAATTCCTTCTGACGCGCAATGCCCCGGGCGAGCAAGAGATTGGCTACGTTCACGCAGGCAATCAGCAGGATAAAACCTACGGCGCCGAGCAGAAACCAGAGGGTCTGCTTGCGCTCGCTGGGGAGGAAGTCATTCTTGAGGGGTTCGACGAAGGCGCCCCACCCCTTGTTGCTCTTGGGATAGACCTGCGCAATATGCCGGGTGACCGAATCCATGTCGGCCTGAGCCTGCTTGATCGTCACACCCGGCTTGAGGCGACCGACGGAAAGCAACCAGTGAAAATCATGGTTGAGCTGCTCAGGTTTGAATACCAGAGGAACCGTTAACTGAGCTTGATCACGATCAAAGAGACCGGGAGGCAAGACTCCTACGACGGTGTAAGGTTCGCCGTTGATTTTCATCGTGCGGCCCACAAGCTTCGGGTCGCCACCCAGGTGAGCCCAGAGTTTGTGAGTCAGAATCACGACGTGGTCTTTACCCGCTACGCCTTCTTCGGGCAGAAAATCACGCCCCAGAAAGAATGGGAGACCGAGCATGTCGAAATAACCAGGAGTGATTTGTTGTCCATCGATATTTTCCGGTTGGTCTTTGCTGGCAATGTTGAAGGAGCCGCCGGTAAATGCCTTCAGTGCCTGGAAGGTAGAGTTCTGGTTTTGCCAATCAGTAAAGTCACCGGCCGAAATTCCATTATGGAAGGTTTGTATCTTGGACCAGACGATGACCAGCTGTTCCGGATGGCGATAGGGCAGCGGAGCTAGCAAGGTCGCATAATCGACGGTAAAGATAGCGGTATTTGCACCTATGCCGAGGGCTAGTGTGAAAAGAACGGTGAGTGTAAGTCCAGGGCTCTTCCACAAGGTACGGATGCTGTAGCGGATGTTTCGCAGCAGATTGGACAATAGAGCACCTCGCGGGGAAGTAACTGCCTGACAAACTCTACCTAGAAACGACTTTGCAAGACTACGCCAAGAGATCCTGCCTTGCGTGCGGCAAGCCTGGCCTCAGGTTTCCTTGCCGACACTCGGGAGATGGCGGTACCCTGTGAGCGCCGCACACGGACGGCGGGGGAATCAGTTCGCAAAGCGGGAAGACCTCGGGACACACAACATAGACGGCGTCACCGCTCCCGGCGTTCGCGAAATACGCACAATACCGGCGGAACGCAGCCAGTGTTAGCGGCTGGGCGCATCGTAATCAGAGAGAGCACTGCGGAGGATCCTCCATGCTATTTCGGGATCGAGCTGATGCCGGCAGGCGACTGAGTTCCCTGCTCCTCTCCTTTTCGGGGCGGGACGACGTTCTTGTGCTTGCCCTACCTCGAGGTGGTGTTCCGGTTGCATTCGAAGTTGCCCGGACATTACGTTGCCCTCTCGATGTGTTTGTGGTGCGGAAGCTTGGAGCACCCGACGAGCCTGAGTATGCGATCGGCGCCATCGCGTCCGGCGGCACACGCCTGGTCAATGAAACTGCGGTGCGCGAACTTGGTATCCCCTCCTGGCAAGTAGAGGAACGCATTGAGCAGGAGGAGCGGGAAATTGCCCGCCGGGAGGAGTTGTACCGGGCGGGCCGCCCCGCGCGGGAAGTTCGCAACCGCGTGATTATTGTTGTAGACGACGGGATTGCTACGGGGTCAACGATGCGCGTGGCCATCGCCGCGCTTCGCCGCCAATCTCCCATGCAAATCGTGGTGGCGGCTCCGGTCGCGTCGCGACCTATCTGCCAGAAGCTCAAAGAAGAAGCCGACAGTGTTGTCTTCCTCGCGACTCCCCCCAACCTCGCGTCGGTCGGCGAGTGGTACCAGGATTTTTCTCAGACCAGCGACCAGCAGGTGAGCGACCTATTATCCCAGGCATCGCGGTCCTCCCAACAGCAACCTGCCTGATTTTGCCCGCTTAAGCAGAAGTAAACTCCCCCGAAAAGGCCCTTCCCTCGCCATACGAATGAGGTCTTCGATTCGACTCCAACGAGGGTTTCGCATCGACGAAATGGCCCTGATGATAGAAGCAACCTAAGTATCGCCACAAGGCGAATCAACACTCACGTTGATACCAGAGACCCGATTTAGAAATCGCCTCGAAGGAGGCTCGATATGAATGAGATCACGCCTGCAATCGACCGGCAACGTCGCCGGTTCCTGGGCAATGCAGCAATTGCCATTGCCGCCAGCCAATTTAGCGGATGGGCTTCCGCAGCAGCCCAAGCCAGTAACACAACTTCCACGGAAACAGTAGCGGTCAAGCGGGGAGCGAACACGTCGTTCGCGTCGCTGAAGCAGATCGATGCGGGCCTGCTTAGTGTTGGCTATGCGGAAGATGGACCGGCCAACGGACCCGCGGTGATTCTTCTCCACGGCTGGCCGTACGACATTTACAGCTATGTCGATGTCACACCCGCCTTAGCGTCCAAAGGCTACCACGTGATCGTGCCCTATCTGCGCGGGTACGGGGCAAGCCGGTTTCTATCGAGTGATACTTGCCGCAACGGGCAGCAATCCGTGGTCGCTCTGGACATAGTTCACCTTATGGATGCTCTCAAAATTCAGAAGGCCATCATTGCAGGATTTGACTGGGGCGCGCGAACCGCCGACATTATGGCGACGCTCTGGCCGGAACGGTGCAAAGCGATCGTCTCGGTGAGCGGTTATCTCATTGGAACTCCCGCGGCTAACAAGTTGCCATTGCCGCCTGCAGCTGAGCTTGCGTGGTGGTATCAGTACTACTTCGCGACAGAACGCGGCAAGTTGGGCTACGCGGAAGATCGCCACGCATTCAACAAACTCATCTGGCACCTTGCGTCACCCGAGTGGAAATTTGATGATGCGACGTTCGATCGCACGGCAGCGTCCTTCAACAATCCGGACCACGTCGACATCGTCATGCACAACTACCGCTGGAGATTGGGCCTGGCAGAGGGCGAGCGGCAATACGATGAGCTGGAGAAGCGGCTCGCGGAGAGCGTAGGCATTCGTGTGCCGGCGATCACTCTGGATGGAGACGCCAACGGCGCACCTCATGCGGAGCCCGCCGCGTATCGCAAGAAGTTTCTGGCAAAGTATGCCAATCACATTATCCAGGGAGGCATCGGGCACAATCTGCCGCAGGAGGCTCCGCAAGCCTTTGCTGATGCGGTCATCGAAGTGGACGGCTTTTCACAATCCTGACCGGCGGTGTGTGTAAGACAAGGAGCGCTTTCCTGTTTTCAGGGGAACCGGGATGTAAGGCCACCCGATTTGCTTGCAAAGTGTTCACAATTGCGACCATTCGGTCTCTTTTTGCGACCTTGGGGAGGACTCTGCATCTCTTCTCCGAGGAGATTTGTTTTCTATGGCAACACAGAAGAAAGTCGCGCTGATTACCGGCGCCAATCGTGGAATTGGATTTGAGACAGCTCGTCAGCTCGGCCAGAAGGGTGTCACCGTTGTGGTTGGGGCACGCACGTTAAAAGCCGCTGAAGAAACCGCTTCCAAGCTCAAGGCAGAAGGGATCGAGGCGGTGCCGCTGAAACTCGACGTCACCGAGGCGCATGATCGCGAAGCCGCAGCCAAGGCCATCGGCGAGCGGTTCGGGAAACTTGACATTCTGATCAACAACGCAGGCGTTGGCGCTCAGGACGGCATGTTCATTCCTAAGACAGTCCACACCACGGAAGAGGAATTGCAGAAGGTTTTTGGCACCAATGTTTTCTCGGTGATTGCCATGACGCGCGCTGTCCTTCCGTTGCTGAAAAAGAGCGAGGCCGGCCGCATCGTAAACTTGTCCAGTATTCTCGGGTCTTTGACCCTGCACGCGGATCCAAATAGCCCCATCGCGGCCATCAAAAGCTTCGCCTACGACGCTTCGAAGACCGCACTGAATGCCTTCACCATCCATCTGGCCGCAGAACTCAAGGACAGCAAGATAAAGGTGAACTCCGCTCATCCGGGCTGGGTCAAGACAGAGATGGGTACCGACCAGGCGCCAATGGAAATCCCCGATGGGGCTAAAACCAGCGTGGAGCTTGCACTGTTGGGTGCGGATGGGCCAAATGGCCGCTTTATTCACATGGGGAAGGAGCTGCCCTGGTAGTTGATTGCTCCCGGCTGGTTCGACGAACAGGTTTTCCTTTTGATGTAAGGTTATTGAGCACAGTCTTTGTGCTCAATAACCTTTGTTGTTTGAGGCCCCGAAAGCCCTCCGCCATGCGAGCGCCGCCAGGGTTTCCCCTGGGCTTCGCTCCTGATGGAACAGATTGCAAGCAGGGGCTTAAAGCCCGCACCCTTCCCGAGTTTGCGCGGCGGGCTATTGGTGTTCGCGGGTTCTCAGGTGGACCGCGCAGGCTTTGGAGAATGGATTCGCCAGGAAAGTGCCTTGGATGCCGGAAACAATCACGGTTCCATCCACGGGACTGAATGTGCCCAATCGGAATTCTCCGTCGGGAAGGTCGTTGAGGCGTCTCCAGTGCCAGCCATGGTCGTTGCTGGTGTAGACGCCGGTAAGGGAGGTCACCACCTGGTGGCTGGGCCGGTTTGGGTCAACTTCCACGCTGAAAGCACGAATGTTGGAACCGGCTTCATCCTCGTCACGGTGCAGGAGAAAGCTGGCATGGGTCACGCGCAGAACGCTCTGGGCGCTGGTCGGGTTATAGACGCCCCAGCAGGCTGCCAGGTGGGGACCTCCCACCGTACTAATTCCCTGTATTGCTGAATCTGCTCCTACACCTTCGATCTGGGTCCAGGTCCTGGTGTTCATTTTGTATAAGAACGCCTGATCCCCGGTTCCCACATAGAGCGAGCTACGGTTTTGCGTTCTGCGATCGCCGAACTCCATGGAAAGCAGATCCATCTGAGTCGGTATCGAAGGCAGAGATTTGTCCCGTACCCAGGAACCTTCCCTGCTTCTGCGATAGGTCAACAATTGCGGGTTCAGATCGAAGTAGCCATAACCGACGATCAGACGCTTGCCATCGGAGGTGATCTTGACCACGTTGGCTGTGACCGGATCGCCCGGCTTTTTGGGGATGGTCACCGTCATGTCGGGTTGAACGACTCGGGGCCCGTCGATCGGCCGCACCACTGTATCGGACATGCCAGAGGGAGGAATGACCTGGAAGGCGCCAAGCTGCGTGGTAATGACAAATTCCGTGCCGCCGGGATAGACGCTGAGACCGTTGCGCTCACCCTCTCCTATATCCGCGTCAAAATAGCGCGAGGCCACCCGAGCCACTTCGGTCCAGGTCCTTCCGCCATCCCTCGATTGCGAGATGTACATGGCCCGATCCCGGGGGGAAACCTTACTGCTCAAATCCGCGGTAAGGCCCCAGATTAGGTTGCGATCTCCGGCTGTGGAGCTGGGGTCGGTGGCAGTGGTCTCAATGAAGTCGCTGGCGAAGTGGTGACTTCCGGGAAGGTCCCGCACCCGATAGACACGGCAACTCTCCAGGTCTCGATTGGCCGCCTGGGTTTCGCTGGGAGGCACGTTGATAGCGGAGGACGAGGAGACTGCGGGCAAACTTTGAGACACTCCCACCGGGCCCGATCCCGCGAGCAGGGCAGCAGCTAGAAGGCAGGCATTCCCGAGCGGCCTGAATAGAGGTCTCCACGGGGTCAATTTGTTGGGCCCGATCCGGCTTCGGCAATTGCCTAAGCCGGTTGCCAGACTGCCTACGGTCACCGCTCCTGCGCGGGAACGTTGGCGAGAGCCGGCATAAAACCTGGAGGATTGGCCACAGCGTTCAGGCTCGCCTGGCTCCGCGTGAGCGCTTTCAGCTCGTGCCGAAAAGCAGCTCGCAATTCTCTCTCGGAAAGGGCAAGTTCCGTGGTAAACGAAATCGTGCCCAGTTGCCGATCGTCATCCAGATATACCTTCCAGTCGTATCCATAAATCCCGGTGGAATACGGGCTGACGCTGATTCTGGGGAACTTATCGGCTTCTTCGGAGAGAATGCGGGTCAGGCGTTGCACCTTTTCGGAAATTGGAGTTTCCATCTTCAATGCTCCTCGCCACCAGTTTCCGCCCGAGGGAGCGAACAAGTCCAGCGAAAGCAGTGGAAAAGTCCGCCTAAATGAATCCCAGGTTCCCGGTACTGAAAGACCCCAGATTGGGAAAAATCGAGGTCAGTTGGGCCGGGGTGGCCCCGAACCAACTGGCCAAGGTGGCTGCGTACTGCACGCTGGCGGTGGACGGGATCCAGCGGCCCGTCGAACCCGAGTCGTCGGGGCCGCCCAGCGCCAGGGTGGGATACGTCCCGTAGAGCTTCGCCCCCCTCACCGCGCCTCCGACAACCAGGTGATGGCCTCCCCAGCCGTGGTCGCAGCCGTTGTTCGCGTTTGGCTCAAAGGCGCGGGAGAAATCCGACATGGTGAAGGTGGTTACCTGGCCGGCAATTCCCAATTCCTCGGTCGCTTCGTAAAAGGCCAGAAGCGCCGATGAGAATTGGCTCAACAGCAGGCTCTGCTGCCCCAGTTGGTTCGCGTGGGTGTCAAAGTTCCCCACTCCGGCGAAGAAAATCTGCCGATTGACGTTGAAGCTGCCACGCACCTGCATCAGTTGCGCAATCTGTTGCAGCTGGGTGGCAAGGGGATTGTTGGCGGGAAACACTGTAGCCAGCGGCGTGGTCGCGGAAAGAGCCTGGGTAAGAACGTTCGCGTACCGGTATGCATCCTGGCTGATAGAGTTTTCCGCCTGCACCAGGCTCAGCCCGCTGGAAAAACTGAGAAAGCTCTGGGCAATGCTTTGCCGCACAGCGCATTCGGCGGTGCCTTCCCCACAGGAGACACCTGCCGGGTTGCCCGGGATCACCGAAAGCGGCGTGGTCGATTGTCCGTCACAGAATACGGTGTCGCCCACTACCGACGTGACCATTGGGATCGAAGCGGAAGGGTTGAAACTGCTGCCCAGCAGGTCGCTCATGCGGCCAGCCCAACCTGTAGGAGTGGCAGCTGTCTGGGATGCATTTTGCCATTGCAGCTGCTGATCGGAGTGACTGAAGAGATTAGCCGGCAGCGTTTGTTGCACGTTCATGCCGGCGCGCGTGGTCGGCTGAACCAGGGTACCGATGTTCGCGACCAGGGCGCCGGCTCCGCTATCGATCAATTGGCGAACTTCGGGCAAGCTGCTGTGCAGAGCGTAATTTGGCAAGGAGGCAAGCTGCAGCAATTGGCTCTGCGGCAAAGCCAGGGGGCCGCGCAGACTGGCATAGTTGCTGTAGCCAACATTGTCGAATGGAACCAGGGTGTTGTTGGCATCGTTGCCACCGAAAAGAAAAATACAGACCAGTGCTTTGTAGGAGTCGGCCCCCGCCGACTGTGCCATCGCGTTGAGGGCGCCAAAGGGCCGCAACCCGGCAACATGGCCGGAGGCG
>Ga0335073_10010702_pt1 | contig 12895 bp, 14 predicted proteins | sample Lox_Sample_22_FD_207093 | JGI IMG/M metagenome (GOLD analysis project Ga0335073, IMG submission 207093) | Soil microbial communities from Loxahatchee National Wildlife Refuge, Florida, United States - Lox_Sample_2.2 | ecosystem: Environmental > Terrestrial > Soil > Wetlands | place: USA...
TCATATTGATTACTAAGCTGTTATTATGGGGCGTGACGGAATCGAACCGTCGACCAGCGGATTAAAAGTCCGATGCTCTACCGACTGAGCTAACGCCCCACCGCGCGGGGGCCGGGATGATACTACAGGCCCTGATAGCGGGTCGGATCCGGGAGTCCCGCCGCCTCGAACCCCGCGCGCCGCAGCCGACACGCATCGCAGCGTCCACAGGCGCGGCCGGCACTGTCCGCCTGATAGCAGGAGACCGTGTTGGCATAGTCGACTCCGAGCCGGATCCCTTCGCGGATGATCTCAGCCTTGGTGAGCGCGACGAGGGGCGCCTCGATGTGGAAGGGATTGCCCTCGACCCCGGCCTTGGTCGCCACCGCCGCGAGCGCGGCAAAGGCGGCGATGAACTCCGGCCGGCAGTCCGGATAGCCGCTCGCGTCGAGCACGTTGACCCCTATAAAGATGTGTCGGGCGCCGAGCACCTCGGCCCAGGCGAGGGCCAGCGCCAGCATCATGGTGTTGCGCGCCGGCACGTAGGTCACCGGAATGCCGGCGGTCGGGGCCTCCGGGACTGCAATCGAGGGATCGGTGAGCGCCGAGCCGCCGATCCCGGCGAGGTCCACGCGCATCACGCGGTGCTCCCGCACGCCGGCGGCGCGCGCCACGCGGCGCGCGGCCTCGAGCTCGGCGCCGTGCCGCTGGCCATAGTCGACCGAGAGCGCGTAGCAGCGAAAGCCGCGCTCGCGCGCCAGCGCGAGCGCCGTCGCGGAATCGAGCCCCCCCGACAGCAGCACCACGGCCGATGTGCCCGCACCGCTCACGCTACTTCCCCGGCACGTTGCCCCAGAGATACTTGTGCAGCTGGATCTGGAAGCGCACCGGCAGGCGATCTTCCAGGATCCAGTCGGCGAGCTCGCGCGCCGGCAGCTGCTCGTGGCTCGGCGAGAAGAGCACGGTGCAGCGCTGCGGCAGCGTCAGCTCGGACAGCTTGGCGCGGCTCCACTCGTAGTCCTCACGCCCGCAGATGACGAACTTGACGAGGTCCGCAGGCCGCAGCGCCGCGAGCTCCGCATAGCGGTTGCGGCGCTCTTCTCCGGAGCCGGGTGTCTTGACGTCGACCACGCGTATCACACGCGCATCCACCTCCGCGAGCGCCATGGCACCGCTCGTCTCGAGGGAGACCCTGAAGCCCGCATCGCACAGCCGGCTGAGCAGCGGCAGGCATGCTTTCTGCGCCAGCGGCTCGCCGCCCGTGACACACACGTAGGGTGTGGCGTACTCGCGCACCCGTGCCACGACCGCCTCGGGCTCCCACCACTCACCGCCGTGAAACGCGTACGCCGTGTCGCAGTACTGGCAGCGCAGCGGACAGCCGGTGAGCCGTACGAATACCGTAGGAAGGCCTACGGTGTCGGCCTCACCCTGCAGCGAATGAAAGATCTCGGTGATCTTGAGACGCGAGGCGCTCATGTCGCGATGGAGCGGTCCGCGGCGCGGCGCACCCCTTACTGCGCCGGGATGCGCCGCAGCTTGTCGGCCGCAAGTTTGGCGGCGTCGCTTCCCGGATACTTCTGCGTCACCGAGGTCAGCGTATTGCGCGCCGCCGCGAACTGCTTCTGCTCGAACTGCGTGTAGCCGAGTTTCAGCAGCGCGTCCGGCGCCTTACGTCCATCCGGCCACTTCTTCAGCACCGCCCGGAACGACTCGGCCGCCGAATCGTAGTCGTGGTTGACGTAGTACGCCTCGCCGAGCCAGTACTGCGCGTTCTCCGCGAGCGGGCTCTGCGGGTAGCTGGTGAGGAAATCCCGGAAGCCCGTGATCGCGGTGGAATAGCTGCCGGCGCGCAGCGCATCGAAGGACTGGTTGTAGACGGCCTGCTCGGTGGAGGAGGCCTCCGGTGCGCCGCCGGCACCGCCGGCCGGTGCCTGCCCGGCCGCCACAGGAGCGCCCGGCGGCAGCGCGCTTCCCGCCGCGCCCGCCCCCGGCCCCGCGGCTCCGCCGGCTGCCGCCGCCGTCAACGCCTTGACCCGGCTATCGAGGTCCGCATAGAGATCGTGCTGCTGCTTGCGCAGCGCCGCGTTGTCGTGCTCCATCTGCTCGATCTGACCGCGCAGCTCGCGCACCTCGGCCTGCTCGGCCTCCTGGCTCTGCGCGAGCTCGACCTCGCTCCTGGTGGCGCGCTCGAGCTTGGCGATGCGCGCATCGAGCTCATTGAGCTTGATCTGAACCGGGTCCTCCTCGGGCGTCGTGGCACAGCCGCAGAGCACCGCGGCAGCAGCGGCGGCGAGCACGATAAAAGGAGTCACTCGGCGCATGGAACTACTCGCGGCCCCTTCAGGGCTTGGGTGCCGCGGGCTGACCGGGCGTGAGGTACACGATCTCGACGCGCCGGTTCTTGGCCCAGGCTGCCTCGTCATGTCCGGGGTCCGCCGGACGCTCCTCGCCGTAGCTCACGGTCGTGATCTGGCCCTCGGCGACCCCCTGCAGCAACATCCCCCGGCGCACCGCCTGCGCGCGCCGGTCGCCGAGCCCGATGTTGTACTCGCGCGAGCCGCGCTCGTCGGTGTTGCCCTCGAGACGCACACGCGCCTGCGGGTTGGCGGCGAGATACTTGGCATGCGCGGCCAGGACATCGACGCCCGCGCCCTGAATCACCGCGCTGTCGAAGTCGAAGTAGATGACGCGGGTTGCAAGCAGGCCGGCCTGCGGCCCCGCGGTCTCCTCCTGGCTGCCGAGGGCGCCGCCGCCCGCGTTGGCGGCGTTGGCGCCGTTGGCGCCCTCGCTCAGGGCACCGGCATTCGACTCCGCAGGCGCCGCCGGTGGCGGCGGCTTGACCGGCTTGCTGCCACAGCCGGCCAGCGTCAGCATCGCCGCTGCGACGAGTAGCGCCAGGACCCGATTGATCGAGCGTTGCTCTGCCATTCCACTTCTCCGCACTAGTGTCTCATGTCCCGAACGGCCCCCAGGCCGGATCGCGTACAGCGCCCTGCTGCGCCTTGAGCCGCAGCCCCGTGAGGCCATCCACCGAGACGGTCGCCAGCGACCCCCGCCCGGCCTCGCGCTGAGAATAAATGAGTGTAGCTCCGTTCGGGGCGAAGCTCGGCGATTCGTCGAGGTGGCCGTGCGACAGCACCCGCACGGCGCCGCTCGCGAGGTCCTGCACCGCGATGCGGTAGTTGCCGCCGTCGAGCGTCACCATCGCCAGCTGCGTACCGTCGGCCGACACCCGCGGCCGCGCGTTGTAGTTGCCCTCGAAGGTAATGCGCTTGGGCCGCCCGCCGCCGCTCGCACTGACCTCATAGATCTGCGGTGAGCCGGCCCGGTCGGAGGTGAAGAACAGCGAGCGACCGTCCGGAGTCCATTCAGGCTCGGTATCGATCGAGGGATCGTCGGTGATGCGGGTCAGGGCCTGCGTCCCGAGGTCGAGGACATAGATATCGGGGTTGCCGTTGCTCCCCCCGAGAGTGAGCGCCAGCTTCCTGCCGTCGGGCGACCAGGCCGGGGCGCCGTTGATCCCGGCGCGCGCCGAGACCAGCCGACGCTCGCCGGTGCGTACCAGCTGCACGTACACCCCCGAAAGCTTGCTTTCGAAGGAGACGTAAGCAAGCCACTGGCCGTCCGGCGACCAGGCGGGCGACATGATCGGGAAGCGGGAATCGAGGATCAGGTGGGCGTTCTCGCCGTCCGCATCCGCGACGATGAGCTGGTAGTGCTGCGCGGGCGGGGTGCCGTCGACGCTCACGTAGGCGATTCGGGTCGCGAACGCCCCGCGTACCCCGACTATCTTCTGATAGATGGCATCGCTCACACGGTGCGCGGCGTTGCGCAGCGCGCTCGGCGGCCCGGTGAAGCGCTGGCTCGCAAGGCGCGCGCCGGTCAGTGTGTTGATGAGATCGAAGTCGACCGCCAGCGCGCCGTTCTCGAGCGTCGCGACCCGCCCGACCACGACATAGTCGCTCCCGGCCGCCTTCCAGTCGGACGCCGTGACGCCCTCGACGCGGGTCGGCGTCGAGGGCATGCGCTCGCGCGGCAACGCGCGGAAGCGCCCGCTCCCCTCGAGGTCGTGCTGCACGACACCGGCCACGTCCAGCCCGCCGTCGGCGGGCGAGTCCGGCGCGAACGGCACGATCGCGATCGGAATCGGATCGCGCACGCCCGAGGTGATCTCGATCTGCAGCGCCGCATACACCGTGCAAGCCGCGCCGCAGCCGAACACGGCCGCCGCCACGAGCAACAGCCACGTGCGCGATCGGCTTGCCTTGATCCTGTACGGCATCGGCTAATCCGGCTTGAATTCGATCTTGAGATTGCGGTCGAACAGCGAGGGATCCGGCGGTGGCGGAAGCGGTGAGGCACGGTAGACCGCCCTCTCGATCGACTCGCGCACCGCCTGGTCGCCGTTACATTGTCCGATGCTCACCTCAGTCACCTCGCCTCCGGGCACCTGCGTCACGTTCAACATACAGTCTATCCCGGCTTTCGCCGTCGGCGGGGGCGACCACTCACGCGTGATCTTCGCCGCAATCAGCGATTCCCAGCTCGCGACCGCCGCACCATTGCGTGCCGCGTCCGCGTGCTCCTCGGCCGCGAGGCTGCGCTTGAGGTCCGCCTCACGCTCGCGCCGGTCCTCCTCGTCCTGCCTGGCCCGCTCCGCCGCGGCCTTCGCCGCGGCCTTTTCCGCGGCCGCCTTGTCGGCCGCCGCTTTCGCCGCCGCTGCCTTGTCGGCCGCCGCCTTGTCCGCGGCCGCCTTGTCGGCCGCCGCCTTCGCCGCGGCGGCACGCTCCTGGGCGGCCTGCTGTTCCTGCGCCTGGCGACGGGCCGCCTCGGCCTGCTCGCGCTCCGCGGCACTCGGCTGTGGCGGTCCGACGTCCTCCGGCACCGCACTCGGCTGCGGCGCCGCCGCCGGCTGCGGCGCGGGCTGCTCGGCGCCCTTCAGCGAGCGCGCGTCGACCACCGTCGCCTGGATCGGCGGGGTCGGGCTGGTGCGCCGCGGCTCGCGGAACATCAGCCAGCCGTACACGAGCGCCGCGGCCAGCGCGCCGTGCAGCAGCACCGACAGCGCGATCGAAATCCAACGGTCACTCGCGCGCTGCACCATCGCCGTGCAAGCGAGTCAGCCGGAGCGCCGCGGCGGCTGCGTCAGCGGCTCGGTGACCAGGCCCACCTGCTTAGCGCCGGCCTGCTGCAGCAGCACCATCGCCTCGACCACCCGCCCGTAGGCGATCGACGCATCGGCCTTGACCAGCACCGCGCGATCCGGATTGCCACGCAGCGCGGCCGTCGCGCGCGCCGACACCGTCCGCGCATCGAGCGCGGCATGCGGGTCGCCGCCGATGTTCAGATACAGTCGCCCCTGCCGATCGATCGACAGCACCAACGGTTTGAGCTGTTGGGCCTGGAGAGGTTCCGCACCCGCCTTCGGCAGCGATACCTTGACGCCCTGGGTGAGGAGCGGCGCGGTGATCATGAAGATGATGAGCAACACCAACATCACGTCGATGTAGGGGACGACGTTGATCTCGCCCATGAGGCGCCGGCCGCGCGAGGTCTGTGCCATGGTCAGCGCTCCTTGCCTCTGGAGTTATCGGCCGCCCCGGTGACCGGCGTGAGCGCGCCGCGGGCGGCATGGCGCTGCAGGATGGTGGAAAACTCCTCGATGAACGCATCGAAGCGGATCTCCAGACGCGTCACCTGGTCGGCGAAGCGGTTGTAAGCCACCACCGCGGGAATGGCCGCGAACAGACCGAAGGCGGTGGCGACCAGCGCCTCGGAGATGCCCGGTGCGACCTGGGCGAGCGTCGCCTGCTGGATGTTACCGAGCGAGGAGAAGGCGCTCATGATCCCCCACACCGTGCCGAACAGGCCCACGTAGGGACTCGTACTGCCGACGGTGGCGAGCGTCGCCAGGTTGTGCTCGAGGCGGTCGATCTCCTTCAGCTGCGCCACCCGCATCGCGCGGCGCGCACCCTCGAGCTGCTGCTCCTGGCCGGCGGTCGCCTGGCGCAGCCGGGCGAACTCGCGGAAGCCGAACTCGAATATTCCGGCCATGCCTGTCGCCCCGCCGTGCGACTCGATCGCGCGATACAGCTGCGCCAGGTCGTCGCCCGACCAGAACCGGCTCTCGAACCGGTCCGCGTCGCGGCGCGCCCGGCCGATGACGCGCCGTTTGCGGAAGATGATCGCCCACGAAGTCAGGGAAGCGAGCAACAGAATCCCGATGACGATCTGCACCGGGACGCTCGCCTGCACGATGAGGCGCAGGATCGACAGCTGATCGCCGTTCATGCCTGCCGCACCTCCGTCTGCATCGCCGGCAGCACGAACGTCGGCAGACGACGCGGACGCAGTGTGCGGGCATCGAGGCACGCCACGCGCACGCCCGCCTCGACCAGCAGCTCCTGGCCGCCCTGCGCGGCGCGCCGCTGGATGCGCTGCGCAAAGTGCAGGGTGGCCGGTCCCTGCGGCTGCGGGTCGCAGCTCACTTCGAGCTCATCGTCGAGGCGCGCCGGCGCCCGGTAGTCGATCTCCAGGCGCACCACCGCGAACAGGATCCCCTCCTCCTGCTGCAGCCGCCGCTGCGAATATCCGCGCTGCCGCAGCCATTCGGTGCGGGCGCGCTCGAGGAAGCGCAGATAGTTGGCGTAGTAGACGATGCCGCCGCCATCGGTATCCTCCCAGTAAACGCGTGCCGGCCAGGCAAATACGCTCACCGCGAGTCCTCGAACAGCTGCAGGCTCGCCGCCGCACGCTCCGGGGGCTTCAGGCCGAAATGCTGGTACGTGGCGCGGGTCGCCATGCGCCCGCGCGCGGTGCGCAGCAGGAATCCCTGCTGGATGAGGAACGGCTCGATCACATCCTCGAGCGTGCCGCGTTCCTCGCCGAGTGCCGCCGCCAGGCTGTCGATGCCGACCGGACCGCCGTCGAAGCGCTCGATGATCGCGCCGAGGAGCTTGCGGTCGAGCGTGTCGAAGCCCTGGCCGTCCACCTCGAGCATGTCGAGGGCGGCGTCCGCGAGGCGCTCGTCGATGCGTCCGTCGCCGCGCACCTGCGCGTAGTCACGCACCCGCCGCAGCAGCCGGTTGGCGATGCGCGGCGTGCCCCGCGAGCGCTGCGCGATGCGCTGCGCTCCGCCCGGGTCGATCGGCACCTCGAGAATCGCGGCCGAGCGCGTCACGATCCGCTCGAGGTCGGCGACGGTGTAGAACTCGAGCCGCTGCACGATGCCGAACCGGTCGCGCAGCGGCGAGGTCAGCAGCCCCGCACGCGTGGTCGCCCCCACCAGCGTGAAGGGCGGCAGGCTCAGCTTGATCGAGCGCGCCGCCGGCCCCTCGCCGATCATGATGTCGAGCTGGTAATCCTCCATCGCCGGATAGAGCACCTCCTCGACGATCGGTGCCAGACGGTGGATCTCATCGACGAACAGCACGTCGCGCGGTTGCAGGTTGGTGAGGATCGCCGCCAGATCGCCGGGCCGCTCGAGCACCGGGCCCGAGGTCTGGCGCAGGTTCACGGCGAGCTCGGCGGCGATGATGTGCGCGAGCGTGGTCTTGCCGAGGCCCGGCGGGCCGAAGATGAGCACGTGGTCGAGCGCCTCACCGCGCGCCCGGGCCGCGCTGATGAAGATCTCGAGCTGCGTCTTGACGGGCGTCTGGCCGACGTAATCCGCGAGACGGCGCGGGCGGATCGCCCGCTCGACCGCCTCTTCGTCCGCGCCCGCCACGCCACTGGTGATTCGCTCGTCTGTCACGGCTGTCGGTCTACTCCCGGGCGGCGCCCTGCAGCGCGCGCCGGATCAGCTCCTCGGTCGTATGGGTACCCGGCTCCACGGCCTTGAGCAGCCGCGTAGCCTCGGACGGACGATACCCGAGTGCGACCAGCGCGCCATAGGCTTCGTTTTCCGGGCTGCCGCCCACGGGTGCCGATGCGGCCCCCGCCGCCGGAGGGGGTGGCGCCAGGCGATCGCGCATCTCGACGATGAGCCGCTCGGCGGTCTTGCGTCCGACTCCGGGCACGCGCGTCAGCGCCGCCACGTCCTCACTCTGCACGCAGGCCGTGAAGGCCGCAACGCTCATGCCGGAAAGCAAAGCCAGCGCGATCTTCGGCCCCACACCGGAGACCTTGATCAGGCTGCGGAACAGCCTGCGCTCCTCCTCGGTGGCGAACCCGTAAAGTACGTGCGCATCCTCGCGCACCACCAGATGCGTGAGCAGGCTGACCTCGGCACCGACCGGTGGCAGGTGGAAAAACGTGGACATGGGCGCCTCGAGCTCGTAGCCGAGGCCGCCGACGTCGACCGTGAGTTGTGGCGGAGCCTTGGAGGCGAGCCGGCCGCGCACCGCGCCGATCATCGCTCCCCCTGCCGCGCCCGCTGCGGAGAGGCACACGCGGCGAGCGCGCCGAGCCGGCGGGCATGCGCGTGGCATACGGCCACCGCGAGCGCATCGGCGGCATCCGCCGACAGCGGACCGGCCAGTCCGAGCAGTACCCGCACCATGTGGGCCACCTGGAATTTCTCTGCCGCGCCGGAGCCCACGACCGCCAGCTTGATGGCGCGGGGCGCGTACTCGAACACCGGCACCCCGCCGGGAACTGCGCACAGGGCGGCACCCCGCGCCTGCCCGAGCTTGAGGGCACTCGCGACGTTGCGGCTGACGAAGACACGCTCGACCGCGACCTCCGCGGGACGGTGCTCGCCAAAGAGCGCCGCGAGACCCTCGAAGATCAGGCGCAGCCGCGCCGCGGGGGCCGCGCTGCTCACGTTGAGGCAGCCCTGCGCGATGAGCACCAGCTGTGCGCCGCGGCTCTCGAGCACGCCGAAGCCGGTGCGGCGCGAGCCTGGATCGAGGCCGAGGATGCGGACGTTGACGGGTCCCGGAGGCGCGGCGGCTGCGGCGATGGCCGGATCGAATGCGCGCCACGACCTCGTCCGGTACCTCGACATTATGATTTAGCTTCCGCCCTCTCACCCCTGGGACGCGGTAAGCCTAACTGAAAACAAGGGCTTACGCATTTCCCGGGGCGCACACCGCAAAACTGTGAACCCGTACCGGCCCGCCGCGCTTCAGTGCCGCCGCCGGCGGCCGATACCGGTAACGCCACCGCGCTTGCTTCCCGAACCGAGCTCGCGGTGTTCCTTGTGCCCCACCCGTGGACCCCCCGCCGGTGGGGCATCTTTTTTCAGCGCCGCGCCGGCTCCTCGTCGGCGAACTCTGCATTCGAATAGACGTCGCGCACGGCATCGAGCCCCTGCAACGTCTCGAGCAGCTGCACCATGCGCGCCGCGGATTCGCCCGACACCGCGAGGGAGCTCGCGGCGCGCCGCGTGACTTCGGCGGTCAGCGGCACGAAGCCGCGGTGAATCAGCATCGCGCGCACCGTGTCAAGCTCGGCGGGATCGGCCAGCACTTCCATGGAGTGGTCATCGCGCGGCACCACGTCCTCGGCGCCGGCCTCGAGTGCCACCTGCATGAGGCGCTCCTCGTCCGTCCCGGGCGGGTAGGTCATGAGACCGACGGTATTGAAAAGGTAGCTCACCGAGCCGTCGGCTCCGAGATTGCCGCCGTGCTCGAGGAACAGCCGCCGCAGTTGCGCCGCCAGGGTGCCTCGGTCGTCTGTCACGCATTCGACCACCACGGCGGCACCACCGGGGCCGTAGCCCTCGAAGCGCACCAGCTCCTGGCCGGCGCGCGGCTGGCGATGCCGTCCCTCGCTGCGGCGCGCCGCGAGGGTCGCGTTACGGCGCTGCAGGCTGGCCCAAGTGCTGTGTCTGGTCATGAGCTTACGTATGATATCTATAAACCCCGATGGAAACGAACCAACTCTGTCCGCCGGCGGTGCGTGACGCCATCATCGGCGCACGCGCCGCGCTCGAGCGCGCGGGCGTGCGCGCCCCCGCCGACCTCGGTTTCGCCACCGAGGCGGCCGAGATCATGGGCGGGCTCACCGAGAGCACCGAGCTCGCCAGCGCCCTGCTCGCCCGCCCGCTGCTCTCGCGTGAGAGCCTGACGCCCGAGCAGGCCGCGGGCATCGTGGGCCGGGGCGCGACCGCAATCGCCGTCGCACTGCAGCGTCTCGGTACGCTCGGCCTGCCGCACGACTGGTCGCCGGCGCGCGGGCTCGACGCGAGCCAGGCGGAGACTCTGCGCAAGATGCTGCTCGCTGTCGTGAGCGACCCCCGCCTGGTGCTCGCCCGGCTCGCCGAGGAGCTCGTGGGACTGCGTCACGCGCGCGAGCTGCCGGCCGCCGAGCGCGAACGGCGCGCGGTCGAGGCGCGCGTCATCTACGCGCCGCTCGCCAACCGCCTCGGTGTGTGGCAGCTCAAATGGGAGCTCGAGGATCTCGCCTTCCGCTACCTCGAGCCCGAGGAGTACCGGCGGATCGCCGCCGCCCTCAACGAGCGGCGCGCCGACCGCGAGCGCTACATCGACACGCTGTGCCGCGAGCTGCGCGCGGCGCTGCACGCAGCCGGCATCGCCGCCGAGGTCTACGGCCGCCCGAAACACATGTACAGCATCTACCGCAAGATGCAGCAGAAGCAGCTCGCCTTCGAGCAGCTGTTCGACGTGCGCGCCGTGCGGGTGGTGGTCGCCACGATCCCGGAGTGCTACGCGGCGCTCGGCATCGTGCACGGCTCGTGGCCGTACATACCCGGCGAGTTCGACGACTACATCGCCACGCCCAAGGGCAACGGCTACCGCTCGATCCACACCGCGGTCATCGGTCCGCAGGCGCGCAGCGTCGAAGTGCAGATCCGCACCCGCGACATGCACGAGCACGCCGAGTTTGGCGTCGCGGCACACTGGACCTACAAGGAAGGCGGCCCGCGCGATGCGCAGTACCAGCGCAAGATCGAATGGGTACGCCGGCTGCTCGAGCCCGAGGAACGCGCCGCCGGCGAGGATGCCGAGCGCGACTTCGTCGAGGGGATGCGCGCCGAGCTCTTCGAGGACCGTGTCTACGCGCTCACCCCCAAGGGCGAGGTGATCGACCTGCCGCGCGGCGCGACCCCGCTCGACTTCGCCTACAACGTTCACACCTCCCTCGGTCATCGCTGCCGCGGCGCCAAGGTGAACGGACGGATGGTGCCGCTCACCCGCGCGCTCGCCAACGGCGAGATCGTCGAGATCATCACCGGCAAGCACGAGGCGCCGAGCCGCGACTGGCTGGCGCCCGAGCAGGGCTACCTCGCCTCGCCGCGCAATCGCGGCAAGGTGCGCGCGTGGTTCCGCAAGCAGGACGTCGGCGAGAACCAGAGCGCCGGCCGCGCGATCGCCGAGCGCGAGCTGGCGCGCATCGGGGTGCGCGCCGAGCAATACGGGCTGCTGGCGCGCGAGCTCAAGGCACGCGACCTCGATCACTTCTACCGGCTGCTCGGCGAGGGCGAAATCGGCATCACGCAGCTGATGCACGCCGCCGCGCGGCTGTTCGGGGCGCCCGCCGCGCCCGCACCCGTGGTGCGCCCCGCGCGCCCACAGCTGCGCCGCCGCGGTGCGCCGATCGACATCGAGGGCGTCGGCGACCTGCCGACGACGCTGGCGCGCTGCTGCGCGCCGTTGCGGCCGCAGCCGGTGACCGGCTACGTGACACTCGGCCGCGGCGTCACCGTGCACCGCAGCGACTGCCCGAGCCTGCAGCGCATGAGCGCGCTCAAACCCGACCGGGTGCTGAAGGTCGAGTGGGCCACCACGGTACAGGATGCGCTCGCGGTGGAGATCACGGTGAGCGCCTACGATCGCAGGGGACTGCTGCGCGACCTCACGGACGTGCTGGCGGCCGAGCGGCTGAGCATCGACGCCGTCACCTCACGCACCGATCACGCGGTGGGCGTGGCCCACTTCGAGCTGCGGATCGCAGTCGCCGGCCTCGAGCAGCTCGCGCGCGTGCTGCGCCGCCTCGCCGCCGTCCCCAACGTGATCGAGGCGCGACGCAGGCTTTAGCCCTCAGCGGTTGATCGAATCGATCGCCCGCTTGTCGGCATTGAGTGCGGCCTCATGCACCGCCTCGGCGAGGGTCGGGTGGGCGTGAATCGTGCGCTGCAGATCCTCGCTGCTGGCGGAATACTCCATCGCCAGCACCGCCTCGGCGATCAGCTCTCCGGCCATCGGCCCCACGATGTGCACGCCGAGGATCTCGTCATCGTCGCGCGCCGCGACGATCTTGGCGAAGCCGGCGGCCTGTTCCATGGCGCGCGCGCGGCCGCTGGCGAGGAAGGGAAACATGCCGGTCTTGTAGTCACGGCCGCTCGCCTTGACCTGCTCCTCGGTGAGCCCCACCCAGGCGATCTCCGGGGCCGTATAGATGACCGACGGAATCACCTTGTAATTCACCTCGCCGTAGCGGCCGGCGATGAGGTCGGCCACCATGCAGCCTTCCTCCTTGCCCTTGTGGGCGAGCATCGGCCCACGCACGCAATCGCCCACTGCCCAGACGTTCTCGGCGCCGGTGCGGCAGGAATGATCCACCTTGATGAAGCCGCGCTCGTCGAGCTCGACGCCGGTGCCGGCATCGAGCAGATCCTGGGTGTACGGACGGCGCCCGACCGCTACCACCAGCCGGTCGACCGTGACACGCTGCTCGCCCTTGGCGTCGCCGTAGACGACCTCGACTGCCCCGCCGCTCAACGCGGCGCCCGTGACCTTGGCGCCGAGACGGATATCGAGTCCCTGCTTCTTCAGGTGCCGCAGCGCCTCCCTGGCGAGCTGCTGATCGGCCATCGCGAGAAAATCCGGCAGAGCTTCGAGCACGGTCACTTCCGCGCCGAGTCGCCGCCACACACTCCCGAGCTCGAGCCCGATGACCCCGGCGCCGATGACCCCGAGGCGCTTCGGAACCGCGTCGAATTCGAGCGCGCCCCAGGAGTCCACCACGTGAGGTGCCTTGAAGGGTGCCGAGCGCAGCTCGATCGGCA
>Ga0335073_10010703_pt1 | contig 12895 bp, 5 predicted proteins | sample Lox_Sample_22_FD_207093 | JGI IMG/M metagenome (GOLD analysis project Ga0335073, IMG submission 207093) | Soil microbial communities from Loxahatchee National Wildlife Refuge, Florida, United States - Lox_Sample_2.2 | ecosystem: Environmental > Terrestrial > Soil > Wetlands | place: USA: Florida...
AGTCAGCGTCATGTAATATTTCCCCAGGCATCGATGTTTCAACACTTTGGGACAAGTCGATCAATTGCAAGCTTTCCAAACTGAATAAATCCATGACGATGGAATTGGACAACACTCGGGGGAACTCAGGAGGTATTTATAAGACCGAGTTCGCTTTGTTCGCAACTAACGAGGCTGTCAGAATAGCGCTTGTGCGGCGAAATTACAATCTTGCCCAAATGGCGGTTGCACAGCCTCGCTCTGGGCGGAGGAGGCCAAAGTTTATTTGGAATTAGGTTTCCGGATCTCTACTTGTCCGTATGGTGTTCTTCGCCTTTCACGAAGCTAAAGCGAAAAAGCGCAACAAAGCGCAACAGAAACTCATGGGCAACCCCACGTGCGTACGCTATTGGTTTTAGTTCGATTGTTCAAAGTTGTGGCTGTGCTGTCGGAATACAGTCGTGGTCCCACCTTTGGCCGTTACTTTTCTACAATCATCAACACATCAACACATCAACTCTGTTTCTACAACTCTCTTTGCTGCAAAAGCGCTCTCAGTTATCAATCATGGAGCCTGACCCTGACAAGGAACTCGCCGCTTTAACGGACGCATTATCGCTTTCCTTCGTCCCGCTTCGCGATGCGAATGCCGACGACGAAAGGTTCGCATTACTTTCGCAATCAGACCGAATCGATGCGTATGCGGCTCTTGGTCGCATCTGCCATGCGCGATATCGGCTCAATGACGTCTTCGATGACTTCAACAGTAGCGTCGCAATGTATCAAAAAGCAGAAGCCTTGATGACAGAAGGAGACGAGAGACACAGAACACTCCTGCTCTGCCTTTCCAAAGTCTTTCTACTCCGTTCAGAGTGCACTGCTTCACTAGGTCCTTTGCGGTCAGCCAGTAACTACGCAGTCAAAGCCTGGAACCTGACTGCAGACGACCCTAAAGCCATAGCGGAATTGTTGGACTATATCGGCAGGAGAGTATTTTGGCAGTACTACTTACTCACTCGAGAGACCAGTCATTTGAATGATGCGATATCCAATATCGAGACCGCTTTAGACCTTGACGATAAACTCACGTATTGGGACGACTATAGCACCTTACTCCTGAAACGTTTCAGTAAAACTCGCTCTGTCCCCGATCTCGACGACGCAATTAAAGTAAGCGAGCGCTGTGTCTCTTCCACCGAAGTGGCAGACAGTTCGATCCAAGCCTTACTTCGACTTCACCTGGCAAAGGGGTTGATGTACCGTTATGAACTCACCAATTCGCTCCCAGATATCAATCGCGCCATCGATGTCGCTCGTGAAGCTGTGCAATTACTTGAACCGTTCAAGCGAATCGAGGCTATAAAGTCGCGAGGAGAACAGGCTTATCGAGAATTTGACCGTTCGGCTCAATATCTTCTCCTCTTATTCCTGGTACTCAACCATCGTTTTCGCTACAATCTCGCAAGAAAGGTTTTCTCAAGAAAGGATGCCGCTGAGGCCATGCAAATCGGAGATGCGGTATTAAAAACCGCTGACAAGTTTCCAACTGCACGAATATCGATCACTTCCGATTTCGAAACCCAGACCAGCCTCCTCGGCACGCTTCTGGGCACTACCCGTCCTGTAAGACCACAAATGCTTGAGCCAGTGTCTGGAGATAGACCGGAAGTCAACGAGTTAGATCCCAATCCAGAGCCTCATTCCAGTTCACCCGAGGTATTACGAGGGGAACAGCTTCTGATACTCGGAAACCAGTCTACAGCGCTATGGAATGAATCAGGAGACCAAGCTCATCTCGATAAAGCTATATCGCTTTACAAACAAGCCTTTCAGCTAAACTACCATGATCACTTGGTGGACCGATACATTTTCCTAATTCGCTTGCTCAACACTCGTTTCGTCAAGTCGTCTTCTCCGACAGACCATGAAGATGCCGTTATCTACGCGGAGAAACTATTCAAACTGGTCTCGAAGACTGATCCTACCTACTTATCATGTCTCGTTCTTTTAGGCACCACCCTAAGGTTGTCTCCTGACTTTGAACCGGTCAGTCGAGCAATCGACGTATTGTATCAGGCCCTAGAAATCATCCCGAAAGGCTCAGTCGTAGAGCGACAAGAATGTGCTTTCAACTTATCTCTAGCTATGTATGTACAATTCCAAAGATCAGGCATCCCATGGTACTTGGACCGACAAATTGACCTTGAACGCGAAACGATTCCACTATTACTATCTATAAATGCAACGGAGACAGTTCGACATTTGTGCGCACTAAGTTATGCATTGCTTTGCCGTTATACGCTAGATGGCAAGCAACAGGATCTCGACGAGGCGTTCCAAGCAATCAACAAGGCTCTCGAATTACCAGAACATCACCTTTTCAATCGGTCAACGCTCTACGACCGCTTAGGCTGGTGCTATTACCACAGTTACGACGTAACTGGTTCTCTGCACCATCTCCGTCAAGCCCTCGGCGTCTTTCAGACGAGTCTATCCATGACACCGGCGATAGCCCTATCTGCCCGTGCTCTACGTTGTTCTAAACAAATACACATTGTATACACATTCCGAGCGTTATTTTTCCATACAGGGTCTTTAGACGACCTTGAAGCCGTCCTCAATTATTGCAAAGACTGGATCTCGGAAGCGACAGATAGCTCGACCTCACAAAGCGATTTGTTGAAAATGGCGCTCCTGGTATTAACAATGCGAGCTAACTTTGAAGGGTCTACATCTGAGAACGAGCAGCTCTCCAAAATAATAGTTCCGCCTGAGTACTCATCATTACGACACATTTCCCCGACCTATAGTGAGCGTCGAGGCTTGTTAGTGACTGTCTCGTTGATGTTCCAGTCTATTTCTGGGCTTTTAGATCTGATGGCAAAGAAAATAGTGAAGGAATTTGGGCCTCAGCATTGCCACGACTTGCAGCTATATCGGCAAAATGATAGTTGGGAATTGAGTGAAAAGAGTGAGGAGGGCATTATACAATATCTGACGAGAGAGCTTCAGCTTCAAGGAAAACAGAAGTCGTTGGTTGAGACGCTGTTGCCTTGTTGGAAACAGTTGCTTGAAATAACAGAGTCACGGGCAGCAGGACAGACTGAACCTTCACTATGGTTGCCCTTTCGGGAGGGCCTGGGGAAAGTAATCGAAGTATGCAAAGAGGCCCTAGAAGACAGCGATCGAGGTTTATTTCATTCGCGCTTCACATCGACACTCTCTGAGCTGTTGTTAATACGATTTACCTTGACAAAGTCCCTCGTCGACTTGAATGAATTGATTGAACAGGAGGAGAAACGCTTAGAGTTAAGTGGAGTCGGACATAGAGAACGGGGACTGGTTCTCCGAGTCCTGAGCAACCATTTACTTGCTCGCTACAATTTTCAGTCACAGCCTGAGTTGTCTACAGATCTCGAGAGATCAATCCAACTGAAAGAGGAGGCTGCAAACAACGTGTCGCTGTATCCGAGAAAGCGTTTCGCCACAGCTGTAAGGGCAGCACAACTCTGTTTGTTCAAGAAGCCTCGAGACCTAAAACGAGCAAAAGACATCCTTGGTGTAGCCATCAAACTCATGCCAATGATCGCTTTGCGCCACTTGAGCCAAAGAGACCTACAACGCAATGTTAGCAGCTTCGGCAGCACTATCTCCCTAGCAGTATCTCTTGCCTTAGAATTCGGAGAAGAACCAGTTCAATGTTTGCGGCTGCTCGAATCCGGGAGAGGGTTAATCGCGGGAATGCATCTTGATCTGCGAGATGGAGGCTCACAGTTGGCCGCGTTACCCGAAAACCTTGCTCACGAATTGGTCGAACTACGGCAAAAACTCAATTCACCCTTTTCCGATTGTCAGTCTCTAGATTTGCCAACGTCAGATGTCGAAGTTCTTGCCTCTCCGAGTCGCTTCTTCTCCGTTCTGGAAGATCGTCGCAAGCCCTCTGCAGAATTTTCAAGTCACCTGCAAACCATACGCAGCTACCCCGGCTTCGAGAGTTTCCTAACGGGACTTTCTGAATCAGAGATGAAGTCCTTAGCAACTCAAGGTCCAATCGTCATTTTCAATACCTCCGACATCCGTAGCGATGCCTTCATTATCACTCCGCTGAAGATTTGGTCGATTCCCCTGTCCAAACTTACCCTCGGTGAAGCTAAGTCCCAGGCGTTCAAGCTGCTGAAAGCCGTTGACAACGTACAACTGCGAAATATTAAAGCAGTCCATCAAGCTGTGCGTGAAATCTTGGAGTGGCTCTGGGAAGTGGCGGTGAACCCGGTGCTAGATGAACTCGGCTATACAAAGACTCCACAGGGCGATGATGTTTGGCCGCATGTATGGTGGATATGCTGCGGTATCCTGAGTTTCTTCCCTGTACACATGGCTGGCTATCACCAAAAGGGATCAGATCGAAGCGCACTTGATCGTGTCATATCGTCATATGCCTCAACCTTGAGATCGCTATCCTATGCCCGCTCCTGCATTTCCGCTGCTGAACCCTCAGATACCGGACAAAGAGTACTGCTTGTTGGCGTATCCGATACGCCAAACTCTGACCCACTCGACGTTGCAGAAGAGATGGAAGAGTTGCAGGAATTGTTGAAACCAGTCCAATCGCCGTTGCTCAATCCTGACAAAAAATCCTTTTTAGAGCATCTTAAGGACGCCGACGTGCTTCATCTAACCTGTCATGGCTTCTGCGATGCTCAAGATCCTGCTCAAAGTCGATTCCTCCTGCCCGACTGGGAGACAGACCCGCTTACATTTACCGCTCTTGCATCGAACTCGACAGACTCAAGGCCTCCGCAATTTGCGAATTTCTCTACATGTCACAACGCAGTGTCACGTAATTTTGGTCTTATCGAGGAGTCGATGCATCTCGCGTCCGCCGCGCAAATGGCAGGGTTCCCATCTGTGGTCGGGACTCTTTGGATAGTTGAGCACTCGATCGCCTTAGAAGTGTCAATTGAACTTTACAGAAAGATGCAAAATGGAAATGGTCGGCTTGACACTAGGAAAGGAGCAGAGGCTCTGCATTGGGCTGTAAGTGCATTTATCGATTTGGCTGACAAGTAGTTGCATCGTCAAAGGGGCAAATTTCCTAACCAGGGACATTTTCTGTGGGCACCATTCATACATTTTGGAGCTTGATATGCGATTTTTTAAACATGTAAGAGAGAGGCGTGTTATGTACCTGCTAAATGTGATCTGTCTGTATGTCCATATCTGAAAGATTCTCTCTTTTCCGAGTACATACTTCTATCGTCAGATTCAAATGCCCGTTATCTCAATCAATGTAAACTCTGAGAATTGATTGTTCCAGTAGATACAAAAGCAGTCCTGAACGCACAAAAAAGGCATGAGAAACGAAATACGTACCGTTGTTTATGAGGGCTTTGCCATATGCATATCGAAAAGATCAGGCGGAGAGGGTCGGGGTCATGACTTTGCTTCCTTTAACAAACCACAATTAAGCTTGGACCATGGTAAGCATGGAGTGATGCAACTGTAATAGAGCCAATGGCACCGATAATACCGGCGAGTGCTCCAACACACAGACCGTTATTAGTATCAACTAATAAATCAATGAAATCGAAGAGTACGGACCTTGGGAGGAGGTTGTTGACACTGCTGTCTCGGAAGAAAAAGCTCTTCTCCGAGGCATCTATCAACACGAGAGTTATGCTCAGCCGAAGCAGGCGATTTCTACATATTTCAATCTTGCCCAGACAGGTTTCGCTTCGCTTTGCCCACCTCGCTTTGCCCACATCCTTTCACGCCGGTCTTGCTGAGAACTATTCGATTTCGACCTACTGTTCGCTAATCTTCCTTGATGTTCAAACACAAGCACTACCAGGTGGCCTGGATCTGTGCACTACCCATCGAAATGGCCTCTGCGAAAGCCATGTTGGACGAGCGTCATCCGCCGTTGCCGAATTGCCCCGGAGACAATAACAGCTACGAGTTCGGCAGGATTGGTCAACACAATGTGCTGATAGCCGGATTACCAGTCGGGCAATTCAGCACAAGCTCTGCTGCCCTAGTGGCATCAGAAATCAGGCAAAGTTTTGGCGTTGTCAGAATCGCCCTCCTTGTTGGCATCGGCGGTGGGATTCCCTCTCGCGAAAATGATATTCGTCTAGGAGATATCGTTGTAAGTAAGCCAAGCAGAGGTACCGGAGGAGTGATTCAGTATGACTTTGGAAAATCGCTTGCTGACGGCAAATTTGAAGTAACCGGTTCGTTCAACGCCCCGCCAAAATTACTTTTGACGGCCCTCACACGGTTGCAAGCAAGGGGCGAGAGTCATGAACACGAATTCGTTCGTCACCTCCTTCCGGTTCCCTTGACGACTGTGCAACCTGAGTATAAATACCCGGGCCAAATTCTTGACAAGCTGTTTGAGACGAATTACAGACATAAGAATGAGGAGGATGGGAGTAACGCAGCTTGCCAAAATTGCCTATCAGCCTTCTTGGTGCGACGTCCTGAGCGGAAGTCGACAGATCCGAAAGTACACTACGGCATCATTGGCTCTGGAGGTTCAGTTGTGAGTGATGTAGATATGCGGGAACGTCTCCGGGAACAGTTTGGAATACTCTGCGTCGAGACGGAGGCGGCTGGATTAATGAACGATTTTCCATGCCTCGTCATACGAGGCGTATCTGATTATGCGGACTCGCACAAGAACAAAGTTTGGTATCGTTACGCTGCACTCACAGCTGCCGCATTGGCCAAAGAATTGCTACACATCATTCCAAAGGAGGAGATCCCGCCGCTTCTTCCGATTGCCGCTCCTTCCCCATCCGATTCTTTCCTTGTCTTTACTAGTCATCCCATTATCAATCAAGGAGTCGGACTCGGCTGGTTGGTTTGCGATCCTTGCATACCTTGGGATGAGTTTCATCCATTGCACGACAGCCTTCGAGAGTCGAATGTGGTGGCCACCCCACAAAGGCTGGTCACCGAATTGCTCGACCGCACTCGAGGGACGAATGTCAACGAGAAACTTACCGCATCCCTTGAGGCTTCCATTATAGAGAAGGTCGATTTACAAAGTCAAACAGTCACAGAAACCAGTTACTTTCTGCTGAACTCTGGGAAATATTTTGAAGGAATTTGTGCTCTTCCAACGGTTCGCGAGTTCTGCGAAAGAAGTTTGATGTACCAGTTCAGTATCTACATGGTCGTCGCTCTGCGAACATTGCAAGTCCAAACAAGTGAAAAGGATGAGGGCATCAAGGACAATGCACTTGACTTGCAAACTGGCTGTATCGGCCTTGAAGCACAAGTTGTCGCGATTCAATACCGAAAGGTGGGCTGCAAGACAACTCTAAAGGAGAAGGACAAATTGTATCTCGAAGTGGGAAGCAATATATGGGTGCATTCCAAGAGTAGGACGACAGAAGGAAAAGTTGAGGTTGTAGAAGGACATCTAGAGGAGAAGGTTTCGCATGAACAAATCTCTGTTGATTTCAATGTTGAGCTCGTGGATGATCAATTGGTAGTATTTGGCTGAATCGGTGAAGGGAGTGATAGTTATATCATTATTTTGTGGTCGATTTTGTGTATTCAGTCACCGGGATGTTCTGTAAGAAAGGAACTGATTCGTTTATATGGAGTTTAACACTGTCGCAAGCGTCCCACCGCTGATTTCTACGCGCGCTTTACAACCTGCCCCATTCTCAATATTCGGAATTGAAAAAAGCCAGGAATATAAAGTTGCAGATTGGTAAGGACGCCAGTAAGTTTGCCACTCTGAGCTTTTACAGAATTGCGACATCCAGTCGCATGAACATAAACTTTAATTTTCTGAGCGCTTCTTTTGAGTTGCGCCCCCACGAAATTCAATTAACTCCGAAAACTGAAATTACCGCATTTGTCCACCACGCAAATAAATTACTGGTCTCATGACCAAAACTCAAACTTCCTTCTGTCCGGAATTTCCCACGAGACAGTCGAAACTCCGCTTACATCAACCTCGAATTCTGAAAGATCGACCACGCGAGCTTCAATCGTGAAATTCAATGTCAGCAGGTTTTAGAGTTGAAGAGTCGAGCTAACTGCCTAGACGATCTTGCGCAGGAGTTATTCGATGCCGCAATCAGTGGCACCGCTTCGTCGGAAGAACTCGACTTGGCGATAATGCTCTGGGAACACAAAGCTGAGAGTCTGCATGAACGTGACCCACTCCGCAAATTAGTCCAGAGTGTCATCGGCACACTTTGCGTTTCTCGATATAGAAGAACCCAGTCGATGGAAGACTTAGATCGATCGATTTCAATCCTTCACAGCGCTCTGGACGACGTCTCTCTCTATGATCCTTCAATAACGCCAGCATTTCTACGAGGATATTGTCAGGCTTTGTCACTCCGAATTGCTAGAACGGATACATTGGAAGATCTCGATCATGTTATCGAAGCGAGGGAGAAGTTTCTCAATATCTCCGATCCTGATGACGAGCACCGATCGATCCAAACATATCATCTGTGCCTCGAGCTGGTATTTCGCTATGATAAAACTAGGGAAGCCAGAGATCTCGACAAGGCGGCGGCACTCCTAATCGCTGGAAGCGATACTTCTCGCTCGGAAAATCTAATGCTTACAATGAGGATCGTCGATGAATTCGAGAACCTATATAACCGCGAAAACTTGCCAGAGTACCTTGATAGAGCAGCCGAGTTGTACCGAGAGATTCAACTCCATATGCCCAGCGACCACCCAAAGTTGGGGCAAGTGTATGAAAAGTTCTCCAATACTCTCCTCCGGCGCTACCAGTGGACAAATTCGAAAGCAGATTTAGATGCCGCGACGTCCTTTGCGCAAACTGCTTTCGATTTATCAATTCCTGACAGCGACGAACGGTTACAACGTATAGAGTTACTTCATCGCGCGCTGGAACATACATCGGAGGAAACCGCCTCCCCCGAGACCCTTGACAAGATCATAAAGCTGAACCAACTTGCGATTGAAGAATATCCAGACGATCTGTTTCTTCCTCTGTGGTTTCGCCGCGCCGCATGGGCCTTACTGGAACGATTTGATATCACGAATGCAGCTGAGGATCTGGACCGTGCATTTTCGTTTTGCGAGATGGCTCTTCAGATCGATCCAAATGATGAGTATTTGGTTAGGGCCATGGTAAAGGCTCTTTTTTATAGATTCGAGGAGACAAATTCGATGGAAGATCTAAATGAAGCAATTCGGCTTTGTGAAAGCGTAACAAGTTCCGAAACAATCACAGACAGCTACCCGTTGCTTTCTCAGTTACTACACCACCGCTTCCAGAGAACTGATTCGATGGATGATTTAGATCGGAGTCAGTCGCTATGCAAAGAAGCTCTCAAACGGACTTCGACGGATGTATTGCGGGCTAATTGTCTCAGTATTTTATCGTCCGTGCTGATGAGTCGTTTTGAAAGAACAGGGGAATTGCTCGATATCAACAGCTCAATAGATTCACTTCACGAAGTACTCGCTCTTAGACCCCAAATAGGCGTTATTACCCCCGGCCTTACCCCGCCTCAAGATCGTAACCACTTGGCTCGTGCATACAGGTTGAAGTTCTCCCGATTCAAGGATATGCAAGATTTAAATAAAGGGATAACACTTGCGGACAAAGCCTTGCAAGGTGTGCCACCACGATCCCGCAAACTTCGATTCAGCTGTTTGCAAGAATCTGCGTTGCTGTTTATGGTGCGAAGTTACGAGAGTGGTTCAGTTAGCGACTTGAATCAAGCCGTCGAACTATTCCACCAAGCAATCGATCTAGTACCAGAAAATCACGTTGACATGCCTGTCCTTCTGAATAATCTGGCAAATTGTTTGGTAGGTCGTTATCAAAGCACGGGGGTACAAGAAGATCTGATACGGGCGACGACTGTTGGACGACGAGCTGTCAAATTAGCAGACTCTGAAACCTATCCTGCAATCCGACAGTTCGCATTGTGCAATCTAGCGGTGTCATACATGAATCTGGGATCCCGGGGACAGTCAATCGATTACATCAATCTAGCCATTGAGACGCATGAGGAATGCCTCCGTCTTCTCTCCCAAGATCACCCAGACCGCCCCTCGCGTTTAAATAGTCTTGGAGTTGCACTCATGACTAAGTTTAGTTTATCGAATTCCGTGAGCGATCTTGACCGAGCAATAATGTTGTTTCAAGACGCATCCAGATCAGATCACGTCCGCGCCGGTTATAACTGGGCAGAAGCTCTACGCATGAGATTTGACGAGACACATGACATCACGGATTTGGAACAAGCAATCATGCTTCTTGAACATAATCCAAATACTTCCAGCAGTATGAAAACTCTAGGCGACCTCTACACAGCCAGATTAAACTACGGGAAGGAAGAAATAGACCGCCGGAGGGCCCTAGATGCTTATGCCACAGTTTTCAATGATTCCTCGGCTTCGACAGGACTGCGCGCGAATGCAGCATTGTCTGCGGCATCTCTAACAGAGAAAAATGTTGTCGAGGCCAGTAAGCTTTACAAACTTGCAGTTGAATTCATTCAAACGATAACACCTCGAGTTCAACGATGGAGCGAACAACAGTATCGGTTAACCGGCGTCAATGGTCTTAGCAGCCATGCGGCCTCAGTTATGATTCAAGCAGAATACGGCGCATACGACATTATCCGAACCCTCGAGGTTGGGAGAGGTGTACTGGCAAACTCTATTTTCGAGATTCGAAGTGATATTACAGCCTTAGAGGAAGCGCATCCGAAGATTGCTCGTCGTTTCGTCGAATTACAAGGAGCACTTGAATCTTTCGAGGCTGATCGCCATCAATCTCACGTATCAGACGATTTTGCGAACCGAGTCCAAATGCGCCATGTTATCTCCGACGAGTTTGATTCCCTATTGACAAGAATCAGAAAATTACCAGGTTTCGAAAATTTCATGCTTGCCCCGACTCAAGAGGAGGTATCGTTGCTCGCCGAAAACGGTCCGATTGTTTTTCTCAATGCGGCAGAGCCACGTTGTGACGCCATTGTGATAACTACGAACGAGATCAAAATTGTTCCTTTTCCTAAAATGCAACTCGCCGAACTAAAAGAGAAGGCTATTTCGATGGAGATGGCGATGAAGAACCTAACGATCGACACGTATGCTTCTGTGCAGAAGGAGATGAAAGATCTCCTCGAGTGGGTGTGGGACGTCGCTATTGAGCCGCTTATGGAGACACTTGGTTATACCAGCACTCCCATTGACGGTTCATGGCCTCATATTTGGTGGATACCCATCGGCGCATGGACTTTAATTCCAGTACACGCAGCTGGCTATCACGGGGTTGAGTCCAATAGAAATTGTTTAGACCGAGTCATATCTTCATACGTTCCAACGTTGAAATCGCTTGCCTACGCAAGAGGACGTCTAACGAAGCTGTTGTCGGGAAAGGGTGGAACTAAAGTAACATTTGTCATGATGTCACAGACCCCGGAACAGCCTTCTCTTCAGTATGTTGCCGAAGAAGTAGCTGTTGTGGACAGTCTTATTCCAGTTCACATTTCGAGAGTGACTCTCCAAGAGCCACAGAAAACGGACGTTCTTGGACAACTTCCAGATGCGGGAATTGTTCACTTCGCTTGCCACGGTTCCTCAAATCTTTCAAATCCCTCACATAGTTGTTTGCTTCTGCAAGACTGGCAAAACAACCCATTGAAAGTCTCCGACATAGCTGCTCTCAAACTCAAACATGCGGAATTTGCTTACCTTTCTGCGTGCGAGACTACAACCTCCCGATCTTCCCAATTATTGGACGAAGCAATTCATTTAACAGGGGCTTGTCAACTGGCTGGATTTCCATCCGTCATTGGAAGTCTCTGGTCGGTCGATGATAAATATTCGGTTCAAGTCGCCGGAACAGTATACAATACACTATGCGAGGGCTCCGAGCTGCTTGATACGAGGCGAGCAGCAGAGGGTTTGCATGCAGCAATTCGACAACTGAAGAACCAGATCCAAAGGCCACGGATGCCGCATTGTTCATTAATTTGGGCACCTTATGTTCATTACGGAGCCTAATCGGTTACTTCAAGTCGGTGGTAAAGTTGATGGGAAATAAAGCCTCTGCTAATCAGTAGTGGCCACTACCACCATTATCTATAGTTATCTGGAGCGTGGTTGGATTTCTGGGACAACAAGGTGGAGTACGGTACCTCAATGCAATGCTTGCGAGGATATATTATGTTTGGAATTGCTACTCAATGGGTATTATTGTTATTCTTATTGATCTATTTATCATCGCATTTCAAGTTGTGCTCATGGGTTTGTCTATGGCGAACTTCTATCTTGAGGTTCTTTGCTGTTTTGTCCTGTGAGTGTTCTCATCTGGTTGTGCAATTGGATCGATCATGATCCGGATTTCAGTCGATCCACCCCTTCATGAGCCATGCTCTGTCTGTTCTGTTCTGTGATGCCCTGTTATAATGTATCGTCCCCGATTACACAGGAATTTATGTGCGCCGACTGCACACCATTGCCTTGGACCGCTCGCTCCTTAATTTCCCAGCTTATAATTTTTTAAGCAGCCGATTTGCGGGCTGTGCATTTTAGGTAGTTAGGGTATCCACCTCGCTATTCATAGCCGTAGCCGTAATTGCAATTTGCGGACAACAGCTTCGCCTCCTCTTTCCAAAGATACCGGAAATCATACAGCATAACGACAGTGGAGCCAGGTCAATGGAAATTGACGAGTTCATTTCTCGGTTGTTGGAGGATCCAGAATTCCTGCAGGTGACGATGTCAAACTTGCCTGCTTCAGAAATAGGAGGTTTTTTGGACACTCTCGGACTGGCATTACGCGAGAAGTATGAGAACACATCACATTCGCTCGATGACCTTAATCGGGCTGTTGAAATGGAAGAGCTGGGATTCGACTTGACCCCAAATGATCACCCTGAACGCGCAA
>Ga0335073_10010704_pt1 | contig 12895 bp, 11 predicted proteins | sample Lox_Sample_22_FD_207093 | JGI IMG/M metagenome (GOLD analysis project Ga0335073, IMG submission 207093) | Soil microbial communities from Loxahatchee National Wildlife Refuge, Florida, United States - Lox_Sample_2.2 | ecosystem: Environmental > Terrestrial > Soil > Wetlands | place: USA...
CGGAAAGCGGGTGGCCAGCTCGGTCCGCCCGTTCGGCGCCAGCTTCGGGAGGGTCCACCACGCGCGGCCGAGCGCGGGCTCCGTGCCGTCCGGCGCGGGATCGAACGTCGCGGCCGCGAGGAGCTCGGGCGGCAGCTCGACGAACAGCTCGAGCACGCGGGCGCGCGGGGTGTAGTTCGTGATCGCGACCGGGACCCGGACGCCCGACGGTTCGCTCTCGACCCGCGTCTCCACGTTGACGACGTCCATGATGCGGGTGATCACCGGCGTCAGGTCGGGGACCGGACGGTCGACCAGGTGGCTCGCCTTCTCGGCGAGCTTCGGGAGGATCCGCTGGATGATCTCGAACTTGTCGCTCGCGAAGTTCCGGCGGCTCATCCGCGAGAGGTGGGTCCGCAGGTGCCGGGCCGCCGCCTGCAGGGCGAGCGTCAGCTCCTTGTCGATCTCGGGGTCCTCCGCGACGGCCTCCTTCGCCTCGCTCGTGAACGGGATCTTGGTCGAGGCGACGTGGACGAGGAGGAGCGCGGGCCCGCCGGGGATCCCCGACCCGCCCTTCTGGTCGAGGCCGTAGCGTCGCCAGTCCATGGTCGCGATCGCGTTCGTGATCGCGCAGGCGCCCTGCTGGAACAGGAGCGGTACCCGGTTCGCGAAGCGGAGGATCTGGACGGGCTGGTCGGCGGGCAGCGCCCCGCCGTAGACGAGCCCGACCTCGACCATGAACGGGAATCCGCCCCGCACCTTCGGCGGGCGGCTCACCGGGGGCGCGAAGAACTCCGGCCGCAGGTCGCCGAGCACGTTGCGGAGCCCGCGCTTGATGAGCATCGGTCCGATCGGCGAGAGGCAGTCGGCGCTCGGGGCGATCAGGGAGACGTCGTGAAGGGCCGCGAGCAGCCGCTCCTGGTCCGCGCCCTGCACCTGGGACGGCTTCTGGGACGCCTTGAGGCCGGCCTTCTCGAGGACCTCCCGGACCGCGCGGGCGCTGACGCCCTGGAGGTCCTTGGCGAGGAACTCCCCCAAGGTCGGGCGGCGCGACGCCTTGAGGTGGTAGCCGAGCTCGCCCAGTTCGAGGCCGTAGGGGTGCGGCAGGGTCTCGCGGGGGAGCGGCGGGAGCTCGCCGGACGCACGCTCGAAGGTGATCCGCGTCCCGTCCGGCTCGACGAAGACGATCCGGGCGTGCGGGTTCACGATCGCCGTGCCGCGCAGGTACTCGTAGGGGGACTGCCGGCCCCGGACGTAGCGGGCCTTCAGCACGAGCTCGACCCGCGTTCCGTGCGGGCGGTCCCAGAGCACGACGTCCTCGGAGGTGACGCGCGGGAGGTTCTTCTGCGTGTCCAGGAACAGCTCGAGGACGTGGGCCGCCTCCTCCTCCTCGACCTTGCACGTGATCTTCGCCGGGCGGGCGGTCGTGAGGTTCGCGTACAGGACCGCGGCGGAGATGCCGATCCCCTGCTGGCCGCGCGCCTGCCGGTTCGAGTGGAAGCGGGAGCCGTACAGCAGCCGGCCGAAGACGTTCGGGATCTCCTTCCGCAGGATCCCGGGCCCGTTGTCCGTCACCGCGACCCGGAGCCGGTCGTCGGACTCCTTCGAGATCTCGATGGTGAGCTCCGGGAGGATCGACGCCTCCTCGGCCGCGTCGATCCCGTTGTCGACGGCCTCCTTGACCGTCGTCAGCAGGGCGCGCTGCGGGTTGTCGAAGCCGAGGATCTGGCGGTTCCGCTCGAAGAATTCCGCGATCGAGATCTCGCGTTGTTTCGCCGCGAGCTGCTGGGCGATCGTCGGGGGAGGCGGCACCGTTCGAGAGGGGCGCGGCCCTCGCTATAAGGCCGACGTTGGAGTTGAGGGGTGGGCTGCCGCCGGAACGGCGGCCGGCCCCGTCCCCGACGGCCTTATGCCGCGAGCCCCGGTGCGCCGCCGATGCCCGCTCGGCGCCCGCCCGGGAACTGGACGGCGTGGCTCGAGAGCTGGGACCGCCAGCAGGAGTCGTTCAACCGGCTCCGCGAGGCGCGCTTCGAGGCGATGATGGACGCCGTCGAGGCCCAGGTCGGGCGCCGGTTCCACGCCCTCGACCTGGGCTCGGGTCCCGGCTCGTTCAGCGCCCGGATCCTCCGTCGGTTCCCGAGCGCCCGCGTGACCGCGGTGGACTACGATCCCGTCGTGCAGGCGATCGGCCGGGGGGCCCTCGGCACGATGGGCGGTCGGCTCGAGTGGGTCGACGCGAAGCTGGCGGGCCCCCGGTGGGTCCGCAGCCTGACCCGCCGGCGCTACGATGCCGCCGTGAGCACGACGGCCCTGCACTGGTTGCGCGCGTCCGAGCTCACGCGGCTCTACGCCGACCTGGCCCGGCTGGTCCGGCGCGGGGGCCTGTTCGTCAACGGGGACTTCATCCCGTGGGGGCCGAACGCCCGGGCCCTGCACCGGCTCTCCCGGCGCGTGGTCCAGATCCGACTGCGCCGGCACCAGATCCGTCCGTCCCGCGAGTGGGGCGAGTGGGAGCGCTGGTGGAAGGACGCGCGCCAGGCCCCGGCCCTGCGGGCCGCGTTCGCAGAGCACGACCGACGCCACGCGAGCCACCCGCACGGCCGGGAGGAGATCCCGCTCGAAGGACACGTGCGCCGGCTGCGGGCGGCCGGGTTCCGTCAGGTCGACGTCGTCTGGCAGGACTTTCAGAACCGGGTCCTGCTCGCGATCCGCTGAGCCGCGGGTCCGCGCCTACGCCGCGGCGCCCGGGACGCCCGGCCGGGAGGCGACGTCGCGGAGCACCGGTCGGAACGGCCGCCATCGGGCGGCCTCCTCGGGATCGATCTCCACGAGCGTGAGCGTCTCCTCGGGGGCCGCGCCCGCGAGCGCCACCGCTCGGCCCGCGATCGCCTGGCCCCGGGGATCCCATGCCCCCGAGCCCCCGGCGAAGACGATCCCATCCTCGACGCCGACCCGGTTCACGAACACCACGGGGAGGCCGTTCTCGATCGCCCGGGCGGGCAGGAGCCGCGCGAAGAGCGCCGCGCTGGTGACGGGGGACGCGGAGATCGCGACGAGGAGCCCGGCGCCCCCGAGGCTCAGCTGGCGGGAAACCTCGGGAAAGAAGAGGTCGTAGCAGATCTCGAACCCGACCGGGTGGCCCCCGACCGCGAGGGGGCGGCTCACGTCCGTCGGCGTGAACGGCACGCCCTCCTCAAACGGGCCGAACGTCGGCAGGTAGCGCTTCGCCTGCGTCGCGACGGCCCCGTCCGGTCCGACCACGAGGACCACGTTCTGGATCTCGCCGGCGCGTTCGGGTGAAGCCCACGGGGCGCCCGTCACGATCGTCGTCGGCGTGGACCGCGCGAGCGACCGGAGGCGCTCGACCGCCGGGGCGCCGTCGCGGAGCGCGAGCGTGTGGAACCGGTCCCCGACGCGGTAGCCGGACAGGTAGAGCTCCGGAAAGACCGCGAGGTCGCTCGGGGCGGACCGGAGCGCCGCCTCGAGATGGGCCAAGTTCCGCTCGACCTCGCCCGGGACCGGCGCGAGCTGGCCCAGCAGGAGGCGCATCAGTAGAAGTACCGTCGGACCGCGAGCAGGTAGACGAACAGCACCACGAAGAGGACGAACAGGACCGTGATCGAGCCGGTGAAGAACAGGTACGCGGTCGTCGCGAAGACGAGGATGATCGTCGTCCAGAGGGCCCACGTCTCCTGGCGCCAGAGCGAGGTGGCGATGACGAGCAGCGCGACGCCGAGGATCGAGAGGATCGCGGCCCCGTAGAGGTCGATCGACGGGAACACCTCGAAGACCGGCGGGACCAGGTTGCCGACGAGCGTGTTGACGAGGAAGAGGAGCCCGGCGATCACCATGACGATCGCGAGGAGCGCGATGAGGATCGAGACGATCGCGACGCCGATCGGGAGGTGGGGACGGGCCGGCGTCGGCGCCCAGCGCGGCGGCAGGTGGCCGTACGGCGCGCCGGTCGCGTTCGGGGAACCGACCGAGGCGCTGGCGGAAGCCGTGGAGGAGCTCGACATGGCCGGGGGCCTCGCGCTTCGGGGAGCCGGGCGAGGGAAGATGTACCTTTCGCTCGATGGGAGGCCCTAGAAGCGGCGCTCGGCCGCCCCGCGCGCCATCCGCTCGAGGAGATGGCGCCAGGGCGACGGCCCGAGCGGCTCCAGCGCCGCGACCGCGCGGTCGGCCCACTGCTCGGCCTCCGCGGCGACCACGCGCGGGGCGTCGGTCGTGTCGGTGAGCTCCTTGAGGCGGAGCAGGTGCTTCGTCCGCTTGCGGCGCAGCTGGAACAGCGTCTCGAACTCGCCCATGCGCCGGGGGTCGAGACGGGCGTACGCCTCCAGGGCGACGAGGGTCGGGTTCCCTTCCCGGAAGTCGGCGAACAGCGGCTTCCCGAGCAGGTCCGGGTCGCCGTAGACGTCGAGCAGGTCGTCGCGCAGCTGGAACGCGATCCCGAGGGCCCGGCCGTACGTCTGGAGCGCGTCGCGGACCGGGGGCGGGGCCTCCGCGATCTCGGCGACCGAGGCGAGCGCGGCCCCGATGATCGCCGCCGTCTTCCGCTCCACGACGCGGAAGTGATGCTCCCGGCCCGTCGAGAGGTCGAACCGGGACGACTCCTGGAGGACCTCGCCCTCGACGAGGTCGGCGCACGACTCGCCGCACCGCAGGACGATCGACTTCGGGTACTCGGCGGCGAGCTCGAACGCGCGGACGAACAGATAGTCGCCGCCGACGATCGCGAGCGGCACGCCGAAGGCGCGCGGCATCGACGGCCGGCCGCGCCGGGTCTCGGCGTGGTCGATGACGTCGTCGTGCACGAGCGTCGCGGTGTGGATCAACTGGAAGGCGGCGGCGAGCGAGACGATCGGCCGGGTGTCGGTCGCCCCCAGCGCCCGGTCCGCGACCGCCATGAGGAGCGGGCGGACCCGCTTGCCGCCCATCGAGCAGGCGTACCGGGCCGCCTCGGTGAGCCGCGCGTAGGTCGATCCGAGCACCTGGTGCATCCGCCAGTCGACGTCGGCGAGGTCGCGGACGAGCGCGGGCAGGAGCTCGGCGAGCTCCGTGACGGCCTCGCGGCCGAGCGTCTGGGTGACGAGGGTCTCGAGGTTCGGCTCGCCGGGCTCCGCGAGCGTCGGCGGACCGGTCACGAGTTCCTCCCGAGACGCGGCGGCCATCGCAGCCGCATCATCGCATCGAGACCGGACGCTCCAATATAGCGCATGCCCAGCGCCAGGACGGCGTCGTGGGCCAGGAACCGGTCCCCGAACGCCTGGATCCGGGCGGCCCGGTCGAGCGGGGCGAAGAGGGCCCGCCGCCAGGCGGCGTCGTACTCCGCGAGGGGCCGGTCCTCCCGCGCGTGCCGGGCCGCCGCGGTCCCCGCGAGCCACCCGCTCAGCATCGCGGTCGGGATGCCGCCGCCGTTCGTCGCCATGACGAGCTGCGCGGCGTCACCCGCCAGGAGCGTGCGTCCGTGCACCAGCGTCGCGGGCGGCGGTCCGACGGGCACCCACCACCGCGTCCGCTCGCGCGCGGGCGGGAGGTCGTGCGTCGCGACGAACCGGTCCAAGAGCCCGTCGAGGGACGCCCCGGGCGGAACGCTCGCGACCCCCAGCCCCACGTTCGCGTCGAACGCCCGGGGGAACACCCACGCGTACCCGTGCGGGGCGCGACGGCCGAAAAAGAGCTCGATGGCGTCGCCGAGCGGGCCGTCGACGGTCGCCGTGATCATGCGGAACATCGTCCGGGCCGGTGCGAGGCCCACCGAGCGGGCGACGGTCGACGTGGGCCCGTCGGCCCCGACGATCGCGCCGGCCTCGATGCGCTCGCCGTCGGTCGTCTCGACCGCGTCCTCGAGGACCCGGGTCACGCCGACCGGGTACCGGAGCTCGGCACCCGCCCCCTCGGCGCGCGCGGCGAGGGCCTTGTCGAACGCCCGACGCGAGACCGTGCAGCCGGCGAGCGGGAATCGGAAGCGATGGCCGAACGGCGACACGCAATGCATCCAGCCGGTCTCGCGGAGCACCGTGGTGGGCGGGATCCCGAACGCCGCGTCGATCAGCTCGGGGCAGTCGAACAGGTCCGCGAGCTCGCGGGGCGCGGGCAGGAACTCGCCGCACTGGACGGGGTGGCCGAGCTCGGGCCGGTGGTCGAGGAGGAGCGTCGTCGCCCCGCCTTCCGCGGCCGCCCGGGCCGCGAGGGAGCCCGCCGGTCCGGCGCCGACCACGACGACGTCGAACCGCTCCACGGTCTAGGCTCCCGCGGCGACGAAGTGCTGGGCCGCGGCCTGGATCGCGCCGAGGACCGGCTGCGGGTAGACGCCGACCGCGACGATCAGCGCCGCCGCGAGGCCGATCGCGGCCGCGCGGCCGTAGCCGATCCCGCCGAGCGGCAGCGCCGCGTTCGGCGCCGGGGCGGTCGACGGTTCGGCCGGGCCGTCGAAGAACATCACCTTGAGCACCCGCGCGTAGTAGAAGACGGACAGGGCGCTGTTGAGGAGCCCCGCGACGGCGAGCCAGACGAAGTAGCCCTGGGCCTCCACGGCGGAGCTGAACAGCACGAACTTCGACCAGAAACCGATCGTGAGGGGCACGCCGGCGAGCGAGAGCAGCATGAGGCTGAAGGCGACGCCGAGGAACGGCCGCTTGAGCCCGAGCCCCTTCCAGTCCGAGATGAGCGGGCCGACGCCGAGGCCCACGACCGCGGCGACCACCAGGAACGCTCCGCCCTTCATCAAGACGTGCGCGAAGATCTGGAGCGTCGCCCCCGCGACGGCCGGCGCCGTGCCGACCGAGACGCCGATCAGCATGTAGCCGGCCTGGCTGATCGACGAGTAGGCGAGCATCCGCTTCATTTCTTTCTGGAGGAGCGCGAGGACGTTCCCGACCGTCATCGTCAGCACGGCGATCGCCCCGAGCGCGATCTGGAGGACCGGGCCGACGTTGAACGGCCCCGAGCCGAACGGGAGGATCGAGGCCCCGCTCGCCTTCAGGGCGAGGATCGGGCCGAGGAAGACGAGGAAGAAGGCGAAGAGGCCGATCTTCTTCGAGCCGCCGGCGAGGAACGCCGAGACGTCGTCCGGCGCGCCGTCGTACACGTCCACCGCCCAGGCGTGGAACGGCACGAGCGTCGCCTTGAACGCGAGCCCGGCGATCAAGAACCCGTAGCCGAGCAGCACGAGGGTGGGAAGCCCCGCCGAGCCGAGCCCCTCGATCGCGGCGAGGTTCGTCGTCCCATACGCGCCGAACAGGAGCGAGGCGCCGAAGAACGAGAGGGTCGTGGAGAGGGCGCCGACGATGTAGAACTTCATCGCCGCCTCCATCGAGCGGGCGTCGGAGCGCGTGTACGCGACGAGGAGGTACGTGGCGATCGAGACGAGCTCGATCGACAGGAGCAGGAAGATGAGGTCGTTCGCGATCGCGACCAGCAGCATCCCCAGGGTGGCGAGCGTGAGGAGGCCGTAGAAGATCGCCGCGCCGCGCTCGCCCGACGGGCGGCTCATCGACGCGAGGCCGACCAGGAACGCGGCCGTAAGGAAGATCAGCTGGAAGACGAGCCCGAGCGACGTGAAGGCGTAGAGTCCGGTCGGGTGCGCGAGGTCGATCTGGCCCGCCGGGACCGTCGCGAGCGCCGCGAAGGGCGAGAACTGGAGATCGGCGAGGACGAGGAGGAACGCGATCCCGAGGCCGAGCACGCCGATCGTGCCGGAGATCTCGAGGCGGCGGACGCCGACCACGTCGAGGAGGAAGACGACGAGCGTGGCCGCGAGCAGCACGATCTCGGGCAGGAACGGTCCCACGAACGAGGAAGCGAACATCGTCTCACGTCCCCGGGAAGCCCTTGATCGGCGAGGCGAGGATCACGTTCACGAGCAGGCCCGGCAGCACGCCGAAGAGGACCGTGAAGACGACCAGGATGCCCATCCCGGCGCCCTCGTACCACGGGACGTCGTGGGCTCCGACCGGGATCCCCCGCGGGGGCCCGAAGAACATCCGCTGCATCATCCACAGGTAGAACGCCGCGGTCACGACGAGAATGCCCAGCGGCAGGAACACCCAGTACCCGAGCCGGTCCCACGTCGCGAGGAGGGCCGAGAACTCGGCGGGGAAGCCGATGAGCGCCGGCAGGCCGAGGGACGCGAGCGACCCGATCATCGCGAACGTCGCGAGCGCCGGCGTGGTGGGGGTGGCCCCGCCGATCGAGGCGATGTCCCGGGTCCCGAACGTGTGGTGGGCCGATCCCGAGACCATGAAGAGGAGCGCGCTCACGATCCCGTGGGCGAACATCAGCAGCACCGCCGCGAGGAGCCCGAGCGACGAGCCGACGGCGATCGCGAGCAGGACGATGCCCATGTGGTTGATCGAGGAGTACGCGACCAGGCGCTTCAGGTCCCGTTGCGCCAGCGAGACGATCGAGCCCCACGCGATCGAGAGGAACGCGATGAAGAACAGCACCGGTTGGTCGACGTGGAACCCGCCGGGCAGGACGAACACCGCCCAGCGGATGAGCCCGTAGCCGCCGAGCTTCAAGAGGAGCCCCGCGAGCAGCACGGAGCCACCGGTCGGCGCCTCGACGTGCGCGTCGGGGAGCCACGTGTGGAACGGGACGATCGGGAACTTGACGCCGAAGCCGAAGAACAGCGCGAGGAACAGGAACGCCTGCGTGACCGTGGGCAGCGTCCGACCCGCCGCGTACACGGACGAGTAGTCGAACGAGGTCGCGCCCGAGTAGAACACGAGGGCCAGCAGGCCCACGAGCATGACGATCGACGCGACGTGGGTGTAGACGAAGAACTTGAGCGCGGCGTACCGCCGGTTCGGGCCGCCCCAGTAGCCGATGATGAAGAACATCGGGACGAGGACGGCTTCCCAGAACAGGAAGAACAGCAGGATGTCGAGCGAGACGAAGACGCCGAAGCACCCGAGGCAGGTGAGCATGACGAGGCCGAAGTACGCCGCCGGCCGCTTCGTCTCGTTCCAGGAGTAGAGGATCGTCGCGAACTGGAGGATCGCGGTCAGCAGGATGAGCACGAGCGAGATCCCGTCGACGCCGACCGTGTAGTTGACCCGGAACCACGACAGATGGACCCAGGAGTACGACGCGCTCTCCGCGAACCCGGGGACGAGGCTGCTCGAATAGCCGGGCCAGCCCGGGAAGCCCAGGAAGAGGAGGCCGACCTCCGCGGCGAACAGGGCGCTCACGCCGAGGGCGACCCATCGGGCCCGGGGCCCCGCGAGGAAGGTGGCGACCGACCCCGCCAGGAGCGTCACCAGGATGAGCGAGATCAGGTCGACCATCGCCCTACGACCCTCCGAACCGCGCGACCAGGTACGGCGCCACGACGAGGAGCAGCACGAACACCGCGAGGAGTCCCGCGACGACGTACGCGGCGTAGTCCGAGACGACCCCGGTCTGCATCCGACGCAGCCGGTCCGACAGGGCGGCGAAGATCCGCTCGAGGCCCCGGACCGTGCCGTCGATCACGTACCGGTCGACGAAGTCGGCGGCCCGGCTCACCGAGTAGACCGCCTTGAGGCCGATCCAGTCGAATCCGGCCTTCAGGTAGTACCGCTGGAGGAGCAGGCGACGGACGGGCTGGGCGGGGCTGTTCTCGGCGAGCACGAAGACCCGCCCGTTCCCCCAGAGGCGCCAGGCGAGCACGATGCCGGCGACGGCGAGGAGCACGCTCACCGAGGAGAGGATCAGGTCCGTGGTCCCGTACGTGGGGGGGATCCCGGCGACCCCCGCCCCGCCGAGCAGCAGGTTCTGGAAGCCCGGCAGGAACACGAAGAGGCCGGCGCCGACCGCGAACGCGGAGAGCACGACGAGCGGCACCTGCATCACCCACGGACCTTCGTGCGCGGGCGGGAGCGTGGGGTCGCGGGGGCGATCGCCCGAGAAGACGAGGAACCAGGCGCGGAAGATGTAGTATGCCGTCAGGAACACCGCCGCGAGGGCGAGGACGAAGAACGGCCAGTACGCGGGGTGGGCGCCGAGCTGGGAGTAGACCGACGACAGGATGTCGTCCTTGCTCCAGAACCCGGCGAACGGTGGAATGCCCGCGAGGGCTAACCCGCCGATCGCGAACGCCGCCGCGGTGATCTTCATGGGCTTCTTGAGACCGCCCATCTTGAACAGGTCCTGCGTGCCGATCGCGTGGATGACCGAGCCCGCGGCGAGGAACAGGAGCGCCTTGAAGAACGCGTGCGTGAACAGGTGGTACAGCCCGACCATCGCGAAGCCCGCGCCGACGGCGAGCACCATGTACCCGAGCTGGCTGATCGTCGAGTACGCGATCACGCGCTTGATGTCCGGGTGGACCACGGCCATCGACGCGGCGAAGAACGTCGTGAACCCGCCGATCGCGACGATCGCGAGCGAATCGATCGCCGTGAACCCGATGAAGAGGCTCGTGACCGCGAGCAGGTAGACGCCGGCCGCGACCATCGTGGCCGCATGGATGAGCGCCGAGACCGTGGTCGGGCCCTCCATCGCGTCCGGGAGCCAGACGTGGAGCGGGAACTGGGCGCTCTTGCCGGCCGCTCCGCCGAGGATCAGGATCCCCGCGACCGTGAGCAGCGTCGAGCTGCCGCCCATCGAGCCGGCGAGGAACGGCACCGAACCGTGCACGAAGACGAAGCCGTTCGCGGCCCAGCCGCCTGAGCCCGCCGGCCCGGCCAGCGCGAAGTTGGAGAAGTAGAGGAAGATCCCGAGCAGGAACATCACGTCGCCGACCCGCGTGACGAGGAACGCCTCCTTCGCGGCGCTCGCCGCGCTCGGCTTGTCGTAGTAGAAGCCGATGAGGAAGTACGAGCAGACGCCGACGAGCTCCCAGAAGACGAAGAACTGGAGGAGGTTGTTCGAGATGACGAGCCCGCTCATCGCCGCGAGGAACAGCGAGAGCTCGGCGTAGTACCGCGGCAGCCCCTTGTCGTGGTGCATGTACCCGATCGAGTACAGCATCACGAGGAAGCCGACGACGGACACGACGACCAGCATGAGCGACGAGATCGGGTCGACGAGCGTGCCCATCACGAGCGAGACGCCGTTCGGGAACGTGCCGGGCGCCCCCGCGAGGTGGAGCCAGGTGTACTGGACGTTGGTGTAGTTGCCCGGGTCCATCGCCTCGAGGAGGGCGATCGTCACCCCGAGGGCCATCGCGGCGCCCGAGAACGCGACGGCGATCCAGCCCCCGTACTCGAGGCGCTTCAGCCGCGGCCCCGCGAGGCCGACGACGACGAACGAGAGGACCCAGAGGAGCGGGACGACGAAGACCCAGGAGAACAACCCGTCGAGCGATGCCGTGGTGCTCCCCTCCTACAGCTTGAGCTCGTTCGACTGGGCGACGTTGATCGTGCCCTTGAGCCGGTTCAGGGCCAGCACGATCGCGAGGCCGACCGCGATCTCGGTGGCGGCGAACCCGATCAGCACGACCGCGATCGCCTGCCCGGTGAGCCCGGTGGAGGCGCCGGAGAAGGCGGCGAAGTAGACGAAGTTGAGGATCGCGGCGTTCATGCCGATCTCGATCGAGATGAGCAGCAGGATGAAGTTCCGCCGCGTGAGGATCCCGAAGATCGAGATCCCGAGGAGCCCCGCGGAGAGCGCGAGGAAGCCCGAGAGGACGAGCGTCGTCGTCACTCGCGGCCCTCCCGCACGAGGTAGATCGAGCCCGAGACGCTCGCGAGCATGATGAGGCCGAGGAGCAGCAGCCAGGGTCCGTTGGTCTGGAAGAGGTTCGTCGACAGGTAGCTCGGATCGTACGAGCGGATCGGCTGCTCGCTGGTCCCGAGCTCGCCGAGCGCCGAGACGAGGAAGACGAAGGTGATGAGGGCGAGCGCGAGCGGCGTGGCGCCGATCCCGGTCACGGCCTCGCGGGCGAAGATCCGCTTGCGCGTCGTCATGACGCCGAAGAGCAGGAGGACGGTCACGGCGCCCGCGTACACCCCGAGCTGCAGGACGCCGAGGAACGGCGCCTCGAGCAGGAAGTAGATCGCCGCCAGGTCGACGAAGAAGATCGCGACCCACAGGATCGTGTGGACGAGCTCCCGGACGAGGAGCGCCGCCGCGGCCGTGACGAGGGCGATGACGGCGAGAACGAGGAACGCCAGCTCCTCGAGGCTCACCGTCTGGTCCCCCAGAACAGGCACTCCTTCGGACAGACGCTGATGCAGGTCCCGCAGCGGACGCAGTCGGAGTCGTTCACGACCGGCTCCTTCCAGATCCGCTTCGCCGGCTTCTCCCCGGGCTTCGGCTCGGCCTTCGGGATGTCGAGCATCGTGATGCACTGGGTCGGGCAGTCCCGCGCGCAGGCGTTGCATCCGATGCAGAGCGGGGGATCGAGGAGGATCGCATCCTCGTTCGCCGGCCGGGCGAGCCGGATCGGGTTCATCGGCAGCTTGTGCTGGAAGACCTCGTAGAGCCGCTCGGGCGAGTAGACCATCTCCGAGCGCTTCGGCGTCGAGAGCTCGTAGCGGGTCGTCATCGTGAGGCAGCCCTCGGGGCAGGCGTCGGAACAGAACCCGCAGTAGCTGCACTTCCCGTAGTCGATCTGCGGGCACTTCTTCGGGTGCTTGGGGTCCCCGCCGGGCACCGTGACCATGTCGATGCAGATGTCCGGGCAGCTGAACGCGCAGAGGTTGCAGCTGATGCACGTCGCGATGTTGAGGGCGTGGACGCCGCGGTAGTTGTCCCAGACCTGGCCGACGCCGAACGGCTTACCGGAGGCGACCTCGAGCCGGTCGCGGAACTTGGGGTCCTCGAGCCGTTCGTACGGGTAGACGATCGTCGAGGGCCGGAACAGGCTCTTCGCGAACTGCCGGGCGGCGGTCGCCATGGGGCGCGTCACCCAGAGGACCGGGTTCTCGTTGGACTTCTCGGTCGCGGTCACTTCGCCGGCCATGAGAACCTCCTCCTACACGCCTCC
>Ga0335073_10010707_pt1 | contig 12891 bp, 7 predicted proteins | sample Lox_Sample_22_FD_207093 | JGI IMG/M metagenome (GOLD analysis project Ga0335073, IMG submission 207093) | Soil microbial communities from Loxahatchee National Wildlife Refuge, Florida, United States - Lox_Sample_2.2 | ecosystem: Environmental > Terrestrial > Soil > Wetlands | place: USA: Florida...
CCAACAATATCTCGCAAAAAACCCGGATGGTTATTGCGGGCTGCAGGGCACGGGAGTTTCGTGTCCGATCGGCCGCAACCCGCAGCTTCCCGCGCACTGACCCGCCGCAGAGCCTGCGCCCCAGTCTTCTCACAGGGCCTCGAGCCCCAGCTCGGCACGCTTCGTGCTGAGCAGACGCCAAAGCCTTTCCTCAAAGGCGACCCAGCGTCTCACGTTCGCCGGCACGCAGCCGGCGGCGTGGGGGTGACAAGCAACAGTTGTGAGGCCTCTCGACATGAAAATCGTTGGCTGCGGATTTGATACGCCCGCGTGCGGCGCGGCCGGCGCTCTGGCGGGATTTTGCTGGAGCCGTGCAAGAGCGGCTGGGAGGCGGCCGGGCATTCATTCGCGAGTTGGCTTGGTGACAGCGAGCATGGTCGCTCTCGCGCTTGCGGCCTGCGGCGGCGGCGGAGGAGGAGGCGGCGGGGGTGGCGGTGGCAGCGGCAGCAGCAGCAGTCCTCCTCCTCCTCCCATGTACACCATCGGCGGATCCGTCACCGGACTCTCCGGAACGCTCGTCCTTCAGGACAATGGTGGTAACAATCTCAATGTCACTGCCGCCGGTACGTTCACCTTCTCGACGCAACTCGCCTCGGGAGCTGCCTACGACGTGACCGTCCTGACGCAGCCGTCCGGTCAGACGTGCACGGTGGCCAACGGCAGCGGCACGGTGAGTGCAAACGTGACCAATGTTGCCGTTTCCTGCACGAGCTCCAGCTCGGGCGTGACGATCGGCGGGACGGTCACCGGTCTGGCCGGCACGGGACTCGTGCTGCAGGACAACGGCGCCGATGATCTCAGCATCACCAAGAACGGCTCCTTCACGTTCTCGACTTCGCTGGCGAGCGGAACGGCTTATGCGGTCACCGCCTCCACGCAGCCGACGTCGCCGAGCCAGACATGCAGGGTCACGGACGGCACCGGTACGGCGGGAACCACCAACGTCACCAGCGTGACGGTGAATTGCGTCTCGGTAGGCAAGTTCGCCTATACCGCGAGCAATTCCGGCAGCGAGATATACGCCTTCACGATCAGTGCGAGCACGGGCCAGCTGACGCCGGTGAGTGGTAGTCCGTATACCGAAGGTGCGTCACCGGCTGCCGTATCGCTATCGCCGAATGGCATGTTCGCGTTCTCGGCCACCAATGACGGGAAGGATATCTACGCGTTCACCATCAATCAGTCGAGCGGAGCGCTCACGGCGGTATCCGTCACCCCGTACACCACCGGGTTTGCGACAGGCTCTCCGTACCCGGACATCGCGGTCAGTCCCAACAGCCAGTATCTCTACCTCGCCAGCTCCGGCGATGGTGAGGTCGCGGGGTTCTCGATTGACCAGACGTCGGGGGCGCTCACCGCCTTGCCAAACAGTCCCTACACGGCCGGGCTCGGAGCGGCCGGAATCCCTGCATTCAGCCCCAACGGCAATTTCCTGTACGTGGTCAATAGCACCGCCAATACGGTTTCCGGATTCGCAATCGGCTCCAACGGCGCCCTGACCTCGGTCGGTGCCAACGTCGCTACGGGAGGCAGTCCAACCTGGATCGTCTTCACGCCGAGCGGTGATTATGCCTACGTGTCCAATAGCGCGGGCTCGATCTCGGAATATTCGGTGAATACCACGACCGGCGTGCTGACTCCGTTGTCGCCGGCGACGGTTACGACGGCTGAAACCCCTGCGGATTTGACGATCGACTCGAGCGGAACGCACCTCTATGTGCCCATGGGCACGGGCTCCTCGCCTGGGGGCGTCCAGGTGTACACCATCAATGCCGACGGGACACTGGCTGCGACCGGTATCCTCAACCAGGTCGGCATCGGGCCCAGGTACGTGGATATCGATCCAACAGGACGGTTCGCGTATGTCTCGAGCGCCGGGACCGGCGGGACAGGCGTCTACGGATTCACGATAGACCCGACGACCGGGTTGCTCACGGCGATGAACGGAGGCGCGGCATTTCCGACCGGAAACCAGCCGGACTTCATCACCGTCGACCCGAGCGGCCAGTTCGGCTACACCGCCAATCAGGCATCGGGCACGATCACTGGATTCGCGATCAATCAGACTACGGGCGCGCTGACGAGCGTCCCGGGCAGTCCATACACCATAGCGGGCGGGAATCCCTTCTTCGTCTCGATCTCGCCGGAGGCGCCGGGTATCCGCGACTGACCCTCGTTGATCGAGAGCAAATAAACAAGCGGCCCAGGGCCGTTCCCTGGGCCGCGAGATCGAAGGCGGCTGCACGGCCGCGCTCGCCCAAGGCGCCGCAGGCCGACTTTGGGCCACTGGAAAATAGCCGCTCTGTCTGGCACCGGCAGAAAGCCCTATACTTGCGCAACGACCTTGCGGGCCCGGCTCGCCAGGACAAATCCGTATCCGGCGATCCGAAGGCGCGCAATGAATGCACGATCTCCAGTCCTTGCCCTGCTGATTCTCATCGCGGCTGCTCCGGCTCGGCAGGCGCTGGCCGCGCCACCCGTGCCTACCGGCGGCGAGTTCGCCCCGGTGCACGCGCAGCACGGCATGGTGGCGAGCAGCAGTGCGTTGGCGTCCGAAGCCGGCGTCGAGGTCATGAAGGAGGGCGGAAACGCGATCGATGCCGCCGTCGCGACCGCATTCGTGCTCGCCGTAGTGCATCCGCAGGCAGGCAACCTGGGCGGCGGCGGCTTCATGCTGATCCGCCTGCATGACGGTGCAACCCATTTCATCGATTTCCGCGAGGCCGCGCCCGGCAAGGCCACCGCGACGATGTACCAGGACGCCTCCGGAAACGTGATCCCGGGCTTGAGCACCGTGGGTTACAAGGCGATCGGCGTGCCTGGCTCCGTGAAGGGTCTGGCATATGCCGAGCAGCATTTCGGCAAGCTCGGACTCGCGCGCGTCATGGCCCCCGCCATCCGCCTCGCGAGCACGGGTTACGCACTCAGCTTCGGTGATGCGAGCCTGCTCGATCGCGTCACGCGCCTGGCACAGTTTCCGGATTCGCGCCGCATCTTCCAGAACGATGGCAAGGGCTGGCACGAGGGCGATGTGTTCCGCCAGCCGGAGCTGGCACGCACGCTCGAGCGCATCGAGCGCGATCCCGACACCTTCTACACCGGGACGATGGCGCGGCAGCTCGCCGATTTCATACAGAAGGGCGGCGGTCTCATCACCGCCAAGGACCTGGCCGACTACCGTGTCCTCGATCGCAAGCCGGTCACAGGCACATACCGTGGGCTCACCATCATCAGCTCGCCGCCGCCCTCATCGGGCGGTATCGTCCTCATCGAGCTGTTGAACATCCTGGAGGGCTACGACCTCAAGAGCGCCGGACTCGATTCGGCGGCCTCGATCCATCTGATCACGGAGGCTTACCGCCGCGCCTTCTTCGATCGCGCGGAATTCTTGGGGGACCCGGCATACACGGACTCTCCGATGATGCTGCTCCTCGACAAGCGGTACGCCGCGGCATGGCGCAGCTCCATCCTGCCGCAGGATGCGAGCCCCTCGCTGTCACTGGCGCGCCCCACCCTCTTTCCGCAGCTCACGCGGTATGCGGTGGCGCATCCGGTACTCGGGCAAGCACCGGAGTCACGTCAGACAACCCACTACTCCGTGGTGGATGCGGCGGGCAATGCCGTGTCCGTGACCACCACGCTCAATGCCTGGTACGGCTCCGGTGTGACGGCGGGGCATCTCGGTTTCCTCCTCAACGATGAGATGGACGACTTCGCCTCGAAGGCGGGAGTGCCCAACATGTTCGGCGTGCTGCAGGGGTCGGCCAACGCCGTGGGCCCGGGCAAGCGGCCGCTCTCGTCCATGACTCCGACCATCGTGCTGAAGGGCGGCAAGCTCTGGTTGGTCCTCGGAAGCCCGGGCGGCCCGACGATCATCACGACCGTGGCCAATGTACTGATCGACGCCGCGGACTACGGCCTCAACATCAAACAGGCGGTCGCGGCGCCGCGCTTCCACCAGCAGTGGATGCCGGACGAAATCTTCATGGAGCCGGACCGCTTCTCACCCGATACGCTGCGGCTCCTTGCGGCCCACGGCTACCACATCGCCTTCGGAGACAAGGGAGATGCCGAGTGCATCGAGGTCGACCCGGCCACCGGCGAGCGCCTGGGAGCGAGCGATCCGCGTACCGAGGCCGCCCGGGCCGTCGGATACTGATCCGGGTATAATGGCCTGCTCATAGGGGTCTCGTAACCTGACAAGATAGGTGCCTCCATGCCCGGAGTGCGGGGTCGGCGCTGGCTGGTCATCCTCGCGGTTCTCGTGGGCCTGGTGGGCCTGTACGCCGCGGCAGGCTTTCTGCTGGTACCGCAGCTGCTGCGGTCGGAGCTGGTACGGCTCACCGCCAGGGATTTCGGCAGGACGCTCTCCATCGGGGACGTCAGCTTCAATCCTTTCACCTGGACGCTCGACCTCGCGGATTTCTCCCTGCCGGATGCCGACGGCCGGCCCATGATCTCTTTCGGCCGCCTCGAGGTCGCGGTCGGCATCTCCAGCGTGCCGCGTCTTGCGCCGAGCCTGACCGCCATCGTGCTCGACAGCCCCCGTGTCCACGCGGTGGTGCGGCGCGACGGCAAACTCAATCTGCTGGATCTCGAGAAGCCTTTCGCCCGGCCGGCGCAGGCGAAGACTCCGGCGCCGGCCTCCAGGCCCTTCAAGCTGTTCCTCGAGCGACTCGCGGTCGAGAACGGCAACGCAACCTACGAAGATGACTCGCGGCCCGCGCCCTTCCGCCTCGACCTCGATCCGATCGGCTTCGAGCTCCTCGACTTCAGCACCACGGGCGGTACGGCCGGGAGCTATCACCTCACGGCCACCATCGGCCAGGGCGGCCGGCTCGACCTGACGGGGACCATTCGCGCACAGCCGGTCGCGCTGCACGGCACGCTGAAGCTCGATGACTTGAGCGCCCGGACCATAGCGACGTATCTCGGTCCCATCCTGCCCGCCGAGATCTCGCGGGGCAGCGTCGGGCTTCAGGGCAGCTTCGCGATCGACAGCGGTTCCGACGGCTCCTCTACCCAGAGTGTCAGGATGACCATCGATGTGCTCCAGGCCGAGGTGAGCGGCCTGGGTGTGAGGCCGCGGCAGGCGACCTCGGATTACGTGCAGCTCAACCGCTTCACTCTGGGCAACGCTCACATCGATCTCGGGCAGCGCTCCATTCGCGTCGGTCAGATCGCGCTCGCCGGCGCCGATGTGCGGGGATGGCTCGATGAGGGCGGCCAGCTCAACCTGTTGCAGCTTCTCGGTACCAAGGCAGCCGCACCGGTTGCTGCGCGAACATCGGCCGCCCCGCCGCCGGCCGCGCACGCCGCTGCCTGGCGCATCGCGGCTCCGGATATCCGTGTCACGGACACGCGCGTGTCGCTGGAGGACCGCCGAGTCAGGCCGGCGGCCGACCTGACCCTTGGCCCGCTCTCAGCGAGGATCACCGGATATGACAGCTCGCCCAATGACCGGATCACGGTCGCACTGCAATCGGGCGTCAACGGCAACGGGCAGCTGCGCCTGACGGCCCAGGGGTCCCTTCAGCCCGAGGCGCTGAGCGCGAAATTGCAGCTGAGCCGCTTCGACCTGCGGCCGCTGCAACCGTACTTCGCCAAATACACCGCGCTCACTCTGGCCGGCGGGTTCCTGAGCGCCACGCTCGCCATCGACCGCCAAGCCAACGGCAAGATGAGCGCTTCGGGCGCTCTCGATGTCGACGAACTACGCACCGTCGACGATGACCTCAAGCAGGACTTCATCAAGTGGCAGCGCCTGCACATCGCAGGGTTCCGATATGCCTCGAGCCCCGCGAGCCTGCGCATCGAGCACATCACCGTGGTGGCGCCGTACGCGCGGGTCATCATCGGGGCGGACCACACCGTCAACGTATCGGAGGCGCTGCATCCGCGCGGGGCGCACAAGGCAGTGCCAGTCAAGACGGCGCCGGCCGCCGCCGCCGGCGGCAAGCCGCCCGCCAGCCCCCACGCTGCATCGATGGCGATCGCCATAGGACTGGTGCGCCTCGCCAACGGCACGGCCGATTACGCCGATTTCTCGATGCAACCCAACTTCGCGACCGGCATCCAGGATCTGCACGGCACCATCAAGGGCCTCTCGTCCGACCCGGGCTCGCGCGCCACGGTCGATCTGCAGGGTAGGGTGGATCGTTACGCTCCGGTCGACATCAGCGGTGTGGTGAATCTCCTGGCCGCCACGACCTACACGGACATCAGGATGTCGTTCCGCGGACTCGAGCTCACGCGCATGACTCCCTATGCGGTGCGCTTCGCGGGCTACAAGATCGCGAGCGGCACGCTCGATGCTGAGCTGCACTACAAGGTCGACCACGGGACGCTCAACGCCGATCACCAGTTCGTCATCGACCAGTTGCAGCTCGGCGACCAGGTCGCGAGCCCGCATGCCATCAAGCTGCCCTTGAGGCTGGCCGTGGCGCTGCTCAAGGACCGCAACGGGGTGATCCGGATCGGACTGCCGGTAACCGGCAGTCTCAACAATCCGCAGTTCAGCCTGGGACCGCTCATCGGCGAGGCGCTCGTCCATGTGCTGGAAAGGGCCGTCACGGCGCCCTTCGCCATGCTGGGTCGGCTGTTCGGCGGCGGGCCGGACGTGAATCGCATCGACTTCGCGCCGGGGAGCGCGACACTGCTGCCGGCGGCACGGGCTCGGGTGACCGCAGTCGCCAAGGCGCTGGCGCAGCGGCCGCAATTGCAGCTGCAGGTGCCGGCCGTGTTCTCCCCCGACATCGACCGACCGGCGCTCGCGCAGCGGCAGTTGCGCCATCAGCTGATCGCGTTAGCCCGCAGTGGCGCAGGCGCCCCCACCGGCCATGGCCGGGGGCGTCAACCCACCCCGGCGCCGGCGGCTGGGCGCGAAGTCCTGGAGCTTCCCGGGGAGCATTACCGCTTGCTGGTCGCGGCGTACCATGACGCCTTCGGCCCCAAGGCACCGCTGCCCCTGGTGGCGCAAAAGGTACCGCCCTACGACCCTGCCATCCTCGAGATGCAATCGGCCTTGCTCAAACGCATGCAGGTTTCCGATGCCGACTTACAGGCTCTCGGACAGCAGCGCGCACAGGCGATCCGCGCCGCCATTCTTGCTGCCGGAGGCGTAGCTGCCGGCCGCGTCGGGATCAGCGCGGCCGCGGCGCAGTCGCCCACGGCCGGCAAGGTGACGGTCGCGCTCGGTCTAAAATAACGCGATCACTCTTGCCGCCAGGCATGCGGCTGGCTTGCAGGGGCTGCGCTCCGAGCTATCGAGGAAGAGGAACAGGTGATGCATCGACGTCGGTTTTTGCGCGCGGGCGGTTCCACCATGCTGGGATTCGCGCCTTGGCCGTGGGTGTTCAACCGCCGCAAGGCGCCCGCGCCGCCCGCCAAGGGCGTGACGCTCATGGGCAAGCCGGAGCCCTTCAGCTACGCCGGTCTCAAAGGCCTCGCGCGCTCGATGGCCGTGGGGCCCTACCAAGAGCAGTACAAGCCGCTGCCCCCGGCGCTGCAGCACCTCACCTGGGATCAGTGGGAGTCCATCGTCTGCAGGTCCGATCGGGCGCTCTGGTACGGCGAGGACCTCTTTTTCCGAATCCGCTTCGATCACCTCGGCTTCAGCTTCGCAAAGCCCGTGCGCCTGCACGTGGTGGAGAGCGGTCAGGCCCGGGAGATCCTCTTCGACCCGACTCTGTTCGACTACAGCAGGTCGGGACTCAAGCCCGCGGACCTGCCGAAGGATCTCGGCTTCGCCGGCTTCAACGTGCTCTTTCACACCGACTGGGCGAGCGATCGGGCGGTGTTTCAGGGCGCGTCCTACTTTCGCGCGGTGGACTCGGACGGACAGTACGGCATGTCGCAGCGCGGTCTTGCGATCGACACCGGGATGTCGCAGCCGGAGGAGTTTCCCGACTTCGTCGCGTTCTATCTCGAGAAGCCTGCGAAGGATTCGTCGCTTCTCACGGTCCATGCGCTTCTCGACTCGCCGAGCGTCGCCGGCGCGTACCGGTTCATCATCGATGTCGCCAGCACTCTGGTCATGGACGTCGATGCGGCGCTCTATCCGCGGAAAGAGATCCAACGCCTGGGTGTGGCCCCCTGCACCAGCATGTTCCTGGTCGGCGAGAATGACCACCGCGTGGACGATGACTGGCGGCCGCAGATCCACGATTCCGACGGGCTGCAGATGAACACCGGCTCCGGCGAGTGGATCTGGCGCCCGCTCGTCAACCCCAGCGTGGTGCGCGTCAACACCTACGTCGACGAGAATCCGCGCGGCTTCGGCCTGATGCAGCGCGAGCGGCGCTTCTCGCAGTATCAGGATGACGGCGTCTTCTACAACAGACGTCCGGACTGCTGGGTGCAGCCGAAAGCCCCCTGGGGCAAGGGCGGCGTCATGTTGGTGGAGATCCCGACCAATGACGAGACCATGGACAACATCGTCGCCTTCTGGAACCCGGCGGACAAGAGTGAGCCCGGGCAGGAGTACCTCTATGGCTACCGCATCTACTGGTGTCGGGAGAATCCGTTTCGGACCCACCTGGCGCACGTAGAGGCGACGCGCGACGGTATCGGCGGCGTCGTCGGCCAGAAGCGCACTCATTTCTCGTGGCGCTTCGTGATCGATTTCGTGGGGGGCGATCTCGGCATGCTCGGCCCGGATGCCAAAGTAACCCCTGTCATCACCGCTTCGCGCGGACAGCTCGAGATCACCTCTGCGCGGCCGCTACTGCCGATCAACGGCTGGCGCGCGATGTTCGATCTCGTGCCGGACGACAGCGAGCAGCCGATCGACCTCAGGCTGTATCTGGCCCTCGATGGACAGGCACTGACGGAGACCTGGATGTACCAGTACGCGCCACCGCCGGTTGCGCAGCGCCAGCAGTATCCCTGAATATGACGGCAGTCAACGCGGAACCCGGCCGCCGCGTTGTGGCTGTATTGCGACCGGCATGTGAGAAACTGAAGGGGTTGCCATGCGCCTCGTCCGATCCATCTGCAGATTGACCGCCGCGGCCGCCGCGACCACCCTCCTGGCCGCCGTCCCCGCACTGGCTACGGCTCAGGACAGCGTGACGGCCATCTGGGTACCGAAGCATGTCGAGTTCATCTATCAGGGCTTCACGACCCACTACTCCTGTGACGGCCTGCAGGACACGATCAGGGACATGCTGCAGAAGCTGGGCGCACGGAATCTCAAGGTTCGGCAGATGGGATGCGTGCGGCCGGAGGGCCCCACGGAGTTCCCCGGCGTCAACGTGACCATGAGCGTACTCGTGCCGGCTTCGTCTGCGGCGGCCTCCAAGGCGAAGAGCCCGAGTCCTCCCGTGCAGGCTCAGTGGAAGGAGGTCGTACTGATGCCGGTGAGTGCAGGGTATAACGAAGAGGGCAACTGCGAGCTGATCGAGCAGTTCAAGGAGACGTTCCTGCCGCTCTTCACCACCCGAAAGATCAATTACGGCTCGACCTGCGTCCCTTACCAGCTGACCCTGGGCACCCACCTGAGCACCCAGGTGCTGGTGCCACTCCCGAAGGTGGCGAGCCGCCGCCGTTAGCTCATTGGCAAAACCGACCTACAGCCGTTTCGCGGACTGTGGCCTCGTTGCTGGCGGTCATATGAGCCCGGATTATTCGTGAACGCCGCAATCATTCAGCGGGGACTTGATTCGAAAGGCATTTCCCGGGGCGTGAAAAACAGGATGTTTTTCCCGCAGCCTACATGGACGTACTCGCGGCGGCCCGGGAAATGGCTTTCGAAGCGGGGCCCCGGGGCTGAACTCTGTCAGAGTTCGTGAATAATGTGGGCTAGGCGCGAGCGGGCCTGACGCTACCGGTACTGTCGACATCGGGCAGAAAGCCCGCCAGCAGGCCGATGACGGGCAGGAAGGCGCAGATCTCGTAAACCAGGTTGATGCCGAACGAGTCGGCGACCTTGCCGAGCACCGCGGCGCCGATGCCACCCATGCCGAAGGCGAGGCCGAAGAACAGCCCGGCGACCGTACCGGTACGGCCCGGCAGCAGCTCCTGCGCGTAGACGACGATGGCCGGAAAGGCCGAGGCCAGGATCACGCCGATCGGGACGGTGAGCAGCGCGGTCCACAGCAGGTTGGCATGAGGCAGCAGGAGGGTGAACGGCAGCACCCCCACGATCGAGCCCCAGATCACGTACTTGCGCCCGATCCGGTCCCCCACCGGTCCCCCCAGTATCGTGCCGAGCGCCACCGAGCCGAGGAAGACGAAGAGATACACCTGGGAGGCCTGCACGGACACGTGAAAGCGGCTGATCAGATAAAAGGTGTAGTAGCTGGTGAGGCTCGCGAGATAGAAATACTTGGAGAAGATGAGCGCGAGCAGCACGCTGATGGCGACGGTCACCTGCTTGCGCGTGGGGGCGGCGTGCTCGCCATCAGCCGCGGCGCGCGGCTTCAGGCGCGCCACCCCGTGCACCTTGTACCAATGCCCGACATTGATGAGCACGAAGATGCCGAGCAACGCGGCGAGAGAGAACCAAAGCACGCTCGTCTGGCCATGCGGCAGGACGATGAAGGCGGCGAGGAGCGGGCCGATGGCGGTGCCGAAGTTGCCGCCGACCTGGAATACGGACTGCGCCAGGCCGTGACGGCCGCCCGAGGCCATGCGCGCCACCCGCGAGGACTCCGGGTGGAAGACGGAGGAGCCCGTACCGATCATCGCCGCTGCCAGGAGGAGCAGCGGATAGGTACGCGCCGAGGCCAGCATGGCGAGGCCGGCCAGGGTGAAGCCCATGCCGGTGGCGAGCGAATACGGCCGCGGCTTGCTGTCGCAATACCGGCCGATGACCGGCTGCAGGAGCGAGGCGGTGATCTGGTAGGTGAAGGTGAGGATTCCGATCTCCCCGAAGGTCAGGGCGTACGAACTCTTCAGCATCGGATAAAGCGCCGGCAGCAGCGACTGCATCATGTCGTTCAGCAGATGGCAGAAGCTGATCGCGGCCAGTACCGAGACGGCGGTGCGGCCGGCGGCGCTTGCCCGGCTCATGCTTGCTGCGGCTTCGTTCACGGGGTCCACTTTGCCGTATTGCGCCGCTGAATCCCATCTCTCCTTTGGCGCAGCGGAATCAGGTCTCGGGCCTGACCCGCTCGTCGGCCGTCAGCTCCAGGAGGTCGAGCTCCTCCTCCGCCATGTGGAAGGCATCGTCACCGATGATGGCACGGGCCCGCAGGTCTACCAGGGCGCGGCGCTGAGCGGTCACCGCCTGCCGAAGCGCCTCGGCCAGGGTAGCGCCGCCGTGCAACGCCGGGGCCTCTTGCGGCTCACCCTCGTCCAGGCGGATGCGGGCCTCGTACTCGCGGCGCAGCGTCTCGAGCGAGGGGGAGGGGTGCGGGCCGTCGAGAGCCTTGAGCGCCGCGCGGGCGGTCTCCACTCTTGCCAGGCGCACTTCCAGGTCCACGGTGCCGTCGTCCTTCAGCCCGACCCACGCTATCAGCGGGCGGAGAGTCATGCCCTGCACGATCAGAGTGACCAGCACTACGGCGAAGGCGCAGAAGAGGATCAGGTCACGGTATGGAAAAGCCGGGCCGGCCGAGCCGTCCGGCAGAGCCATGGCAGCCGCCAAGGTGACGACGCCCCGCATCCCGCACCATGAGACCACGAGACCGCCGCCCGCCGTCGGCATGGTCAACGGCCGCCCGCGGCCCGAGCCGAAGCGGCGCACTTTCCAGCGCGCGAAGGTGTTGCTGGACATCACCCACACGATGCGTACCAGGATGCAGGTGACGCATACCGCCGCCCCGGAGAATAGATAGATGTGCCATTGCGAATCAGGCACGCGCGCAAGGATGCCGCGCAGCTGAAGTCCGATGAGCACGAACGCCAGCACATTCAACACGAACACCACCACATCCCACACCGCGTAGGAGGAGATCCGGCGCCGCGCGTCGGTACGCATCGGAACCCGGCGCGCGAGCGTCATGGCATAGGCGATCATCGTAATGATGGCCGAGAGCCCGAGGCGGTTCGCGAGCAGCCACACGGCGAAAGTGCCGATGAACTGCAGCAGTACGGCGATCGGAATATCCCGCACGCCGCGCGCTGCCCACATGTAGAAGCGCGCCAGAAGGATTCCCGCGATCACGCCGCCGCCGCACGTCAGCAGGAAAATCGGCACCACGCTCCAGCCCGCGACGACACCCGTCACGGCCGCGGTCGCCGCGATACGGTAGGCAAGCAGGGCGCTGGCATCGTTGAACAGGCTCTCGCCCTCGAGGATCACCACCAGGCGGTGTGGCGGCCGCAGGCGACGCAACACGGCCACCGCCGCGGAGGCATCGGGCGGTGCAACGATCGCCCCCAATGTCATGGCGGTAGGCCAGCTCATGCCGGGCACGATGTGGCGAATCACCGCAGCGACGGCGAGGATGGTGACCACGACCGCCCCGATTGCGAGGCCGCTCACGGGGACGAGGTTGCGCTTCAGATCCCGCGGTGAGGCGTCGAAGGCGGCGTCGAGAAGTATCGGCGCCACGAAGAGTGCCAGCGCAAGCTGCGGATCGAGGACGACCCGAGGCGTGTGGGGAATCAGCGCGAGAGCGACCCCCGCGAGCGCCAGCAGCGCCGGGTAGGGAACGCCCAGCCGGTCGGCCCAGAGAGACAGCACCGCCCCCACGAGGAGCAGCGCAATGACAATCTCGAACAACGCCATGAGCGGTGTTGTAGCCGAAATCACCCCCACGCGCACCGCCACTCACAGGCACATGGACGTGCCCCGCCGCCGCAGGTGGCGGAGCCTCGAGCAAAAACCACGTTTTTTGCTCGAGGCGCGCTGGGCCGGGCAAGGAGCCCGGATCCAGTGCTTCAACTAGTGGCGGAGCTTCGAGA